>Ga0247837_1002555_pt1 | contig 34088 bp, 36 predicted proteins | sample LaCtaG_2_FD_187115 | JGI IMG/M metagenome (GOLD analysis project Ga0247837, IMG submission 187115) | Freshwater microbial communities from meromictic Lake La Cruz, Castile-La Mancha, Spain - LaCruzMarch2015_14.5m | ecosystem: Environmental > Aquatic > Freshwater > Lake | place: Spain: Castile-La...
AGTTATGTGTCTGACTTCAGGTGTTATTGTTAAAAAAGCAGCTTTCAGTGATTTTCGTCAATACGAAGTCGATTATAGTGCAGAAACTTGAAAAATCGATAATGTCTGCAATCGGGTATGTGATGACTGGGATTGCCCATATGGAACTGCTGTGCAGTGTAAAAGAGAAGCGAAAAAAGGACTAATGGTGAGTTTTAGGGTATTATCGGCCTGTAGGCGGTCCTACTCAGGCAGTGCTTGACTTCTCCAACCAATTCTGTACTAAATCCTGCTGGAAACAGCGACTTGGTCCTACCCACTGCCTTCGACTTCCAGCCTTTCTTAGAGTCCTACAGAGACTCTGTAGGCAGAAAGCCGCCCGCAGTGCTGCAGATCCGTGTAGCCTAGGCTTCGCCGTTCGCCCTACGCCCATTTCCTTAAACCCACGTTTTCCACCATATAATATGAGTGCCGACGACGTCCGCAAGGTGTTCGACCTCTTCGATATCAACAAGGACGGTGTGCTTTCCTCGAACGAGCTGAAAGGATTGATGATTACCTTCGGGTATCACCTATCTGACCAGGAGCTGAATGCCATTGTGGCAGACCTGGACACCAATCACAACGGCGTCATCGACTTCGAAGAGTTCGGCAGACTCTTCATCACGCACCCCCCGAAGCCCAGAGGCGAGCCGACTGTTGAGGACTACATGGTGGTCTTCAGTCTCTTCGACCGGGACAGCAACGGCGTAATTACAGCAGCGGAACTCAAGGCCTCGTTGGAGTCCATGGGAACCAGTTTGACTGACGAAGAGGTGCAGCAGGCCATTCAGGAGGCGGACACCAACGGAGACGGAGTCATCAACTATGCGGAGTTCGCTCGCATGATGACGAACCACTAGGTAGTAAGGCTTCCTGCCTACCAGAGCTATTTCTTCATGATTTACTACTCGGGGAGGTGGCTAATCAAGCAGACTGGGAGCATAGAGAAGCGCGGCGTTGTACTTCCACTGACTGGGGATTCATAGAAAATGCGAACTATACACAAGCTAATGTGTATATATTCGGTGAAGAGGCAATATTTGCCTACTGGAAATGGACCAGAGGAAGGGGCGCTAGTGATCGGCAGTTCAGTGGAAGTCAACATAGAAAGGGCGGATTACCGGTTTACAGCTGTGTAGATAGGCGGTTTCCAGTTGGATTTGCTGGTTGGAGAAGTGTAAATCTGCCTGCTATATTTGAAACTAGGCAAATAACTGCATGGTTTTGCCTTCCATAGCCGTAATTACGCAAGTAGTGAAATTGGCTTTTAGGCCGACTTCTGCTAATTTCAGACCTACTCCTATGCCAGTTTACACCCAAATCAGGGATTTCCCAGCAAAAATACACTCCGATTTTACGTGAAATGCAGGATAATTGTCGAAAGCCCAGGACGTGCTTTATGCTGGAGACTGACAGAAAGCGTGTCGAGAGAGGGAGATTTGTATACTTTCAGGGCGAAAATAGTGAGTATTCGACGTCTTAGGTAGTAAAGCAGGCACCAATTGCTCCTACCAGGGCAGAGTTCCTCCTAGGTTTGCCTGAAAGCCTCCATTTGTAGTGTCTGCACGTGTGCATATTAAGTCTTTAGCTTGGCAATTGCTACAGGAAAGGCAGTTAATTAGTGGAGAAGGAAGCCCTTCTGATATATATACAGTCCCATCTCCGCCAAATAAGTGGTTTTTTCAGGTATTTCCGCTCATTGAGCCTCAATATTCGCAGCTTCCCACTGACTTCGAGCCACTCACTGTCCCGCATCACAGAAACTCCGATTTCGTCCAGCTACAGAGACTGCACTAAGGACAGCCCAGCCAGTCTCTGTGCATTTCTCCCGCCTCCCAAACCTTGCAGTGGTTCCCTCAGTTCGCGGCTTGGAGAGCTATACTAGGACGCAGAGACTAGTGTGAGTAGTACTAGGTACGTATGTATTGATCAGGGATCTGTAACGACTCATCAGCGAGCAGTCCCAAGTCTCATCACCTCCATTCACCACCATAAATATGAGTTCCGAGGACTTCCGCAGAGCTTTTGACCTCTATGATATCAACCACGACGGGGTCATTTCCTCTTCAGAACTCAAAGGCGTGCTGATTTCCTTCGGCTATCACGCATCCGACCAAGACCTAAAAGACATCGTGGCTGACCTGGACTCCAATCGCAACGGAGTAATCGACTACCCCGAGTTCCTGAGACTGATGGAAACGCACCCAGCGAAGGTGGGGGAGGAAATGCGAGCTGAGGACATCGTGGAGGCCTTCAGAGCCTTCGATAAGGACGGAAACGGCGTCATCACGGCTGCGGAAATCAAGGTGTCTATGGAGGCCATGGGACAGAAGCTCACGGATGCGGAGGTGCAGGACATGATCAGAGAGGCAGACGTCAATGAAGACGGGTTGATCAACTATGAGGAGTTCGCACGCATGATGCTGCGCTCTTAGGTAGTAACAGCTTGCAGGGAAGTATTCATTTGCATATGCGGAATACAATAGAATTTTAGGCTAAAGCAGGACTGGAACGTATATATTGGGAAAGCTGCACTAATTGCAATAAGAAGGACGAATTGCGTTGCTTTCATCAGGAAAAGCGCTATTTAGCCATAAAGACTCATATATATCTCGACTAAGTCTGTAAACTACGCCTCGTAGGGTCAGCCACTTAAAAGATATGACTGAAAGTCCATCTGCATGTGCTAGGAAGGAGAAAATGTATGAAAATTGACTTATTGGGTAGTCGCTGTAATACGCTAAACTGCCATTTTGCACTCTTTGGATAGTGAAATAAGCAGCGGTATTACGTTTCCAGCAGTCCTGTGTACCAGGCACTAGGTATGTACATTATATAACGGGCGTATTGAATATATTGCTTGAGAGTATGAGAAGACGTCTAGGGAAAAGGTGGCTTCACTCGATAAATTACAGTAATCGATTATAGCTATTTGGATGGACGGCTTTTCTATAACTCCCCTGAAGTGGAAATATACCCCGTCAAATCCCTCTACTAATCAAGCAAAATAGACAAACATCCCAATTTTGGAGGCAGCAGAAATCGATAATTGCAGAAATAGATGCGAAAAGGCGGCCTAAATGTGCAATCCTCCGACCATTCTCAAGGCCTCGTCCCCACCCAGCGACCTCTGAGCCTCAGAAGCTGCTAGTAAATAATGGCCTTGGAAAAGGAATGCTGCGCAGGCTGCGTAGTAGTGACCGTAGTGGTGGTTATACTGGTCTTCATGGGCTTCAGTTCCCTGGAGTACAACGAGTACGGCCTGGACTACTCTTCCTGGAGCAAAACAGTGCTTTCCACGTAGATCAGCACTACGCCTTTCGAGGGCGGCAGGTACTGGATTGGCCCGATGCACTCCTTTATCAAGTTCCCGAGAAGTGTGCAGACTGTGGAGTTCAGTGATACGGACGCTGCGGTGCCCAGCATTCGTACGGCCTAGGCAGAATCGAGGACTTCAGATGGACTGGAAGTGAAGCTGGAAATCTCTTTCCAATACTCTCTAATCTCAGAAGGACTGTTCAACCTGTACAAGAGCTACGCACAGGAGTACTCCTACATCATCCAAAACGTAGCAATCGACGCTCTTTCAGACCTGACGACAAACTACACCGCCTACAACTTCTTCATGGACAGAGGCAGAATTGGTATGGAAATGCAGTCTGTAAGTCCGAAAGCAGGCTCTCGACTCCACTCTGAGAGGGAAAGTTTCTGCTATATGCGAATTCTTCCAGTTGCGGTCTGTGGACTTGCCGGATGCCTTTGAGGACGCAATTCAGCTGTCAGAGGTGAAGAAGCAGGACATTCAGAAGGCGGAGGCCGAGCGGTCCCGGACGCAGGTGGAAATCCAGACGAAGCTGATGACTGCTGACTTGAACCGCAACATTACCATCGTAGCACCTATATAGAACCTGGCGAATGGCAGTGCGGAGGCGTACCTCCAAGAGGCGGCAAGCAAACTACAAGGCTTCAACGCCACTGAACTCGCTCAAATCCTGGGCTACAAGAGTCTCAAGTCTCAGCTGCACATGACTAACGAAGGTCTGCTGGACTACATGAAAAACAAGCTAATCAAGGACTACCAGGGCAAGAGCCTGACCGTCGCTATCTAAGCTAGTTCTCAGGCAGCTGTTAGAAATGGAACTCGTGGGCGCAATCAAGATCAAGGACGGGCTGTTCCTCGGCGACGAGTTCGCAGCGCAGGTGAGACCTAGACAGGACCTAGAGTTCGTGGTTGCCAACAAAGTGACACACATCATCAACACTGCAGCGAGGCAGATTCCCAACCATTGGGAGCCTATAGGTGTACAGTACTTGGACTTTTATTGGCTGGACCACGACAATCAGCAGCTGTTTGATGGGAGGGATGAGATGGTGCAGGAGTCCTGTGCGTTCGTGGAAAGGGGAAATGCGGCTGGGGAAAGTGTGCTGGTGCACTCGGTGCGCGGCCAATGTCGCAGTGTCGTTATAGTGGTCGCTTATCTCATGCGGAAATACAGGTGGACAATGGTCAAATCCTTCGAATTCGTCAACTCTCGCAGGCCCGATTTAAACACTCGGCAAAGCTTTATCCAGCAACTCGCCGGGTTTGAAGGTAGACTGGCCAAGCAAATACCCCTTGCAGCTGGGTGGGAAGCCCTGCCTTCCGACCCTGAAGAGATGGTCCTCCGCAATACTTTCCTCAACTCGCAGTTCGGACAGATCGCGGAAATGACGGTAATGGACCAGAGCGACAAGACCAATAAGCTGTTTTGGAGCGATGCGAATTCCGGGACGACTTTGGTGGATTTAGAGAGGCCGAATGTGCTCAATAGAGTGGAAAACGGGTTCGCTGTGCTTCGGTCGTGTCTCAAAGGCGGCCGAGCACTGGGCGAAAGGAGAGTTCCGGTGAAGGCGCAGGGAGAAAGAAAGGCAAATCGCCTCAAAAACGACCTATTTGGCAACCCGACTCGCATAGCCAAGGCAGCTGAAAACGCACTGGAATTCGGCACCAGCGCCACTACAGAAGACCTGGATTCCGCTCCGAAGAAAAAAGCACCTGCTGACCCTTTACTCAGCAGCAAAAAGCCCAGAGCCTCCAGCGCCGGTCCGAAGGAGCAAAACGCGAAGCCGCTTACGATGAAAAAGGCTCGGTTTGGACTGCAACTAGGCCCGACGAAGCCTTTGCCTGCAGAGGGCAGGACTGTAGGCGTGTACTCCTCCCATAAAGGGCAGGCGGAGTATGGGAAGCCTGGGACGAGGAAACGGCCTGCGACTACTGAGCAGAGAGCGAAGGGGTCGAGCAAGGTGCTGCCTTCGAGAATGAAGAAGGCGCAGATTGACTAACAGTTCGCTTAAATCGTGCTAGAGGTAAAATGAACAATACGAGAAGAAGGAGAAACGTTCTTTATATGCACCCGAACCGCACCCTGAGGAACACTCCTTCGCCTAGTCCGGTCTTCGCCAAAATCTCGCCTATTTCTTCGGAGGACCTGCGTACTCGCATGGGAGTCCGCACCTTGTTCACGCCCAAACTCACTGCTTCGCCCAGTGTTGTGGTGAATATCCGCTTCCCGGGCTTGTACGAGCAGGACGCAGAGAAGCAATTCAGCACTAGTGGAGAGACAGTGCGAGTGCGCTTAATCTACGCCTCAGGTGTGAACACAGTCCTCAGCTCCGCAGCCTCAGTCTTGGGCTACTACGCTATCTCGAAAGACAGCGGCAGAGCAGAAAGCACTGCAGACGGACTAAAGGTGGGAGTGTGCATTGTGTCCTTTCTGCAGCTACTCCCTATTGTGCTCTATTGGGTTTATAACCAGTACTACTTGGAACGCCTCAGGGCCAGCCTGCGGCTTAGTCCGATTCCTTTGAATCCTTTGCACAAGTCTCCAGCGGCCCTTTTCGGCTGCGTTCTCGAGTGTCTGTTCCACCTAATCGTCCTGCCGCCTCTGTATGACGCTTCTTGGGAGGTGCAGAACCCTGCTTCTGCCTCGACTTTCACTCTGTGTGACCTGCTCTTTGTGCTCATCCTCATGCGCAATTACCACGCCTTGCGCTTCCTGTTTTGGTACTCTGACTTTTCCACCAGGCGAGCGTATCACTTTGCATCTGTGGCGAACATAACGATAAATTTCATATTCACACTGAGGGCCTATTTGAAGCGCTACTCACTGCCTATAGTCTTAATGGCCTACGGGGCCATTGTGGTGCTTTCCGGCTTTTCCGTGTTCGTATTCGAAAAAGAAGCATCCACCAGCGACTTCGAAGACGTGCGGAACTCCCTCTGGTTCATCGCGTACACTCAAGTGTCTATCGGGTACGGAGAAATCACTCCCAAGACCTATTTGGGCATGCTAGCCACCGTCCTCAGTTGCTTCGTAGGCAACTTCACCCTTGCTATCTTAGTGGCTATGTCGTCAGGCCGTATGAGTCTCAACCTCACGGAGTGCACGATGTACTCGGAACTGGTGTACTCGAAGGAGAAGCGGAAGTTTGCGAAAGCGGCGGCTATTTTGCTGCAGTACTGGTGGAGGTTTATGCTCATGCGGATGAGAAGAGTGAGGGATGGGAGGACGATTGTGGAATTCTATTCACATTTGCGAATTTATAGGGAGGTGCTGACCAAATGCCAGTTGGTCAAGGATAGGCGATTTGAACGTCAAATAGCCGCTTTCGACGTGCACACAGCCAAACACCTCCGCGCTATCCTCGAATACCTCGACCCAGTCCGCACCGCTGAGTCCTACGTACTCCCCATCTAGATGATCGACCTGATCCGCAATCAGTACAAAATAAAGATGATGACTCGCAGCATAGTGCGCTTCACTAACAAATATAGAGTGAACGAAGAGGCAGGGTCGCTGCCTAGTTCCAGTCGGAAGGGCAGTATTGCCTCTGCTGGGTCATATGGGTCTTATGGTAGTTCGATTGGGAAAAGACCGATGTACAACTTGAAAACTGCTAAGACTTTGGCAAAGGCGCAAAGGACGGCATATGCCAATTTGAAGGGGAGACTGCTGAATGGGTCTAGAGCGAGGACTCCGGTGTCCAGTTTGTAGCGATGTGTGCTAATAGTCTGTTCCTTAGATGTGGAAGAAATATTGGTTGGAAGAGGTGTGATACTACAAGGGAAGTTAGATATAATGACATCCAAAGACGCTCTGAATGTCCTAGCTACCATCCTATAATCCAGACCGCTAGACTGATCAGCAGTATCAACACCAATGGCCACTGCAGACCCATAGCCGCCTTGCGTCCTTCTGCGAGTCTGCCCACCAGGTACAGCTCCAGTCCGTCTGCAGCCAAACGCGAGTGATTGGCGTCCTCAAAGGCCGCAGTAGCGTCCTTCCCCGCCACTTCTTCGAAAGCCCCCACTCCTCCAGGGTGATCCAGGTAGCGGGACACGTCATACACCTTGCCCTTTACAGCGAACCAAAGGTCTCCAGGCTTCCGATGCAGTGACAGCTCCGAGTAAGTGACCTCCCTGCCAGCCATATAAGTCCTAAGGCTGTTGTTACTACTGACCTGGTCTACCGCGAGATCGCCGATCTCCGCGGAAATTACCTCTGCGTCTGCCTCCGAAGCTGTCTCTGCGCTCTGGCTCAGGCTTCTTCCGCTTGGTTTTCCCACCTACTACGATGAACTCGTCCTCGGCTGGAGGCGCAGACTCTCCTGTTGGCGCTGCAGCCACTTCCTCTTCGTCGTCTTGGTCTGCCCAGGTTTTGGGCGCTTCTTTGGATTCTTCCTCTTTGGGAGCTGCAGGTTCGAGTGCTGCAGGTTCGGGGACTGGGTGGACAGGGGGCAGGACAGACTCCTTGACTATGTCTTGCTGGGGCAAGGAGTGGACGGCCAGCACAGGCACCGGGGGCGGCACAGGCAGTTTCTGTTCCAAACACCACTTCGAAACCCGGTCCAAAGCGTCATTTTTCACCTGAATCCGCGCAGTCAAAACGCCCACAGCCGCTGCATGCAAATTCACCACCAAGTCCCCAGGCTTCCCCATCAACTCCTTCCTCAGCCCCACCACCATCTCGAAGTCCTGCCTCGGCAAGCCCTGTGCTAGGTACAAGTCCTGGGCTCCTGGCAAGCCTACGTAGTGCAGCACTGCCCAGAGCCGCAGCACTTCCGCTGCATTGTCTTCTTCTCTCACCTCCACGCGGATTTCGGGCTTGGGGACTTCGGGGGCTTCGCGGGCGGTTTGGTAGCTGCTGACGAGTTTCTCGTACTCGCCGAGAAGTAGCTCTGTAATTGCCTTGCTTTCTAACTGTGTCTTTTCCTCCTCGCTCAGTTCAGACTGCGGCCGCTTCTCCTTCTCCTGTATCTTTTCCAGCTTTCGACGCAAGTTCTTGACCTTATTCTGCATCTGCTTCAAGAAGCTGCCGCCCTCTTGCTTGCCGTCCATTTTACACTACCAGTCTTCTCTTAGGGCCTGCTGGGTCCTTTCCAGCGCCTCTAGTCGTTGCTCCATAGACTGGAGGCCTGGATGCGTGCTGCCTATGCTTGATGTGCTCAGTCCAGTTTGAGACCCGGAGTTGAGGTGAATGGTCTCCACTTGTCGTCTCTTCCTTCTCAGTACATTCACACTGGCTCTGGCTTCCGCAGGTGCAAAGGACTGCTGGGCAGACACTAGCGGCTGCGAAGTAAGTTCCCTCTCCTTATGTTTGCTACCTTGTAGTCGCATTACTTGCCATTTCGTCCTGTTGTTTTCTCTTGTTAGCAGTTTGCGCAGTTCTGTTTTTTTGGAGGTCGGGAGTTCTAAGGGGGACAAGCCTTGAGTGAAGCCGCGAGCTTTTTTGAAGGCTTTGTCGTTGCGAGATTTCCGCATTAGCGCGATTTCGACGATTTCGGTCCGGAATTCCGCATATCGACTGAGAATCAGCAGGAAATCGGACTTATCCAGCACCATCAACTCCGCCTTTTCCTTCGTCCACGCAGAGTCCCTTCTAGTCCAGCCCCACAGCACCTCGATTTCTCCAAAAATCGACCCTTTCACATACGTCAAAAACTGCACTTCCTGTCTCTTCAGCTCCACTCTCCCACTCATAAGGAAAAACACCTCTTCGGCCAAAATCCCTTCTTCATAGATTTCCTGCTGTTCGTTCATATGTAGACTCTTAAGCCGCGCTGCTAGGTCTGCTACCAGGGCCGGAGACTTATCCTGCAGGAAGTGAATTTGCGACACAAGTGTATGATAGATGTACAGACTGAGTTCAGAGCTGAGGAACAAAGGAAGGTCTGAGAGAAGTTGGGAGTAGTTGGGCCAATTGACTTGGGAGTGGGCGTAGGCAAGGGTGAGGTGTTGGGTGACTTTGGAGCGTAGGGAGGAGGGCAGATTTACCGCCTCGGCGAAATGGTCCACCAAAGTTTGCTGTGTGGACAATTTGTCTTTCGGAGAATCAGCTAAGTATAATGACACAACGCTGAGGATACTGGAGTAAAACGCAACTCCGAAAGCCATTAACCCCAAGGCGCATATCCTTTCCGGGACTGTAAAGGCTGTAATGTCCCCAGTGCCCACAGTCGCTAGTGTAGTGATAACGAAGTAGGCACTGGCTACATACTTCTCCAGCACATCTGCATCTTCCAAGTGGCTCCTCACTAGCCAAGTCTCTTCCCAAGAGTCAGCCACTAGAGCGGAATAGAACCAAACGCAGGCGAGAACGTGGATGAGGAGGAGGTATGAGAAAGTCACTTTTAGCGCTTGGGAACTGACCTGACTGACCCTGGAAAACAGCTTTTTCACCCACCAGGTCTTGTACGTGGCTTTCGAAAGTTTGAGGATTCTTACCAGAAGTGTAGCTTTGAGACAGTGCAGGACGACACTGCTGGTCGGAAGCCGTAATAGGCCGGGAAGACTGAGTAGTCCTTACCACGCTAGGCAGTCTATCACTAGGTACGACCGCAGGTACTGCCTCGCGATTTCATTGATGTTCACCACTGCCACGTGACTACTGTTTTTATAGGTGGACACAGTGGTCATCCCTATATCCACGAGACAAAGCAGAGAAACCGCCTCTTCGATATATATCCAAGGCGCAATCCCGACATCCAGGAAAGCGGCTAGAAAGACAGAAACCGTGGCTGACCACACTAAAGCGGTATACAGCACTGCACTCCACACCTGCCTCAGCATACTTTTGGTATGCAGAGTGTACTGGTAGTCGCTGTTGGCCTTCACCTCAGAGTAGCGAGTTCTGGGAGTGCGCAGGGTGTAAAAGTAACAGGAAGCGCCGTAAAGCTGGATGTCGCGGTAAAGAGAGCGGAAGCAGAGTAGAACTGCACAGAGAATTCGGACTTTGCGCCAGTGCTGCAGGGCGCTTTTTGGCTCTGTACTGTGTCGTGGTTCCCTCATTATGCTTTGGCTAGATCTGTCTCTTGCAAGTCCTTTCGATCGAATAGGCGATAATAAATGGACTCCGTGAAAGCAGTGGAGGGCTCCCCCGAGCCTCGCTATCTGAAGGTGATTCCCACGTAGTACGGAGACCTCGTGCTTCTGGCTGGCTATATGCGGCCTGAAGAGCAGCAAGAGGACAACTCGGACTTCGAGTGTGAGTCCGAAAGCAGCGAGCAGGACCAGACCACTGGGCAGAAACTCAAGGAAATGATCCTTCAAGGCGCCAGTTTCCCTGACTACGAGCCTATACTCTATGAGAGGAAAAACTTGGGAGACCAAGTCTTCACTAGCTTGTTCATTGTGGAGCCGTATGGCGATATCCCTTATAACGAGGCGTCGGATCGAATGATGGAAGAGGCAGTTACGAGTATGAGGACTCAAGCGGAAGGGAAGAACGTCGCATTTGGGTCCGAAATCACACTCAAACACTACGTTTCTGGCATGAAGTTACGAGCCTCAGACAAGACTGGAGAAGTATTCGGTGCTCGCAAACTCACCATGAGTTCCCAAGTGGACAATCCAAACGTGATAACCATCCGTCCTGCTAGCAAGTACGTGCCTCAGAACAGTGACATCCCACATGACGCCCAGGTCATTCTCAGCTTCGAACGCATGCCCACCGCCTCTAATCTCATGCTCATTGCTCACAGCGACGAAGAGTCCGCCTATCTTGGGACTCAGGCGAGCAGCATTAAAATGATGTACTTCAATCCGAAGGAAGTCAGCAAGTTTGTGAAAGTGAGTGTGCCATGTCATATCCAGGCGAAGGGCCAAGGGTTCTTTCTAGGCGCGTCTGAGACTTCTGCACAGTACGTCGATGTGAAGGACAGCAGCACTGTATGGGCGATACTGCACGAAGACTCTGTGAAGGGAGGGTATGTGGACTTGGAAGGCAGGTATGTGCTGTTCAACATCCAAAGCGGCCTGTTCATAGGTCCGGACTTACAGCTAGTGGACCTGGAGAAAGCCATCAAGTTCTCGCTGCAGCCTGTCCTTCGTGGGGAAAAGCGAGTCTCCTTCAGTGAGGAAATCCGCATAGCATCGGACAGCAACATGTTGGGAGTCAAAGCAGACACCAACCACTCCATCTGTCTGCGCTCCATGTACCCCAAAACCACCAAGTCCGAAACCCCCGACATATTTACGCTGTCTCTAGGCAGTGCTGAGCTACTGCACCAACTGCACACCTACGTAGTCCTGCCTCTCGAGGACTCTGCCACTAAGTTACTCCTGCTCAACGACCTCAGGTCCAGTGTGAAGTATTGGACTAATGATGTGAATGACTACTTCAACGAGATGTTTGAGGACGAGGACGGCATTGATGGGTACGACTACTCTATCGAAGGCGACTTTGAATTGATTGAAAACATGATGAAGATGATCCAGCAGCAGCACATGAACGGCAGCTACCAAGAAAAGGGACTCATCACCAAACTGATGGTCCCGACGGAGCTGTTGAAAGCCGTTTTCGCCTTCCTGGACATGAAGAAAATCACCAAGCAGCACATCAACACTGAAAAGGACGCCGACAACAAAGCCACTCTGCAAAGAATCCTGAAGAAGTGGAAAGTGACCTACGCCTCTCTGTGCGAAACCCTCATCCAAATCCTCAAGACCGACACCAAAGCCTGCTTCCAAATCAAGAAGGAGGCAGAAGCCAAACTCAACCGAGTCAGCGAGGACTCCGATTTCCTGCCTATTGTAGTCAAACTCAGTCAGTTGGGCGGAGTGGCGGACATGCCACAGGACGAGGTCGTGAAGGGGTTCACTATGTGGCTGGGAACACTTGCTAGGGTGACACCGAAGAATGTAGTGAAGCAGAATGTGGTAGCGTCCAGCCTGAGCAGCTTCATCAGGGAACTATCAGCAGGCTTCATGGGCCAGTTTGTGGACGAAATGCGGAAAGTGGACTTACCTTTACGGAAATACACTTTTCTAAAGCACGGCAACTCCATCTACGTCAACTTCCTGCCGGAAACCGCCTTCAAAGGCCCGGCTCCCAGCAAAATCGAGTCCAACTCCGAGACTTTCCTGGCCCTGGACAACCTCACCGACGACAACTTCTCAGAGTTCACAGCGACTCTACTGAGCTTTTACGAGAGCTGTTGGCAGGCCTTTGACTCCGCTATCAACCAAGAGCTGTTCAACGAAGTGGGCATTTCCCATGATGTCATAGTGACTCTCGTCAACTCCGAAGCCTCGCCCTTACTGGTCAGGTCGGAAGCACTGCGGGTGCTGGCGTCCTTCATCCCTCCAGTAAAGAGAGAAACGAGTTTGAAGCGGACCATGGTGCTCTTCGCCAACGAAGCGAGAAACTTTGAGCAGGTCTTTAAGAACATGAAGGAAGACCAAACTCTCTCAGAAAACGCAGCCATTCTGAAGAAGTGCTTCACTCATAGCACCTTCACAAGCGAAGACTCACTGCTGGAAAGGATCAAATTCGCTACTTCGGTCTTTTCCTTCGCGAAAGCACTGGTTGCGTCGGACACTGTCATGGTGGTGGAAATAGTGCAAAGGTATGCGATTAGCGCCTTGGCTGGGTGGAACTTTGCTAGTCAGACTGCCCCGGGGGAGGCTTTGAAGGGTAATTGGGTGTATCTTTGTATCAAAGACGCGAGGAAAGAGCAGAAAGCGGAACTCACGGCTCAACTCAACCTACTGCTGGAGGTGGTGTTTTCCACGCTCAAATGTGCACTCGACGTGAAGGAAGACCTACTACTGCGACAAATAGTGGGCAAGTGCATAGACACCAACTGGACACTGACTGAATCCGATGCTTACGACTTATGCTACAGAACTGAGAAAGTGATAGACTCCGGCTTGTTCAGCACGCCTATTTTGCCTAGAGACTATACCGAGGCGGAATTGAATAGTTTACCAACTGTCAGGGAAATGGCGCTGTCAGTCTTCTCAGCCCAATCCGTGGCTCTGGATATGAGTTTCCCCTTGACGGAGGACACCTACGACTTGCTGCTAAGAGTGTGCAACCCCTTGGCGAGAGTGAAGGCCAGACTGTCTGAGGTACTGTTGGTGGTTGGTCCCTGCAGAGAGCTGGAGGGACTCACAGCAGTAGGGACTACCGAGGCAGTGGAAGTTGCAATGGCGGAGAGCATAAAGACTCTATCTGGGGAAGGGCTGGTGGAAGCAGTGAGACAACAAATAAGCTTGTTGAGTACTAAGTTGCAACTGCTCCAAGATCCGTCCATCTGCAAGTTCGCGCAATCTGTGGCCCTCCGCGAAGAAGCCTTTAAGCCCTACCTCACCCAATGGGAAAAGATCCAACAGCGACTGCGCACTCCCCTAGCTGCAGAGGAGAAGCTGGCACTGCTGCAACTGGCCTGCAGCATTTTCCGCTACTGCACCTTGCTAGTGACTGACAACCCCGAAGCGAAGGAAGTGGTGCTCAGACATCTGTCCCACCCACTCAGTGACTTCGAGAAGAGTGACTTGGAGTTGGTGGACTTGGGACACTTAATCAGGGAGTTGAATGATTTCACATTGGTGCGGGTAGTGACTGCGAGGACTTTCTTCAGTTATTTACATGCGAAGTACTACAAGAAATCCATTGAAGCCACTGGAGCGTATGAGTGGTTCCCAGCTGTACTGGTCAACCACGATGGCACTATAAAGCGGGACTTGCAAGTCGCAGCTTACATGGAAATCAGGGAATCACTGGCCAAGGAAGAGCCCATGGACCAAACAGGGGCTTACCCAATGCTGGTGAAGCAAGCCACTCTCTGTGCCGTGGGCAACAAGGAAGTCTGCGCTCAAGTGGCCTTGGAACTGCCTGCGGACAAGTTGCTAGCCTTCCTGAATGCCTCGCAGGCCCCAAATATTGCAGAAGCCGTAGCTTTGGTACTAGGCAGAGTGCACGCCCCCATTCTAGTGGACAAGAAGCAGAAAGGCGACCCGGACATGCTGCAAGCCCTGCAGAAAGTGCTGGAAATCGCGAAGTCAGTACTGGGCAAGGAAGAGGAAGTGGCGGCAGTAGTGCAGGCAGGCCTGTACGAGCAGGTGCGCAGCAAGGTGAGTGCGAACACCAGAGGTTGGTTCCTCACTCCGGAACAGTTCGCTGTGGTGAGTCTACTGAGGTTGGTGAGTTCAGGGAGCAAGCCCGAGCCTTTGGGAGGAGTAGCAAACAGTGCAATGGCCCTGCTGAAGGCGTACAATGGGGAAAACCTGGAGCTGAGGAACAAACTCACTACTGACTACACTGAGTTTTTCAAGCTGTGCCAGGCCTTCATTGCCAAGTTGAAGCAGCGCTTGGCAGACTCTTGCGACTTCACAGCAGTGGAGCAAGCCCTGGGCTCCGTCCTCGCAGACAGCGCTACGAAAAAGGCACCCAAAGCAGTGGAAGGCTCTTTGATTCTGAAGGGACTCGGCAAGGCTGTGGTGCCGGGAGTGAAGGCTGAAAGCTTCTTCCTAACTCCCAAACTGCAGGCGCTGTTGACAGCCAGTTTGAGTAGTCTGGGATCAGACAAGCAGCTGTTTGACGGACTGAAGGAGATTTTCAACTTCTTGATGACTACGGTTTCCCTAAACGGTGGGGATGTCGTCAAGAACGAACAGCGCTTCATACACATTTTCAAACTCATATCGGACCTGATGGTGCATCAACCTTCCAAGAAGTACATCTTCAAGGCTCTGAAGGTCTTCACTACAGGCTTCAGCGATGTGACCTGGTCCAAACACGCCTACGCCACAGTGCTCAAGTTCTGGGTAACTCAGATGATCGCCACTAAGGACTTGACAGAGCTACTGGACGGAGTGGACTTCTACCTGAACTTCGGTAGTCACATGGACACTGTGAGGTATGACCAACTGCTGGAGTTACTGGGCAGTGACCAGGGTCCCCGCCTCTTCGCCAAGATAAAGAAAGCGCTTGCTATTGAACTGCTGATCAGGAAGCATGCACTCAAGGCCTCCGCGGCCGACAAGTCCGTCACACACCTGATCCGCAAAATCCGGCCAGGCCGCTTTGTGACTGGGGCGGACTTTAGGAATGTGATAGAACTACACTCGGAATTGGTAGTGGCCTACATTCAGCTGCTGAAGGCCATGTGTGACAACTGCAACCGCCGCATGCAGCGCTTCATCAGGGAGCAGGGCACTGACAACGACGTGAACTTGGTCGCGGAAGTACTGGGCTTCTGCTCCAATATTCTGGACATGACGTTGAAAACTGCTTCCTTCGCAGAGAACCGGGCCCTCGTGCTGACAGCGATGGACGCTGTGGCTGACTTCTGCACAGGTCCGGCTATGAACAACCAAGTGATTGTAGGGAAGGACATAAAGCTGTTCCTCGGTGTGAACGCTGTGTTCCGCCTCAAGTACGAGAAGGACTTTTCCAAGGACTTGGACCTGTACGTGGATTTGCGCAAAGGCACCCTCCATCTGCTGCAAGTGCTGCTCGAAGGCAATCCCAGTGCAGATATCCTGCAGACCTTCCAGACCTTCTTAGGGACGGACATAATGGTGGCCTACGTCACAAATGTGTACAAGGCCATTATTGCGCCCAATAGAAAGGTGATCGAGTTGGGCGACTTCGGCAGTGACCGGCGCCACCCCATAGTGGAGTACGCTATGGACACTAGTTTATTCCTGGTGCAGTACCTCAACCTGTCCGGCATCGGTCTCAAGGAAATGCTCAAAACCGAAGACTCGGTGACTGCCTTCCGGGAGTACTACCTGCAGTACTGCGGCTACGTGGAGCTATTCAAGCCCTCTCCCTTCAGCTCCAGCCTTGACAACCCGGACAACATTTGGGGTGTGAACTTCCGTATCCCCTTCAAGTGCAAGTTGCTCACTAATGACTCGGCCAACGCACTCATTGTGCAAGTGAGTCACGCATCCCATCAAGAGCAATTGACGGACTTTATGAACCAAGTGGCGCCCTTGGCCGAGGAAATGGACCACCAACTGGACATTTACCACTCGTGTGTGCTCAAGTTCATGACCTCTCACTGGGCGCTGTACAAGGACCTGTCGCTCTACCTAGTACTGCTGATCAACCTGTACGTCCTCATTGCCTTTGACAACGTCAGGGATTTCAACCCTCTGGATCCCTGGGAAGTCTCAGTGGTGCTAGTGGGCGGTATCATCCAAGCCACCCTCTACTTCCTGGGCTGGGCCTTCCATATCGTCCAGCGCTACCCGCTAATTCTACACGCCTACAGCAACACTGAGCCGGAAGAGATGGAAATGGACCAGTTCTACGGCCTGCCAGACCACGACTCGCAGAAGTACAAGCACTTCCAGGAGACCTGCACTCCAGTAACCCGCACTCCCAACGGCTGCCTGGCAATGCTCTGCTACCTGCCCACCTTCACAGGACTGCTCTACATGACTGCCTCCATCCTCTCCATTCTCTACCCTCTGCTCAGTCCTGTGCTGCTGCTCACCATCATTGAAAGGAAGGTCGAGGTGCAGAACGTACTCAAGGCAGTGACGCAGAATAAGAAGCAGTTGGCGCTATCGGGACTGCTGGGGGTCATTATCATGTACGTGTTCTCGGTGTTTGCCTTCCTCTACTTCGCCAGTTTCTACGAAAACGGCGAGAACCTGAATTGCTCCACTGTCCTCGAATGTCTGCTGACCACCATCAACATGGGGCTGCGAGGTGGACTTTCGGACGCTATGGGCAACCCTGAGACCAAAGACGTGTACTGGATGCGCTACACCTTCGACATCCTGTTCCACCTGATCATCATCATTCTACTGATGAGCGTGCTGTTCGGTATCATCATCGACACCTTCGGCAAGCTGAGGGACGAGCGGACCGACCTGTACGACAAGATCAACAACTCCTGCTACGTGTGCGACCAAACCAGGAACCGAATTGAGTTGGGAGGCAAGGGGTGGAGTTACCACTTCCAGGTCGAGCACTCGCCCTTCGCCTACCTCGCCTACTTGGTGCGTCTCAAGGACATCCCTGAGCAGGAGAGGAACGGCATTGAGAGCTACGTCTACAAGCTGTTCACTGAGAGTGATAGCAGCTTCTTCCCCTCCACCTCCCGCCACCTCATCCAGGCTCTCAACTAATTTAGTTAAGTCTCAGAGCCAGACTTCTTTCCTTGCCCAGATAGAGGCACCCGTGACTCTGCATCACTGCAAACTCACTGCTTTCCTGGATGCTGGATTGCACCAACCAGAGTTCAGCTTGGAAATCGAGTCTACGCCGCAGTTTGAGATAGGAGATAGTGGTGAAATTGAGGCCTGCAGGAGTTCTTAGCTCTGCTGCTTCCATCTTCAACTCTCCCTCCAACCTATTTGAAGCCCACAGTGGAAGGCGGTATGACTGAACCAGGCGCATTAGGACTAACTAGTAGGGCGGGTTGAAGTGCAGAGGAGGCGCGCCAGAGTTAGGGTCCGTCCCCAGTGGTCTTCTGAAGAGGAGGATATGGGGCTCGGGTCTGTGGACTTCATAATGCGCCCAGCCCCGGCTCTGCTGCACTCCCAAGCCTCTCCATTCGCTCTCGGAGAGTAGCCGGCCTTTAGGCACCTTCTTGAAGATGTGCTTGGGCAGGTGCACATGACGGTACTCGTAGTAGTCATCCGTGTACTTCTCCGAGTACTCGATTTCGGTAGGGAAGTGCGGCATTTGAATATAATGGAGGCTATGAAACTAGGAGAAGGCAGCACTGGGAGTGTGTGGGCGGAGGGCTGTAGCTGTGGATTGCACAGCGCTAGGTGAGAAAGCACATGCATCTGCTCTCCTAGCTATTAGGCGTCCTTAATGACGAGCTCTACGTCCACCCCAGGGTCGATGACAATGGAGGTGACCTTCTTGATGAAGTCAGGCGGACAGACGAGGGTGAGGACTCGCTTGTGAATGCGCATTCTATAGCGGTCATAGGTAGAGGAGCCGTTGCCGCAGGGACTTCTGCGGACTGTCATCTTGAGGTCGCGGTTGGGGTAGCGCACAGGCCCGAAGATTTGGAGCTTCTCGCCCTTCGCGTTGTCGACGAGCTTCTTGGTGACGTTCTCCAGTGCCTTGAGGTTGACAGAGGACAGAGTGAAGCGAATGCGGCTGGGCTTGGAGGGAATGGTCTCCACGCCCTTGCCCTTGCCCTTGTCATACGTCTCGTCTGCCATTTCAAGCCACCCCTTTTACAAGACGTACAACTAGTCGAAACTGCGCGAAATGTCAAAGACGGCCTTGCAGTTGCAGCAGAAGTTCTGCTTCTCAAACCACGCATTGATGCATTTCGAGTGAAACAAGTGTCCGCATGGTAGCTTCGTCACTCTCTGCTCCTCAGTCATCTTATCCAGACAGATAGTGCACTCTTGCGGATTCGCAGGGTCAAGTTGCACTTTTCCACTCTCGAATAAGGCTTTGTCTTGCTCTAAAGACCCTGCAACGCTCCAGTCGTGATAGACATGCACCCGAGCCACGCCTCTCCTGACCTTCCTTCGCATGCACAAGTAGCGAATGCACACCAAGCAACAACTCACACACAGAGCTCCACTCCCCAGTAGCACTCCCAGAATCACATATATATTCGTAGAGCTGCTATTGGTGGACTGTGAGAACGACACAGAGATCACTGCTTGCGTGACGAAGGATTGCTCACTATTGTAGAGAGCCAGGAGCAGGCCGTAGGGACCTAAGTAGCCTACGTCGAAGTACATATCGACTGAGCGAGTGGAGTTGTCCAGAATTTGGGAAGAGTCGTAGGAAAAGGCAGTGGGCGGACTGGGAGACCTAGGGAACTCTTACTGACCGAAGGAGATGAACACTTTGGCGTTGCCTTGCAGACTCTTGAGACTGACGTGGACGGCACTGCTGTACACGTAGACGGTCGTGAAATGGCGATAGGCGCTTGAAGCCACGATGAGGTCGTATTGCTGGCCCATGTCGAGATAGGATATCCGCAGTGAGCAGTCTGCATCTCCCCACGGCTTGTCACAAGTGCACTGTCCCACCTGACACTTGCCCCTCGCACTGCAGTTCCCAGGACACACTTCCCCGTCTAAGTGGCCCTCACCATGTCCCTCCGCCGTCAGGTCCAGACCCACGCCCAACACCGGCCGCTCCGGCGCCATCACCCCTAAGTACAGACTCGACCCTACGTGTAGTCCCGAAGTGTTCAGTTGTAAGTAACTATCAGACTTCGGGAAGGCATACGCAGGCGTGTCAGCCGCTTCACAGCCCATTTGCAATGCGCCCATAGAGTCAATATAGGCATATGGGACTGAGGTCTTGCTGGCTATCAGCAGCACTGGAACTACTTCTGATGCGTCCCCTTGAACTGCGAGGTGGATCAGGATAAACTGAGACGCCACTGAAGATAACGCGAAGTTGTAGCTGGCGAAGAACACGCTTTGAGTCGTAGAATTGGCATACAGCATCAGACTGGCCCGACAGCCCGCCAGCCACAGTAACAGCACTTGCACTACCATTTCACATAGTCTCACTAGTATGTGAATCAGAGTCGTGCACTAAATGCACACTGCACAGCTCGGCTTGGCAAGCAACTGTAGGATTAGAAAAGCGCAAATCATTTACTTATTACGAAAAAACACAGTTTCGCGCAATGTAGTCCTTTGCACTTTTGTAATTCCAATAGCCAATAGGATGGCGTAAAGGCTATTTCCTGGGCTTTCTAGGATACATTTCTTCTAATTTGCACTACTTTACCAGACTTAGCCGAAGGTAATAGAGTTTTGCTCATCCAGGCGGTACTCCTTAAGAATAAAGGAGACTAATGAACCTATATTGCAGAAATTTAAAGAAAATGCTGGAAAAGCCACATTTAAAGGACATACAAGGTCTGATTTTCTCTATAAGTCGGCATTTCCATGCCTATTTTAACTGTTGAAGCAAAATACTCTATTTAAGCAACTGATAGTCTGTGTGTATATAACTAGGTCTGTATTTCCAATTTCACCTGAGAAAGATTGCCTGAAATTCTTCTTCAGAAATTGCTATTTCAAGTAGTAGTGAATCGGTAAAAAATGCCTTTAGCGGAATTTCCGCCTCCTTTCGTCTATTACTAGGACTCCTCCCACAGGTCCTAATGCCATTCAGAGAGTTCCTGCATACGTGCTTGTTTGTTGTTCCTTTCCAGTCTAGCGCTAATTATGCGTCCAATCAAGAAGCATGGACTGAGGTGTCCTCTGCACAGATTGCAAGTGCTCAGCTGGGCTGTAGTCCTTTACACGCTAGTGGCTTCCTACGCCCTAGCAGTGCCTTTGCTCAGAGGCTCCGCACAGGTCCCTTCCACCTAGGTCGTCTTCGGCGTGCTCTTCAGCTGTTTGGAAGTCTTCCTGCTGCTCACAGGCTTCCTAGCGACTATCAACGACCCCACGGACCTGATGGTGTATCGACCGGCAGAAGAAGCAGACAGTGCACCCTACCGAGCCTTTTGCAGCATCTGTGACTGCAATGTGAGTCTGACCTCGAAGCACTGTGGACAGTGCAACAGGTGTGTGGATGATTTCGACCACCACTGCAAGTGGCTGAATAACTGTGTAGGGAGACGGAACTACAGACTCTTTGCTTGTCTGATAGCGGACTTGGAACTGATCAGTGCACTGGTGGCGGCCTGTTCGGCTATTTTGCTTGAAAACGCGTTCACTGGGGACGACTTCAAACAGCGTCTGAGGGAAACCTACTCAGAAGAGAACTTCATCCCAGTCGTATGCGCCCTCAGCCTTCTCCTGCTCGTCAATATCTCCGTCCTCATAGCGAACGGCCAACTGATAGCTCTCCACCTCTGGCTGCGACACAAAGGCATGACCACTTACGACTACATCATGCTTCGACGCGCTCAAAAGAAAAGACGAAAACGACAAGTTGACCACTTGGAGGAAAACGCAAGTGAACAAAGCGTGTCTGGGGCGAGACCTGACCCAGGTCCAGACAATAAGCAGCTGGAGGAGCTGGCGGGGAACCCTGTTCAGCTGGACTGCTCCGCTCTGCTGAGGACTGGAGCCTATGTGTCTCGCACTGTCACCAGTTTGCCTCAGTTGGCTGTCCAGGGAACCGCAGTCAACACTCTAGAAAGTCACTAATTGCCTGTGTAGTCCAGGCCGTATATGTCTAATACAGTTATCAGACACAGACTACGTAGTACTCTGGCAGCAGTAGTGCGGTCCTAGCTTATCTAGAAGAGAACGAACTGCTTGCGGGCAGCGCCGAAGATCTGATGCGGCTCGACCTTGAGCACATTGAAGCGGACTGTCTTGGAGATAGGGCGGCACTGGCCAATAGTGACGATGTCGCCTTCCTTGATGAGGGTGAAAGCAGGCGAGCAATGGGCCGGCACGTTGGTGTGGCGCTTCTCAAAGCGGTTGTACTTCTTGATGAAGTGCAGGTAGTTCCTGCGCACAATGATAGTGCGGTTCATTTTGGTGGAAATGACCATGCCTCTGAGGATGCGGCCTCTGATGCTAATGCCTCCAGTGAAGGGACAATTGTGGTCTACGTAAGTACCGTCAATGGCCTCTTTGGGTGTCTTGAAGCCCAGACCTACGTTCTTCCAGTAGCGCACGCCCTTGGTGGTCTTCTTGGCCTGCAGTTTCTTGGAGTTCAGGAACACTGTGGGTTGCTTCTGGAAGGCGCGCTCTGTCTGGACGTCAGCCATTAAAATGTCGCCTAACAGCTTTACACTAGGCCTAGAGCCTCGTCTGCGAGCGACACCTGCTGACAGGCCTCTAGCAGCTCCTTCGCACTGCCCACCAACTTAGGCACATGGTCAAATACGTCACATATCGAGTCCAAGTTCGCCTGCAAGATCGCAGCCTGCATCCTCCCCAACACCGCCACCGGCACCTTCACAAAGGCCAGCACTCCCTCAGTAAACACATAGTCCCACACTTGTCCGATTTCCTCCATCCGCACACACCGAACGAAGAGCGTGTAGATCCACTCTAGCACGTACATCTCGGGAGTGATGCTCAAGGCTTGCAGCTGCTCTGACACCTTGGGCAGACTGCGACGCATAGTGGCCTGCAAGGCTTGGTAGTACGCGTTAATGCTGCTTACGTTGAAGGTGAAGAAGTCGTACAGTATCTGCGACTCCACAAGTATGTTCGCAAAGCAGACAAATGCTTGCGGCGGGTGCAAGTGGAGCAGGAACACAGCCGCCAAGTAGGCCATTCCCTGCACATACCCAATATCAGGCCTGAGTTCCTACATGTCTCTCACCGTGAACGCGTGCAGCAGTTGCTTTAGCGGCTGGTGCAGCGGCTGGTCCTCTTGAAAAGTCTGCAAGTAGGTCAAAGTGCGTCTGACATCAAGCGGTATTAGGTTGACCGCACAGCAGTCCTCTCGACTCGTGGGTTCCTTGGCCTGTTCCAGGAAAGTCGCTAGAGACTGAGGCTGTAACCGTAGGCCGTTCCCAATGGACCGCTCCCACAGCTCTCCTCTCAGTTGCTTGGGGAAGCCGAGTCGGAGGGCTCTGCGCAGCTTCCCGGACCCTTTGAATTTGTCCCACTTCGCTAGGATATGGCGGCACTTCGAATACCGTTTTGGGTCAATTTCCGTGCCTTCGGTCATTAGAGTAAATCTCGGACTTCCGTCCTGAGTGTCCAGAGAGTCTCGCCCAGACTTGGAGTGCCGGGGAGATAGGTCTTTGCCCAGAGACAGAACTGGTGGCTTGGAGGCCAGGAGGAGCTGACTGGCCAGCTGCAGATTGGCGGCTTGAAGGGAGCGGAACTGCTGACTTTGGAGCTGCGCTTCTTCCTCGCAAATTGCGAGTTCGACGTTGGTGAGAGAAAGCTGTGCGAGCAAAGACTCCATATATATCTTTGTTGGACAGGCAATCGTGAGAGTCAGCTAGTGATAAAAATAGTCATTGACTCCAGCCCTTCTCTCCTTACCCTAGAAAGCCAGTTCTATGGAAGTCACTCAGACCTATATGTAAGTCCTCACTTGGAATTACTACCATTTGCACCCGCCAAAGACCATATTCCCAGTTCGAAGTATGGACTAACTAGCAAAATCAGGCCTAATTGTATACTAATTCCCTCAGAAACAGCGCTCCTTTCCTGACCAATTCATGCGCTTCCTGTACCCCCATTGGTAGGTCGAAGTTGAGTAGTCCATGCATCATCCCTTCAAACTTCGCTACCTTGACATCCACACCAGCCTCTAGTAGTCGATCCGCCATTCGCAACGCATTGTCCAGCAAGGGATCCACTGCACACAGCAAGAAACGAGTGGGAGGGAACTGCTCCAAATCAGCACTATCCGCCATTAAAGGACTGACCAAAGGATCGGACTTGGGGTTGTCTGCAGGGTAGAGGTAGCAGGAGCTGACAAAGGGGAGGAAGGAGTAGTGAAGAAGAGGGTCTTCGAGAGTGTAGCAGAGAGAGGGAGTGAAGGCTTCTGTGTCTAGGCTGACAGCTGGGTAGGTCAGTAGTAAGCCGTCGGGAATACGCTGGAAGGTTTGGATACAGCGCAGAACCATTCCCAGGGCTAAATTCCCTCCTGCGGAGTCGCCTGCTATCACGATCTTTTCAGGTGTAACCCCTAAGTACTTCTTTGCGTACTGCAAAATCCACATATAGGTTTGCCAGCAGTCATCCAGAGCATCTGGGTAGCGGTGCTCTGGAGACAGTCGATAGTCTACGGACAGTATGGGAATATCCACTTCCGCTGCCCATTGCCTGGTGTAGTTCTGATGACACTTGGAACTCATCCCTATAAAGGCTCCTCCGTGTATATGCAGAATCAGCTTCTTGGGGTCTCTCCCTCCGGCCCTGTTTCCCCCACTGCACAGCGACCACCAAGACCTGTCTTCCTCCCGTGGTACATCCGTCAACGGCAAATCGTACGGAGAAAGGACCCTTACAGGGATACGCAAGCCCGCTGGGTCTATGTGTTGGGAGTAACTCACTGGAGGGTCTGTACTGAGCTGCTCCAGGTAGTGTTTGCTCTGCTGGGACAGCAGTTCAGGGGGGGAGGGAGAGGTGGAAAGGAGGATATGAGGGGCTGTTCTGGGTAGAAAGATGACTGTGTTGAGGTGGATAGAGGCGATTTGAGCGGCAGTAAGAGTGGAAAAGAACCGAGAATCTAATATATTCCAATAGGCAATTGCCGCATTCCCAGACAAATTCGTATGTCCCAAGCGCACTCTTTCCCTTGCAGAAGTCCTAAAAAGGAAGTAGTAACAACTCCTCATTCCCGCCTGAATTTTCCTCATAGTTCCATTCGAGTACTCAAAAGCATCCATCAAAGTGGCCTCATTCACTGCCATCCTCGACACTAAAGTGCGCAAATCGCTCCTCAGACTTTCCTCATTCTTCGGACTTATCACTTCCATCCGCTCCCTCAGCCGCTCCCACCGAGGTGCGCACTCCTCTAAGCAGTACAAGTCCGTCGCCTCCGCTGACACTGCAGAGCTGAAAACTCGCACAAATACTCGCAATTGCGAGACTAATATATGCAAATCCGCTGCTTGACCGCTACTTCTCCACTCATCCACCATTGTCAGTCCTTCTCCCAGGTACTTCCTCATGACTTCGAAGAAGTGGAGACTGACTTTGGACTCGGGATGTGTGGGGGAAGAGCTGAAGTGGTCTTTGAGGAGAGCTAGGACTTCTAGCAGTGCGCAGAAGTCGGGAGTGGGCTGGGAGCTGTGCAGTTCGGTCACTTTGTCGGTGAGGGACTCCAGTAGCAGCAGGGAAATGCTGGGCTGCGTGGAAACCTCTTCGGTAGAGTTGGAGTGGGTGGACATTACAGCTTTGCATGCAAGGGACAGACAGTAAAATCTACTGTCCCGAGAAGCGCTACTCCGCATTTGAATGAGCACAACTCGCCAGTCTACACTGTTAGCAGCTAACCCACTTCCCTTGTATCAGTAACTCCATGCAGTAATCCCAACAGCTATTTGCTTGGAAGGTTACTCTACCTAGACGCTCGCAAACTTGGGGTGCTCCATCACCTTCTGCACCAGGTACTGCGGGGGCTGACAGCACTTTACTGACCGACAAGCTGTGGTTCCCTTGGTGAGCAGTGCGCTTGTCAGCTGCTCTGAAGGCTCTGTGCCTGGGTCTGTCTTGAACCGCTCGATTTCCTGCTCCACGGCTTTATACTTCTTAACATAGGCACGCAGCACACCCACCTTTTCATCTTTGTGCTCTTGGAAGTTGAAGCCGAACCTTCTTCCGAAGCTGAATATGGGCTACCGGAGCTGCAGGAGGTAGTCGTCGAGAGACTTCTTGGAAATGCCGACCTGCATGGCGGCTTCTTCCAGAGTCATACGGACGTGTTCGCCCTTGCTGTTGACGATGCCGTTGTACAGGTTACGCCAACGGGCGACTTTTTCGATTATATATCCGATTTTACGCTCTTTAGTTCGACGAGAAGCTTTGGGGTCGTCCTCGAGCTGGGCACTGGAACTCGGCTCAGCCTTGCCCGGGTACCTGAACTTGAGTGTCAACTGCCTGCCCACTACCTTGCCATTGCGTATATAAGCCGCAGGCACCGCTGCAGAACTAGGCAGCGGGTCATTCCCAATATACACATACAGGCCTTCCTCCGCTCCCAAACAAGACACCATGGTCTTCTCAATCTGCAAGCGACTGGACTTGAGCTGGGCGATAATGGGCTGCAGGAGGAGACTGCCGTTGGCCCAGCGCAGGTTGCCCAGACTGCTAATACTGCCGCTTTTGTAGCTGTCTGGGTAGCCCAGGTTGTACTCCAGGTCCACGAGTTGAGGGAAAGGGAGATGCACGGCTTCGTAGTCTGCCATTACCTGATCAGTCAGAGTGATATTACAAAGAGCTAGGGGAGTGCAGTTCTGCACTTACTAGGACTGCACACTCCTTGGCCGTACTGTTGGATAGGTTCTATATAAAGTCTTTGATGGAAGAAATCCAAAGTGACGCCTCGAGTGAGCCGGCCCAGTTGACTCACCTGAACGTAGAGCTGCAATTCGGCCCGCCCAGTGCCTTTGAACGCGAGTTAGTTCAGAAGCTGCAACGCCCAGTCCTGGTCTTCAACCACTCAGGCGAAGTGCTGCTGGCCCCTATTGTGGCTCACTTCAAAGCGCTGGGCTACCCACTGGAGAACTCCATGGTCTCCTACTTCTCTCCTTTGGTGGGGGTCTACGTCTACTGCGGAAACGACCCTTTGCCAGTAACTGTGTCCATCCCACTCTTCGAACTGCAGAGCGGCACTGTAAGTCTCACCTAGCTCCAACTGAAGTGTCGCGAAGCTGTGAAGAACGAGTTCGGCACAGTCATCACAATCGGCATTCCCACGAGTCTCAGTCTGCGGCAGTACGAAGACACCTCGCAGCCCAAAGCCTCCCGCAGGACGAAGGAACGCAAAATCGGGTATATTATTGAGAAGGTGTCGAAGTGGAGACAGCTCTACTCGGGGGCTGCGGGGCCGGAGGGAGTGGTCAAGTACACGCTGGAGGAAGCAGCTGCGCAGGTGGGGATATCGAAGAAATCGCTGGATGACTATTTGCTGCAGCTGAGGTTCGGGAAGAAGTTCGGGTTCAACTTTCAGGAGCATAAAGATGACAAAGTGGGGGTGCTACGGGCCTACGTCAAGAAGTACAAAAGCATCGCCACCCACCTGCAAGCCCTAAAGCCACACGAGCCCATCTCCGACGACATCGCCAAGCTGCTGCACCAAACGCCCACTCCTTCCTGCAAACACGCCAAGTGCTGCCACCCTCCGATGTACCAAGCGGACCAGGCTTAGGCTAAATGTTCCTTAGGGTTCTCCATGGCTGTTTTGAAGGCCTTCACAGCGCGCACACACTGGTCCTTGGTCAGGAAGCGAAGGTCGAAGGCTATGCCTCCTTGTAGACACTCTACAGCCTGGATGTGTCCGTCCACTACAATTGCTTCGTTGATAGGCTTGGATATAGCGATAAGAGCGGGAATGCGGCAGACTGGGGAGAAGGGGGGAATCACAGTGTCTACCCCAGATTTGCCCACATTTGTGATGATGCCGCAGCCGAAGGGGTGCTTTTTGACTGATAAAGCTGAGATGTCCATGCCGAGCTGGATACTCACCCAGGACGCAGCTTCCATCAGGGTGGCTCCCAAGCAGCTGGGGATCAGGGCGAATATTGCAGTAGCCTTTTGGTGCGATTTCCGCTCCTCCCCGTCTCTCACAGACTTGAATCGCTTGCTGCACTCGACCTCTATTTCATTCAGAGACTTCTCATCACAGCGCTCAATCGTGACATAAGCCAGGTCCTTGCCTCCATCCAGCGCTACCAAGCAAGCCACGTCCGTAGTGGGGTAAGGAGACACAAAGCCTCCTGCTATCTTCACATTTAGACCCGCTGACAGCCCCTTCGCCCAGGCCTTCGTCATCATGTGAGTCATAGTGAGCTTTTCTCTCTCTTCCTTGCCTGCATTGTGCAGCTCTATGAAGGCGTGTGCAGGGCCAGTTCTAAAGCGAACCAGACCAAACAGCTCAGGTCCTGAGGGCTCATTCCAAGCAGCTGACAGCACTCTGCGCCAGGAAGAGTCCACAGCCCGCTTCGACACCACCCACACGAACACCAAATACCCACTCACAGTCCCTGCTGTGAGCAGGAGCAGTGTCCAGTTGTGCAGTAGCATGTACAGCAGTAGGGTCAGCACAGCACAGCCCCCCAAGGCGTTCATATTGCAGAGGAATGGACTTAGAGCTGATACTACTCTGGGAACTTAGATGTACTTACACAGACTGAAGTCTCAGCTCCTAGTACTAACTCGTGTTTCAGACCTACCGTAGTCTGAAGGCATTTTGGTTAAACTAAGTACTCCTTAGGGTTCTCCATGGCTGCTTTGAAGGCTTTCACAGCGCGGACACACTGGTCCTTGGTCAGGAAGCGAAGGTCGAAGGTTATCCCTCCTTGTAAACACTCGACAGCCTGGATATGTCCATCCACTACAATTGCTTCGCTGAGGAGCTTCGATATAGCGAGCATTGCAGTGACCCGAATGACCTGTGGCAAGGCAGGAAAGGCAGCGTCCACCCCTCCTTTGCCCACATTGGTTATCATGCCACAGCCAAAGGCATGCCTTTTGACTGATAACATCGGGACACTCATACCCAACTGGACAGTAATCCAGGACCCAACTTCCATCAAAACAGCACCCAAACAACTGGGAATTAAAGCAAATACCGCAGTGGCTTTTCGGTGCGATTTCCGCTCTTCTCCTTCTCTCACCGACTTATACCGTTTGCTGCATTCCGCCTGTACCTCACACAATGGCTTTCCTTCGCAGTGCTCAATTGTGACATAGCTCAAGTCCTGTCCTCCGTCCAGAGATACCATGCATGAGACGTCGGTGGTAGGGTAGGAAGACACGAAGCCTCCGGCTAGCTTCATAGTTAGACCTGTTGCGAGTCCTTTCGCCCAGGCTTTAGTCATCATGTGGGTCAGAGTGAGTTTTTCTGCGTCTTCCTTGCCCGCATTGTACTGCTCCATGAAGGCGTGTGCGGGGCCAGTTCTAAAGCGAACTAGACCGAACAGCTCAGGTCCTGAGGGCTCACTCCACACAGCTGAGAGCAGTCTGCGCCAGGAAGCATCCACAGCCCGCTTCGATATCATCCATATGAGTAGGAGGTATGCACCCACAATCACTGCCACCAACACAAGCAGAGTCCAGTCCCGCAGCATCGCCAGCAGCAGAGTGAAGACAGCGCAGCCACCCAATGCGTTCATATTGAGATAGCGCGAGTTGGACTGATATTACTATGGGCAACTGCTGTGCATACACCCAAATCCCCTCAGATGCCCAGCCTGAGGAGAAGGCGCTGAGCAGTGCCCAAGCGGAACTCAGGTTTCACCTACACACTGCAGAGCATGTGGCAGCGGTCATTGCCAGCAACTCAACTGATAATGTGGTGTCAGCGGGGCAAATGGCCACTATAGGCACTGCTTTGGACCTTAACCTAGTCGATATCGATACCATTGATAGTCGTCTTTTCAAGTTTTATAAGAACTTCAAAGCGAAAGGAGGCACCTTTGACGCCCGCAAGCTGACAATACTGGGAGTGCTGCTAGCGAAGGGCAGTTTCAAGGCCAAAGTGGAGCTCTACTTCCGCTGCACCTCTGCCAAGTCCGACTCAGTGGGTGACCTCGAGGTCAAATCTATGTTCGATGCACTGGTCAATATAGCGGCAGTGCACCTGCTGTCCTACTCTGCAGACAGTCCCGGTCTGACTCGAGCTCAAGTGGATGACTACCGAGAACGACTTCAGGCGGGGAAAGCAGCGATTGTGAGCCGCTTGATGACTACCTTCATGAGCACTGTGAGGACTGTGGACAGAGAGCGCTTTCTGCAGCAGGCCCAGTTCCACTCGGCTTTCGCCAAATGCCTACTGTCTCCCGCTCGCCTCCGCACGGAAATACTAACAGAAGCTGCGAACATTCAGAAAAGCTCTGCTTTGAAGGAAGCGCTGCCCAGTCTCAGTCCTGGACTTAGCAAGCCTTAGCAGGCTCCATATTAGCAAACGAATGGGACGGATGCACTCATCTGGCAAGGGCATCAGCAGCTCTGCGCTGCCCTACAAGCGCCGCCCTCCCAGCTGGCTGCAAGTTTCTTCTGCACAGGTGAGTGAGCAGATCGTCAAGTTGGCGCGGAAGGGCCTGCACCCGTCTCAAATCGGTGTCCTCCTCAGAGACAAAATGGGCGTTCCACAGGTCAAGTCCGTCACTGGCAGCAAGATTCTTCGCGTTCTCAAGAAGAATGGCGTAGCGCCCGAGGTGCCGGAAGACCTCTACCACCTGATGAAGAAGGCGCTCAGTGTGCGCAAGCACTTGGAGAAGTTCAGGAAGGACAAGGACAGCAAGTTCCGCCTGATCCTCATAGAGTCCCGGATCCACCGCCTTTCACGCTACTACAAGCGGTCTAAGAAGCTGCCGGCCACTTGGAAGTACGACATCGCCACGGCCTCCGCCATAGTCTCCTAGTAAGCTAGGCTCTCCACCACAGGCTGTAGTGCTTACTCTAAAGGACTGTGAGTCCATAGACCTACTTCCTGTATGTACGTGGAGGGCTTTTATTAGCTAACTTCCAACTAAATCTGCATTCGAAGGCACTTCCAGGCCTTTAGTGCCAATTTAAGAGAAAATGCGAGGAAAAGGAGGCAGAAATTACTCAATCTGTACTAAATTTGGGGAAATCGTTATCGAAGTGAGCGATTGAAGGCAGATTTCTGAGCTATTACGCTTGATAGCGGCTATAAATAGGCCGAGAGTAGTCCACTGTCTCCTCTTTCTGCTTTTTCGGAGCCTTTACAGGCTGTAAAGCCGGTGCTGAAGGTGGAAAATAGGCCAAACTCCTAATTTCCGTATCAAATCTCCGCATTAACGCCTCAAATTCGCCCCTATCCGTCACTCCCTCCATCCTTTTCCTGAGTTCACTCACATACTGCCTCGGCACCTGCGCCATTCTAGTGCTAATTAGCTATTAATAGCCTTCGAAGCCATTCTCGCACTTCTTGGTGCCGTCCTGGCAAACGCAAGCACTGTTCTCGCAGTAGCCGAAGCCGTGGCAGTTGTTGACGCAGGGCAGAGACCTGCACAGGTCAGTGTAGGGAGGGCAGGAAATAGTGCCTTTGAAGCCGGTAACTGCTACGTTGCCGCCTAGGACTGGACAGGTGACGGAGACTGTGCTGATGGTGAGGACTGCGCTGGCGCCTGAGCAGTTCACAGGGTAGCAGCCTGCGTGTTTCCACTCCTTGGACTTGTCATAGTCTCCTACGAGACAGCGAGAAGTGTGCCCAGCCGCCTCCTTCAACTTGGACACGAGCTGGACAGTGCCGGGGTCGCGGCAGTTGCCATTGCTGAAGGGCTTGACCACAGGGCAGTAGTCCAGCCAAGCGTCACTGCCGCCTTTTTTGGGCTGGGAGAAGTACTGGTACGGTGCAGGCAGGGCTGTCGTGTGGGTCATTACGTCGCAATAGCCCTTGCGTACTCCGAGGTAATCACAGCTGTTTTGATCCTCCGTGACACAGAAATCTGCACTCGAGGCCTTGCCGTTCACTACGCACTTGTCCGCTATGAATCCGCAGCCTTTTTTGTACCCCCATGTGATGGAGTTCGAGTACTTGTAGTTGACTTGGTACCAGCCGCTGTCTTGGAACAGGGCCATTGTGATGTCCGTGTAGGTGATGTCGTACATGTCGGAGTCAGCCACCATGAAGTCATTGTACATCACTCGCTTTTCCCAGTGCACGCCCACAGACCCAGAGTCGCCGTCCGCCTCCAGCTCCACTCCGTTCAGAGTAGCGCAGGAAAAGCCGGCTCTTGCCTTTTCAAGCACTGTGGGCAGCAGGAATTTCTTCATTTTGCGGCCTCTCACTACCTCCTCAATGAACAACTCCTTGGGCTGGTACTTCGCCCCATTGGGCTTGAGGAAGAACGCGTACAGGTCTGAGGAAAAGACCAAAGCGTGCGTGATTTCGTGTATTGTCGTGCCGTAAATCTGCTCCATCGAGGCTTCAGTGTGCGACAACCCATTGAAGTAATACACGCCTGAAAGGGGCTGATTGGTAGTAGCGTCTGCACTACACCAAGTGGCGTACCCAGCCAGGCCGTTATCCACAGAGTCCGCGATCACGTAAAGGACAAAGTCCGCGTTCATATCATCAGTCAAAATAGGCCCTTGGAAAGTCACGTCTCCGCAGATTTTCGTGTCCAGCTTCCACGGCTTCTTAATGGGCTTGACGGAAAGCGAGTTTTTGAACCAGTTCACAGCTCCTTTGATAGCGTCGGTCAGCTTGGCCTTCATAGGCGTGGTGATGTCCAAAGTGCCGTAGTAGACTTTGATGCGGATAGGCTCCCACATGCCTCTGCGACTGAAGGCGCTGAGGTGGGAGGTGGTCTCGGCTCTGGAGACTGGTTGAGAGGGGACTGAGAAGATTTGGTGCTGGGCGTGGCCGCAGGCACCGGGGAGAGCGAGGATGGGCACGCAGAGAAGCAGGAACAACAGCAGGGAGAGCTGCCGGGCCATATTTCTTTTACGGTTTTGGCCTAAGTCAGAGTTCGGAGCGTTAGATTTAGACTTAGTGGGTTTATTGGAGGAGCAGGATGCCCATACAGGAAAGAACAAAAGCTGCATCCGCTTTGCCTCCTGCAAAGCCATACTGACACCTATCAGACCCATCCTCACACACACACTCTCCCTTCTCACAGTACCCGTAGCCGTGACAGTTGTTCACACAGGGCACTTCTCTGCACAGCTGACTCCTGGGAGGACATGTGAGAGTACCTTCGTACCCTGGAACAGTCACATCTCCTCCTTCTGAAGGACAGAGGAGGGTATGGTTGCCAATGGTTACTAGAGGATTAGGGCCTGTGCAGTTCACCTGGTGACAAGTTGCATGTTGCCAAGGAGTCTGTGGGTCAAAATTGCCTTCTAAGCAGCGAGCCCTGTGCCCTGCACTTTCTCCTAAAGTCAGATTCAAGTACACAGTTTCCACATCTCTGCAGTTTCCATTCCAATAAGGCTTCACCACTGGGCAATAGTCGAGATAATAGTCCCAGTCTGAACATTCTCCAGCTTGCACCCCCAAATAATCACAACTCATAGAAGAATCCTCTACACAAAAGTCCCTAGTCAGTACTGTGGAGTTCGTCACACACTTCTCCGTTAGGAACTCACACCCTGCCAAATGACCCCAAGTGATAGGGTTGGAATACCTGTAGGACACTTTGTACCACCCACTGTCCTCAAACAGAGCCAGTGTTATATCGGTATATGTAATATCGTAAATATCTGCGTCTGGACTCATGAAGTCGTTATACATAATTCGCTTTTCCCAATGAGAACCAGCTGTGCCTGCCCCGCCTCCGTCCTCCAACTCGATTCCGTCCAAAGTGGAGCAATTGAAGGCCTTTCTAGCCTTCTCTACGACTGTGGGTAGTGCTAGTTTAGTGACTCTCTTCCCTCTCACCTTTTCATATGCAAATACCTCCGAAAACTCGTAAGAGTGTCCATTTGGCTTCACATAGTTGTGATACAGTGCAGACGAGAACACCAGAGGATGGGTGATTTCATGAATCGTAGTCCCTAGCACTTGCTCTATAGGCAGTCCTTCGTGAGAGTAAGCGCCAAAGTAGTATACCCCAAAGAGAGGCTGGCCACTGGGTCCTTCAGTCAAGCACAGCATTGAATACCCAGCCACTCCTTTATTTTTAGAGTCTGCTATGACGTACAGCACGAAATCAGCACTGAAACTGTCAGTTAATATCGGTCCTTGAAAGACCACATTTCGACAGAACTTGATTCCCAGTTTCCAGGCCTCACTGATTGGTCTCACATACACAGCGTTTTTGAACCAGTTGACAGCTCCGTTGACAGCCTGTTTGAGTGTGGTTTCCATAGGAACTGAAGGTTGAGAGGGCCGTAGTAGACTTGGATGCGGATAGGCTCCCACTCTCCTCTGCGGCTGTAGGCGCTCATATGGGCAGTAGGCTGGGCTCTGCGCACTGATAGAGAGGGAATGGGGAAGTTTTGATGCTCGGAGTGAGTGCATCTGCCTGGGAGGGCGTAAGCAGATGCTAGAAGAAGTAGACAGAGAGTCCAGTCCATTTCTATATAATTTGGGAATGATATGGTGATGCAATTGCAAAATGACTCTAGCTGCGTAGCACAACGGCAACAACATGATGACTTAAGGGTAGTGAAAGCAGCGAAAGGTTGATAAAGAGTAGTCCAGACTTTGGATTGTTTACTCCCATTAGTATTAGAGCTAGCTCGAAACGGACTAATGTAGAAGGAGCAG
>Ga0247837_1002558_pt1 | contig 34068 bp, 21 predicted proteins | sample LaCtaG_2_FD_187115 | JGI IMG/M metagenome (GOLD analysis project Ga0247837, IMG submission 187115) | Freshwater microbial communities from meromictic Lake La Cruz, Castile-La Mancha, Spain - LaCruzMarch2015_14.5m | ecosystem: Environmental > Aquatic > Freshwater > Lake | place: Spain: Castile-La...
TCTGCCTGTATCTTGGTGCTTAGAGTGACCTGTGGTCCCCAGGTCAAGTTTTCGAAGTTGAAGATGTGAAGTGTGGTAGCTGTGACGCGCACTAGTTCCTTGGCCTGGAAGGGATCGGGAATGAGCTGTTCGAGTACTTGCAGTGTCAGTCTCTCTCCTGCTTTCAGCTTGTCCGCTACTTGGCCTAGAATCTGTTGGAAACTACCCTGTACCTTCTTCACCCTCTGCAGGCCTGTCTCATCCTTGGGCGCCCCAGTCAACACTGCAAACTCCTGTATCATTCTTTCCCCTGTCCTCACTAAGTCCTCTAATTTGCTTCGTAGAGGTGCGTAATCGCTCTGTGGCTTTTGTTCCTTTCCACTTGCTTCGGTGGAAGCCGTAATGAACTCTTCCGCCAGTTCCATCACTTTGTCCGGAGTCACTTGACTGCCAAGTAAATTGGTAGCCATTGTGGCAATAAAGACCAGCAATTCAGCATCTTTCCTACCGCTCAACTCTGCCAGTAGTTTAGAGCTCAATACTGCCATATGTTGATCAGGGTTTTCCACTAAAGGCAAACAGGCATGCACCAGGCTCTTCAAATCCTCCGCTCTCCGCGGCAGCAACAGACTTAGGTCAGGAGCCGGCAAAAAGTCTGGTTGGAAGGAAGCCAGTAGAGTAGCTAGTTCTGTGCAAGAGGTGAGGACTGCGGGGTCCTGCTGCAGTCTCGCGGTAGTCAGTAAACTGCTGGCTAAGTCCATGTCGGAAAGCGCGGTCAGGCTTTTGATGAGATCCTTGCCCTGTTGTGAGGTCAATAGAGCTCCGAGGGATCGGCTGATTTCAGCGGTTTCTGCGGGTTTGAGGGAAATCAGGGATAGCACAATATCGACAAAGCGCGGCACCACTGCTTGTGGGATAGAGTCCGCCTGGTGGAAGAGCGCTTCCAGTGCATCCGCCCCGCCCAACTCCCTCAATTTGGCCAGCCACTTCCTCAGCACACTCGCAGAAAGCCCAGATTTCTGGTATATTTCTCCCATTTTCAGCGCGGTACGGTAACTCGCGCCTTCCTTGTCAAATATTTGCTCCATTTCGGTAAATACCTCCGACAAGTCCTTATCGCGTAGATGTTCGAGCCAATACAGGCCCAAAGTAGCCATTCGCACGTCCTCAGGAAGTCTCTTTTTCGCACACAGCCACAATGCAGGCATTCGCAATACCAGTTGATGGGGCAAATTGTCGATACTGAGGACTTTAACCAGGTCTTTGAGGAGTCGCACCAACGTTTCATCCCCTACTTGAGTGAGGGAGACCAGTACTTCGTGGGTAAACTGGGCGGCCAATTCGCTTCTCCATTTCCTTAGCGTAGTGAAGCAGGTGCAGCTTTGGATTAGCGCCTCTGTTCGGTTGAGCTTTAGCAGGGCACTGACACAATCCGCTACTTCAATTGGGTTGGCCACACTGTCGAAGAGGGTGAGACAGGAGGAAAGGACTGTGGAGAAGTGGGGTCCCAGGGTCTTGGAGCTGCCTGTGAGCAGCACTGTCAATTCCAGTGACTTGTCCAGAGGCAACTTCGCAATCATATTGGTAAGGACTTGTGCCTGTTCCGCACTGCTGTTGGTACCATGAATGAGGGGCAGCAGCCAGTCCGCAAAGGCCGCCCTGCTCTTCTGTTCACCCACAGGAAGCAGCCAGTCCATCGCCTTCAAGCCCAGTCTCTTCATGGCTTCCTCATCTTTCAGTCTCGCGAAGCTGTCTACGAGAGTGCAGGCAGTCTGGAAGAGACTTTGGTTGGGTCTGAGTTGGTCTAGTAGCAGGGCGACTTGGTTGAGTTCCTCTGGGGTGGAAGTGGGCTTCACGAGGCGGAGGGCTTGGAAGAGACGGTCACGGTCCTGGTTCGAGCGCGCCTCAGCAAGCTTTGCAGTCACATTGTCCAATAACGCGTTCACACTTCCCACTAACTGTGGGGTGACTAGTAGATGCGAAGTGTTAATCACGAAAGCCAGCAGCAGGGCGGGGTCAGCCGGTTGATAGCAACTCAGCAGTGTCACTAATCTCAGAGCAGAGGAGTTGAAGCCTTGGTCCGCCACAGTCTGGAGGACTGCATGCATTTTCTCCTTGAAATCCCTGGCCCATTGAACGGGCAAGTTGAGCAGCGCAGTGCACCAATCATTCATAGTGTTCTGCGCAGCAAAGTCCATTACTGCGTCTCCGAAAAGCGCCAGTCTGTCCGCTTCCAGGTGGTTGGCATAGAGGTGCAGGATATCCACAATGCTGTCGAAATCCTGGGAATCCGCCAGTCGCAAGAGATGCTGTAGGGAGACCTTGGCTGTGGGCAGGTCTTTCAGTCTCTGGTAGATTCCTTCTATCTGGGTGAGGAGCTGCAGGGTCTTTTCCGAGTTGTCCCCCAGACGCCTGTTTACTTGTTTGATGAAGACGGACAGGTAGGGAGAGGGTCCGGAGGCGCGGGCCAGCAGCGCACACACTCTAGACACTTGGCGAACACAGGTAGGCTGCAATTCCCGTTCCACACTCCAATTCGCTAAGTCCATGAAGCTCTCCGCGCCTTCTTTGTCGAGCCACACTCCATCCAGATGAGTCACCAGTGGCATGACCTCAGAGAACTTGCTCACTGCGGCCCAAGCTGCCTTTTGCAGGCTTTGCTGGAGTTCTTCCATACTGGGGATGAACTGTTCTAGGTTGGACTTCCGCAGTAGTTCGGACTTGAGTTGCGTCACTTCCTCGGTCAGTTCTACAATTCGGGCCTGCAGTGCTTCTTGGTCGAGGAGTCGGGCATTGAGTGGCTCCAGCTGGGCTCTTAGGGCTTGCGTGAATGCTTCGGTGGAAGGGGCGGCTTGCACCTGGGCCTGAGGCTGAGCCCGCAGTTCTTCCCTCAGTCTCGCCACTTCTTCTTTAGTTCGGGTCAGTTCACCCTGTAAGTCTAGTCTGTGGGCACGCAGGAACAAGCCTTGCAGTTTTTCTATCTCCCGGTACACATTGCCTTTCCCATGCAAGAAGGCCTCCAGCAGATCTTCCACAGGCAGGTCTACGCGCTGGTACGCTTCTAACTTGGCCTCGGCTTCACGCTTAGCCTCGGCTTCTAAGACGGACTGAGGAACTCCCGCTAGCTCAGGATGCTCTTCCATCTATTATAATGGCTCCAAGCCACGCCCATTTACGAAGCCATACAAATTAATTTTGTAGACATTGTGTCTTTTCTTTGACGAAGCCATGCAAATTAATTTTGTAGACATTGTGTCATTTCTTTGACGAAAGTGGGAGATTTGGAGCCAGTTTTGGCTGCAATGTTGCGCCTTCTGCACTTTACTTGGCTCCCTAATGGGCTATGCACAGACGCTTTCTCTAGGCGGATTCTCGCTTTTTTGGCTGAAAATACCTCCAAAGTCGCTATTACACGTGTGAAAATGGCATGCGATGTCCGAAGAAATACCCTACTACTAAGGAATTTCCCACACTACCATCAAATCAGGTGGGCAGCCCACTGCCCTGGCACTAGAACTACCTTGTAGGCCACCTCCCAGTACAATGTAGGCAATGAGAACTAGGTCTACACCGGCTTGGAAGCGAGGGCTCGCAGTTGCAGCTTCAGTGAGTTCATAGAGCAGGTGTAGTGCTCCAATTCCCTATCCAACTCCTCTCGCCTCCGACGCTGGGCCTGGGTTCTACTGTGCTCCGGCAGCTTATTGAACTCCACCAGTGCCATGTCTCTCTCTATCTGCAGCTTCATCAGTTGACTCTCCACTCCTTTCACCTGCTCCAACTTCGCAGACCTGGCACTCGCACTGTGCAGTGACTCTGTCGAGCTCCGTACCGACTTCCTCAAGTCCGGAGACCCTCTTTGCGAGCTGAAATTGGTCTCAATTGTCTGCGGATTGTCCCGAGAGGTATAAGTGGCTCGTCTCTGCAGACTTTCCTTGCCTCTGGCTACTGGTCTGCCTTCGGTTTCTGGAGATTGGAGAGGGGTACTGCTGGCTGGGTCGGTGTGTGTCCTGCGGAGAGACTCGACTTCGCGTTGGGACTTTTGGAGCTGGAAGGAAAGCTCTTGGGTGGAAGCAGTGGCTTCTTCTTGCATATTCTTCAGTTCGATCTTCAATTCCTCACACGCCCTTTCCGCCTTCCCCAGCTTTCCCTTGGCCACTTCCGCCCTCCTCTCCGCCTCCCCCCTCATTTCCCTCTCCCTGGCCACAGTCCTCTCCAGTGCCGCAGTCCTTTCCAAGCTGTCCGCCAGTCTTCGTCTTAATTCCGTCACTTCCTCTTCCTTTTCTGAGGGGAAGTGGTCGCCTAGCTCTAACTGAGTCATTAGTTCGTCTCTTTCTCGCTGAGTTCGGCTTAGTTCCTCTTCGGTGGACATTACGCGCTTTTGGAGGGTGTCCACCTCGGCAGTTAGTTCTGTCAGACGCAAATCTCCTCTTGTTTCTCCTTTCAGTTTCTCAATTTCCCTCCGACTTCCCTCCAATTCCTCCTCCAGTCTCCTCACTTCCCCTCCCTGTCCGCCCACAAACTGCTGGAAGAACTCCACCATCTGCCTCGCATACCCCTGCATATCGAACTGAGGCGGGTAGCCCACAGGCGCATTCAGCATCGGCATGCAGAACTGAGGCGCAGAGTACATCTGCGGAGGCAGCATGGGATAGGGGTGCTGGTAGGCAGGGTAGACAGGAGGTATGGGACTGGGGTCAGGGGGCGGGGACTGGGCTTCATTTGAGTGGGATTTCAGCTCTTCTATGAGTCCCGGCTCTGGACTGAAGGACTGTCGGCCATAAGACTCCCTTTCTTCCTGTGGATTCAGCTCCGGAGACGCTGCCTTCGGGGAATAGGGTGCAGGCGAGCCGCTCGGCCCCGCAGCACTCTGAGCCAAAGGGTCCGTTTCCCTCCAGTCCTCAGCGAATTCGCTCCTAACCGCCTCTATTTCGCTGGAAACGGCGGGATCCAGGGTCCTGGAGGACTTTAGCTGCTGGTTGCGCTTGCGTGCTTGGTCGAATTTGCTCTGTGCCTTGCGGATTTCTTCCTCTAAGGCGCTTTGGGCTTGCCGATTCATTGCTATTATGTGTGGAATGGGCGGCGGGTTCTATACTGAGTGGATATACGGGAATTTAGATGTAGTTTAGCCGGATTTCTGTGATTTAGTGGAAATCTGCATGAGAGTGGAAGTGCTGAGGAACCCAATACACCTCTATCGGACTGATGGCCTGAGTATTCGGCAGCCCGCTTTCCTTTTCGTCCTACTCCCCCGTTCCCCCACACTCCCTCTGCTCCTAAACCAGTCCTTGGCACATCGTCACCTCCAGTCCAACGAATGCCCCTCCTCCCCCCCTGTCCCCAACCTACTCCGCCCCTCCTTCTACGTCCAATCCCACCACTTGGAGTTCCGCACTGAGGAAACCACCTTACCTGCATATCGGCTCAAACCTGTGCTGGACGCGCCTCACAGAGGACTCCTGACCACTGTAGTCGCCAGAGGGATCCTGAGGAAAGTGATGTCTGCAGGACAAAGGACATTGGGGCAGTGGGGGAAGGAGGGGATTGATGTGCTTTGCAGGTGTAATCCGTTGGCGTATATATGTGAGGAGAGGGAAATTGAGAGGCAGTTGCGGGCGGGACTGACCCTGGCCAGAGCACTGCAGCCTAGTTTGCAGTCCGGCCCAGCCACTGAAAGTGCGAGTCCGTGGGACAGTGCTAGCAACTACTCATCCGTCCTCCTGAGCGCCTATCCCAACCCCACTCCTCTCACCCAACTAATTGCTCGAATCCAAGGCGAATCCAAGTCCACAGACAGTCTCTTCGCCTACCTCCTCAGGACCGGCGGAAACCGGGAAGAACGCAAATTCCGCTGGAAACGCACTCTCGAAATCAAGCGCTGGAGTCGCACTCACCTCGACCCTACCTTCACCCGACTCCTGTGTACCCCTTACTTAGCCCTGCTCAGCACCTATGACCAGCTGCACACACTGGAGACCATTCTAGCGCTGGTGCAACAGACCCTAACCGCTAATTCGCATAGCAAATAGCCACATACCAGTGCTTATTTGTAGTCTGGACTATGTACGCCTTCCCCAGTCTCACCAGTCTCATCCTCGCCCTTATCTACCTCCTCACCTGTGTGTTATTCCTGATAAGGACTTGGAAGCTGTACTGCAGGGCCTGGCCCCAGGTCCAGGTCTTCTACGCCACAGTCACTATGCAAGCAGTTCTGCGCACTGCAGCGTTCCTACTGCAGGCGCAGGACGTGGAAATCTCTGAGAAGGCGGAGTATGTGTTGCTGTATTTGCCGGATTCGCTGTTTTTGGTGGGGTTTTTGGTGCTGTTTTGGCTGCTGTTGATGTTGGAGCAGAGGGCGCATATGGACCTGGGGAATGCGAAGAGCGCGGGGCCGTTTTTAAGGTCAGTGGCCACTCACATGTGGAAAGCCATCGCTCTCTGGGTCTTCGCCGACTCCCTCTGTTACCTCCTGTACCTCCTTGACGTCTGCAACAGCGAAATCAAAAGCTTCGAACTAGCAGTGGCCAACATCGTCCTGCCCATCCTCGTCCTTGTAAGTCAATTCGCACTGCAAATCACCTACTCCGGGATCCCCTTCAAGTCTCGGCTGTATACGAAAAGACACTATATTGTGGGGACTGCGGCGCTGATTTGGTCGATTGGGAGGGAAGTTAGGGGCGTTGTGGGCGTTTTGTGGCCGGAGCCAGTGAGTGAAAGTGTCCAGCAGGGCTCCAATGTGTCGGAAGCACTGTTCATTGCAGTGCTTCTGACTACGGAAATCGGCTGCTACTTAGCAGTTCTGGACTACGGCCAAACCCAGCTCTTCCATCTCTCCCCCGAAGATGAAGACCCGCAAAACGACCTTTTGTCTGGGGAATACGAAGATTTATCCGGCTTCACAGCCAGTCACCAGCTGATTTACGACTCCCAAGAGGTCGAATGCACACATGAAATGCCTAGTCGCCACCATGCGCTGGGCAGAGTCTTCCTTGCGAAGTTCCGGGAGCAGATTGTGTTGTACCGCAGAGTGAACTTCAAGCGACTGAGCAGCTTTGTGCAGGAGGAGGTGGTGGAGGACTTGCAGGCGCTGAAGCAGGTCACGAGTGAGCATATTGTGCCTTTCTTGGGGTGTACTTTGGATGGCTGTGTGCTGGGCCTGCTTTCCACTTACTACCACCAAGGTTCGCTTTACAGTCTCCTACATGAAGCGAAGGAAGAACTGAGTGACGCTACTAAGGTACGTATCGCCCGCGACCTTTCTATGGGTCTCCGCGACCTCCACTACCAAAATCAATCCCACGGCCATTTGACCTCCCACAACGTACTCCTCGAAGGAGACAAGGTGGTCATGATATCGGACTTCGGCTTGGAACGGATGAAGAAGTTCGCAGGTCTGATGTGTGGCTACTGCAATAAGAACGGCTGGACGAGTCCGGAACAGCTGACGGCGGAGGGACCTGTGGCTTGGCAGGTGAAGGAGAGCGACGATGTGTATAGCTTTGGAGTGGTGCTGTGGGAGTTGATGACGGAGCAGGTCCCTTTCCCTGACCTGCCTCCCGAGGACCTAAGCCACGTCGTGGCCGAGCAAAACAACCGTCCCGAACTCACCCCCGACATCAACGAAGTCCTCACCAAGCTCATCAAGTCCTGTTGGAACATCAGTCCCGCCAAGCGTCCTTCCTTCAAACTCATCTACTCCACCCTGTGTCTAGTGCCTATTAAAGCTCGTTAGTGTTCTCTCGCACAAAGCGGAAATACGCTTCATTCCCTCCTATTAAAGCAGTAGCGATCACTTCTGGCACTTGGTAGGGGTGGTTCTCCTTGACGAAAGTAGTCAACTGAGGCAGGAGGTCTTGCCGAGTTTTGGCCATTAGCATCACTTCGGAGTCTTGCTGCAGGGCACCTTCCCACATGTAGATGCTTTGGATCTGAGGAAGGATGTTGACGCAGGCGACGAGTCGGGCGGTGACGAGCTTTTGGGCCAGAGACTGCGCTACTTCGAGGGAGTTGATAGTGATCCAGACAGCTACGAGGGCCGCCATTGCTGTTTTTTACCAAAGACAGGGCTTTTTACATAGAATATTGTCCTTTCCCTGACTATAAACTTGGAAATACGCATTGATGCATGCACTACTTCATATCGTCACTATTTCCAAGGTATACGAATACGCGTATTTCTGAGAGCCCTTTGATGAGTCAACATTCCAGGAGTGCAAATATACCTAGTCTAAGTACTTCCAAAGTCCCTAATTAGCCTGCAGTGGGTGCTGATTGCACTACATACATAGTGGAAACCAGACATGGCAGTACATATGAAATCCGCCGAAATGGCAGTACCGAAGGAAACGCAGGGGCAGCTGTGGAACTAGTGGTAGGCTTGCAGGCTAATATTTAGGATGTGCAAGAACAACCCATTGTGTACCAGCCAAGACGACAGCTGCCAATGCAAAGGCGGCCCATCGGCTTTCCGCAGTCTCCCCTCCCACTCCCAAAGTTTCGCCTTTTCCGGCCAGCCTATGCAGCTTTCCGACATGCAACTCTTCGAACTGCTGCGCCAGCAAATTGAACTGGTGAAGATGATCGCGCAGCAGAACAGCCAGTACATTGCGACGCTGGCGTCCATTGCGGACAGACTGGAGAAGTCGGATCAGCAGGAGTCGGATTCGGAGTCGTCGTTGTCCAGGGCTGGAACTTTGGAGCCGGTGCATGAGGGGTGTCCGTCGCAGGAGGAGTTGCTACAGGCGCTATCCGAACAAAGCCACTACGACCACGAGCTCAAACTCCGCGGCGAAGTCGCCAACCCCGCCTACAAGGACCGCGCATTCAGCCTCGACCTCGAACTCACCACCGAGCCCCCCGAAGGCTGCGAGTTCAAAGTCCTGCTCTTCACCACCGAAAACCCTCCCAAACTCATCGAAAAGAACACCGGCGGCGACAAGGTAATGAAGGGCTACACAGACTGCGAGGTGCAAGGGTGCAGAGTGCTTTTTCCCAAGTTGGTGGTGAAGGAGGTGACTTCGCACTATCGCAACGGGTGCGTGTTTCTGGTAGTGGTGTGCAGTTCTGGGCTGTCTGTGAAGCCGCTAGTGGTGGAGAAGTTCATAGTGAAGGCGCGGAAAATCGCAGCTGAGCCTGTGGTGAAGCGGACGAAGACGGAAGATGCAAGCGTCAAGTCCGAAGAAGCGAAATCAGTCAGCGAACAGCCTAATCTCCTCTAGTAATGGACCGCTTGCAGGCCGGACTGACTGGCTGTGTGGAGCTGCTGCAGGAGTACAGGGGCCTGATGGAGAGCCAGGCCACTGCTTCGTATGTGCAGGGACAGCTGGAGTGTGTGGATTCGGCCTGGCTGCGGGACTTGGAGACACTGACGTATGAGGAATTAGTGCACTTGCCTGAGCACACCAGCCTACTAATGCATACCGGCCTACAGCACTTCATACAGCGAGTAGTAAGCCTGTACCCTCAATACCAGCAGTGGACGGAAGAACTGCACCCCACTGCTTTGGAAGTCCGGGACATGACTCCCAAGAAGGTGCACGAAGTCAGCAGACTGTCCGCCTTCATCGCTCATATAGCCTCAGAGACAAAAGTCACAGATGTAGTGGACTTAGGGGCAGGCTTGGGGTACTTGTCCCACTTCCTAGCCTGCAGATGCAGTTTGAGTGTATTGGCAGTGGAGTCTAAAGTGCACAACTCACATGCTTCCCGCACCCGCAGTGACTACATTTCCAGCAAAACCCAGCAAAGCGGTGACTTCCAGGCTGTTTCCTTGCATGTCACTGACTCCAATTTCGCGACTTTATGCGAAAAACCCTGTTTGTTAGTCGGCCTGCATACCTGTGGCGACTTGGCACCTGTTAGTCTGCGCATGGCAGCTGCAGTGCCCACTGTGAGGGCGGTTATTAACGTAGGATGCTGCTATAATTTACTAACAGAAACAATTGCTCCTGAGGCAAAAGAGAGGTTTTCTCAGTATTTCAGCCGAATTGGGGTAAATTTAGAAGGGAAATCGCTGGATCAGACCTTCGTCTCTGGGCCGAATGCAGGATTCCCTATGAGTGCCTACTTGCGTAGCCGCTACCCTGCCTTTTACCTGGGCAGAATGGCTCGCACACTTGCACAAAACGACTTTTCAGACCAAATGATGTCACAACCTGCTGAAAACATGCGGAAATTCAGCTTTCGGGCTGCTTTTCAATGTCTCCTCGGTGAGCTTTTCCCACACTTAAGCAGCACTTACGCAGTCGGAAAGACAAAGTTTAGTACCAACTTCGCCCAATATGTGCGAAAAGCAAGTAAAAACATGCACATTCAAATATCTCTTTCCGACGAGGAACTAGAGGCGATTTACACAGAGAAATACAGGCCTATGGAGAAAAAGGCAGCGGGACTATGGGTGCTGAGGACGCTGCTGGCGCCAGTGGTTGAGCACTTGTTGGTGTGCGACAGAGCGATTTACCTGCAGGAACAAGGGCTGGAGACTAGCGTGTGGCAGGTGTTTGATAGGGAAGTGTCGCCCAGATGCACGGTTCTCATGGGGGTTAAGCCCGCTCCATGCTAGGATTAGGGAAGGAAATCTCGAGAAGGCGTGCTGTATCGAAGCTCATCCTTCGCAGCGGACAGCCACGCATCCACCTTCGTAAGTCTCGCCCTCGCCTGCTCTCTAGCACTGCCATAGTTCGCCAACTGGCGGTCATACGTCTGCAGCCGCCCCATCATATTCCCCTCCGTCGCATGCACATAGCCTGTAGGCGCCTTCAGTCTTTCCCCCGGTACCAAATCCTCTGATAGATCGAACAGACTTTCCTTGCCATCGGTCAATTTTTGCTCGGATACTTCGTCTTCGATTTCGAAGTCGATTGACTTTTCCCCTTCGTGCTGTTGAATCCATTTCTCGATTGCGCGCAGTTCGCCCACTCTTTCGTTCAGCTTTTTGGCCTTGGCGTCGAGGGCTTTCTTTACGCTTTGCAGCTCGAGGCGGGACCGGCTGCCTGGGTCGGCCTCGTACTGTCTTACTTCCAGGCGCCAGCGCTCACGGTCCAACTCGAGTGCCTTTTGCTGTTCTTTAAGCTCTTGCTTGTCGCGTTGCAGAGAAAGACGCATCGTAGACGCATCCTCCACTTGCGGAATCGGAGAAATCACTGTTTCCTTGCGCTGCAATAATTGCTTCAACCCCTCCATCTCCCTCTCCAGTCTTTCCAGCTGCTCCCCATCCACTCTGTCTTCCCCCCTCTGTCCTCTCCTCAGCTCTTCCAGTGCCTCGGTCAACTTCGCCTGTTCCTTATCAGCGATTTCCACCGCTCTCTGCGCCTCCAGCACTGCCTGTCTCAGTCTCTCCTCCCTTGCATCCACAGACTTGCCTCTACGCAGCTCTTCCTGCACTCTATTGCGCTCTGCTTCCAGTCCCTGGCCTAGCTGCTTTTGGTTGTCGAGACGCTGCTGGCTGGCTTGAGTCTCCTTTGTGAGCTTGTCCTGAGCTAGGTCGCGCTGGACCTTGAGACGGTAGGATTCGAGTTCTTGCGACATGAGGGCTTTGGAACGGGTGGATTCGAGGTCTGAAAGTTGCTTTAGCCGGGCGGAAAAGTCAATATCGAGTTTCGCCTGTTCTGACCCGAAAGCCAATTCAGCCTCAGTTTCCGCTCTTTTCAGGCGAATTGCGAAATCTGCACGTATTTCCGCTTCTCTGGCCTGGAAGGCGGCAAGACTCCTTCGAGCTTCATCCCCGGACTGCGCCTTTATTCGCTCCACTTCCCGCTGATATCTCTCCTCTGCAGCTTTGCGCTCGCCTGCCAGTCGCTGGTCGTTTTCAGCCCTTAACTTGCTTGTTAGGTCAGCGACTTCCCGCTCTGCGGAGGTCTCTGCAGCTGCAATGTCTGAGGCGCTTTGAGAGTTTTTGGCCTGCGAAGCAGCTTTTGCAGCCTGAATGCGGGATTGAGTTTGATCGATTTCGGCTCTTAATCTGCGGATTTCCTCTAATTTGACGGATTCTTCAGATCGCAGCAGATTGTCCCGTTCTTGCTGCTGCTGTGTCCTAATTCTATCCTGCTCCTGACTCAACTTCCTCGCGAAATCCTCCGCTAGCCCCTGTATCTGATACTGATATTCTGTCTGCAACCTGTCCTTCTCTGTCTGTTCCTCGAGTTCCACCTCTTTTCTGGCGTTAAATCTGGCCTTTTCAGCTTCAGAGTCGAACCAGCGCTGTGCCTCCAAAGCCGCGTCTTCCCGCTTGGCAGTGTCTTGTCTGCGCAGACTTTCCAAGTCGCGGTCGAAAGCACGCTTGCAGGCGGCACGCTTTTCTTCGAATTCGCGGCTTAGCTGGGCTGCTTCGGCGCTGTACTTTTCTTCTAGGTCTTGTTTTTCCCGGCGCAGTTTCTTTTCCATTTCGAATTTAAGAACAGGGTCCCGCTCTCTGCTGTCGTCAAGACTGCGGAACTGGCCAGGACTCTTCTTGGCTGAGGTGTCGACCAAGTCAAAGGGTATCGTAGGGTCCGGCTGACGCTTTTTCTTCGTCTCTACGACTTGCTTCTTTGCCTTTTGGGCTTTATGAGTTTGGTACATGTTGCGGTAGTACTCATCACACGGGTGCTCCCACGTGCTTTCCCCTGACTCAAAGTTGAAGTAGTAGATCTCATCGTCTCTGGTTTTGCAGGGCTTCCAAGGGTCTGGCAAGGGCGCTTTCAGTCCTTCTTTGGCGATCCAGATCAGGTCTGCGTCCTCGGGCAGGTCCATCTGTAGGAAGTTCGCGTACTCCTCGATTTCCTCGTCCGTCGGCTCGTAGTTCTCATCTATGTCTTCCTCGAGGATCACACTTTCAGACATTATTGCGTGCACTTTTGAACTGGAACTAATAGGCTTCCATAGAAGACAGGACTGACTGCTATTTAATACATGTATCGGACTTAGACTGAGTCAGCGACATATATCCAAAAACCTGTTATAACTATGAAAACAACCAACAGAAGCTAAATATACAGTAATAGACTCGAAGGAGTAGTAAAAACCCTCAGTTATTGTAATTGCTCCTATTAGCATTCAGGGCCTTTTGGGTTCGGCACAGGCTGCGGTAGTACTCATCACAGGGTGCTCCCACTGGCTTCCCCCGAAGTTGTAGTAGAAGATGTCCCTGCTCCCAGATTTGCAGGGTTTCCAAGGGGATGGTACGAGTCCTTCTATGGCGATCCAGAGCAGGTCTGCGTCTTTGGACAGGTCCATTAGTAGAAACTGGCGTATTCCTCGATTTCCTCGTTAGTCGCTCGTAGTTCTGGTCTGTATGTTCCTCCAGGAACATTATAATCTAGGCTTACTAGGACTACACTGCAAGTGCGCACTGTCTGTAGATATCTACGACTATTGAAGGTAATGTCCTTGTTATTGGTGGGACTATGGGGAACTGCTGCTCCAGCTACCAGTCCAGAGCCACCAACCGTCCTTTGCACTCCCACGACTTGGTGTGGCTGCAGGGCCGACCAGAGCTGCCGTTCTACTACGAACTCGACACTCCCAGGTTCGCGACCCCGCCCAAAGACAGAGGAGGCGACGAGGCCGGAGGCCCGATAACCCCCAGCTTCCTCACCCCCACAGACACTGAAACCAACGTGAAACCGCCTAGCAGGTACCTTTCCTGGCCGCAAGACAAAGCCCTTTCGGTTTCTGAGAGTGAGGACAGTCTCTGCGGCACCACATAGTGTCTACGTACGTTAGCCATTATTTATGCAGCCGGGAGGCATAAACAACCGGAAGCCGAAGCCGTATTCCGGGCGAAACGACACTTCGCATGAGTCTGACTTCCAGAAGGAACAGCAGGAGCTGGAGGGACGCAAGGCCCGCACTGAGGCGCTGGGCGAACAGCGGCGTGTGGCTTTCTTCGGCAGCACTACTGAGAAAACTGCGCTCAAGCAGAAGGTGAGTGAGGACGCCAACTTCCAACTGGTCATCAAGGAACAACGCATGAGGGAGCAGCAGGAGCAAGAGCGCAGGGCCAACGAGTCCATGGAGCAGCACCGCGTAGCCATGCTGGAGATGGAGCAGGAGCGCGAGCGCCAGCGTCGAGAACGCACACGTCAAATCCAAGAGGAAAACAGACTCGCCGCAATGGCCAAAGCCAACGAAAATCTCCACCGCAAGGTAACTCAGGACAGAAGAGACCAAGAAGCGACTAGCGAGCGCATCGCTGGCTACCAGCCCAACGTCTTCTAGACCCTAACTAAGTGCAGGGCCTTACCCGTACCCGTTCCTCAACCCATCTGTATAATGGTAGAGTCCCAGACTGACCTCAAAGTCGCAGTCCGCATTTGCCCCTTTCCCTCCGGCCAAAAGCGGTCTTTTCTCAGCCAAACAGGACAGGAATTGACACTTATCAGCCCTCACTCCTCCGAAGAACGGAACGTATGGACTTTCCCATCTGTTTTGCCAAAAGAAGCCATGCAGCAGCAGGTCTACGGAGACGTGGCTGCGCCTATCGTGGAAGACCTGATGTTGCGCTCCAATGGGTGCATTTTGGTCTACGGACAGGTAAAAACGGGTAAGACTTTCACAGTTTTTGGGGAACAGGGGATTTTCGAACTCACGATTCGGCGAATTGTAGCGGAAATTAAAGGAAATGAAAGAGAGCTAAAGGCTTCGCTGGCTTGTTTGAGTTGGAAAGACGGAAAAGCGAGGGATTTGCTTCGGACAGAGGCGGAGGACTGCCAATTAGTGGGGAATATGGACCTGTTCAGTGTGCCAAGTACCATGTGGATGTCAGTGAAGGCGGTAGCGGAAGTGCTTGTAGCAGTTCGAAGGGCTGTGGCGCCCTTTGAAGCTTTGGAATCTGCGGAAAAGCCGAATGTATTCGTCCTATTAACTGTTTCTCGAGCGAAAAACCAGCTGAATCCTATAGGCTCGATGATAATCGGGGAAATGGCGACCCAGACCTACTCCAACTCCCTCTCCCAGTCCCTAAACCACACGAGCCTAATGCACCCTTCCCTCGTAATCCTAAGCAAACTGCTGTCAGAACTAGGCGGCGAGGCCAGGGACGAGTCTGTGCTGGTGTCCAAGACTATGAATGGAAGTTGGAGTTTGCTGTTAGTGGCCTGTGTCAGTGTCACTGGGTTGGAGTATGTGGACTGTGTGAATGTGCTGAAGTATGCGAGCACTGCGATGGCGTATCCGGAGATGATTAGGAAGTTGAAAAGGAGGGAGCAGCAGGATGCGTCGGTGGAGGATAAGCGCATAATGCAGCTTACGAAGGATATCATTGACGTCAAGTTCGACCTACAGCAAACTGAACTAGTTCACAGCAAGCGACTTAAAGACCTGGGCGTGAAATTCAACCTCGACTTTGACCTAAACATCCTTAAAGATATCGACCCCGGCAGCAAGGAAGCCCGAGCAGTCAAATCTCTCCGAGAAGGAATCGAAAAGTTGGAAGCGCTTAAAGAAGCTCGCACGAAATCCGAGCACAAGCTGCACAAGTTAGAACTCATCCTAGTGGACGCAAAGCAAGCAAGTGCAGCCATCCAGGCCCGCCACTCTCAAGAACTAGCGACTATGAATGAAGCTGTTTCCCTAGTGCAGGAGTTGATAGACCAGATCAAGCCCGAGCCTATGCCTGAGCACCTGGTCAGGGAAATCGAGGTCAACAAAGAGGCTTTGGAAGGGCAGAAGCCAACCCTGCAACGACTCTCGCAGAGCCTGATTGACCTGCACACTGCAGTCCTGCAAAGGTCGGAGTTGGCGGAAACGGACACTGACGCCCGCCTCAACGAGCGAGAATTGCAGGAAACTGTATACAAAAGGGAATACAAGTCGCAGGAATTACTGACTAAAGACCGACTGATAGAGCTCGAAGAGTCCTATAAAAAGACTGTGGCTGATAGAGAAAAAGCCCGGCAAGAGTTGGAAGTGAAGGTCAGACTGCAAAGCATCAAGCAGAATGACATCCTAGTGGAGCACCAGTCGGAGTGTGGGCGACTAGCGGTGCTGACCAAGGGCTATTTCGACTTGATTGAAAGGATCAAGCGCGGGGACTTCAATGAAGGCGTGCTGCCAGTGGTCATTCCAAGGAGTGATTTGCCCGATTTCCCGGATGTAATTGTGAACAAGCATTTGCACGCTGCTACCGGCCACACCCACTTCCCCAGGGTAAAGGCGAAGGAAGGGAAAAGCAGTGTGCCAGCAGTCCGCAGAGGAAGCTCTATTAAGCAGCCAGAGGACCCCATCCCTATCAAACTGCAAGCCCGGTTACAAGACTCCCTGGGCAGTATTGCTGCAATGTTAGCAGAAAACGTCACCCGACGTCAAGCCATTTCCGACATCGCCACTGAACAAGAAGACCTCCGCTCCTGCAAAATCATGTACCGGCGACTCCTGAGACAGCAGAAACAAGCCAATAGGGTAAGAAACAGACAGACCATTAGCTTGTCGATAGAGAAGAATAAGGACGTGTTGAGACATGTGTTTGTCACTGTGCAGCCGGGGAGTGCACTGTCGAGTCATGAGTCTTCGCTGAGTAGTTACTCTTCCTTTCAAGCGTCGGGGAGTGTGCTGTCTGTGCGGTCTTCGAGGATACGCAAGCCCCGGGGACTCTCAGAAGTGGCGGAGTAGCTAGTCTAACAGCTCCTTCCTGCACTTTCAAACTCAGATAGCAGACTACTCGCAAATCCTCCACATACATTTGAAGGGAGAAGCCACACCTATCCCAAAAGGAAACCATCGCATCTATAGCAATTCTAATAAATGGGCGCACGCGGCCACCGCGACCTCGTCGACTCCGAAACCTCCTGCCCCGTCTGCGGCAACCTCTACGACCGCGGCACTCCCTTGCTAGTAATCAACAACCACATCGACCGCTGTCTACAAGACACCAAGCAACACGAGCCCCAAAGAGCAGACACAACGCCCGCGCCCCAAACCGACTTCGTAGAGAAGAACAGATGGCTAAGAACCCGGCTAAATGCAGTGAAGGTGCCGTGGCAGACTGACTGCGCAGTGCTGCAGTTTGAACGGGAAAGGCTGAGTGAGGACTCCTGGATGCAGCTTGCAGTGCTCAACTCCGAAGGACTGCGCAAGGAGTTCCAAATTCTGTTCGATGGAGAGATTGCGAGTGATGCAGGGGGGGTGCTGAAGGAGTGGATTTCGAAGCTAAACAGTGAATTGCTCGCACAGGATTTCGGCCTATTCCGACTCACTAGTACGGAACTAGTGTCCTATCGCTTCCATCCGCTTCTCAAAGCCTCGCATCTGCACATGGCGCAACTGTATGGACTGCTGTTAGGAAAGGCTCTATTGGAAGGAGTGCCGGTGCACAGTCCCTTGTGCAAGCCTTTGTTTAAAGCCCTGCTCAGAGCCTCTTTGGGGCTGGAAGACCTGATATTCCTCGATATTCACCTATATAAAAGCCTCAAATTCATGCTGGAAAACGATATCACGGACCTGATTTTCGAGACTTTCAGTGTGACGGAGGTCAGTTTCGAGTTCCAAGAAAGCCAAATTACTGATTTAGTGCCGAGCGGCAGGTCAATACCAGTCACAGAAACCAATAAAAGCAAGTATGTGGAGTTGAGGGCGGACTGGGAACTACGGAAGTCAGCAGAAGCGGCGATTTCGAGCTTGTTGATAGGGTTTTATACGGTTATTCCAGAGGAATTGCTGAGGAGCTTCATGCCGGAGGAGCTGGAATTAGCGATTTGCGGGCTTTCGTTCATTGATGTGACGGACTGGGAGGCGAATACGGAGTATAGGGGGGATTATCACGCTCGGCACAAGGTAATTCTCTGGTTCTGGCAGATACTGCAGGACCTGCCGCAGCCGCAGTTGGTCAAATTGCTGCAATTCGTCACAGGAACGACTAGACTGCCTGTAGAGGGCTTTCGAATGCTAAAGACGCTGCGAGGCGACCCTGCCAAATTCACCATAGAGGCAGTGCCTTACACCCTGCAAAGTGTGTATCCAAGGGCGCACACGTGCTTTAATCGCCTCGATTTGCCGCAGTTTCCCTCCCCAAGTGAGTTGCAAAGTCGTCTGCTGTACGTGATTTTGAACCACTCCGAAGGCTTTGGCATAGAGTAGCCTTTCATAATTACTATTCAAATGTCCGCTGCCCGCAGACCGCCGCCTAAGACCGCCACTAAGAAAGGACGGAGCGACCTGACAGAGGAGCAGAAGCAAGAGATCAAGGAGGCCTTCGACCTATTCGATACGGACGGTTCTGGTGCGATTGATGCCAAGGAATTGAAAGTGGCGATGCGCGCGCTAGGGTTCGAGCCGAAGAAAGAAGAGATCCGCAAGATGATCGCCGACATCGACAGAGACGGCTCCGGCACCATCGACTTCCCCGAGTTCCTTTCCATGATGACCGCGAAGATGGCCGAGCGAGACCCTCGCGAGGAAATCATGAAGGCCTTCCGCCTCTTCGACGACGACGACAGCGGCACCATCAACTTCGCCAAGCTGAAGAGAGTGGCGAAGGAACTGGGAGAAAGCATGTCGGACGAGGAACTGCAGGAGATGATTGACGAGGCGGACAGGGACGGGGACGGCGTCATCAACCTGGACGACTTCATGCGTATCATGAAGAAGACGAACTTATTCTAACGTCACTTCGACAGGAAGTGGTACTTAGGGTCGTAGATGGGCCCTGGCGACTCCTCGCCTTTCTCTGCCTTCACAGGCTGGCGGGGGTGTGCGCTTTTTGGGAAGCTGAATCCCTTCCCGTAGGAGAACTCAGACTGAGTGGGAGATACAGAGAGCTGGGAAGAGTCAGTGCTGTCGAAGGTGGGAGAGCGCAGGGAGGACCTGGACACTTCAGGGGTCGGGGAGTGCACAGGAGACACTAACGCGGACCCGGAATGGCGGTGTGGAGGCAGGTTTCTAGGCTTGCCTCGGGGAGTAGAGCGGCGCTCGCTGGCTGCTCCGCGGGTGAGGCGCTGCTTTTCGCGCAGTAACCACACTTCGTCCACTGCCTAGGCTCTACCCATCACTCCTAGCAGCAGTTTCAAGCACTCTCGAAACCCCGGCTTTCGCTCATCGCCCGCTTCGAAGGCCGCTTCCAGGCCTTGCTGCAGCCTGTTCACCACTCCTTTCCTTTGCAGCTCCTCCAGCACGTCCGGCACCTGAGTCAGCTTCAAACTTTCCTCCCGCACTCTTTCCCCGAAGGCCATTTAGCTAGCGTAGAGTTGGTCGATCTGCACTTTAAAGTGCTCCTTGGCTTCGAAGCGCTTGAGCTTCTGTGTGGGAGTGAGCAGGTCGTTGGCAGTCCACACTACAGGACTGAGGTGCAGCTTGGTCACTCTCTCGAAGCCGTGCAGCTAGGTGGGTCTTACCTTCTGCTGGTCTGCGAGACGGTTCATGTCCTTGAGGATGTCGGTGCTCAGGACAGGGAGCGCGCATAGGGCGGGGAAGGGAGTGGAAGGGTCGAGACTATGCGCAGCAGTCCAGTTCTTGCGGATATACGCCTCGTTCGGGACCACAATAGCCACCAAGTTGGCCTTGTAGGAGTCTCCATACACGAAGATTTGATTGATGTAGGGACAGCCGGAATACACTGCTTCCACCTTCTCCACAGCCACATACTCCCCCTGCGCCAACTTGAATATGTTCTTCTTCCGGTCGATTAGCTTCACGGCTCCGTTGCGGGGCAGGATGACTGCGATGTCGCCGGTGTGCAGCCAGCCTTCGGAGTCGATGGCTTCTGCGGTTTTGTCGGGTTGCTTGTAGTAGCCGAGGAAGATCTGAGGGCCGCGCATGCACAGTTCTCCTCGAGGGGCCGGTCTTCCCTCTTCGTCCACATCCGTCACTAAATAGCGCATTTCAGGGACGCTCACAAGCTTAATTTCCAACCCTGCCAGCGGCCCCCCAAGGTACCCACATCCATTGTCAAACTCACTCGTGGCAATCGAAGCCCCACACGACTCAGTCTGTCCATACCCTTCCAACACAGGACAAGCGAAGGCGATTTTGATAAAGGAAATCAGCTCGGGAGTAATAGGAGCAGAGCCGGAAAGCATGAGGCGCACCCGGCCTCCGATAGAAGCTTGCACTTTGGAGAAAACCAAAGTGTCCCACAGAGTGCTGTGGATACTTTGCGACTGCTGGAAGGCGACGGTCTTGGAGGCCATGGCAGACGCCACAAGTCGGGCTGCGAGGCCTGTTTTCGCCTGGAACTGGGCAGTGATGGCTTCGTGCAGACGACTAAACAGTCTGGGCACTGATACAAACACTGTAGGCTTCAGCACTGCCAAGTCGTCTTTCAGCTTCATCACATTCCCTGCAAAGAACCCAATCGCCACTCCCACGGACATCATCACCATTGATATAATCCGCTCCATGACATGCGCCAAAGGCAGGTAGGACGGGTATCTGTCCGTAGGGTCGAAGTGGAACTCCAGCACTGCTGCATTGACTGCTGCCACCATATTGGCATGGGACAAGACCACTCCTTTGCACTGGCCAGTGGTGCCACTGGTGTAGCAGATTGTGTAGATGTCCTTTGGCGAGGGTCTGGCTTGGGAGTTGGAGCCACTGCCTTGGGCTATCAAGTCTGCATACCAGTGCAAAGACAGGCCGGTACTATGCTCGATTTCAGCCTTTTCCGCAGCATTCAGAGACTCAAAGTGGAGAATATGTCGGAGACTAGGGACTTTCCCAGCCTTACGTAGTTCTGAAAGTGTGGGAATCTGCTTAGTGCTCGCAGCCACACAGGTCATTTCCGTCTGCTCAATGATATACTCAATGTTGTCCACTCCCAAAGTGTCATACAGCGGCACAGTCGTCAGTCCCTGCAGTGCACAGGCCATGTCCGTGATCACCCACTCCTCTCGATTGACAGAGTAAAGCCCCACGACTCTCAGTCCTTCTCCATTGGTCGATACCAGCGGGCCGACAGAGTCTGCCAGCTTGGTAACTAGTCGAAACACATGAGCAAAGGTCTTGAATTCGTAGTGGCCCAGTTCCCCGCCTGGCAGGACTGCCCGGGTGCCCAGACAAGGGAAGTCGCTGAAGTGGTCAGCGGCCCGCTCCAACATCTCTATGACAGTTGTGGCGCCGAGAGGATGGGAGGGCACTGCTGAGGGCGTGTTGGGACGGCGCAGAGGCGGAGTTTCGCTGGCGCTGGCTGCAGGACCGCTGGGCTCTGTATAGGAAACAGGCCGGGCACTGCGTCCGCACCCCATTTTTATCGCCGCGTCATAGGACCTCGCTCATCTCAATTATCTAAACTGAGCAGGAAATCCAGTGCTTCCACCAGTGCGCCCGCACTGCGAACTTCCGCTCCGTTCTCTTCCCTGCTGTCCTCCCTCCCCAAGCTAGGCAGGCCGAGCCACGCTGACTCGCTCATCCTTGTCCGCACCTGCTTCATCCTGCCCAGCAACTGAATGCGAGTTTCCCCAAGGAACCTAGCTCTCGCCCTCACATAAAACCCTGTGATCCACAGAGCCACTTCCTGTGCTCTGCATTGTAAGCGCAGGCCGGAGCCGTCCCAGAGCAGCTGCTCCACGGTTTGCAGAGCAGTGCAAGCGTGGTCTGGGTCGAAGAGGTCAGGGGCAATTGCCATTGCGAGACATTGGCTGGGGCGAAGCACTGCTTCTGTCTCGAAGTCCGCAGCCCCTACAGTGTCCTTGTAAAAGCCACTTGGCTGTTTGACTAGTGGATCAATGAGAGATGCAATGTCCTCAACTGGCCACCAGTAAAGCACTTCAAAACAAGCCTTTATGCGACTCGCCCAGTCGGCATACGTGAGTGTCGCTCCATCATTCAACTGCACTCCAGCAGTCAATATAAGTCCTTGCTCATACAACTGACCAAGGAAGACGACAGCTGAGTACACCAAAGCCGTTACTTCAATAGGCGCTCCATCTCGCAAGAGCTGAGGATGCCAGGTGTCTGCATGACTGTGGGGAGTGGCAAGCAGCAGGCCCGTTTCCCAGTCGAAGTCTTGATGGATGTCCGCTCCCAGGTCGTTCCAATTCGGCTGCATGCGGACTCCGTGCACTGCATTGTAGAAGTGCACGCCTGATGCATGCTTCTGCATAATGCCCTGCAGGACATCAGCCAAGGTCAAATCTCGCTTATCAGTGAACCAGGGCTCTATCGGCTGTCTCAGAATTTCAGCCCCACATTGGGCTATGAAGTCTCTTATTGCTCTGATGAACCACCAGGTAGTGTCTCTTGTGTGGTACTCAAATGTGCCGGTTTCGGGACAAAGGTGATTTGGCACTACACCCTCTTGCACAGCTGTGGCGAATTCCAGGATTTCTCTCTGGCCTTCCCGGTACCGCCCTGTGGCTAAGTACAGGCCTTGGAACGCAATGAAGGTATCTCTTCCCCTGCGTCTTGATGACCCGAAGGAGTTGAGAGGCAGGCCGGCTGCTAGTCCCTGTGTCTTTCCGCCTTTCTCTGCCCCATAAAAAGGCGTGCAGGCTAGCAGTGCTTCTTCATATTCAGTCTCTTTACGCAGCTTTTCACTTCCTGCTTCAAACAGATTTTCCCTGAGATGCACGCCGGCAGCTGAGTAAAGCGTTTGCACAAACCGTATGAAATGTGTGGGAATGCACTTTCTAGGTAGTGACTTTATCTGCTCCATTGCCTTCCAGAAGAAGGTTTTGAAGGCTTCTGGCAGCGGCCAGTCCGCAACTCTCTGGCAGTGATAGTCTATGAGCCAGTTCCCTTGCAGTAGATTGTCGGATATACAGGCCTTGGCTGCGGAGCTGCGCAGAGCTAGCGCCAGTCCGCCCAGGCCTGCGTAGGGCATAGTGGGCAGTCCTGGCACTTTGTATACATCCCGGGCGTGGCGATGAAGCGAGGTTTCTTCAGGACTGGAGCGCCACAGGAGGTAGACGAGGTGCGGGAGGGCAAGGAGCGAGAGTGGGGACTTGGTGGAAAGCAGCGAAGGGAGGGAGTGGGTGTGGAAGAGGCGCAGACTTTCCAGGACGCGGCCTCCCTGAGAGGTGTGCAGAACACAGATGAAGGCTTTGGAAGTGTGCAAAGAAATGGTGTAGTCAGACATACTGCCGAACCACTGAATCGCACGATACGAGTTCAAGACGCAGGGCAGTCCCTCTACCCACTCCCCTTCCTCCCTGCCATAGTGACTTTGCACAGTGAGTTGCGCCACACACTCCACTCGATCCAACTTGCCAGGCAAACTCCACTCTCTCACTCCCGCCCAGCCCTGTCCACTACTCACCAGCAGCACAAACGCTTCCAAAGTCACAGGATTGGTCCTGACCACAGCCAGCACTTCCCCCGCTCTTGTCACTTCCACCTCTCCGTATCCCTTTTCCACCATTCGCTGGTGCAGTCCATTCAGGTAGCGACGCATGCCTTCCAGGGAGGTCATGCGGCCTATGGGAGCGCGGATGTAGGCCTCTTCAGTCACTAAGAGGCAGTTGTTAGCCATGCCTTTGGAGTCGTAGCGGGTTGGGAAGTCAGGGGAAGTCGTCCATTGAGAGGCGTTGAGGACGAATTTGAAGTCGTACTCACGACCTAGGCAGGAGACAGGGAAGCCCAGCACTGCAGCGAACCACCCCGGCTCCACTAGTTTCAGCGATATGCCGGATTTCCAGCCGTCCCAACTACCTCTTATTTCCACTCCTACGACGCTTCCCTCAGTGGCCCTGTACTCCACTCCCACTTCCACCACTTCTGCGGCCGGGAAAATGGGAATGACGGGGTCAGTCGGGCTGAGCCAGGGCAAGTACAATCGCGTTTCCATCGTGCTGGGCTGAGGCTGATAGGGAAGAAGGATGTCCGTTCCTCGAGTGGAGCCTATGATAGTAGGTGCAAAGGCTATGAGCGCTGCAAGGGACAATGCGTCTTCAGGCCTGCCGCGCTGGGCGGGAGTGTGGCTGAAAGGACTAGAGTCTGAAATCAGCATCGGGAGGGAAGTGGGCTGCAGCACTCGAGTGCCTCTGGAAGCAGGTACAATGCTTTGCAGGAGTTGGGGCAGGGAGGCAGGGTCTGCATCCCGCAGCACTCGAGTGACTCCGAGACTTACAGACTGCTTTGCTCTTAGGTCTGCAGTGAGAAGCAACAGATCAGGGTTGGTTCGTCTTGCTCGGGTTACGAGCTTTTCCAACACACCTGTAGGTGTATTAGCAGCGTCTTCTATCCGTATTCCCTTGAAAACCCTCGCCATGGAGTCCACGTATTTCCCCATATACTCCCACTCCGGCTCCGAGCCCAAAGGTCCATATCTGATTCGAATCGCCTCGGGACATATAACGAAGGACCTGGTGAATGCAAGCCACAGCTGCCTCGCCATCGGGTCCTGCTCCGAACTCGGCTCTAGAGTGAACCCATGTCTCAACACAGGCAAGGAGTCCACAGCAAGGAAATACCGCGGGAAGAGAGGACTGGACAGGGAGACTTCATGTCGACTGGTCGAAAGCTTGTGATATCGTATGGAACTGGCCAAATTACGTAGTAACTGAGCCTGGTGTCTGCCTAGTCTGGCCATCAGCTCCCCATTCACTCTTTTGAGAGTCGGTTGCATGGCTGCAAGCACTGCTTCGTCTTCCAGCTTTGCACCTCTGCAGGCTGCCCACACCAGTGCACTGTCCACCTAATTAGCACTCACCGTTACTCCTTGCCGAGACTCTCCCTCACCTCGAAGAGCGTGCGAGCGAATGAAGTGCTCCAAGCCTCGCTCCTGCAAGAAGCGCAGGGAAGCAGACGGGACAGGTACAGAAGCCTCTGTTTGTGCTTCAGTGAAGGAGGCATATATTGCGGAAACGTCCATTTGGAAGAATTCGTGTAGTTTGAGGGCCGGCAGTGTTTCCCTTTTCACCAGTCCAATGAGTGTCTGCAACTCCTCCTCGGTTCTCACTGCGTTTCCCTTGTAGCCCTGCACTGCGCCCTGGCTCAGGTCCTCAGAAAGCCGGGCCAGCGCTTCGTCGACTTCGTAAGCCACTCGTAGGTACCTGCAGTTGTCCAAGTTGTAAGTGGCCTCTGGGTGTGTCTGCCAGAAAGGCGCCTCAGCGTCTAAGTGACTCACCACTACATCTACCACACAGCCGATTCCATAGAGCTGGTCCAAGCCTTTTACCGTTTTTTCCAGCACTTCCATTCGAGCGGCTGGGTCGGTTCCCTCTGGAAACAGCCCGGGGTGGAGTTCCTCTGGACTTGTGAGACTGAAGCCGTGCTCGCGGTAGAGCTGAGGAGGGGAGAGGTGGAAGAGACGGTAGCCCAGCTTGCGCTGCGCCAGTAGCAGACCTTCCCAGCGAGAAATAGGCCCCAGACACTGTGGCAGCACTGACTGAAGCACGAGGCTCTAAGTGAGGAGTACGTCTATTGCCACTTGCTCTGCACCCAGCCTCAAAATCGGTTCCACCACCACATACTCCACAGGGCCACTTTTCCACTCCTGCAAGTCCTCATTCCACACCCTTAGCATCACTTGAAAGGCACCTGGGTCCGGAAAGTACACCAACCAGCTCCACTCGCCTCCCGCCGTCCTGCGACCCTGCACCTCCTCACAAGTCTCCGCCCCTTCCCGGTACTTCTTGAGATCCACACAGAGTGTGGTTCGGGCGGAGTTGAAAGGAGAGTCCTGGGCCAGGTGAAAGTCCACTGTGCTGTTGCAGGGCAAGCGGTAAGCCAGGCGGTCTGGCTCTCGGTTGGGCAGAGCACCTGTAGCAGGGACGAAGCGGCAGACGAGTACTGCCATTATGGCTGGATTAGGAGAGATAATGGAAAGTTGGTCTGCCACTCTAGCGAGAGCTTTAGACTTGGAGGAGTTGAGTGGAGCCACGGAGTCGGAGAAGCCGCGACTACAACTTATCCAGCGGTACGTCAGTTTCCTGCTTTCTGTCTTTTGCGTGTTTTGGGGCGTGGAAATCACCACACATGTGTATGTCGTCTTCCTCACTCACTGGGGCTGCATCCTCACAGCGCTCTATTTCACTCTCGTGCTGACTGCTTACGGCTACCCCAAAGTCGGCCCAGTGGCCTACGTCCTGTACGAAACTACGACTGTGCTCGAGACACTGATTTGCCTGCTGTTCTGGCTGACAGTCTACCCTTTCGTGGACCTGCACGTAATTTTCATATACACACTTTCAGTGCATGCAGGCTTGTTGCTGCTTTTGCTGCTGGACTACCCCTTCAACCGCATTCGCTTCCGCCTCAGACACTTCTGGATGTCTATCCTAGTCCTTGCACTTTACCTCGTTATGTATATACCTGTGGCTTTCCTCATTAGACCGATATACCCCTTTGTGACTTTCACGGACGTGGGGACTGTGGTGGTGCTCGCAGTGGCCTTTCTAATGGTGTTCGGGGGGCATTGGCTGGGCGTGAAGGCAGACCAGTACAAGTACAGAAACACAACAGTAGCACAGCGCTTCGAGCTAGGTCCCATCCTCAAGTCCTAGTCCAATAGCAATGGTATGTGAGTTCTTCAAACTCTATATCAAGAGTGCAATAGGTTATACCATTAAGGCAGGTGTCTATTCACATATAAGCGATGTATAGTTTCGTAGCGAATGATTATGCAGGAAATTCAATGAGTTTGATAATGGTGGTCAATAGGCGCATATGCCTGGAGTCAGAAAATGAGCAAGCGGGATTGAGTCCATCGCAGCCAGCTTTTATAGAAAGTTAAATGTCGAAAAGTGAGTTATCAGCCTACTACCGCGAAGGCTACTATATCGACATCAAGCGCACAGACGGCATCTGGACCACTGGCGTCGTTAAGGCTGTGGACCCAGTAAGAGGCTATAACGTCTGCTACGAAGACAATGCTAAGGCCATCCAGGTCTGGTTCGGCAAAGGATCCGAGCGAATCGCACCCTTCAGACAGGCCTGCACAGGGAAGGAACTGAACTCAGTGCTGAGAAAAGCAGGCCTGGGGGTGAAAGAAACAGTGGCAGAGGTCAGGGCAGTACTCAGCAGGACGGGGATGGAGCCTATGGTGCTAGTGCAGGCCTACCGCGGGGACTTCCTGTATCGAGTGCTGGACCTGGTGGAGCTGCGCACTGAGGCAGCCCTGTGGCAAGAGACTTTGACACAAGTGGTGGAGTTCTGCTTGCAGTGGCTGCGAAGACATGTGCAAGGCACTGAAGTCTGGCTGGGTCTATTGAAGAGCAAAGACGCGTATTTGAGCTCAGTGGAGCGAGCAGAGGCCAGCAGCTGGCCCGAGCTCTTCGAAGTCCTCGGGAAAGCACTACTCGCCAAGTTCAGCACTCAATACGCTATCAGTTCCGCTCTGCAGCGAGAAGCCTTCGACCTGCTATGCACTACTTTGACCCAAGGAGGCGTTCCTTTCCACATGCTCGGCAGCTATCCAGTCTGGGACCTGTTCCCTGTGTTCGGCGGGTCGGACAAACAGCGGTTTGCGGAGATGCTGGATGTGGTGGCTGCCAAGCCCCACTTCGAGCCTCGCTACTTCGACCCATCCGCTCTTAATTCGCTCCTCGACAAGCTCACTATTATCGTGGAGCAGATACAAAAAGGCCCAGACTCAAGACTGGACTTTCTTACTATTGAAATCGCGAAAGAACTGGGGAGGGATAAAGACAGACTGGAAGCCAGAATTCAAAGTCTACGTGTCTATACACTCGCACTAGACCGAACGAAGCGGGGGAAAGGCCTGCCGGAAGCCAATTTAGTCGAAGCGTTTGTTGAGGTCACTCGTTCTCATCTAGTTTCAGAGACGAACACTGAAGCCATCGCCCTGAGTTTCCCTCTCCTGTCCTTTTTAGCGGACCACAACCGGCTGTCCCCAGAGGATGTGAAGACTTTGGTGCGGCCCCAGGGACACGAATCAGTGGTAACTGCCAAGTTCCAACTAGCCACGAAGCTGGCCCCCGCCCTCGCCCCTGAGGTTCTCTCTGCAGTGGTTGAGGTCTGGACCCTGCTGCCTCTCTCCCACGCTGCCATCACTGCTATGAAGGACTTCACAGTCAACGCCAACTCCCAGCACTTCCGCCACTCCTGCTTTTTGCCGCTATTTCAACAGGTGTTGATGAGGCAGGACACAGGGTGTGCGGGGGAGGTGCTGACAGCACTCACAGACATCGTGCAACTCCCCGCTTTTCACCAGACTCAGAGCAAAATGCTGGCTTCTCTCGCCAGTGCACTGCCGACCAGCGGAGTGGAAACCATCTTCAGCTTCGCACATCTTTTCCGCCAATGCGACAAAGGAGTAATAGCAGAACTGCAACATACCATTCCCGAGTTACTCACCCACATCCTTGCCTTGGCTCGGAAACACGAACAGTTCAGCACCAAGGACTGCCCGCCCTCTGCAGTGCTCAGCACTATTCTAGACCTGCTGCTGGATGTGGTCAGAGCCTTGGGCAAGGACAGCTTGTCGAAGGAGCGAGTGCTTGACTTGCACAGACTGATCAAAGAGCCTGTGGGAGAGGAAAGAGCGGAGCAGTACTTTGAATGGCTGTTGCGGGCGGTTATGGACCCTCAGAGCTGTTCCAATGACCTGAATGACTACTGTTCTCGACTGCTCACAGGGAATCTCCTGCCTCCAAGTCTGTATCAAGTAGCAGGCGTGAAGACGATTTTCTTCTTTCAGCGTCTTTTCCTGGAAAGGAACAGCTTCTACCTGCAAGTCTCAGGCGACGGAGTAGGCGCAGTTGTGAAGAAGTGGGGGGACAACTACTTGCTAGGCCTGTGGACTCTGTTTGGACTGGCAGTGCAGCAACGGAAGCCGGCAGTGCAGGAGCACGCCACAGCCTTTTTAGTTCAATTGCTCTTTAGGTCCCAAGCCCAGGTCCCCAGCCTGCTCCTCCCTTACCTCGCCCACACCTTCGAAGTCCTATCCACCCCAGACCAGTCCTCAGCGCTCAAGTCCCTATTGGCAGTTATCGAGTACTACGAGGAACTCTCCCACCCCTACGAGAGTCACTCCGGCCCTATTTCTGTGCAACTCACTTGGAACGGGGAAACCAAGTCAATGGCTTTCCCGCAGGATGCGAAGTTGGGACATGTCCGCAAAGCCCTGGGCAGACCATATCACTCTATAGCACTGATATGGCAGGAGCGATGGTACTCCTTCATCAATGACGAATACTCACTGTCTTCCTATGGCAACCCTGCTTATTTCACTGTGCGGGAAGGAGAATTTTACACTAACTACGACCCAATAGACGCCTTAGCCAGCGGCTACGCCACAGGGCTAGTAAACCTGCTCAATACGAAAAACTTGCAATCCCTGCTTTGGAAACTACTTCGCAAGGTAGTGACCAGTTATCCCTCTCAGTTCGCTCTGCTCTACGGCGGCCTGCCAACAGTCATCCGCGACTTCCAAGACACTCCCGCTCGGCAACTCCTTGCCTTGGCACTAATGGAAGCCCAGCCACCCACTCCCGCAGTGGCCTTGCAACTGGTGTTGCCGCTACTGCAGGGATTGTCAAAGTCTGAAGCAATGTTGATGAATTTGGAGCCTGAACTGAGACGCAGTTATTGCTGCAAATTGGTAAATATGACTAGTTACAGTCAGCCTCCGCCCAGTTCCCCAGCTGAAAACAACCGTATCTTGGATGCACTTTTCCTCTTATACAGAGTATACATCACTACAGGACCCACAGACCCAGAGCCTTTCAACTGGCTGACTTTACTGCAAGAGTGGGTGACTACTCGCACCTGCAATCCCAGTGCCTCTCTCCGCAGCTTTCTCGAGAAAAACATCATTGAAACTGCCTTTTTCACCACTGTGCCAAGAGCCCTGCAGAGCGAATTTGCATCTGTGCTTTCTCAACTCGCGAATCAGCCCTTTTCCACAAATGGGGAAACCGACCAGCGGCTCACAGCTGCACTGGACTTCTGCCTGACTCAAAAACAAGCTGATACTGAGGTGTATTTCCGCTGTTTGGGAGAAGCGATGGCCAGAGGACGCTCAGTCTCTTCCACAGTTCTCCCTAAGATACGCAGTTTACTGGAAAACATGAGCGAATTGACTGTTTCGGAATCTACGCTGGAAGGTCTGTTCATGGTGTTGAGCCAGGCAGTGCACACCCAAGGACTCGACCGAACAGAACGCATTGCGCAGAAGCTCACAACTCACTATCTGTTCCCTTCCACTGAAAACAAGTACCCTTTCTGCACCTCTGCACGCACACAGCAGGCTGGCTTCGACCTCCTCACTGAGATTTGTGCATGCGCACCTGCTTCTTTGGAAATAGTGCTGAAGTCGCTGGAGCGGTTTCATCGGATCCGGAGTTGGAGAAAGAGCAGCTTCAAGTCCTGGGTGGTGCCTGCCCAGGAAGAAAAGTCGCTGGAGCCGTTTGTAGGTCTCCGCAACCTGGGTGCGACCTGCTACCTGAACTCCGTCATACAGCAGTTCCTGCTGCTGCATACTTTCCGGGACGCGGTGACCCGCATTCCTCGCCTGCCGCCGGGAGTCACTGCGGAAGTGGCGAAGTTGCTGCTTAAACTGCAGTTCAGTGCTAAGCCCTTCGTCCAGACTAAAGGCTTGTGCGCAGTGTATACCAATTGGGACGGGGAACCCATCAATCCGAGAGAGCAAATGGACGTAGAGGAGTTTCTGGGCGGCCTTTTGACCAAGATGGAAGAGGAGCTGAAGCCCATCGACCAGGCGGAAGTCGTGCAGCGCATTTTCCAAAGCAGCACAGTGAACACAATCCGCGGCCTGCCGCCCTGCTCCCACAGCAGTGAGCGGGAAGAAACCCACTTCACCATCCCTATCGAAGTCAAGAACAAACGCTCAGTGCGTGAAAGTCTGGCCACCCTCGTACAGAAGGAAACGATGGAGGGCGACTCCGCCTACTTCTGCGAGCACTGCCAGCGCAAAGTAACGGCAGAGAAGCACCAGCGCTTCCGCACTCTTCCAGAAGTGCTGGTCCTGTCCCTGCGCCGCTTCGAGTACAGTGTGGAGCTGGGCAGACGCAGGAAAATCAACGACTACTTCGACTTCGAAGACGAACTCGACATGTCGCCCTACTTGTCCTCCACGGAAATGACCTCCTTGCACAAGTCTGGACATGTGTACCGCTTGAAAGGAATCATCATTCATATAGGCGAGGCAGATGCAGGGCACTATGTGGCTTTGGCGAGGGACGGAAGTGGCTGGGTGCAGTTTAACGACACGCAGGTTACGGTGTTGGGGGAGAAGGAGAGGAGGGAGATGTCAGTGGGACAGCAAGAGGGTGCGTTTGCACAGACTTCTGCCTATTTGCTGTTATATCAGAAAGCCACAGAAAGCGACTTGGCGTCCCTGCATACCATTCGGAGGCATCCAGGCAGTGCAGCGGAGGAAATCTCTCGCAAGAACGAGGACTACCTATACAAAAAGAGTGTCTTCCGGCCACAGTACCGCAACTTCGTACTGGGACTAGTGACCAAGTTGCCTGTCAATGAGCGGCTGCTGCGCTTCGCTATCTCTGACTTCCTCACCATTCATAGTAGAGGACAGAACACAGAGCCCGACCTGCTCTTCGCCCTCTATCAGCGTATGTTGGAGTGCAGGCCCGTCCAGCACTGGTTCGCACTGGCTCTCACCAGCTCCGCAGCCCTGCAAGAGTTCGTCCTGGACTGCCCACATCTCCTGGTGAGGAAGTTCCTCGCAGCCCTGTTCTACAAAGCAGTGGACAGCACAGCGGGAGAGTTGTTGGGACGACTGCTGGCAGTTGTGACTCGACTAGAGCAGCCTGTGACAGAGAAAACAGCCAGTGTGTTCGAACTGCTGTACTGCATTGCCCGCTGCAGTATTCAGCAGGTCACGGACTCGGAGCTGCCTGCAGTTCTAGTGACGCAGCTAATGAAGCAGAAACCCACTATGCAGCCTGCTGTGGAGGATGCACCGGAGGAGTGGGGATATGCGGCTGGTCCGATCTCCAGCCAAAGTGCATCTGCGGAGACTAAGCCCCATTGCGCCTTCCAATTGGCTATTTTGCAGCGCTGTTTACCACGCCTTCGACCTGAACTAATCACTCAAATGAGTTCCAAAGCGTTTATGCAGGAAGCAGTTTTTGGTGCAAGCAACAAATTCGGGGGCATCAAGCTGGCCTCTATATTCACAGTACTCAGTAACAAACAGCCCGCACTGTTAAACCAGTACTTGGCCTGCCTCGCTAACTACTTCCAAGCCTACGACTATGACAAATACCGAGTCGGCACAGCGCAAGTGAAGGGACTGGTGAGTCCACAGAGCTCTGCAGAGGAAGTGAACAAAGTGATGGACATGCTAATGACAGTGCTGGAGAACAACAGAGGGTATGTGCTGGCCAGTGCCACGCTAGTCAAGTTGATATACAAGCTGGTCACATCCAGGCCACTGGCTCTGTTGTGGTTCAAGACTTCGAATGCAAACAAAGCGATAGAAGCGTGGGAACGCGAATACCGTCGCTTCAGCACAGGAGTGCCAGGGCTGTCTCTCACGAAGTCTCCCCAGTACTACCAGCCCAGCATTTACCAAATAGTGCCTGATATCTCCTCCATACTGCAGACACTCATCTCCCAACAGTTCCCCGCCAGGGAAGAGGCGGACTCAGACATGGAGACGTACGAGCTGAAGTGGGAGAGAGGGGCGGAGATGCTGCTAGCGGGCTCAGCGATGCATGTGCAAGTGGAGAAGAACATGGAACTGCTCTTCCAGGGCACATACATGGAGGCTGGGACATTGCGGAAGAACTTCATCGCCACTGACGACGACCGTCTGATGCCAGAGCACACCAAACTCCCAACTAGTTTCTAATCCTTCCATTATGTCCGTGCTCCTGCTTCTCCTCCTCGCCCCAGCCTTTTGCTGGAACTACGACAACCCCGCCTCTTGGACCGATGCTTGTGCGGGCGGACAGCAGTCCCCAGTGGACATCGTGACGTCGGATGCGAAGGGCACAGGCGACTCCACAGCTATGAAGATGGTGCTGCTGGGCCAAACCGGGTCGAAAAGTGTGGAAAACACAGGCAACTATATACGAGTGAAGGGCTACTTCGGCTACATAGAGTTCGGAACCGGAGATTCAATGCGTGCATTTGATGCTCGCGAGGTGAACTTCCACGTGCCCTCCGAACACACTATCAACGGAGTGACCTTCCCGATGGAAATGCAGGTAGTCCTGTACGCTCAGGACAAGTACATCCTCAGACATGACGCGAATATCGGCTTCCTCGGGGTTATTTTCAAGCACGGGATTGAGAGCTACTTCATGAATTCGCTTTACGCGTGGAGCTTCCCTTCCAGTGGCGGGAATTTCATCCTTCCCAACACCTCCAATATCAATGTGCGGGAGGTAGTGTGGGATACTGACAACTACTACTACTACAATGGCACCGCTACGAACCCCGACCTGAACTGTCAGAATCCGGCCCTGTGGTTCATCATCAAGGACATCAAGGAAGCGGCGGAGTGGCAAGTCAAAGCCATCAATACCCTCTTCCCCAAAAACAACAGTCGGCTTGTGACGGGAGACTGGAGTCCGGACCTGTACTATTCAGCAGGAAAGACGCTGCTTCTGGCCTCCCTACTAGTCGCTTATGCGTAAGAACTAATAAAAACAGCCTGGCCACTCCCGCTATCATCGCACGATTCGGGCACTTCAGGAGGTCTGTTTGTGGGAATTTGGATTCTCGAAGACCAAGGAACTGCCAGTGCTCCGCTGGTAATAGTTTCTTGTATAGCCATTTTTCTATAGATAGAGAAATGTCTGGACTTTTTGGATGAAATTTTCTTATAAGTCTCGCATCGGAGTAGTGCAGCATTTCTTCTTTGTCCAACTTAGTGCGTAGGTCCCCAATCACTGCATTGAAGCGCTGCTTGAATTCAGGAGACTTGTGCGCATAGCAGGACACTGTCTTTGTGTAACGATCTTCAATTCATGGTGAGCGGCTGAAGAGCATAGCCATAGAGGTATGTGCCATGTGTTGTAGCCTAGTGCTACATGAAAGTGATTGCTGATATATAGATGTACTTGAGTCACAAGTATGCTTACTTACAGGTGGGGTCCGTTTATAGGAAACTGGAAGAAAGGGGAGCTATTGGAGGTACATGTTTCTATGGGCGTGGTTAAGTGACGGCAAGAAGGTGAATATAACTTGAGGTAATGAAGAATGCTTTGTTTGAACAGGCATAAGTATATACATTGAGGGAGCATTGAGACTTTGAGAATCAGTGTTTTCTCTCTCTGGAAGTTGTAGAAC
>Ga0247837_1002559_pt1 | contig 34024 bp, 27 predicted proteins | sample LaCtaG_2_FD_187115 | JGI IMG/M metagenome (GOLD analysis project Ga0247837, IMG submission 187115) | Freshwater microbial communities from meromictic Lake La Cruz, Castile-La Mancha, Spain - LaCruzMarch2015_14.5m | ecosystem: Environmental > Aquatic > Freshwater > Lake | place: Spain: Castile-La...
TGCTTGCCATACACTTGCTGGAAGTAGGTGTCAGGCGAGTAAAGCACAGGGTCGTAGGTCTGTAGCAGCTCGCAGCAGGCCGTAACCAGGTCCTCCCACCTCATATTGGATAACAACTAGGGAGTTTAAACAGAGTGTACATTTAGCTACAAAGCAGGAAGACCGATTTCTTAGTGGTTGGAAAAGGTAGCACTCATCTTCTGCTTTTATAACTTTCGTGCAGGTTCATACACGAGGATTTGTGCTCTGCTATACGGCTGAACGGGAAAGTTACTAGCATACACTTGACTAGCTGAACGATTTCCCACAGTTTGCCACTTGTTACAGAGCAGAGGACCAACCCAGCCTCTTCATCTGCGCGACTTCAAGTCTCGACCGACAGTGCTTCGCCTCCACATGTGAAACTCTGAGTGCCTCTCTAGACACTAATTACTTCGGAGACACTCCACTGGTAATTGCAATGAAGGTTTATAGCATGCACTGGTGAATTACTTGCAAGCTTAGGGAATGAGTTGGACGAGAGAGACCGCCTTTGCATTTTGAGGAATTATTCATTGTTTGCAGCTGACACTGTATTAAGAGTGCCAGTATTTCATCGCAATTCAACACTTTCAAGAAATCAACATCACAGACATATCTGAGGAGACGTGTGTGCGGATTGCAGGGAAACAGATAGAGTTCCTAACAGGCTTGATATTCAAGTGTGTTCGAACTGGTATCGATACGAAAAGAAGCGTTATCAAGGAATAGTTTGCAGTACTCATCTGCATGCAAAACTGAGTAACTAATACCAAGGTAGTTCTTAGGAGCAAAGCTACGTTGGGATGCAAGTTGGTCTTAGCACAAGCCGAATGTCAATGGTCTGCTTGTTGAGACAACTCCGCTAGACTGAGAAAGTCATTAGGGAACTAAGCAGTTCAGATTAAGCAGCTATACTTCGAGTTGGAGTGATAGTCCAAGCCTGGGGACATCCGCTGGATCAAATGATGAAAGCTGAAGAGTGGGGAACGGAGAAGAAGCAAGGCGTGAAGAATACCACAGCTTCAATTGTATTAAGAGGAAAAGGTGCGGGAGAAGAAGGAGACGAAGCCAGAGATCCTCAGATAGGAGCGAAAACGCTGAATAAACGAATAAAGCTGAAAACACCACTGGCGATAGTGCTTCTACTATGAAATGGGAGAGAACTCGAAGCCCAGGAAGGCCAAATACTCCATGGAGAAAAGATGCGTCCTTCCTTGGGACTAAAAGTAGCTTTCTCTATCCAATCCAGGCCTAGCGGCGGTTACTAAGGAAGCTAAGGCGACTAAGCGCCCTTCGAGGCCTCTGCACAGCTGCGGCAGGGGGCAGGCAGGCCAGCGACACTGAAGGAAAGCGGTAGTGCTTCACTACCTTCCAATTAGACAGTGCTTTTCGACTCTGCGCCTCTCTGAAAGCCTGCACTTTTGTCTCCTTCACCCTGTCAACACTGTATTTCGCCTTATTCCTCGCTCCCACTCGTATAAAAGTCTCTTCTATCAGTCGCTCCGCAGTCCAATCCGCCTCTTCCCCTGTGACTCGCTCGTATATTTCCCTCCACCGCTGCTCCATAATTCCATTCCAATGCTGCGCAAACTGACCAACGAGTTGGAAGCTGCTCAGAGCAGGAAGCTGTTTCAAGTGCTGAGGACGGAAACGCAGATATTCAGAGGCTGGAGCCGGGAGGAGCTCTTTGCACTGGCGGATGCAATGGTCACTTTGCAGATTTTCAAGAATGACAAGCTCGTAAACAAGGGAGAAGACGTAGACTGGATGGGAATACTCCTGGAAGGCACAGCGCTGGTGGGCGACTTAAGGCCCGAGGGACTACTCCGCCCCGGGGCCTTCATCGGCTACATGAATCTGTTGCAACTCGACGGAAACGAACGCCACAAAGTCAATATAGTCGTAGAAACAGACGGCTACCTAAGCCTGTTCACCCGCTCAGACTTCTCAGACTTCCAACACAAACAGCCCCGCCTCGCCTTCAAACTCACAGAAGCATTCGCCTACCGCACTCTCGACGTCCTGTCCTTCCAGTACCAAGGCCAGCGCCTCGCCCTACCTCCCCGCCTCCCGGCCATAGACCTGCCTGCCAAGCGAATGATGGAGTGCTTGCAAAAGACGCAGGAGCTGTATGGCCGCTTGGTGGCTCCGATGGACAGAACTGACTTAAAGGTGTTCTTGTCACTTTGTCGACTGCAGGAACTGCAGCCGGACCAGCCACTAGTGGAAAGGAACGGAATAGAGCAAGCAGTGTTTATGGTAGTGGAAGGGGAGTTGCTGCGGTCTACACCCACAAGCACAGAGATTCTAGGCGTAGGCACAGTCCTCGGACTCAGTCAGTTCCTGAGCAGCCAGCAAGCCCAGCCCTGGACCGAGGAAATCCGCAGCTTCAAGTTCGCAGCAGTCGTTGCGGTCCACAGAGAGCGGCTCGAAGACGTCCTGACCCAACTGCCACTGGCCGCCACAGCCATTTACAAGCAATTCCTGAAAGAAAGGTGTTACCAGCTCGCCCCCACTACAACCCCAAAGGAGGAGAAATACGTGGAAATTGACCAGGAGTCGTTTAGTCTGCGCAGACAGCAGGCTTCGAATCCCGCTTTGCTGGGGACTGCGCCGATGCCCTCCTATGAGCCTTTGTATGCCTTTCAGCAGCTCAGTATTGCTGGACCGAATGCAGAGTCCAAAGTCCCTCCCCGTCAAGGCGGCGAGTCCCAATTCCTCGCCGAAAAGCTCAACTCCCAGCGTCTCAAGCAAGAAGAAGAAAAGCGACAAAACCGCATGGGGAAAAGCGCAATGCCCCTGGCCAAGAAAAAGGCCGCAGCCCTCGCTTCCAAAAAGGCTCTCGCAGACATGCAGACTGTGAAAATCGAGTTTAAAGACGAGTTCGAAGATGCACTGCGGGCGAATTCGCAGCTTTCGGAAGAGGTGCATAGGCTCAAAAAGGCACTAGAGGATGTTACTCAGCAGAAACTGCAGTTGGAAGTCACGCTGCAGACCCAGGAGAGGAAGTTGATTGAAACAGCCGCCAAAAAGTCACAAGTGACTCGCGAAGTGTCGAAACTGCAGGAAGTGGGCTTGCAGGGGGCTTATCAGAAGCAGCAAACTCGCAGCTTTGCAGACGTGCTAAAGGAGCAGAAGCGCAGTCACAGGCTCTTCGCCCTGCAAAGGAAGTGTGTGGACAGGTGGCGGGAGTACGTAAGGAAGCGACTAGGGGAGCGGCATAGAGTGGAAAGAATGCAGTTTTGGCCTCGGGAGTAGTAATATAGCGATTAGCATTATTCCGCCGCTATCTGCTCCGTAGCATCCGCCGCCTGCTCAATCAGCCTATTAATCGCCTCCTCCCCCAATTCCAATGCAAAAGCAGGCGCTTCCAGTCCCTCAATAAGCCCCCTGTCCCTCAAAAACCTCCTAACTTCCAGCCTGAACTGCTGCTTCTGCGCCTTGTAGTACTGCATCAAGACCCTTTGGCGGACAGCGGAGGAAATGGCGAAGTAGCGGGCCGAGGGCAGGTCCTTGGAGGAGCGCTTTCCCCTCCTGGAGAGCTTCCGTTTCCCTATGTTGTCCAGGAAGAGAGGGAAGGCTTGGCTCCAGGCCTGCGCCAGGCGCTCGAAAATGGACCTTTTGCGCTTTATTGCGAGTCGCCAGTTCCTTTGGAGCAGTTTTAGGGCCCAGGCGAAGCGGTCCATTGCCTTGCGAATTGAGGCGTTTTTGGCAGCCTGCCGCACACAGAGGTAGACTTTCCAGAGCGAGCGGTGGTACAGCGGGAGGAAGGAGTGGTGGGCGCAGAGCTGGGCAGAGTGCAGGAAGCGCAGCAGCGCTATATTGGGCGCACTCACGCCCAATTGCAGCCTAAAGTTCCTCTGAATTTTCCTCGCGACTGCGTTTTTCTTGTTTTCCGCTGCTATTTCCGCTATTCGCAGCTGCATTTTCCCCGCCAAGTTCTCCATAATCACTGCGAAGGACAAATAACTGAGCCACCTTTTCTCTATTTTCTCCCGATTGTCTCTCAGAACTGCTTCGTGGGCCAATCGGGCCTTTTCCAGCCTTTGGATTTCCCTTCGGTTTATCAGGTGGAGCGCTTTTTCCTTCTTTTGGTCGCGATTTAGGCGCAATTTGCGCAGAACTGCGTCTCGACGGACCTTCCAGTCGCGCTTGTCCCGCTGCTCACAGGGACTTGAGTTCCTGTTTTCCTCTACGAAATTCCGAATGTTCCTGGAACTGCGGGTTTTGACGCTGGGCTGCGGCAGCAGAGACATCCAGTCCAGCTCCTCGCCGTCTGGCAGCTGCGGCAGCTTGGAAGTTGTGCTGAAAGTGGGCCGCAGGCGGCCGAAGTGGAGGCGCACTGTGAAGAGACTGTCTTCCAAAGCGGTGATATTCAAATAAACGTTTTTACAGCGAAATTTCTGCGCTGCATCCGAAATCACAACCGAATCCCCTCTAAACGTAGCCTCACACAGCGCCTCCATCGGCTCCGGATTCGACCTCGAAGCAAAAGTCACCACTTTCCCCTTCGCGCGCCTAATACTGACCTGCAAAGGAGCATTTTGCCCCAAAGTGGCCAGCCGGACATATATAACTTCCCCGTAGTCTAGTAGTATCTCTGTAGGCTTGCTGTCCGTTAGGACGATTTTGCGAGTGTCCACGCCTCCGGTCATAGTGACCCGGTTGAGTCGTTCCAATACTCGCTTGAAGTCCATTTCGTTAGGTCCAGAGGGCGAATTTCCAATAAGAGCAGTGGTGATTCTGGGTAAAGGCAGGGAGTTGAAGTCTCCCCGGCTGCCTAGTCGGAGGTTTTCCCTCACAGTGAGGGAGCTAATAGAGGTAGTAGGGCGGGAAGTGCTGGCGCCAGTGCGGATAGGCGAAGGGGTGATGTTCGGGGTGATAGGGTGGCTTTCTGGACGGCCGGAGTGCATTACTCGCCAGAAGTTCTCGGCGCTGCGCATTTGGAGCATTTGGCGGATGTGGTGCGGGGACAGGGAGGTGCGCAGGGACTGGTCTGGAGGGTGGGTGGGCAGGGAAAGACGCAGGGGAGTGGGCTTGGAGGCAGAGGCCATGGTAAATGGCGAATGCTAGAATGGATGCGACGACCGAAAAAGCACTAAGTTCTGCACTGGCCGAAAGCAAGCGTCTCGAGAAAGCCGGCCACCTCGACAAGGCTCTAGACAAACTGGAGCAAGTCCTCCCCGAAGTAGACAACTCCAACATCCCCTCTTCCACCCGGCTAATCAAGCGCATTGCCACGCTATGTAACCGCCTCGCAACCTCCTCTCACTCGCTTCGCTCTGCTGTGAAGTACCTCCGCACAGCGGAGCAGGTGCTGGCAGTGCCTATGGCGAGAGCGAAGGGGGAAAATCTGGTGCTGGATGAAGGGTGCTTTAGGTTGGTTGTGCTGACTTTCAATAACTGGGCCACCTACCACAAAGAAAAGCGCAGCTACCACATGGCCCTCAGCTACCTGCTCCGCGCAGGGAAAATGATCGAAAGCATGGGCGAAGTGCTGAACCCAGACACTCTCGAGCTCTGCGCCAAAACGAAACTAAACATCGCAGCGCTCTACTCCGAACTGCGCAGATACCCAGAAGCAGTGGAATTCGCAGAGCAGTGTCTAGCCACTTTGCAGTTGGAGCTGAATCTGAGACTCACAGGGAGAAGGCTGGAGGAGCTGTATGGGAAGGATAAGCTGAAGTTTGATAATATGATTGGGACGTATGTGGTGGCGTTTTATAACATTGGAGTGGCAGAGGAGTCGCAGGCGCATGGGACGAATGCGATTGAGGCGTACCGGAATGCAGTGAGCATTGGGAAGCGCTTCCTGTCCACTGACCACTCAGTCCTAAGGCTAGCCGAAGCCGCTCTCCATGACACTCCCCTCCCAGAAACAATCACAACCCGAATCCCTCCCCACTCCGCTCCAAGATCCAGGGATAGAGACGTCCTGGGAGACCAACTCCAACAGGCTCATCTGCCCACTGAGGAAATTCCCCAGAGCCGGGCCTCAGAGGCAATCAGTCACTTTTCAGCCGATATATCAGCAGTGGAAGGAGAGAACATCAGAAGTGAGAAGCAGCTGTCTCCAGACAGGAACCGAGAGGAGGAGTTCAAGTACTATACCCCTGAACAGCTTGGGAAGCTGCAGCAGCGACTTGCGAAAGGAACAGGCCTGAATTTCGTGAGTGCGGACAAGTACTTCTACACGAAGATTACGAAGACTTTGAATGTGTCCCAAGATGTGAAATTCCTTCGACCCTTATCAGCGTAAGGTTTATCCAGTGCAGGGTCAACTCTCGCCTGGCATAAGGACGACGAAGAGCGGAGACACATTTCCGACCTGCGCCTGCGCAGACACCCCCACAAGCAAGGCAGCTCCCAGCCCCGCGGCAAGGAACTCGTGACCCAGCACATCACCAAACTGGACGAAGAGTACCTTCTGACGTCCAAAAAGAACGAAATCCGCCAAAAGTCGAAAATGAGGAACAAGGAGTTCCGCTCTGCGGCGCAAAGACTGGCCATGGCTGCGTCTGCTTCGGAAGCGGGGCTTCAGAAGGTGACGTATCCCCCGCAGAGTAAGGGAAATGTAGGACTCTTCTTTCGAGGCGAACCCACTAGTCCGAAGAGAGAGTCGATTATACCGCTGGAGACGAAGCAGGTGGTGCAGGATAAGACCAAGGGGCAGGACTTTAAGGTCGTCAAGGAGGAAATTGAAACTAGGATGGATGAATTAAATGAAGACCTGCGCCGTATCGACGATGCGCACACTGGCAGTCTCAAACAGCTGCGCAGAGGCTCTCTCTTTGGGGAGCGCCTCAACAGACACTGTGATTTGGCCAAATCCGCGCAGCACTTCGCAGAGCACCAAAGCGAAAGGCCGAAGAAATTGACAGTGAAGGTGGACCCCCAGGCAGTCCACGAACTCACCTCCCTAGTCGACCGCAAGCGTCTGGCCCTGCTAAACGTCCCTACCAAGAAGAAAACGCCCATGGTGTGGGACCTAGAAGCCTTCCTCGGCACCAGTAAGTAGCTGCTTCTCCCTATAAAAGACATGTCAATTGTGCGTCCGTCCAAGCTGAGACATGTCTATGGCGAGGAGCAGAAGCTCAAGTTTGAGGAGTTGCGGCCGTCGAGCTTGACTTCGGAGGGACATTTGGTGAAGTGCAATGGAGACTTTGTTGCCTTCAACTGGAACATCTCCGGCGGTGGTGCACTCTGCGTCCTCAGTACCAGCGAAACCGGCCGTCTCTCCCCCGACCACGCTCTCATCAAAGGCCACTCCAGCAACATCCTCGACTTCGACTTCAACCCTTTCAACGACCAGCAAATCCTCACCTCCTGCGACGACGCCCTTATACGTCTCTGGGACTTCCCAGCGGAAGGCCTGAAGGAAGACCTGGTGGAGCCGCTGGCGGTGATGAGGGGACACGGGAGGAAGGTGGGCCTGGTGGCCTTCAACCCTGCAGCTGCCTATATATGCGCTTCTGCGAGCTTTGACTATACGGTGAAGGTGTGGAGCGTAGAGACTGCCACTGCTGCGTACTCCATTGGTCCTCTCACGGAAACCTGCCTTTGCCTTTCCTGGGACTTCTCTGGCAGGCTCCTCGGCACCACTTGGCGTGACAAGCGAGCTCGCCTGATCGACCCTCGCTCCCAGCAAATCGCCCAAGAGTTCCTCTGCCACGAAGGCGGCAAAGCCTCCAAATTCACCTGGATCAGTGACTCCACCTGCTTCACCTGCGGCTTCTCCAAGCAAAGCGAGCGCCAATGCAGTCTCTGGGACGTCCGCAATCCCTCCCACCCACTCACCCAGCAGACCATCGACCAAGCCTCCGGCGTCCTAATGCCCTTTTTCGACCCGGACACAGGCCTATTGTTCCTAGCAGGGAAGGGAGACGGGAATATTCGCTACTACGAGGTAGTGGATTTCGACCCCTTTCTCCACTTCATACAGAGCTACAAGTCCACTGTGCCTTGTATGGGCGTTTCCTTTATTCCCAAGAGGAAGGTCGACACTGGGAAGTGCGAAGTCATGCGAGCGGTGAAGTTGGCGAACTCGGTGGTGGAGATGATTTCCTTCATTGTGCCGAGGAGGGGGGAGGGGTTTCAGGAGGACTTGTACCCGGAGTGTGTGGGGACGGTGCCTGGCTGCTCTGCGGAGGAGTGGCTGCAGGGGAGTAGTGCAGTGCCGCCTAAGTTTGCGATGAATAAGGAGGGAAATGAGGCCGGAGTCCAGCAGAAAAAACCCACATTCGCCCCAATTCTCCACCCACCCAATCCCACCCACCAAGCCACTCACCCCGAGTTTCCAGTCCAGAACTTGCACGAAATCGAGGCTTTAAAATCCGCTCTCCAGCAAAACAAAGCCAAAATTGCAGCTTTACAGGACAATTCCCAGGCTTTAACAGCCTCCCTAGCAGCCACTCAGCAGGCCCAGTCCGCCTCCGTAGCCTTTCAAGCCCAGTACCAAGCTGCTATACAGCAAGCCCAGGAAAGCCGGTCTCTAGTCCTGCAGACTGCCACTGCTCTGCACGAAGCCATCGAAGCCACCAGAAACAAGTCCCAATTTCAGCAAAGCCAAATAGCTGAATTGGAGCTGGAAACGGACAGATTGAGGGAAATACTCACGAAGTTGAAGAGGGAAGGAGGGGCGAGTCAGAGACGGAGAGAGGAGGTGATGGAGGAACTGGAGCGGGGGAAGGCGGAGTTGGAGGAATTGCGCTTGTTGTCTGCTGGAGAACAGCAATAAGTACGGAGATAGGCTTAGATATGCTTCGAAACGGCTTTTCGCAGCAGAAAGGGACAGGAAGTGGGGATTCTCAGAGACTAACAGCACAAATTTTGGTTTTGCTCAATTCGCAGCCCTACTACTTCACAATTTGGTCGTACTCCATCTAATCTGTGCATTTCAAGTGTAGGAAAACAGTGGACTTTTATAGATTAAAGAAGGAAGCGAGGCTATTGACGATATGCCGGCACCAGTCTGACTGGCTTCGCAGTGAAAGCCACCTTCGCTGTGGCCAGTAGCCCCATGCACGCCAAAACGCCCACGAAGGCACTCCACAGAGACGAGGACACAGGCAGTAGGCAGAACTCCTGGATACAGGCCACTTGGCAGAGTATGTCTGAACAAAGGTCAACACAGTGCTGGCCACAGCCAGGATAGGCGTAGGAGCTGTTGCAGGAGGACAGACAGGCCTCCGACTGAGGAAAAGACGGGGAAACACAAGAACAGTCGCCCCCGCAACCCTCCGCCACGAGAGCAACTACCAAAATGAGCACCATTATAGCAATTAGACAGTCTGAGGACTGGCTGGTACTGCAGTACCTAGGCATTTCGCTAAGGAAACTAGTAGTCGGAGTGGGAGGCTTCCTGGACTGTGCTGCTGTCGCAGCTTTCGTCCGCTACTAAGTCACGGTTCTGCTTGGCCAGGCGAGTGGCGAGACGGCGCATTAGGACGGAGTCGCAGATGCATTTGAGGTTGGAGGAACTCAGCTTCTCTTGGAACTTGTCTGCTAAAATGAACGTCCTTCCGTCGCTGAAGGCATCCCCTAGCAGAAAGATACACAAGTCCTCCACTGAGTGCTTCAGCAAGTTGGCATAGCGCCCCACCCTTGCTGCCGTGCTCTCGTTGCCATCTGCCACCAGACTCTCCTGTGCGCCTGTGGGCAGCAGGTTCAGTGCAATGTGCACGCAGTCAGCCACCAACTCCACCATGTCATCCCTCGTAATCAGTCGCTTTTCAGAGCCATAACAGCGCAGAATGTAGTTTCCCTTGGACACCGTACTGCCCTGACACAGCAAAGTGCCCAAAGCAGCCAGTCTCCGCTCAATCCACCCGCCCTCAGGGTTCTTTATGTACTCAAATATAGCGGCTGCACCGGGCTCTAGCTCGCCCTTTAGCCGGATCCCGAGGGAGTAGGCCAGCATGGGCACTCTTACCATGTGCACCTCTCCGGCTGACACGTGCATCTGGATTTGCTTGATAAACACGTCAAACTGAGTGCTCGGCCAGCCCAGCCTCCTTTCATACTCCATCACCACCGTTTCCAGCTTGTCCTCCAGCCTCACCGAAGCACAGCACTGTCCCATTTCCCTTATTCCAGTCAAAATCCAGCCTAGCTCCTACCCACCCACAGGCAACCCAGCCTCCCAGCCTGTATCATTTAAATGGCCAACAAGTCAGGACGGAAGTCCGGCACCGAAGAGTCCGAAGTGGGCGCAATCATAGAAGAAAAAGTGACGAAAGTGAGTGGAGACATCTCCATAAGGCGCTACAGCAAGGGGAAGTTTCTGGGCAAGGGCGGGTTTGCGAGGTGTTATGAGTTTGTGGCGCTCAATAGTCGCAAGGTCACTGCAGCGAAGGTCGTGCAGAAGGCGTCGCTGACGAGGACGAGGGCGAAGCAGAAGTTGATGTCGGAGATCAAGATTCATAGGTCGCTGCATCATCCGGGTGTGGTGGGCTTTGAGCATTTCTTTGAAGACTCTGAGAACGTCTATATCCTGCTCGAAATCTGCACGAACCAAACCATGAGCGAACTCGTGCGTCGTCGCAAGCGTCTCACCGAGTTAGAAGCCCAGTGCTACCTGATCCAAGTGCTTTCCGCAGTCCGTTACCTGCACCAACACCGGGTAATTCACAGAGATCTGAAGTTGGGAAATCTGTTTCTGTCTGAGAAGATGGAGATTAAAATTGGGGATTTTGGACTTGCGACGAAGTTGGAGTTTGATGGAGAGCGGAAAAGGACGATTTGTGGGACGCCGAATTATATAGCTCCGGAGGTGCTGGAGGGGAAAAGTGGACATTCGTATGAGGTGGATGTGTGGGCGGTTGGGGTGATTATGTATACGCTGATTGTGGGGAAACCGCCTTTCGAGACCTCTGATGTCAAAACGACCTATAGGCGAATTCGGATGCTCGCCTACACGTTCCCAGAAACAGTGACGATTTCCGAGGCCGCCAAGTCCCTAATCGCCCGCATCCTAGTAGCCGACCCTGCCAAACGCCCCTCTATTGACGAAGTGTTAGCCCACCAGTTCTTCCACCAAGGCAACATCATCCCCAAGCTGCTCCCGTCCTCCACCCTCGCTTGCCCGCCTTCAGCGTCTTACATGAAGCAGTTCATGCAGCATGTCAACCCTCCGTCTCCCCGCAGACTCACTGAAACCGCTCCCACCTCTGCCCTAGGCACTGCTCGAGCCTCTTCCCAAGCTAACTTCGAAGTGCCCAACACCGACCGAATCAAGTTCAACCGGGAACTGCGGCCTACCGAGCCAGTCCTCCCAGTTCCTGTAGAAAAGCCTACTGCTGTGTCTCCGACTGAAGTGTGGGTGAAGAAGTGGGTGGACTACTCGAGCAAGTATGGACTTGGGTACTTGCTGTCCAATGGCTGCACAGGCGTGTACTTCAATGACTCTTCGAAGGTACTGCTGGGTGCAAATGGCCACACTTTGCACTACTTGGAAAGGAAGGGTCCGGACAGACAGGAAACTGCAGCTGTCTACACGCTTGCAGACCACCCTAAGGACTTGCAGAAGAAAGTCACCCTTCTACAGCACTTCCGCAGCTACCTAGAGGGCGACAGCAAGCAGGAAACAGGCCTGGGGGAGTCTGCGCAGGCCGCGGAAACGCCTGTTTACATCAAGAAGTGGATGCGAACTCGCCATGCCATTTTATTCCGTCTGACCAACAAAATCGTGCAAGTGAACTTCCAGGACCACACTGAAATCATCCTTTCCAGCGAAAGCAAGACTGTGACCTACGTCAATAAGGTGGGGGAACGCAGTAACTACGCACTGGCCACTGCGCTGGAAAGCACCAATGCGGAGATGAGCAAACGACTCAAGTACACGAAGGACATACTCAGTCAGATGGTGGCAGGGGGCACTGGCATGACTACGGGCAGAGGCAAGAGTCCGGAAAGGCATTAAGGTGGCCTAGACACTTAGCCCTGTCTGATTAGCTCTATTTCCGTCCGAAGCAGCTGCTTCACCTCTCTCATATCCGCGTCTTCGTTATCAAAGCTGAAATCCAGCACGTCTCTGCACTCAGTTTCCTCATCAGAGTCGTGCAGGTCTGACAAATAGGGGTGTCTCAGAGCTTCATTGACGGTTATACGCCGGTTAGGGTTGAAGACAAGCATGCGACTGAGCAGGTCTACGGCCTGTGGGTTCAGGTCTCCGCCCAGGTAGTCTGCCAGGGAAGTGCCGGGACGAGGGTCCATTGAGCGGAGGAACTTGCGGACTTGGGAGTTGGAGACGAAGTCTAGGTCGTCCTCAGTGGGAGTTCCCAGCAGCCGCAGGATCAAATCCACTTGTTTGACGGAGTTAGCGCCCGGGAACAGCTGGCGCCGGGCCAAGACCTCCCCAAAGCAGCACCCCACACTCCAAATATCCACCGCAAAGGTCAGTTTCCCTGCCATCATCAGTGCTTCCGGAGCCCGATAGCAGCGAGTCAGTCCATACTCATTCAAATCATCCATTTCCTCCTCAACTCCCCGGCAGTAGCTGAAATCCGTGAGCTTGGTTTCACACGTGGAATTGGCCAGCAGGTTGCTAGGCTTGATGTCACGGTGCAGCAGGCCTGCACCCTGCATGTACTTTAGTGCACACAGGGTTTGGTACAGGAAGAAGTGAGCGTGTTCGTCGGTGAGGATTTGGTTGGCTTTGAGGATGCGCTGCAGGTCAGTCTGCATGTAGGGACTGATGAGGACTAGGTCGCCCATTTCTCTGTCGCCTGGGCTGTGTTGTGCCTTACGCTTGCTCGAGGACGTCACTGATGCCTTGGATGTTGGTGTGCTTGAGCACTCGCATGCAGCGCAGTTCCCGCAGTGCTCGCTTGACATCTCCCACGTCTTCAATAGCTTTGAGCACCTTGATAGAGACTTTCTGCTGAGTCTCAGTGTCGAAGCTTTCATAGACCTGGGTGCTGCCTGGGACAGTTAGCACAGGCTTCAGCTGCTGGTATCGCGGGCCGAGGTCCATATTACCACTCTTTCGCCCTGTTTGCTTTGCATCCTCTATCGGTGTTTGTAAGGAGTCAGCAGCGCTAGTTCGATGAAGGGGAAAGTGTGGGCAGTTGACAGCGCTTGTATTCACAGGAAAGGCGCAGAAAAGCAGGGGAAATCAGTGGAATTGTCGAAATTGCTTATTAGAGTGAAGGAGTGGAAATAGATGTTTGAGGAATAAGCAAGGAAAGGGCACTGGACTGTACTTGCTGCAGGACTGGTATTGAGCAGTTTGCAGTAATCATGGGGTGCAGTCACTGCGGAGATATGGCTCAGACAGAAAGCAATATCGAGGCCAACCCCATGCTCACCTCCACACTTTCCCTGCAAATTCAAGAGTACCCAGTTCTGGTGTACTCTTCTTCCCAAAGCCCAGAATGTTCCCAGCTCAAAGGACTGCTCAGGGACTACGGGATCAAGTTCGAGTACTTCGAGGTTGACAGGATGAGTAAGACATACTCAGGCGACCCGACTCTCTTCAGCACCTGTCTGGCCGAAACCTCAGGCCTGAGTTCCCTCCCAGTGCTGTATGTGGGAGGTGCACTGGTGGGCGGACTGGTCGGTAGTGCCTAACCAGATCTCAGAGCAGAGCTCGAGGACGGCCAGCTCCACGCAAGACTGCGAGGGCTTAGCACCTTCAGCAAGCCTGGGAGGAAGTCTCTATTCTAGACTAATGACTATTGATGCAGTTCAGGCTGTTAGTGGTGCTTTTGAGTGTCTGTGAGCAAACTGATGGGTGGGAAGCAAAGCTGTAGGGCAAAATGCCTTGTAAGGTGCGTAATTCGTCTAACACCTTCGATTTCCCCGAAATTTAACTACTAAACGGCTATTTCCCTCTTAAAATCGCTAATTCCGCTTTTTTCCTCATTGCATTAGTCCTAAATCTCGCGAAAAGGGTCCAAACCGACCTCTTTTAACATCCACCCGTCCGCATAGTCTCTCAACCGCTCCCACAGCCGCTCACAAGTCTCCGAATGCGCTCCCTCACAGCACTGTATCTTCAAGGCTGTCGCTAGCAGGTCGGGACTGGCTGAGAAAATCAGGTCGATGAAGTAGAAGTGGGCGACGCGGACGTAGGGGGAGTCGTAGAAGTGGCGGATATACTGCTTGTTGAAGCTGGGGTGGGCCTCTGTGGCCAGACACTCAGTATCGATAAAGCCGAGCAAAGGCCTGACTTTGTGCTGAAACCGCTGCCACTTCCACGCAGTCCACTCCTCATCTCTCAGCACCGCAAACAAACCACAGCAAGGCCCACAGTCCCCTCCCTTCGCCGTCCTCGTAATAGCCTTTCTAAGGCCTCTAACCAGCATAGCGACGAAATACTCCTGCTTGGGCCGCCTCCCTGTCTTCCTTGTGAAGTGGGAGAGGGGACATCTGCGGAAGTTGCGTCTGGGCAGGTGGTCTGGCAGGTCTGCAGGGCAAAGGGGCGCTGGAGAGGGGCTGTTTGGAGAGGAGGGACAGGGCAGGCTGGGCAGGGGACAGGGGTCGAGTTCGAGGGAGGCGGAGATTGGGACATAGCTGGCTGACATCAAAGCTATTTCCACTGAAGCTTTGGAGAAAAAGTCGTCGGGGATAGGAGGAATGTCCTCTTCCATTGGTGCTATTAGAGCCATGAAAATAAGGCCTGCGGGGACTAGCAGAGAGCTAGTTGAAAGGCTGGAAAAGAGGCTAAAGCAGGGCTAGTTCTCTATCAATGAGAAGGAACTCTCCTTTAAAATTGTAGAAAAGGCGAGGAAATGCACCTTTGTTGCGAATTTGGGCATTTGATAGAATAGAGAGAATTCGCCTAAAATGCTTGGATATAGAGTGAGAAACTGTCGGAATAGGCCGATTTATAGTATTGGACTTCGCGATTTCCAACTCAATTATAACAAAAAGAGCAATATCGGTACAAACCCCTATAGAACCCGCAGTTCTAAAGGCTTAAATACTGAATCAACTGTATTTCCAGGACTTCCCTTCAAATCTCTGCTTCAGGAGTCTCATATAGCAGCTATCTTCCAGACAGAGGGCTCCAAATGAGTAAATTCGCTCCTTATAAGGGCAAAGGGCTGGAAATAGCAGTAGTCCTGAGGAAGTTTGGGCTTCCCCACACTATTAGAGCTTGTAATCATTTCAAGTCTGCAAGCCGCTCTCCAATAGTCGAATAGAATGGCGAAATAGGGTATAGGGTGAAACACTGGGAAATAGCGACTTGCAGGCTATTCTTGGAAGCTTGGATAGGGCGTTATAGCGGTTTCCCTGATCTTATAGGCTGAATTGATGGATCGCCTGCTTTCGCCATTGCTTCCTTGACTGTGTATAGTATGCTGCCGGGAGAGAGGCTGCCTGAGGGCGTTAGCGTGGAAGCAGGCACTTACCAGGACCAGAAGGGAGTCCCTCGAGCTGCTTTGCTGCTTTCGCCCACCTTCCAGCCCAGGAAAACCTCTCTGGTTCCCAACATCTCCACTCTAGTGCTGGCCCGCATCGTGAAGATCACAGCCTCACAGGCCCACGCACACATTCTCTCAGTGGAGCAATTCCCTCTGCCCAACTTCTTCCACGGAGTGATCCGCATCCAAGACGTGCGCAGGCACGAAGTAGACAAACTGGCCATGGAGGCGTGCTTCCGCCCCGGAGACATCGTGAAGGCGAGAGTGATTTCCCTCGGCGACTCCAAGTCTTACTACCTGTCCACAGCCGAGGAAGACCTGGGAGTCGTGGTGGCTCGCAGCGAGGACGGCAAGCGCCTCCAGCCCTACGACTGGGTGCGCATGATCGAGCCAGAATCGGGCATTTTAGAGGCTAGAAAGGTCGCCAAGCCTGCAGTCGACTCGCAGTAATTACCTTGGCTCTACGCAGAAAAAGGCCTGGACTAGGGCGGTGTCCTGCAGGACAGGGAGTCTGGAGTGGGACGCAGGACTGTCCACTACCAGAGTGCTGGCTTGGGTCAGTAGCTCGACACGCTGTCTGTCGCAGGCCCGGATTAGCGCAATTGCCTCTAATTTCCGGTTTAAATCCGCAATTGCGACAAAGAGCCGGTCGCTCTGAGTTCGGAAGTTGAAGAAAAGAGTCCTGGCTTCGGGCTTGTACCTGTGCGAATACATCTCAAAGGCCACTAATTGCAGGCGAGAAGCCACGATTTCAAGCTGATTCGACCCCGGCTCGACCTCGTACAGGCTGTAAGCGTCCGCAGCCAAAGTCTCTCTATGGGTAGTATGAGCGTTTATATGGTATACCAGAGTGCTTGTCCTCAGACGGTCGATAGGCCAATAGCGCTTGGAAGGGATGACGTAGGGCAGGTCACTGTCCTGCCACAGGGCCAACTGGTCGTCAAAGGCCAAAGTCAGCCTTTTGGCTGCGGCGTCCACTAGCCTTGGGAAGCACAGGCTGATTCCCTTGGTTTCCGCTTGGCTGTAAATGTCCTCGAACAGTCCTGTCCACTGCACAGCCTTCAAAGCCGCTTTCACCACACTGTGAGACAGACGGGACACTAAGTAGAGATCCGCGACTTTCTGGACTTTCCTTAGGAAGTCCTCGGCTCCGGGACGGACTGCTATGATGAGTGTTTGCCCTTGCAGAGATTCAGTCACTATGCGACTGGAATTGGAGAGAATTGGAGCGCTGGAAGAGACGTGTGCAACACTGATGGAGTCACTTTCCGTCGCAAGGCTGATTAAAGTGCCTTCCAGACCTAGCACCAAATTCAGTCTTTTCCGCATGAGACCAAGTGGAGTTCCGGCTCTCTCGGAAGATTCGAAAAAGAGACGCTGATAAGCCTTGTGGTCTAGACGTGGGTCACTTTGCACCAATGTCGAGACCAGCGGAATAGTGAGGAGTGAAGTGCTGCGAGGCAGGGAAGGGTCGAACTGGCTGAGCAGCTCTGAGAGTTCAGGGAAGGTCCAGTCGTCTTCTTTGAACAGTCGGCCTGTGAGGGACTGCAGGTGGGCCAGTTGAGTCTGCTTGCTTAGCATTTCCACTATGTCGGAGGGCTTGGATTGGCAGGGCTAGGGAGCTGGGGTTCAGCCATAGAGGATGGCGCTATTGTCGGCGAAGGGAAGAAGTGTTTATCAGCCTAATTTGGTTAGTCTGTATTTTGGACTGGCAGTGGGGCAACTACGCTATCTCTCTGCTCACTAATGTCTGCACAGCAGTCCCCTCCTGCAGCTTTGCTGTGGTCTCCAGGCTTCCTAATATGAAGTCCATCATCAGTCTGCACCTAGGCGCTGCAGGCCTCGGGCTAGCGCCCTCAATGTGGGACCTGCTGACTACAGAGCTACAAGCAGAGGAAGTCTCCAGGGCCTTTTCAGAGGACAGCAAAGGAACACGTCACCCCAGAGCCTTGCTTGTAGACCTAGACTTCGACCACAAGGCTGCAATCCTGCGCAATCCGCTGCTGAGCCAGGTGCCTTACATTGCTACGGTGCAGGGCACTGGGGGCTATTCTATGAACGCTCACTACTGCATAGGCAAGGAGATAGTGGATGAGTGTCTGAATGGAGTGCGGAGGAGTATGGAGGAAGCTGATAGTGTGGACGGACTAGTGATGCTTTCCTCCCTAAACGGAGGCACCGGGTCCGGCTTCACCAACCTTCTCCTCGACAGAAGTGAAATAATGGACATACGTTCTAAAATGTACATCCTCGTCCTGCCTACTTGCGACAGTGTAGTCGAGCCTTACAACTTCGTCCTCACTGCCTCCAATTTGGCTGAAAAAAACGACCTAATTGTCTGTTACGACAACAAAGATACAGGGAAAGTCGCCCTAAGCATGGGCATGGAAGGGGGACTTGCTGGGGTTAACTCCGTCATTGCACAGAGTTTGTCTCATTTGTACTCGCAGAAAGATGACTTCCCGAGGTCGATAGGCGCTTTGGCGAGTTCAGTGGCGAGAGAGTCGCTGAAGTTCGTGGTGCCCAGTGTGTCTCTGGGCTTGGGAAATGGATTTAACCCTGAGACTGACGTGACCCGACTGGAAGCCGCACTGTCCCAAGGCTGCTGCTGTGCTCACACTGCCAAGCCCTCGCCCCAGTCCTGCTACCTCCAGTTCCGTGGAGACTGGTCCCTGGCTTCTGCTCATGATTACTTAGGTCGCTCCAGTCGATCCTGCGACTTCAGCCTCTACTCCCATGCTCGTCCCCAGTGGAGGGACTGGCAGGCCCAGTCTCATAGTCTTCTCCAGCTGCAGGCAGAGCCCAGCTTCAAACTGCGACTCCAGCGTATCGCCCGCAACTTCGACCAACTCTACTCCAAGCGCAGTCACGTGCACTGGTACATGGGCCTGGGCATGTCCGAAGGCGAGTTCGGCTACGCACGAGAGGAATTCGCTAGACTAATCAAAGCTATCGAGTATGGCGGACTCACAGGACTTCAAAATTGAGGAGAAGATCAGAGCTATCAAGGAGACAATGCAGCGGCTGGGGGTGAGTATCAGGACAGACCCGCAGGACACGGAGGGACTGGTTACCTCTCGCTCTGTGGAGGAAATGGAGGTGGGCGGGGACCTGCTGATGGACACTTGGGAGGCAGGGCAGAGACAGAGGTGTGATTTGATGGCTGTGAGACTGTCGGATGTGCTGACGTCAGGCCAGGGCAGTCAGGAGGAAGGGCGGGCTCAGCTGCTGTCAGAGGAGCGAGTCAAGGAGTTGGAAGCGCTAGTAGCCACGCAGAGAGCCACTATCCAGCAGTTCACCTCTGATCGAGAGGAAATGAGGGCTGCACTCTGTGCGGGCAGTGAGAAAATCAGAATATTGGAGAAGCAGCTGGACCAGATGCAGACAGACTGGCAAGGTCTGCTAGAGAAGTGCAAAGCTCTCGATGCCTACTGCAAACAACTCGAAACCAAGGAAGACCTATCTCCCACAGGCGACACCCAGCACTTCCAGCTCCTCGTAGAGCACGCAGAACAGACCCAAATGCTAAAAATAAAGGAAGAAGAACTGCTCCTCGTCAAAAACACGTTAAAACAGCTGAGAGAGTCGCTTAAGGAGAAAGACAAGGCAGTGGTTGAGTTGAGGAAAGGGCAAAAAGGAGGAGTGGACCAGGGGAAGCCTTCGGAAGTACTGCTTCTAAGGAGCCAAGTGTTGAGACTGACAGAAGAAATAGAGAGTAGGCCGACTTTTGAGCAACTTCAGGTGAAAGAGAAGCAAATTAAGCTGCTTTTGAGCGAAATTGGAATGCTGAAAGGCGGAAGTGGCAGAGGCAGGACGAAATCCTTAGGAAAGCTACCGGCCAAACGACCATTGAAGCGAACTCGCAGTCAGGATGGCAGGAAATCGGGACTTCCGCCACTCAGATTGCCTTCCCCCAGTGACCATTCCGCTGCTACTACCCGCCGTCTTGCCATGTCCCCTCAGCAGCCTCCCATAAAGGCGCTAATGACACTGCTGGGCTCTAACACCCTTACTACTTTACTTACTGATGTGAAGCGGATTAGGCAGGAACACATAGAAATGAGCACTTTCGTCCAACTAGCCACAAGCCTCATCCAAGAAGTTTCCCCGCCCGGCGCTTTCCCAACGCCTCCAAACCTGCAGGAAATGAGCGGCTGGCTGAAGCGACTCGTAGAGGAGTACTTAAAACTGCTGAAGTCCAGTCAAGTCCTGGTCCAACTTCGCTCCCTCCTCCACATCCGCTCCTCTTCCGACTTACCCAAAGCCACATCTCAGCTAGTGTCCAATCTACGTCTATTGGAAGAATTCCTCTCAAGTCTAAAGACACACCTGACGCTCGGGGCTGAAGTCTCGGTCACTGAGGTGATGGAGACATTGCGGGGCAGACTGAGGTAGGGAATTAAATGGGGCTGCGGACTTTTGTGTCTCGGGTGTGTCTGGTGGCGGTCTTCTTCATCACAGGGATATCCAACCTGGCCAACCTGCCGCTTGCGCGAGCAGTCTTCGAGACAGAGTTGAAGACTTTTCGAGGAGAGGAGGAAAGCGCGGGCCTGGGACTGTTGCAGCAGAACGCCTACATGGTGGTGGCGCTGTGGAGCGGCTTGGCAGTGGTTTGCAGCATTTCGACAGTGTTGAAGGTGAAGTGGAGTGCGTGGGTGTTGGTGCTGATGCTGGGAGTCGAGGCAGCTGTGGCCTGGCACTCACCTGGAGGCGAAATAGCCCTGCTAAAGGCGCTTTCCATGACCGGCGGCCTGCTAATCATGATGTCCTCCAAGCCTTCTCGCCTAAAGGCCAAGTAACTCTCTCTAGTTAGTCTCTTAGCTATTAGAGGTCCGTCTTGGGGCCAGCCGCAGTGGCGTTTTCCTCTATGTACTTGATGAGGCCGTCTCTGGATCGTTCGCCTTCATACAGGACTCCAGTCTTGTCCTTGGAGGAGAAGAACTTGAGGGTGGGGAAGCCCTTCACGCCCTGGCCTTGGACTTCGTTGGCGGTGGCGTCGATTTTGGCGATTATCACGTTTTTGTCCTGGAAGTGTTCGGCAACTTCTTGGTACTCTGGGGCCAGTTTCTTGCAGTGGCCACACCAGGGTGCATAGAACTCCACCATCACATCCTTAGTCGGGTCCATCACGACGCTTTCGAAGTTCTTCGCCACAAGCACCCTCACGCCCTCGTCAAAAGGCTCTGCAGGGATGTCCTCAGACTTATAAAAGGCCTGCAACTCCTCTCTCTGGTACTTCCCTGCATACGCCTTCAAAGTTTCAGCCGTAATTGCACTTTCTGTGAACTTGAACTTAAGTACCCCTTCTGAATTCGGAGTAATGGCCATCACAGAGGGCTGGTCAGTGGCTGAAATGCCCAGGTAGTCCGCCAGTCTCTTGTTGCTGTCCTTGGCCAGGTCCACATAGCAGAACTTGATAAAGTCCTTGGTAGCCACTGCCGCTTCCTTCATCATTTCGTCTATATCAGTAGCAGAGTCCGATCGGAATATGAAAATTATCGGGTTTTGCGACTTGAAGATATAGTCAATGGCTTGGTCGTCGAAAGGCATGGTCCAGGGCATGCGGTTGGCTTTGATGAATTCCACTATGCGCTTCGCACGGAAATTGCCGGAGTACTGCACTTTCAGGTCGTCGAACTTCTTGAAGATGACGAGTGCGGGCTCTGAGACTTTGTGGGCTGCGAGAGCCTCTGCAGAGGTGGACAGTATGAAGAAGCCGTCCTCCGAGTCCTTCGCCACTCCCTCGTACACCTTCGCTTCCTCCGATTCCTTCTGCGCGAAGAGGACAGCAGCCACGTTGCTCTTCTCAATGTAGTCATTCAGAGCAGCCAAGCTATCCATCACCTGCACACTAGGTCCGAGTCTCTTATTAATCCAATTGACGATGCCGTTCTCATCTCTGGGACCTTCGTAGTCCTTCGGGGTGCCCTTGGAGAACCACTTGAGGGTCGGGTAGCCCTGAACTCCGTACTTGCTGCCGGAGGCTTGGTTTTCTGTGGCGTCTACCTTGGCTATGCGGATGGGAGGGTCCTGTGCCTTGAGCCTCGTGGCGGCATTTGCGTACTCCGGAGCCAATTTCTTGCAATGGCCACACCAGGGAGCGTAGAATTCGACCAAGAGTCCGTCGAACTCGCCTAAGGCCTGGTCGATATCAGCGTCTGTTAGCACCAATACGTCGTCCTCTTCCTGATAGGCCTGGGCCGCCAGGAGGCACAGAGCAAATAGGACCAACCCTTTCATTATCATGGCAGCCACGTGGGGATCATACAGCCTGTTCCGCCTTAGACTCGTTATAAATGCTCGCTGCCTTTGCGCGCAGACTTGTCAGTCAGACAGCGAACTTCAGATGCACGCTGTTTCCTGGGGACGGCATTGGACCAGAGATCACAGACAGTGTGGTGAAGGTATTCGATGCAGCGCAGGTGCCTGTAACCTGGGACGCCTTCACTCTTCGCAACCAAAACGCAGAGAAGGAAGCAGACCTGCTCTACCTGGACGGCATGGAAAGCGCCAAAGCCAACAAAGTGGCCCTCAAAGGTCCTCTCACCACTGAAATCGGCAAAGGCCATCGGTCCATCAACGTGCTGATCCGGCAGAAACTAGATCTCTACGCTAACGTCAGACCCAGCAGAAGCATCCCTGGCATATTCGAGCGCTACACCGGGGTCGACTTGGTGACTATCCGAGAGAACACGGAAGGCGAGTATAGTGGGAAAGAGCATGAAGTGGTTCCTGGTGTGATTGAGAACCTCAAGATCATATCTGCTAGAGCGTGCACTAGGGTGAGCAACTACGCCTTTCAGTATGCGAAGTTGTATGGACGGAAGAAGGTGACAGCCTTCCACAAGGCTTCGGTCATGAAGCTGGGAGATGGGCTGTTTCTTAGGATGTGTAGGGAGGCTGCGGAGAAATACCCGGAAATCGTCTATGAAGAGAAGAACGTAGACACCAGTTGCGGCCTATTAGCCGTCAACCCTGGTCGCTTCGACGTGATGGTGATGCCGAACCTCTACGGCGACATCGTGAGTGACCTCTGTGCCGGGCTAATTGGCGGCCTGGGCCTCACAGCCAGTGGCAATATTGGCGAGGACATTGCTCTCTTTGAGGCTGTGCATGGGAGTGCTCCTGATATTGCGGGGAAAAACAAGGCGAATCCGACTGCTTTGCTGCTGAGTGCGGTCATGGTAGCGCTTATTTAGATGCTCAAGCACTTGCAGTATGTGGAGAAAGCGGAGATAATTGAGCGTGCGGTTATGAAGACTTTGTCAGCGGGACTGACGATTACTGCAGACCTGGGCGGCCACGCGACAACAACGGAGTTCACGAAGGCAGTGATCCATAACCTTTAGTTCGGGGTGAATTGTTAGCCACACTAAGACCGCTCTCCCCTGATTCTTCTGGCTAGCTGCATGTCCTTGGGCATGATGGTGACTCTCTTGGCGTGGATAGCGCACAAGTTGGTGTCTTCGAAGAGCCCCACCAGGTAGGCCTCCGCCGCCTCCTGCAGCGCCAGCACTGCACTGGACTGGAACCTCAGGTCCGCCTTGTACTCCTGGGCGATCTCACGCACGAGGCGCTGGAAGGGGAGTTTGCGGACGAGGAGTTCGGTGGATTTCTGGTACTTGCGGATCTCACGGAGGGCGACAGTGCCGGGGCGGTAGCGGTGCGGCTTCTTGACGCCTGAAGTGGCGGAGGGCGCACTCTTCTTTGCGACTTTCTGAGCGAGATGCTTCTTAGGCGTCTTGCCTGCGGGAGTCTTGCGAGCTGTTTGCTTGGTCCGAGCCATAATTCTGCCTGCACTGTTTCGCTAGCTTAAGTACTCCCACAAGTATCCGGTATCCACCATATCTCGCACGCCATTGGCTACACTAAGACTTGAGCGAACAGCGCAGCCAGCCAATAGCGTGGCAGAGCACAGGCCACAGGGGTACTTGTACCAGCTTAAAAGCCCCTCTCGACCACGTTTGAAAACAGCATGGTCGGCAGAGGCAAAGGAGGCAAAGGACTGGGCAAAGTCGGAGCCAAGAAGCGGCACAGGAGAGTCGTCCGCGAGAACATCCAGGGCATCACCAAGCCCGCTATTCGCAGACTGGCGCGCAGAGGCGGGGTCAAGCGCATTAGCGGACTCATCTACGACGAAAGTCGCAACGTCCTCAAGATCTTCCTGGAAAACGTGGTGAGAGACGCGGTGACTTACACTGAGCACGCCCGGAGAAAGACAGTGACAGCACTCGATGTCGTCTATGCGCTGAAAAGACAAGGCAGAACCCTCTACGGCTTCGGAGGTTAGTAATCAATCGTAATACTACCCGAATGAGTAAGCGCAAAGTCTCGTTGCCTGCACTGCACAGGAAACTGGGCCTGGCTTCCGCCCGTCCTGCAGCTCCTCCACTGCCACAGCCACTTGTACACCAAAGACCCGGACTAGTAGGCCTTCTGCCTCCGCCTGCCCCAGACCTGGAAGTCCCTATCACCAATCTCCCCCTACCCAAGGTCGAAGCCGAGGCTAAAGACGTCCAAGTACCTCCTCAAAAGCGCCAGCGACAGGAAATCGACCTGAGCCTGCTGCCTGAGTCCAAAGACGTAATGATTCCCTAGTGGGATGTGCTGAGGGACAACCCGGCTCTCGAGATGAAGGACGTCCGGCAGGCAGATATCGTCAACGAGGACTGGGAAGAGGACTACCGCAGGTCTATGGACTTGGAACGCTTGAAGTCTCAGCAGACCTCGGGACTCATAGTCACTGAAAAGAGGAGAAAGATGAACCATATCACTGCCTTGGCGGAAGAAGCGATTCTGCAGCATAACCCGGCTGACCCGCCACTCAAATCCAAGCGTGAAGGAGGGGCGAAGTACGGCTGGTAGCTAGTCCTAAGACCGTTCGTGGGAATGCAGTTCAAAGGTTAGGAATAGCTGAATTTATGTGCATTGAGGAGTCTGCTAATATCGGGAACTGGGGATATCGGGCTGAAGAGTCGATGTATGAGTCTAGCAATCTAACTATATGGTAATCATGTGTCGAAGTCATATGTTGGTCTCTAATGCCAGGTGACATCACAGAATTGGCACTTGCACTGGCTTGTCTGCCAGCAAAGGCCCATATATGGGTCGAAAATAACCCGCTTTCGATGTCTTTTCTATCCCCCGCTACCGCGAAAATGTCCGAAGACGCGAAAGTGCCGCTTGGATCCATCACGAACCGCCTGTGCAAACGGCGCTCAGAGTCCTTCAAGAGCCGCCAACTCACTGAGACTTCGAACGGGACTAAGACAACAACGCTCCCTCGCAAATCCACACTGCTCCCCCCTTGCACCAACTGTCTCGGCCAAGACGAGTACATAAAGTGTCTGCAGGGCGCACTCCTCGAGGTCTCGGAAGAGAGCGAAGTGCTGCGGGAGCGAGTGGTGGAACTCGAAGCCCTGCTTTCTCAACTCGAAGAGGACCTGCAAGTCCGAGACACTGCGCTCCTCCAGCTGCAGTGCAAGTCCAAAGCCAGATCTAAGCTTGTGGTTTAGCGTACTTGTGTACTACATTCGAGCCACACCAGCACGATGGTGGTGTCGTCCACTGTGCTGCCGTCCCACCTCCTTTGTGCTTCTTCCATTAGTCTTTCTGCGGCTTGGTCTGCTGCGCTTGAGTCGTAGCGTTTGAGAATAGCGACCACTTCTTCGTTGCTTAGGACTTCCCATAGGCCGTCAGAGGCGAGCACTAGCACTTGATCCTGCTCCGTCAGCATCACTTGCCGCAGTTCAGGCTCCCCAACGACTCCTATCTTGGAAGCTATGGTGTCGCCCATAGAGCGAGTCATGGCGAGGCCTGGGGCCTGTTGGCCAGGCAGCCAGACTCGCAGAGGTCCAGAGAAGAGGCCGGAACTACTGCACTGCTGGGCAATCACTCCCCCTCGCTCTATGATGCGAGCACGTTCATCCTCCACTGAGGGCTTGTGGTCCTCTGAGAGAGGGACTGGGAACCAGCCTGAGGAGCTGTTCCGGACTAGGACTGCTCGAGAGTCGCCCACGTTTCCGCAAATACACACATCGCCGATAATTACCACCACTACACATGTGCTGCCGGAGTGAATACTGTCCACTGTTCCTTTCCGAATGCCCGCATTCACCCACTTAAACCCTTCCTTTAGAGCGTCGATCACTAACTCCGGATTACCCATATCCGCAGGTTTCAAACTTCGCGTGATGCAGTCCTCTAAATGCTCTTTTAAATACTTCGATACATCGTGTCCATACGACCCATGTCCGTCAAAGACTCCAAATAGACTCGCGTCCGGCCGACCCGCAAAGCGCTCTACTACCAAATAAGCGTCTTGGTTGTGCACTTTTGGCTGAGACCGGATTTTCCCTTCTTTCGATAAACATGCAAAGTTGCGCACTCTGTTTGGGTATTGGTCGGAATCACTCTCACGTCTGGGAGATAGACGAGATGCCGTCTTGGCAGTAGGAACTTGCAGGGTGAAGGAGGAAGGGAAGAAGGCGTTGGGAGACTTTTCAGGGATTGCTTGGGACATCAGTCTGCGTCGAGAGGAGCTACCTGGGATTTTGTTAGGACTGAGAATCGGACTCCCGTGACTTCTGGGCAACGGGGGGAGCACTAGGCGCAGGTCGGAGGAAGGCTGAGGACTGGCACTGGGACGACGAGGAAGTTCTCTGGTAGTGACGCCGCGAGGGGAGGGGTGGGCACTTAGACTGGCAGGCGCCAGGGGAATGCGCTGTCTCCTTGGCTGCATCTAAGAAGGTTATAAATGAGTGACGAACTCGACGTGGAGCTGCTAAAGGACACCCTACTACGGCGACGGCAGCAAGGCGCAGAGAAGCGCACTGACTACCGTGCGGCCTATCGACAACACGTGGACGTCGACAGCCTCATCGCCATCTGCACCAACAAATTGAAATCCGAGCCCCAGTATCCAAAGGCCCTCTTTCTCCGCGCTCAGTCTCTGCTCAAGAAAGGCCTACTGCAAGAAGCTATAGACGACTGTGAAGCGCTGATAGCGGTAGACCCCCGACATGTGAGTGCTTACTACATTCGAGGCTGCGCTTATGACAAAATGGGCGATATCGATCGCGGCATTGTGAATTATACGGAAGTATTGAGGTTAGACCCGAATCATGTGAATGCTGCCTATGCTCGCGGCGCCTGTCAAAACCGCAAGGGTAACTTCGTGCAGGCGATCGACGACTACAACATGGCCCTCGCCAAAGACCAAGAGCGCCTGGACTCGCCCTCTAAGAAGCAGGACGACGGCCTGCAGCCACTGCCTCAGAAGGACGAGGACATGCCCAGACAGGTGGAACGCAGAATGGTCTCGCAGCCAACCTTTAGTTTGGATGCGAAGTTGAGTGAGGCGCAGAGTTATTTCCCCACGCCTAGAGGGTCGGAAAGGCAGGCGGTGGAAATCAGTGCGTCCTTGGCGTCGTCTCAGAAGATGGAGCCGGGGAGTTTGAAACAGAGTGCGGATTGGCTGCATACGCAGGGGTATAATGCCCGCAAGAAAGGCGACCTGACAACCGCCATTTATTACTACACGGAAGCCCTGAAGGTAAACCCCAACCACTTCAAAGCCTTATTCAACCGAGCCTTCGCCTACGACAAATTAGGCCAATTCGACACTGCAATCGAGGACTACTCCCGAGCTTTGGCCACTGACCCTGACAACGCCTTCGCCTTTTACAACCGTGGTATTTCCTATGACCGGAAGGGGGATTACGAAAGCGCGATAGCGGACTTTAGTAGCGCTATTCAGCTGGATCCTATGAAGGCGGATTTCTACCATAACCGGGGCTTCGCGTACCGCAAGTTGAAAGACTTTCAGCAGGCAATAGAGGACTATACGAGAGCGCTGAAGATAGACAGTAAGCATTTCAAGGCTTACTACAACCGAGCTTTCTGCTGGGACAAGCTGAACCGCCCCGAGGAAGCAGAGCAAGACTACCTGAGCGCGCTACGTCTGCAGCCAGACAACCTGAACGCTCTGCACCACCTGGCAACCCTATGGGAACGCAACGGCAGGCTGCAGGAAGCCATGGACACCTTTTCCAAGGTGCTGGAACTAGACCGGGAGTACGCTCCTTCCTATAACGGCAGAGGACTGGTGCTTGATAAAATGGGGAATTTCGCGGAAGCGATGGAAGACTTCACAGCAAGTACGAACATTGACCCTATGAACCCTGTATATTGGCACAACCGAGGCTGCTGTCTTCGCAACATGAACGCGCTCAAGGAGGCCCTAGTGGACTTCAACAAAGCGCTGGAGCTGGACCCTGACAACCCCATCATTTACAGCAACCGTGGGCTGGTGTACCGGAAACTCGAAGAGTTCGAAGCCGCAATAGCCGACTACAGTACTGAGTTAGAACTATCAGAGCCTGCAGTGAAGCCGCTCAACAACCGTGCCTACTGCTACGCCAAGCTAGGCAGGTACAAGGACGCTATTTCCGACTACAGCCGGGCGCTAGACATCGAGCCCTCCAATATCCACTCGATGCACAACCGAGGCATTTCGTATGAACGCATGGGCGAGTACAACAAGGCAATCACGGACTTTTCCAATGTGTTGAGACTCGACCCGCGCAATGCGAATGCGTACTTCAACAGAGGGTGCTGTTATGACAATGTGGGAGAGTTGGATTTGGCGATTTCGGACTATTCTGTGGCGCTGGAGCTGGATATGAAGGTGGGGAAGTAGCTAAGATAACAGTATGGCGTCCTCTGTTAAGCCTAAAAGGTCTGCTTTGTTATAAACACGGCTTCTCCCTTGGTTGCTATTGTCAATTTAGCGTATCATCGATACATTTGAATTGGGACCTTATGGACTCAGAGACTGATATTAGCGAGTAGTGCTAAAGGAAGTTCCTACAATTGGAGTGCTGGTAAGGTCCGGACTTACTAAGCTGCAGTCAATAGCAGTATGGCTGCAACCCATGTCTTCGTGGAACTCTCCCGGGCCATAGGCTGCTACAACATCTACGTCACTCTCGAGCAACTCCCTGCAACTCTGCAAGTCCGCCTCACTCCCACTCCCGAGTGTCTCTACTTACAAATCACTGCAGACCTTGTATTAGTGATCCCACTAGCCGCTCCCGCGCCCAATACAGAGGCTGCTACAGTGGATTTAAAGGACGGGGTGCTGACTGTGAGACTGCCCTGTCAGGTCGAGCCGAGTGATGTGTCATATCCTGTGCCTGTTCATAGCTTGCAAAGCGGACAACTGATGTGTGGCTTCTGCGAGGCGATAGTGGCTTGCGGACTGGAACAGGTCTATGAACTGCCGGAGTTAGACTGGGAGGAGTTGAGTGAACTCTGGAACTGTCACCCCTCCCACCATCAGAAGAACCCACTGGTTCTTGAGCCCTACCGGTACTGCCTATGTAGATACTTCATGGCAAAGCTGCATGCAGTGCTGCACCCTGAAAGTTCTTCAGGACTAGAAATCATAGGGCAAGCCTCTGCTAGCACGGTCGTTTCCTACCTCCCTGTGGCTTGCCAGAACTGCTCCAAGTTGCTCGGAGAGGTGAAAATGGTACCATTCAGACAGGTCAATGGACACGCGAGACAGTTCACTCTGCAGCTCAATAGAATCAAAGACAGCACTGCCCACTGGAGTCTGCTGGCTTTAGTGGTCAGACAACTGGCCTTAGTGCCTGACTTCGACTACCGCAGAACCTTGGCTTTAGCAGCCCTGGAAAAGCCTAAATCGCTATTGATCAGTGTATCAGCGAAGAATGCGATGGTCCTTAGAAACGGGAAATATCAAGAGGCGATCAAGTGTCTGTATGAACTGGGGGAAATGAAGGATTTAAATACACAGCGGATTTGTTCGGAGGATTTTGAAGGCTTGCTGGAAGAACTCAAGAAGAGAAATAGATATTTGCCAGTTTCGCTGCGAAAAGTAGGACCCAAGCGGCTGGCGTATTTAGTCTATTCAGAAATTTTACCCTAGTAATCTTCAATTCCGAGGAGAGATTCGCCCATGGGCTGAAATGGTAATTAAGACCACAAACTACAATTTTCCTGCTTTCTAGACCTAAATGTATATATTCACACAAAGCTGTTCCTATACAGACACTAGCACTTGCCCATACGTTTCCATACTAACCTCTGAACTAGTGAAGATAAATGGCCGTCTCCGTCCCTCTCCTCCTACTTCTCCTAGCGCCAGTCCTCGCCCTGCCCGGCAAGTGCGGCCACGAAGAGCAGCAGCACTTCCCTGTGCCCAGCCTCTCTGTCCTCCGCGCACAGCCCTCCTCCCATCTCAGTGCCTACAACCGCAGAGGCCTGTGGGAGCCGATTCGTATTCAAGTCTACTACGGACCACTCAACCTTACAGATAGCATGAATACTCGGTTCAAGGAAGCCATGGATGGTGCTATGAACTGGTTTCGAAAGGCATTGTCTGTGAGACCAATAATACAGAAATGGTCTCTAGGAAATGACGAATACTGTGGGGATACTTACTATGAAGGACCGATATTGAAGGATGCATTTGAGGCGGATTTCGTGCTGTATGTAATAGCAGACATGGAGGATAACGGCTATGCAGGGTATGCTAGATGGTGCCTTGCTGAGGCACCGTCCCATCAGCCCATAGTCGGTCTCTTCTATTTCAATGGGAGATCTCATCAAAACCTGCCCAACGAACAGATATCCGCCACCATAATCCACGAAATCACCCACTCCTTAGTGTTTTCTGGAAAACTCTATCAGTACTATACCAAACCTAACGGACTGCACTACGAAAATTGGGAGTTATTTTTAGAGGAAGAGGTGAGAGGTCGGAAAGTAAAGAAACTGGCTCTACCCACAGTAGTGGAAAAGGCAAGAAAGGCCTTCAACTGCTCCACTCTAAACGGAGTGGAATTGGAGTTAGAAGGAGGCTCAGGCAGTGCTAGGGTCCATTGGGAAAAGCGAATTATGTATAACGACTTCATGACAGCTGATGCAGATATATTCGATATTACATATACCGATATAACACTGGCGCTATTTGAGGACAGTGGGTGGTATAAAGTGTCCTACAGGTATTCCAACCCTATCACTTGGGGTCATTTGGTAGGTTGTGAGTTCCTGGATGAGAAGTGTGTATCTGATTCCAAATCACTTACTAGGGACTTCTGCGTAAAGGATTCCTCTATGAGTTGTGATTATTTGGGACTGCGAATTGGGCATTGCGATATAGTGGAGTACGAAGAGGCATTGCCAGAGCCTTACCAGTACTTCTCCAATCCCTATGTAGGAGGAAATGACTACTTTCTCGACTTTTGCCCAGTGGTAAAGTCTTATGGAGACGGAGACTGCAGAGATGTGGAAAATGTCTATTTGGACCAGACATTAGGGGAAAATGCAGGGTACAGAGCTCGCTGTTTAGAAGGCAATTATGACAAATCTAGCATTTGGCAGCACGCAGGCTGTCATCAAGTGGACTGCTCAGTTTCAAACCCTCTAGTAACCGTTGGCAACCATACCCTCGTCTGTCCTTCGGAAGGAGGAGATGTGACTGTTCCTGGGTACAAAGGTACTCTCACATGTCCTCCCAGGAGTCAGCTGTGCAGAGAAGTGCCCTGTGTGAACAACTGTCACGGTTACGGGTACTGTGAGAAGGGAGAGTGTGTGTGCGAGGATGGGTCTGATGAGTGTCAATATGGGTTTGCTGGAGGGAGTGACACGGCAAAAGCGCTGACATTAGTCGGACTGCTCCTATTACATTAGGAAGTTAGTCCTAAAACTAATTGGAGTAAACGGTACCGTCTTTGTGACTAATTGCTATTCACATCCATATATAAGATCATCATTCGCCATTCCCTTTCATCGATTAAAGATAGTTGGAGTTGTCCCAGTCAAAGTCATTTCTAAAATGAAGGAATTCAGATAGGTCGTTGGAAGAATTCAATATCTAATATTTTGTAGATGGTCGTTAAGAGACTTAGATGTTTATACACATTGCATCTCTTATGAAATCCATCTCATTCGAAAATATAAAAATGATGTGGGCACTTTGACTACTTCTTCTAGCACCTCTCTACGCCCTTCCAGGCATAGCACCCACTCAGAGCTTCAAAACTTCCTAATCCCCACCTTCTACCCATCTGTGTGCCGACAGTCGCAGAATAGAGTAGGACCTATCCGCATTCAAGTTTACTACGATTCTCTTCACCTCACAGTTCCTATAAAAAGCGCACTCAAACAGGCTGTCAAGTGGTTCAAAAACGCTGTGTATGTGAGACTATCACTACCAACTAAATGCTACTGGCCTTATTGCCTGACTACGACTACCGCAGAACCTTGGGTTTAGCAGCCCTGGAAAAGCCTAAATCGTTATTAATCAGTTTATAGCAAAGAATGCGATGATTCTTAGGAACGGGAAATGCCAAGAGTCAATGAAGTGCTGTATGAACTGGGTGAGGTGAAGAATTGAATACACAGCGGATTTGCTCGGAGGATTTTGAAGGCTTGCTGGAAGAGCTCAAGAAGAGAAATAGATATTTGCCAGTTTCGCTGCGAAAAGTAGGACCCAAGCGGCTGGCGTATTTAGTCTATTCAGAAATTTTACCCTAATAATCTTCAATTCCGAGGAGAGATTCGCCCATGGGCTGAATTGGTAATTAAGACCACAAACTACAATTTTCCCGCTTTCTAGACCTAAATGTATATATTCACACCAAGCTGTTCCTATACAGGCACTAGCACTTGCCCATACGCTTCCATACCAAGTCCTAGTCTCAAAACTAGTGAAGATAAATGGCCGTCTCCGTCCCTCTCCTCCTACTTCTCCTAGCGCCAGTCCTCGCCCTGCCCGGCAAGTGCGGCCACGCAGAGTACCAGCACTTCCCTGTGCCCAGCCTCTCTGTCCTCCGCACCCAGCCCTCCTCCCATCTCAGTGCCTATTACCGCAGAGGCCTGTGGGAGCCGATTCGTATTCAAGTCTACTACGGACCACTCAACCTTACAGATAGCATGAATACTCGGTTCAAGGAAGCCATGGATGGGGCTTTGAACTGGTTTCGAAAGTCATTGTCTGTGAAGCGAATTATACAGTTATGGACTATAGGTGAGTCTCAGAGCTGTGCAGGGACTATGCTCGAAGGACCCATATCGAAGGATGCATTTGAGGCGGATTTCGTGCTGTATGTAATAGCAGACATGGAGTATAACGGCTTAGCAGGGTATGCCACCACGTGTTTTGTTGATACACCATCCTATCAGCCCATGGTCGGCCTCTTCTATTTCAATGGAATCTCCCATAAAAACCTGCCTAACGAACAGATATCCGCCACCATAATCCACGAAATCACCCACTCCTTAGTGTTTTCAGATGTACTATATCAGTACTATACCAAACCTAACGGACTGCACTACGAAACTTGGGAGTTATTCGTAGAGGAAGAGGTGAGAGGTCGGAAAGTAAAGAAACTGGCTCTACCCACAGTAGTGGAAAAGGCGAAAAAGGCCTTCGACTGCTCCACTCTAAACGGAGTGGAATTGGAGTCAGATGGAGGCTCAGGCAGTGCTAGGGTCCATTGGGAAAAGCGAATTATGTATAACGACTTCATGACAGCTAATGCAGATGTATTCGATATTACGTATACCGATATAACACTGGCGCTATTTGAGGACAGTGGGTGGTACAAAGTGTCCTACAGGTATTCCAACCCTATCACTTGGGGTCATTTGGCAGGGTGTGAGTTCCTGGATGAGAAGTGTGTATCTGATTCCCAGCCACTTACTAGGGACTTCTGCGTAGAGGATTCTTCTATGAGTTGTGATTATTTGGGACTGCGAATTGGGCATTGCGATATAGTGGAGTACGAAGAGGCATTGCCGGAGCCTTACCAGTACTTCTCCAATCCCTATGTAGGAGGAGAAGACTACTTTCTCGACTTTTGTCCAGTGGTAAAGCCTTTTATAGACGGAGACTGCAGAGATGTGGAAAATGTCTATTTGGACCAGACATTAGGGGAAAATGCAGGGTACAGAGCTCGCTGTTTAGAAGGCAATTTTGACAAATCTAGCATTTGGCAGCATGCAGGCTGTCATCAAGTGGACTGCTCAGTCTCAAACCCTCAAGTAACTGTTGGCAGCCATACCCTCGTCTGTCCTTCGGAAGGAGGAGATGTGAGTGTTCCAGGGTACCAAGGTACTCTCACATGTCCTCCCAGGAGTCAGTTGTGCAGAGAAGTGCCCTGTGTGAACAACTGTCACGGCTACGGGTACTGTGAGAAGGGAGAGTGTGTGTGCGAGGATGGGTCTGATGAGTGTCAGTATGGGTTTGCTGGAGGGAGTGACGCAACAAAAGCGAAGACAGCTCCTATTACATTAGGAAGTTAGTCCTAAAACTAATCGGAGTAAGCGGTACCGCCTCTGTGACTAATTGCTATTCACATCCATATATAAGATCATCATTCGCCATTCCCTTTCATCGATTAAAGATAGTTGGAGTTGTCCCAGTCAAAGTCATTTCTAAAATGAAGGAATTCAGAAAGGTTGTTAAAAGGCTTCAATATCTAATATTTTGTATGTTTATACACATTGCATCTCTTATGAAATCCATCTCATTCGAAAATATAAAAATGATGTGGGCACTTTGACTACTTCTTCTAGCACCTCTCTACGCCCTTCCAGGCATA
>Ga0247837_1002562_pt1 | contig 34008 bp, 33 predicted proteins | sample LaCtaG_2_FD_187115 | JGI IMG/M metagenome (GOLD analysis project Ga0247837, IMG submission 187115) | Freshwater microbial communities from meromictic Lake La Cruz, Castile-La Mancha, Spain - LaCruzMarch2015_14.5m | ecosystem: Environmental > Aquatic > Freshwater > Lake | place: Spain: Castile-La...
GAAGTTTATGCAAAAGAGCAGGGACTATGGACAAGTTCAGGCATGGTATTTACGGATACCTTAAGTTTAGATGTAAGCACAGTAGTTCCAACAATTGCAGGACCAAAACGTCCCCAAGATAAAGTTTTATTAACGGATGCTGCAAAAGATTTTGATAAAAATTTTAAAGAAACAATCAAAAGAACCGCGTTAAAAGAATATGCAGTTGAAAATGCAAATTATAAATTGAAAGATGGAAATATAGTAATTGCTGCAATCACCTCTTGTACAAATACCTCTAACCCTAGCGTTTTAATTGCTGCAGGACTTCTTGCTAAAAAAGCAATTGAAAAAGGATTGTCTTCTAAACCTTGGGTTAAAACTTCATTAGCTCCTGGTTCAAAAGTTGTAACAGACTATTTAGAAAAAGCAGGACTAGATACTTATCTTAATCAATTAGGTTTTAATTTAGTAGGTTATGGCTGCACTACTTGTATTGGAAACTCTGGACCATTGAATGATAATATTAATAATGCAATTACAAAAGGCGAATTATACGTAGCTTCAATTCTTTCAGGTAATAGAAATTTTGAAGGACGAGTACATCCACAAGTTAAAGCAAATTACTTAGCATCACCTCCGCTTGTTGTAGCTTACGCTATCGCAGGTTCAATGACGTTTGATCTTTATAAAAACTCACTTGGCAAAGATAAGAACGGAAAAGATGTATTTTTAAAAGATATTTGGCCATCTAATAAAGAGATTGCAGATACAATCTTAACTTCAATCACAGCGCAAATGTATAGATCAAGGTATGATAACGTATCAGAAGGCCCTGAGAGCTGGCAGAAAATTAAAACAGTTGCGAGTAGTATTTATGATTGGGATGAAAAATCAACGTATGTTAAACGACCACCATTCTTTGAAAACTTACCTGACAAACCAGAAGGATTTAAAGCAATTAAAAATGCAAGACCTCTTCTTATTTTGGCAGATTCAATAACAACGGATCATATATCTCCAGCAGGATCTATTCAAAAGTCTGGACCTACAGGTGATTATTTTATGCAGCATCAAGTATTGCAAAAAGATTTTAACTCTTATGGAGCAAGAAGAGGAAATCATGAAGTTATGATGCGTGGAACATTTGCAAATATCAGAATTAAAAATGAAATGGCACCAGGTACAGAAGGCGGAGTTACAATGCTTCATCCTGATAAAAAAGTAATGCCAGTGTTCGATGCTTCTATGGAATACCAAAAAAGAAATGTAGATCTTGTGGTTATTGCGGGAAAAGAATACGGAACAGGATCATCACGTGATTGGGCGGCAAAAGGTACAAAACTTTTAGGAGTTAAAGCTGTTATTGCAGAAAGCTTTGAGAGAATTCATAGATCTAATTTAGTTGGTATGGGAATTTTACCTCTTCAATTTAAAGAAGGTTTTTCTAGAAAAACTTTAAATCTAAAAGGATCAGAAATTATAAATATTCTAAACGTTGAAAAAGGCTTAAAACCTAGAGAAGAAGTAACCGTTGAATTCTTATACGAAGATGGAAGTTCTAAAAAGATTAATGTCCTTTCTAGAATCGATACTGACAATGAAACCGAATACTACAAGCACGGCGGGATTCTTCAGTACGTTCTAAGAAATATGGCTTAAATATTTTAATTATATTTTTTCAATATTAGTAATTCTTCTTTTTATTTTTTCCATATAGAGCGCAAATTGTTGCTCAGCAGCTTCCAATGTTACAAGTTGAAAGTAAATTTCTTTATTTGAATTTTGTTGAATTAAATCATCGTAATCAGATGAAATAATCGAGCCAACTTTTGGATATCCACCAGTTGTCGGATGGTCTGATAGAAGTATAATTGGATTTCCATCTCCCGGAACTTGAATTGCCCCTTTTATAATGCCTTCTGAAGGAATATTAGAATTAACTAAGTTCTCTAGACTTTTACCTATAACTCTCATGCCCATTCTGTCAGTTTGCTTTGTAATTAAATAAGGAGTTGAAAAGAATTGTTTTTTAGAGGCTGTACTAAAATAATGAAATTGAGGACCGGCAAGCACACTAAAGATTTTTTTTTCTTCAAATTTAATATTTCTTATTATTTTATTTTCTTTAGTTGTTGAGTTTTTAAAAATTAAGATTTTATCTTTTAATTCAATTTTTTTTCCATCGTTAGGTCCAATAAATGCTCGAGGTTGTGATGAAACGGATCCACAAAATTTATCTAATTTAAAACCACCTTCTATACTTAAATAACCATAAACAGACGCTTTCGTTGCTAGAATATCTAATTGATCGCCTTCATTTAGATCATATGTGCGGTAAGGTTCCCCAGCAACTTCACCTTTTGGAGAATATATTTTAAAAAAAACATTTCCTGTGATTGCAATTTTAGCTTTACCTTTAACTAACTTTAACAGAGGACCTTGGTAAGCAAATTCTAATGCACCAGTATTTTTATCATTATTTAATAAAACGTTAGAAAGTAGAAAAGATTGGTAGTCCATAGCACCGCCAGGAGCCAGTCCCATATATTGAACACCAAATCTTCCTTTATCTTGAAAGGTTGAATTGATGCCAGGTCTTAAAACTTCAAAATAACTTTGTTCCATTATTTTAATTCCGATTTACTAACTTTTTTAAATTTAATTGTGTCGCCTGGAGAAAACAAACAAGGGTTTATTAAATTTTTAGTATCAAATAATTTTACAGAAGTTCTGCCAATAATATTCCATCCTCCAGGACTTAAGTAAGGATAGATAATGCAAAATTTTTCAGCGATCGCAACAGAACCTATGGGAACTTGAACTCTTGGCGATTGCAATCTGCTTGTAAATAATTTTTTATCGAGATCTCCCATATAAGGGTGTCCCGGCATAAAACCTATCATGTAAATATAAAACTCAGTCTCAAGGTGAGTTTTAATAATTTCTTCTTTGGACAGTTTTAACGATTTAGTTAAATTCTCCAAATCAAGGGCAAATTCATCATCATAACAAACAGCGATAGTCCACGTTTTTCCCGATTGAGATGTAGTTAATTTTTTTAGATCAATTGATGAAATAATTTCTTTAATTTTATGAGAGTTATTTTTTTCTAAATCGAAATGAACAACTAGTTTGTTGTAGGATGGAATAATATTGTAAATGCCTTTAATCTCATCATTATTACTTTTTTCTTTAAGATAGTTAAAAAGACTAATAACTTTTTTATTAATATCTTTGTTTACCTCTTCGCCAAAATCGCAAATAATTCCTTGATCACTGATATTAGTTATTTTTTTTATCATGGATATTGTATAAACTTTTAGAAATTTTAAATTAGCAAAAGCGAAATATAATGGAAGTAAATATTAATAGTGATCTTGGCGAAAGTTCAAAGTTTCATTCCACAGAAAACGACCCTGCGTTATTAAAAATAGTAAATTCTGCAAACATTGCTTGCGGCTATCATGCGGGCGATGAAGAAACGATGGAAAAGACCATTCGTATATCCAAAGATAACGGGGTTAGCATTGGATCTCATCCTTCTTATTTAGATAGAGAAAATTTTGGAAGAAAAAGAATGAATATTTCACCAGAGGAAGTTACTAAACTTGTCATCGATCAATGTGAAATTCTAAGCAAAGTTGCAGGTAAATTAAAAATGAAAGTAACCCATGTAAAACCGCATGGTGCCTTAAGTAATATGGCTTGTGAGAGTTATGAACTTTCTTTCACCATAGCAAAAGCCATCAAACAATTTGATTCAAATATAATTTTCTTAGCACATGCACAGACAGAGATGGAAAAAGCAGGTCGTGATTTAAAATTAAGAATTGCTTGTGAGGTGTTTGCGGATAGAAACTATGAAGATAACGGCTATCTTGTTGCAAGATCAAAACCTAACGCAATGATCTTAGGCAGAGAAGAATCTGCAAGACATGTTCTTAGGATGTTGGAAAATCAGGCTTTAAATTGTCACTCTGGAAAACAAATTCCTTGTGACATAGATTCAATTTGCGTTCACGGCGATGAACAAACGGCTGTAGATAATGCCCAATACTTAAGAGAAGTTCTAATTAAGAATGGTTTTCAATTAAAATCTTTAGATAAATTAAAAAAAATTAATTAACTCAAAAAAAGGGACGGTTAGTTAAAACCGCCCCTTAATTTTTTAAAAAAATTACTTATTTTTTTTGTGCCCAAGTTGGCATAGGATATTTCACTTCACAAGCCGCGAATTCAAATGGATAAACTGTACAGTATTGTCCATTTTGCACTTGCATTAAAATTCCTCTTTGTAACTCGTTGTGTCCGTTTGCTGCAAACTTCACACCTTTATAAGGAATGATTAAGTCTTTTGCAGGAATATTCGTTTTTGTTAAAGCTACACGAATTTTCTCAGGATCAGTAGAGCCAGCTCTGTTGATTGCGTCCATAAGAACCATAAACGCTGTAAATTCTCTTGCTGGAACATCAGATAGATCTCTTCCATTTGAGTGTTTTTTAAATAATTCGTTCACCTTAGCAAGGTTAGGAATTTTTTTAGCAAGATCGGCGTTATATGGTGATCTCGTGATTACACCTTCAGCATCTTTACCCATTGTAGTGATAAAGCTTGGATCTGTGTAACCAGCGTTTTGAGCTAATAATATTTTTGGATTGTAATCCAATTCTTTAGCTGTTTTTAAGAAAAGAAACGCATCAGATGTATAAGATGATGGAAGCAAAACATCAGCGTTAGACGCTTTTAATTTTTGAACTTCTGATGTTAAAGAAGTTGCTTTTGCATTGTATGCAATTTTGTCAGCAACTTTATAACTCTTATCTTTTGCAAACTTTTCTTGTGTAGTTCCGCTATCAGTTCCCCAAAGAGAATCTTCATGCAAAATGCTTACACTTGATAATTTGATATTCTTTTTTTTTTGTAAATCCGCCATGAAATCATACATTACTTGTGTGAATTCACCGTCATGTGGAGTTACTCTAAAGAAATACTTTAAACCACGATCTGTAAGATTTGGTGCAGTTGATGCTCCATTCACATATGGAATTCCAGCTCTATCAGCAACTAAACTTGTTGTTGCAGTTACTGCTGAAAAGTATGCTCCAAATAAAGCGTGAACTTTTTCATTGTTGATTAATCTTTCAGCTTCACCTTGACCAATTTCTGGTTTTCCTTGGTGGTCTGATACTACTAATCTAACTTTAGCACCTTTTAATCCTGGCAATCCTTTTCCTTTTGCAAAAGGCATATCAAGATTAATATCTTCGTTAACAATTTCTACTGCAGTTTTAAGCGCAGCAATTGAATCAAGACCAATTTGTGCAACTGGGCCTGTTAATGGATGTAGAACACCAATTACTACTTCGTTAACTTTTTGTTGTGCAACAGCAAATGAGTTAAGTGAAAGAGAAATGGCAGCTACGAAACATATTAGGTTTTTTTTCATAGATCTCCGTTATTTTTTTAAATAGATTAGCTAGAATTTAAAATATTGTAAACATAAGATTTAATAATGACATCACAAGTTGTAATGCAGGCAATTATAAGCGGAATTCTTATGGGTCTTATCTACGCTTTAATTGCAGCTGGTCTAAGTTTGATTTTTGGTCTTATGGAAATTGTAAATTTTGCACACGGAGATCATTTAATGATTTCAATGTTTTCTGCTTTCTGGTTTTGGATTTTGTTTGGAATTGATCCAATCTATTCAATACCACTTACCATTTTAGTAATGGCTGCACTTGGTGTTGCAACACATTATTTTATTATTCGAAAGATTTTAAACTCAACAATGTTGGTGCAGATTTGTGCAACATTCGGTCTTGCCGTTGCTATTAGAGCTCTTGCACAATTTTTTTTCACTCCAGATTTTAGAACAATTAAAAATCCAATTATCCAAGGTAAATTTGAAATTTCAGGGATTTTTATTGGTCAGCCTCAATTATATGCAAGTTTGGTTTGTCTTGTTGCGTTTATTTTACTTTATTTATTTGTAACAAAAACTGAAACAGGAACAGCATTACAAGCAACTGCTCAAGACAGACAAGCTGCAGAAATTTTAGGAATCCCATCAAATAAAATGTTTGCACTAGGCTGGGCAATAGGACTTAGCTGTGTTGCAGTTGCAGGTTCAATGCTTTCAAATTTTTATTATGTATTTCCAGATGTTGGTGTTAACTTTTCTTTGTTTGCTTTTGTTGCAGTTGCTCTTGGTGGATTTGGAAGTATTACTGGAAGTTTAATTGCAGGAATTATTATTGGAATTGTTGAATCAGTCGGTGGACTGTTAATTGATCCGTCATTTAAATTACTTTACGTTTTTGCAGTTTATTTATTTGTAGTGATTGTGCGACCACAAGGAATTTTCGGAAGATATTAAAATGATTAATAATATTTCAGAAAAATTATTGGAAGCTAAAAATGAAACGCTTTGGTATTTTAATAAAAATTCTCTTATTATAATTGGTATTGTTGTTTTAGGTTTGCTTCTATTTCCTTTCACTTCACCGTCTAAATTTGCAATCCATTTAATGATGATGATTTTTATGCATGCTGTGATGGCGCAATCTTGGAACGTGCTTGCAGGTTTTTCAGGTCAAATCAGTTTAGGCCATGCAATATTTTACGGAATAGGTGCTTATGCAACTGCATATTTTTATGTCAAACTTCATATCACTCCTTGGATTGGAATTTTAATAGGAATTGGAATTTCGGGATTTGTTGCAATGTTAATTGGCATTCCAATTTTAAGATTAAAAGGACATTACTTTGCAATTGCCACTTTGTTAATTGGGATAAGTTTTCAAGTTGTTTTTCAAAGGTGGCCTGAGGTTGGTTCATCATCAGGATTATGGATACCAATTAATAGAGACAGCCCTTGGAGTTCAATGCAGTTTCACAAGAGTAAGGTTGCTTATTATTATATTTCTTTGATATTTTTCATTGGCTCCTTTTTTTTAGTATGGTTACTAAATAGATCTAAACTTGGTTACCGACTTAGAGCTATTCGTGATCAATCCGATGCAGCATCAAGTCTTGGAATTCACGTATCAAAATACAAAATTATTGCATTCATTATTTCAGCTATGATTATGGCTCCTATGGGAAGTATCTATGCCCAATATGTTTTAATTGTTGATCCTAACAATGCATTTAATGTTGATATATCAATTTTAGTTTTATTAATTTCAGTAATGGGAGGAGTTGGAAATATTTGGGGTCCAATTATTGGAGCTGTAATCTTAATCCCAATATCAGAATTTTCTAGAATTTATTTTGGTGGAACAGGACATTCTATTGATTTAATTGTTTATGGAGTTTTAATTATTATCATTTGTATATTTAGACCCGCTGGAATTGTTTCTCTTATTCCAAAATCTTTTAGAGAAAGAGAAAAAGCAAAATGAGTATTTTGTTAAAAGTTGAAAATTTAAGCAGATCATTCGGTGGTATTCATGCAAATAGTGATATTTCTTTTGACGTTAAAGAAGGAGAGATTCTAGGAGTTATCGGACCCAACGGAGCTGGAAAGTCGACATTATTTGATTTGATTACTGGATTTACAAAATCAGACAAAGGCCAAGTTTTATTAAGAGAAAAAAATATTACAAATATTAGACCCGATTTAATTTGCAGAATGGGAGTTGGTAGAACTTTTCAAAAATTAAAACCTTTTGCTGATCAAACGTTATTAGAAAATGTTATTGTTGGGGCATTAGTAAAAGAAAAAAACTTAAAAGTTGCTCGTGATAAAGCTTTGGAAATTATTGACTTTGTAGATCTGATTGAAAAAAGACATCACTATGCGAAGGAACTTTCAACAGGGCAACGTAAAAGATTAGAACTTGCGAGAGCTTTGGCAACAGATCCAAAATTATTACTTATGGATGAGGTGACAGGAGGAGTCGATCAAAGAACTATTCCAGGTCTTGTGGAGTTAGTTTTAAAATTAAAAAAAAATGGAATAACTGTTGTAACAATTGAGCATAACATGAAAATTATCATGGATATTTCAGACCGAATTCTTGCTCTTAACCAAGGAAAAAGAATTGCTTTTGATATTCCAAAAAATATTAGTCAAAATTCACAAGTGATAGACGCTTACCTAGGAACAGTTGATGCTGCTTAATATAAAAAATATAGACGTGGCTTATGATGATTACCAAGTTATTTGGAATGTTTCATTGAACGTTAAAGAAGGAGAAATTGTAGCTTTGCTTGGGCCAAATGGATCTGGAAAAAGTACAGTTCTTAATAGTATCAGTGGCTTAATTAAAATTAAAAATGGCGAAATAGATTTTGATAATATTCCAATTCATAAGTTTGAAACTTATCAAAGAGTTGGGGTTGGTATTTCTCATGTTCTTGAGAGAAGAAGAGTATTTCCTTATTTAACAGTATTACAGAATTTATTATTAGGCGCTTATCATGAAAAGGCTAAAGCTGAACGAGAGAAATCTTTGCAAGATATTTATAATTTTTTTCCAAAATTAAAAGATCGCTCAAGTCAAATCGCAAACACTATGTCAGGCGGAGAGCAGCAAATGCTTGCAATTGGTAGGGGGTTAATGGGAATGCCGAAATTATTAATGGTAGATGAGCCCTTTCTTGGACTTGCACCATTAGTAATTGAAGATTTAAAATTAATATTTAAAAAAATTGCAGAACGCGGAATTGCTATTTTATTTGTTGAACAAAATGTCAGACTTGCTTTAAGGATGGCAAATCGGGGTTATATTCTTGAGAGTGGACGATTAGTAATTGACGGAGCCTCAAAGGATTTAGTAGATAGTAAAGAAGTTAAAAGAGTTTTTCTAGGATCTTAATTAATTGCAGCAAGACTGCTATTTAATTTATCAGTAATTAACATTGATCCCGGTTTGTGAGTGATACAAAAATCAGGTTTGCAATTTTCAACAACAGACTGAGGTGTTACTCCACAAGCCCAAAATACTGGAATTTCATTATTTTTAATTACTCTTGGCGCATCGCCATATTCTGGTTTCATAATATCTTTTATTCCAATTTGCGCAGGATCGCCAAGATGAATGGGAGCTCCATGAACTGCTGGAAAACGAGAAGAAATTTGAATTGCTTTTATAGTATCTTCCGCATTCAAAGGTCTCATTGATACAACTAATTTTCCTTTAAAAGGTCCCGCAGGCTCACAATCAATATTTGTTTTATACATTGGAACAGTCGTATTATTTTTTATGTGCTGCATTTCAATTCCAGCTTCCATTAATGGCAATTCAAATGACATCGAACAACCTAGAACAAAAGTTACCAAATCATCATTCCAATATTTTTTAATATTAGTAGGCTCATCTACTACTTTTCCATTTTGCCAAATTTTATATTTTGGAACATCTGTCCTAATGTCTATATCTCCTAAATCTTTTAAGTGGGGATCACCTTTAATTCCAAAACCGATAAGCGGACAAGGTTTTGGATTTTTTTGACAGAATGCTGCAAAATCAAGAGCGTATTTACTTGGTAATATACAAATGTTTCCTTGCACATATTTTCCAGCAATACCTGCTGTTTGCTTATCGTATTTATCAGCTCTAATAATTTTTCTTGCCTCAGCTGGATCTGTGATATTTAACATTTAATTTTATAAAATTTTTTTAATATAAAATTTAATTTAAATGAAAAGATTAGAAAATAAAAGCGTAATAATCACTGCAGCGGGACAGGGGATTGGTAAAGAAACAGCTATTCGATTTTTTAAAGAAGGAGCCAACGTTATTGCAACAGACATTAATAGAACTAATAAATTAGAAGAGCTTTCAAAAGAATATCCTAAAATTAAAACTTATACTTTAGACTCAACTAATGCTGTGGATATTAAAAAATTTGCAGATACTATTTCTAAAGTTGATATTCTTTTTAACTGTGTAGGGTTTGTTCATAACGGGACAATACTAGAGTGTGAAGAAAAAGATTGGGATTTTTCATTTAATGTAAATGTTAGGTCTATGTATTTAATGATTAAAAACATTATTCCTAAAATGGTAGATCAAAAATCAGGCGTTATAATTAATATGGCTTCAGTTGTATCTAGCGTTAAAGGAGTTAAAGATAGATTTGTATATGGAGCTACAAAAGCAGCTGTCATCGGTCTCACAAAATCTATCGCAATTGATTTTTTAAAATATAATATTAGATGTAATGCTATTGCTCCAGGAACAGTTCATACCCCTTCATGGGAAGATAGAGTTAATTCTTTTAAAGATCCTGAAAAAGCGAGAAAAGATTTTATCGATAGACAGCCTATGGGAAGATTAGGAAAACCAGAAGAGGTGGCGGCCCTTGCCACGTATTTAGCAACTGATGAATCAGCATTTTCTACTGGTGTCGTTTACCCATTAGATGGTGGAATGACGATTTAAATTTAAGTATCCACATACACTCTTAAAGGTAGAAAATTTGATTCAAAATGGAATCAAAAGGGAATCAAAACGAGAACATTCATCTAATTTTGCTGTTATTTTATGTGGGTAACTTAGTCCTGTATCCAGGGATTTTTTTTCTTACTGTCTTTTTCATTAAGAGCTTTAAAGAATGCTTTCTTAGGAATTAAAAAGTTTCCAAAGAAAAACATCACAGCAGCTCCAAACACAAACCCTCCAATATGAGCTCCATAAGCAACACCACCTTGTCCAGAGCTTCCACTCGAACTAATAAATTGTAAGATAAACCAAAACCCCAAAACAAACATTGCAGGAATTCTTACTAGTTGAGTAAAAAATCCCAAAGGTATTAACACCAAAACTTTATTCCTTGGATATCTGACCATATAAGCGCCTAGTACTCCACTGATTGCTCCGCTTGCTCCAACCATTGGGATAGTTGAGTTTACATTTAAATAAACCTGAGTCATTGCAGCCGCAACACCTGATGCTAAATAAAATAAAATGAATTTTACTTTTCCTAGATCATCTTCAATATTGTCAGCAAAGATCCACATATAAAGCATATTTCCTATCAAATGCATAAAGCCTCCATGCATAAACATTGAAGTAATCAAAGTAAGATAAGGATCAATTTTATTTAGATCATTTGGCAAAGGCTCGGTACCAAGAAGTGAAGTTGGAACTACTCCATAAGAATAAAATAAATGTCCATTATCAAAACTAGGAGAACTTATTTGTATTAAAAAAACTACAACACAAATTCCTATTATTGCGTAACTTAGTATTGGAGTAGAAAGTGTACTGTTTTCGTCTTTTAATGGGATCACAAACTAGTTACCGCATTGCGCTCGGTGCATCATCAAATGATCTAGTAGAATGCATGCAAGCATAGCTTCCCCAATTGGAACAGCACGAATTCCAACACAAGGATCATGTCTGCCACGAACAGAAATTTTTGTATTTTTTCCTTTAGTATCAATAGTGTCACGAGTGTTTAAAATTGAAGATGTTGGTTTAACTGCAAACGATGCAATAATTTCTTGTCCTGTAGAAATTCCACCTAAAATTCCACCTGCATTATTAGACAAAAATTTTGCTTTTCCGCTTTTAGATCTTATTTCATCAGAATTAGTTTCACCTGTTAAGCTTGCAGCATTCATACCAGCGCCAATGTTCACACCTTTAACCGCATTGATACTCATAAGTCCTGCAGCAATATCTTGATCAAGCTTTGAATAAATAGGAGCGCCCAGTCCAACTGGAATTCCTTTTGCTCTAAGTTCAATAATTGCACCACATGAACTTCCAGCTTTTCTAATATCTAATAAGTATTGTTTCCAAACAGGCACAGTTTCTTTATCAGGACAAAAGAAAGGATTTTTTCTAATTTCTTTATCATTCCAAAGATTACGATCAATCATCAGAGGACCAATTTGAATAACTCCACCAGTTATGGAAAATTTTTTTCCAAGTAATTTATTTAAAACAACTTTAGCAATGGCTCCAGCTGCAACTCGAGATGCAGTTTCCCTAGCCGATTGTCTCCCGCCACCTCTAAAGTCGCGGTTTCCGTACTTCATAAAGTAAGTAAAATCAGCATGTCCTGGTCTAAATTTATCTTTAATACTTTCATAGTCTCTAGACTTAGTGTCCTCATTAAAGATGATCATTGATATTGGAGTTCCAGTAGTTTTTCCTTGAAACACACCAGATAATATTTGCACCAGATCTTTCTCTTTTCTTTGAGTTACAAATTTTGACTGACCAGGTCTTCTTTTATTAAGCTCAACTTGAACATCTTTTTCAGAAATAGGGATATTTGGCGGACAGCCGTCAACCACGCAGCCTATTGCAGGACCATGGGATTCTCCCCATGTAGTAAATCTAAATAGCTTTCCAAAAGTATTAAATGACATTAAATATATTTTATAAGGTATTTTTAGTTATTTATGAATCAAAAAAAATATAAATCGAACAAAGCTGGACTCAATTCATGTTTTTTAAATAAGAAAAATCCATTTGATCTGTTTAAAACTTGGATGGCAAAAGCCAAAAAAACAGAAATTAATGACCCAAATGCTCTAGCGCTAGCAACAGTTAATCGTAACAAACAGCCATCGGTTCGTATGGTGCTTCTTAAAGGATTAACTAATAAAGAATTTATTTTCTATACAAATTTAAATAGTAAAAAAAGCAATGAATTGAAGAGTAATCCAAAAGCTTCAATGTGTTTTCATTGGAAAAGTATAAGAAGACAAATAAGAATTGAAGGCTCAATCGCAAAAGTTCCGGGCAAAGTTGCTGATAAATATTATAATTCAAGACCCTATGGAAGCAGGATTGGTGCTTGGGCATCTATACAGTCTAGGCCTATGGAATCTAGATCAGATTTAATGAATAGAATTCAAGAATATAAAAAAAAATTTCCAAGTCATAAAAAAGTTCCAAGGCCCCCTTACTGGTCAGGTTTCGCTTTAAAAGCAAATGAAGTTGAATTTTGGTTAGATGGACACAATAGAATTCATGAAAGACTTAGATATAAAAAATTGGGATCTCGTTGGGTAAAAGAAATTTTATATCCTTAAGATTATTTTACTCGGTTATAAATTTTATCAAAACCTTTATTTAAATTTTTAAATACTCCAGATTTTTTTGCTTTGCTTAAAAGCTCTTCATTAATACCGCCCTTAGTTTGAAATTCTTTAATCATTTTATCCATTGAATAGTTTGAATTTTTTATAGTTTCATTATTTAGAGCTTTAAATAAATGAATTAGATATTCCATAGATTTATTTTTGTTAATTCCTTTTCTTAAAAACCATTTATATGCGGTATTAAATATTTCAAAATAGGTTGCCATAAATGAAGTCATCACCCATAATTTTTTATTTTCTTTTTCATTACTTGTTGCAATGACTTTTCCAAGTTTGTTAAAGAAAACCTCAATTATTTTGTTTTTTGGATAAATAATAATAGGACCTAGATTATGTTTAATCATAGGAAGAGGTGCGATTTTAAATATCTTTTTTGCAGGTGATATGATGCTTTTTAATTGTTGATTATGGATGGTGGAGATAAAATTTAAAACAGTATGACTGGCTTTAAATTTTAATTTTTCTAATATCTGCTTTCCAACTTTTGGAGTAACCGACAGAACAATCCAATTAGATTTATCTAGTACTTCTTGATTAGATTTTGCAATTTTAATTCTTGAAAATTTTTTTTTTAAGATTCTTGCGTTATTTTTATTTTTAGGCGAAAGAATTATTTCTTTAATGTTTATTTTTGCTTTAAAAATTCCCTCAACAACTGAAGTTGCAATTTTTCCAACACCAATAAAACCTAATTTCATATTCTTAAATACTTAATTAAATTAGATATATCATTCTTGTGTGCAATTATAAGGTCAGTAAAACTTTTGTTTTTCATATGATTAAACCTGCTAACGTTACTAAAATTGACTTTTAACATTGGATAAAAGAATATGGGATTCGTGAGCAATAGACCTCTTAATAGTTACAAAACAAAGCTAGTTATTTGAAATTAGAGTTACTTTATAATCCAGGCAATGTTCTTTGCGATTATCTTAAAATAAAGGATGATCATAAATTTATATTAAGAGTTTTCACAAACTTAACTTATTACGGACATATTTTGGCGGCTCTTGCATTGTTTTACGTTAAAGCAACTACTTAATAATGGATAAATCTAAATCGAAATCACAAGGCTACTTAAGTTTGTTTGTAATTGTTGCAGCTACTTTTTTAATAACTTTTCCAGCAGGATTAGTAACAAGAGCAGCATTAGATCCTTGGTATTATAATTTAGTAAAACCAGCATTTAATCCTCCTAATTGGATTTTTGGACCAGTGTGGACATTGCTTTATATAATGATGTCAGTTGCGGTTTGGCTTGCTTATAAAAAAAGTAAACATTCAAATAAAATTTTAGCAATTTATTTTATTCATTTATTAATTAATGCAAGTTGGAGTTATGTATTTTTCTATTATAAGCAAATTTTTATAGCGAGCTTTATAATCTCGATCATTATTTTTTTTATTTTATATTTGATGGTTTTATATTCAAAATACAGCAAGCCTTCCGTTTTGCTAATGCTTCCTTATTTTGCCTGGTCGACATTTGCGCTATATTTAAATAGCACCATTTATATTCTTAATTCGACCTATTAATTAAATAAAAAGATAGTTCTTGAAGATTTTTTTTAATATCAGAATCTTTGAATATATTTAAAGAGTCAGCAGATATATTTGAAAAATGCTCTGCTCTTTTTTTGCAAATAGTAATTACATCGTACTTTTGCATTAATGATAAAATTTTATTTAATTCTTCTTCAGTTCTTGTTTCTTGAGTAAAATATTTCTTAACTTGTTCACGTTCAGTTTCATTTGATTTTTGGAACAAAATAATTATTGGTAAAGTAATTTTGCCTTCATAAAAATCATTACCCGTATCTTTTCCAAATACTTTGGTAGAATTGTAATCTAAAATATCATCACTGATTTGAAATACGATACCAAGGTTTACTCCACATGATTGTAATGCTTTTTTTTCATTCTCAGATTTATTTGCAAGACAACCACCCACTTTCATTGCGGCACCAAATAATGAAGCTGTTTTTTGCGTTATAATATTTAAATAAACCTGTTCAGTAATATCTACTTCGTTTTTGTGCTGAAGCTGAAGTACCTCACCTTGAGCAATTTCTGCAGAAACATTTGATAGTAATTTTAAAACTTCTAAAGAGCCAACATCAACCATAATTTCAAAACACCTGCTCAAGAAATAGTCTCCGACCAATATAGAGGTTTGATTTCCCCAAATAACATTCGAAGTTTTTTTACCTCTTCTTACGGAGCTGTTATCAATAACATCATCATGTAGTAAAGTTGCGCTATGAATAAGCTCAACACATGCAGCTAAATGAATATTATGCTCGCCTTTATATTCTGAAATTTTTGAGCTTGCTAAAGTAAGTATAGGTCTTAATCTTTTTCCCCCAGAGTCTAATTGATACAGGGCCATTTTTCCAATTAGATCTACTTCGCTTGATAATTTTGATTTAGTAAATTCTTCTGCTTTATCTAAGTCGTTATTAAATATTTCCTTTAGAGAATCGTAAGGATTTTTTTTCTGAAATTTTTCTAGTTGTACGATATTATTTTTCACGAGGCGTTTGTAGCATTAATAAATATAAAGTTTTATTAAATTTTTATTCTGGAATACTGATAATAAACGTTTAATAGGTATGAATAAATATGTTTTCTTTTTTTAAATCAAAACCAACCGTTTCCCTAATCAGATTAAATGGAGTTATAGGCAATGTAGGCAGATTTAGCCAAGGCATGAGCTATTCTTCTCAAACCGATATTATTAAAAAAGCATTTGCTTTAAAGAATATTAAAGCAGTAGTTATATCTATTAATTCTCCTGGAGGATCACCAGTTCAGTCTAATCTTTTATATGATCTTATTCGATCACAAGCGGAAGAGAAAAAAGTCAAAGTAATTACTTATGCTGAAGATGTGGCTGCTTCAGGTGGATATATGTTGATGTGCGCAGGAGATGAAATTTATGCAAACGCTAATTCAATCGTTGGATCTATTGGAGTTATTTATTCAGCATTTGGATTTCAAGACTTGATAAAAAAAATTGGCGTAGAAAGAAGAGTGCATACTGCTGGCGAGAGCAAAAGTATTTTAGATCCATTTTTAGAAGAAAAAAAAGAAGATGTAGAAAAGCTAAAATCTTTGCAAAAAGATTTGCATGAAGAGTTCATTAATTTAGTGAAGAATAGTAGAAAAAATAAATTAAAATCTGAAAATTATTCAATGTTGTTCTCTGGGGAGTTTTGGTCTGGAAAAAAATCATTACAACTTGGCTTAATAGATGGAGTTGGAACTTTACAAGAAATTTTAAAAGAAAAATTTGGCAAAGACCTTAAAGTTAAAAAATTTGAGGCAGCACAAAGTTGGTTAAAAAGAAAACTTTCCTCACAATTACCAGGATCGTATTCAGAAGTTATAAATGAACTGGAAGTAAGATCGATCTGGAACAAATATGGCTTATAAAAATGCTAGCTAAAAAGAAATTAAATAAAAAAAAAGTTATAACAAAAAAAAAAGTTGTAACTAAAAATAAATCTAAACCACAAGATTTATCTTTTCAGGAAGTTATATTTAAATTACAAAAATTTTGGTCTGATTATGGTTGTGTTGTGATGCAGCCTTATGACATGGAAGTTGGAGCTGGCACTTTTCATCCCGCAACGACATTAAGATCTCTAGGACCTAAACCTTGGAAAGCAGCTTATGTTCAACCCTCTAGAAGACCAACTGATGGACGTTATGGAGACAACCCAAACAGACTTCAACATTATTATCAATTTCAAGTTTTAATCAAACCATCACCAGAGAATGTCCAAAGTCTTTATCTTAGAAGCTTAAGTGCGCTTGGAATAAATTACAAAGAGCATGATATTCGTTTTGTAGAAGATGACTGGGAAAGTCCGACATTAGGAGCTTCAGGACTTGGATGGGAAGTTTGGTGCGATGGAATGGAGATTACCCAATTTACTTACTTTCAACAAATGGCAGGGTTTGAATGTAAACCAGTCTCAGCAGAAATTACTTATGGTCTTGAGAGAATTACAATGTTTATTCAAGGAGTAGACAGTGTATTCGACATCAGATGGAATAATGAAGGAGTTAAATATGGAGACGTTTATAAACGTAATGAAAAAGAATTTTCAGCATACAATTTTGAATTTGCAAACACAGACAATCTTTTAAAATCTTTTGCGATGGCAGAGAGCGAGTGTCAGAATATATTATCTAAAAATTTAGCACTTCCTGCCTATGATCAGTGTTTAAAAGCCAGTCATATCTTTAATACTTTAGACGCAAGAGGAGTTATATCCGTGACAGAAAGAGCTGGTTTTATTAACAAAATTAGAACTCTTGTTAAAAGCACCGCAGAAGTTTGGTTAAAGAACCCTGACTAATGTCTGACTTATTATTAGAATTATATTCTGAAGAAATACCACCTACACTACAAGAAGATGCAAAGAGTAATATTAGTGCAAATTTTACATCTTTTTTTGAAAAAAATGATTTTAAAAAAGTCGTAAGTGAAATCTACTCAACTCCAAAAAGATTAATTTTTTATTATAGTAATTTACCGACAAATATCAAAAATGAAGCCAAAGTTTTAAGAGGTCCAAAAGTTGGAGCGCCAGAACAGGCTGTACAAGGTTTTGTTAAATCAAATAATTTAGATCCAAAAGATATTTATGAAGAAGAAACAGACAAAGGAAAGTTTATTTTTGCAAAAACACAAAAAAGAGAAACCCCAGTTATCGAGGAAATTAAGAAAAATATTCCTCATTTTTTAAATGGCCTACAATGGCGAAAAAAAATGCGTTGGGGCAATCATGATCTTTCTTGGGGCAGACCTTTAAAATCAATATTATGTTTATTTGATAAACAAACTATTTCATTTAATTTTTTTCATTTAACATCAACAAATATCACTTATGTGGATGGTCCATTAGAAGATAAAGCAGTTGTTATTAAAGATTATACGCATTTTAAAAAAATATTAACCGATAAAAGAATTGCCTTTGATAACGCAGAGAGAGAAAAATTAATTACTAAAAATATTCAATCGTTTCTTAAAAAGAATGATTGTGAATTAGAAATTAATAATAAATTACTTAAGCAAGTCATTAACCTTGTTGAGGATCCAATTGTTCTAAAAGGATCATTTTTAAAAGATTTTTTAAAATTACCAGAAGAGCTTCTCATTTTAACAATGCAGCATCATCAAAGATATTTCCCAATGCGCTCCACTAACAATCATAAATTAATTAATAATTTTATTGTCGTTGCAAATAAAGAAGATATTACAAATAAAATTATAAAAGGGAATGAAAGAGTTCTTGCCGCACGTTTATCAGATGCAAAATTTTTCTGGGAAAAAAATAAAAGTCAAAATCTAGTAAAACAAGTAAATAAACTTAAGGGAATCACTTTTTATCAAAGTCTTGGTTCGCTTCATGATAAAACACAAAGAATAAGAGTTTTAGCATCATTAATTGCAGATTTTATTAATTGTAAAAAAGACGATGCAGAAATAGCAGCTTCAATTTGTAAAGCAGATTTAGTTTCAGATTTAGTAGGAGAATATCCAGAGCTTCAGGGTGTACTAGGAAAGTACTATGCAGTAGAGCAAGGTTTTAGCTTAGAAATTGCAAATGCAATCTCAGATCATTATTTACCGATTGGACCAGAAGATAGAGTGCCAAAAGAAAAAATTTCAATCGCAGTTGCTCTTTCTGATAAGATTGATAATTTAGTTGGATTCTTCGGTATAAATGAAAAGCCGACAAGCTCAAAAGATCCTTACGCGCTAAGAAGATCAGCGCTTGGTATTCTTAGAATATTAATAGAAAATAGAATTTCTATTTCATTAAAAGAGTTAATTAATAACTCAAAAAACTCATATCTTACGCAAAGAGTGAACATACAAAACCCTAAGTTTGCTGAGGAGATTTTGGTTTTCATTTCAGACCGTTTTAAAAACTTACTTAAAGACCAAAAAGTTAGACCTGATGTTATTGAATCTGTTTTATTTAATAGTAGATCCGATGACTATTATTCATTGTTTACTAAAATTAAAAATTTAAACAAAGTAGTAAAAAGTAATGATGGGCTAAATGTTATTGCAGTTTATAAAAGATGTGCAAATATTTTAGAGCAATCAAAAAAAGATCTTAAACTAGAATTGTTTGGTGATCCTGAAACTGTTTTATTTAAACATAACGAAGAGAATTTTTTATTTGAAAAAATAAATGAAATTAGAGAACATTATACAACTCCTGCACGATTACGAACGGTAGAACAGACGATGGGTTTGCTAGCTGGCACAAAAGGTTTTGTTGATAAGTTTTTTGATAACGTAAAAGTTAATGATGAAAACGAACAAATTAAAAAGAACAGATTAGAGTTATTATTTCTATTGTGTAAAACTTTTGATAGCTTTGCTGACTTTTCAAAATTTGAGGTTTAAAAAATGCCAAAGTGGGTTTATCAGTTTAATAGTTCAAATTGCGAAGGAACTGTCTCGCAAAAACCTCTTTTAGGTGGAAAAGGTGCAAATCTTGCGGAGATGGGAAAATTAGGCCTTCCTGTTCCTCCGGGATTTACGATTACAACAGAAGTTTGCACTGAGTTTTATAAAAATAATCAAAAATATCCGGACGATCTTAAAATTCAAGTAGAAGACGCTATAAAAAATATTGAAAAAATTTTAGGAAAAAATTTTGGCGATATTAACAATCCTTTATTAGTATCAGTTAGATCAGGCGCAAGAGTGTCTATGCCTGGAATGATGGATACTGTTTTAAATTTAGGACTGAATGATAAAACTGTTTTAGGATTAATTAAAAAAACTAATAACGAAACATTTGCTTACGATAGTTACAGACGCTTTATTCAAATGTATAGCAACGTTGTCCTTGAAGTAGATCATCATAATTTTGAGGATTTGCTTGATAATTATAAACTAACAAAAGGTGTATTGTCAGACACAGATCTTAAAGCTGAAGATTGGAAAACAATTGTTGGCAATTATAAAGATATTGTAAAGAAAAATACAAAAAAAGATTTCCCTCAAGACTCCCATGAACAATTATGGGGAGCAATAAGCGCTGTATTTCAATCTTGGCAAAATCAAAGGGCAAAAACATACAGAAGATTAAATAATATTCCTGAAGAGTGGGGCACAGCAGTCAATATTCAGTCCATGGTGTTTGGTAATATGGGCAATGATTGCGCAACGGGCGTTGCATTTACCAGAAACCCGTCCACAGGAGAAAATAGTTTTTATGGGGAATATTTAATTAATGCTCAAGGTGAAGATGTTGTTGCCGGAATTCGCACACCAAGAAATATTACTAAAAAAGCAAGACTGGAGTCATCTTCAGAGGATTTATCATTAGAAGAAACAATGCCAGAAGCATTTGCTGAACTTACAAAAATTTATAAAAAATTGGAGTTTCACTATCGTGATATGCAAGACGTTGAATTTACCATTGAGAATAAGAAACTTTGGATGTTACAGACAAGAGCTGGAAAAAGAACTGCAAAGGCTTCAATTAAGATTGCCGTAGATATGGTTAGTGAAAAATTGATCACAAAAGACGAAGCATTACTTAGAATTGATCCAAAAATTTTAGATACTCTTCTTCATCCAACTTTAGATCCAAAAGCTAAAAAAAATGTAATAGCAAAAGGTCTTCCAGCATCACCAGGTGCTGCCACAGGAAAAGTTACTTTTAATGCAGATGATGCTGAGCAAATGAAGGCTAATAACCAAAATACTATTTTAGTTCGAGTTGAAACGTCACCAGAAGATATTCACGGAATGCACGCTGCTGTTGGAATTTTAACTTGTAGAGGAGGAATGACAAGCCACGCCGCCGTTGTTGCAAGAGGAATGGGAAGACCCTGCGTTTCAGGTGCTGGAGTTATAAAAATAGATTATACAGCTAAACTTTTCAAAGTAGACAACATTGAAGTTAAAGAGGGCGATATTATTACAATCGATGGCTCAACAGGCGAAGTAATGCTTGGAGAAGTTAAGACAATTAATCCAGACATCTCAGGAGATTTTTCTGAGATGATGAAATGGGCAGATGAAGTTAGAACTTTAAAAATTAGAGCAAACGCCGAAACCCCATTAGATTCTCGAACTGCAAGAGGATTTGGTGCAGAAGGAATTGGACTTTGCAGAACAGAGCATATGTTTTTTGATGAAGAAAGAATCTTATATGTAAGACAGATGATCCTTTCAAAAACTAAAGAAGATCGTCTAAAAGCTTTAGATAAAATTTTACCATTTCAAAGAAAAGATTTTGTCGAAATTTTTACAATTATGAAAGGTCTTCCCGTTACAGTTAGACTGTTAGATCCTCCTTTACATGAATTTTTACCAAAAACTGAAAAAGAAATAGATATTGTAGCGAAATCTTTAAAAATTCATACAAGCGAAATTAAAAATAGAATTAATTATTTGCATGAAGAAAATCCTATGTTGGGTCATAGAGGTTGTCGTTTAGCAATTTCTTTTCCTGAAATTTATGAAATGCAATGTCGAGCAATTTTTGAAGCTTTATATGAATTACAAAAACAAAAAGTTGAAGCGGTCATTCCGGAAATTATGATTCCACTTGTTGCAACAGAAAGAGAAATTGAAATTTTAAGAGAATTGGTTGATCGTATTGCACAAGAAATTCAAAAAAAGAATAATTTTAAAGTAGATTATTTAGTAGGCACTATGATTGAGCTTCCAAGAGCTGCTCTTAATGCAAAAAATATTGCAAAGCATGCAGACTTTTTTAGTTTTGGAACAAATGATTTAACACAGACTACACTTGGTATATCCAGAGACGACTCTGGTAAATTTTTAGATGATTATGTTGAAAATAAAATATTCAAAATTGACCCATTTGTAAGTATTGATCAAGACGGAGTAGGTGAGCTTATAAAACTTGCATGTTCACGAGGACTAGAAGCAAAAAAAAATATTAAACTTGGAATTTGTGGTGAGCATGGTGGAGATCCAGATTCTATAGATTTTTGCCATAGAGCCGGATTGCATTATGTCTCTTGTTCTCCATATAGAGTTCCCATTGCAAGATTATCTGCTGCACAAGCAAGTATAAGGGCCAAAAAATAAATCAATTCTTATAAATTTAAGATAAAATCTTAACTAACAGAACTACGCGTAGCCTAGGTATGTAGTTTGTTTAAAAAACCTTTGATTTAATTGGGTATTTAAGAATCTTTATTTAGAATGAAGGCTTTTCCTTGTCAAAAAAACATTTACAGAAAACCTAAAATTAAATACTTTCGCCACTAATTAACTTAACAACAAGTAAAACAAATGAAAACTATACTAGCAACAATCGTAAGTATGTTCTTATTCGTATCTTTTGCAAACGCTCAAGCTAAATCTTGCGCTGATTTAATCAAAGGTTACGATGCAGCAGTAAAAACAGCAAAATTAGATGCAGCAGCTACTAAAAAAGCTGGCGATCTAAGAAAAGCAGCTGGTGATGCACTAGCAGCTAAAAAAGAAGCTGATTGCGTTAAATCAATCAACGCCGCTTCTGCTGTTCTAGCTCCGGCTAAGAAGTAAGCATTTTTTTTTTAAAGTGCTAACTTCTGGTTAGCACTTTAAAAATCTCCCTCCTCTAAAATTACTCAAAATAGAAGTTTTTATCTAAGTTTTTAAAAAGTTATTAAAAATTACAAATCCATTTCGTCTATAAGATAGTATTTTTTGTAGATTAGGTTAAATATATTTTATGAGCCCTACGTTAGTTCAAAGTATAGCTTTAATAATATTTGTTGTAGCAATTCTTCATACATTTTCTGTAAAATTTTTTAAATCTCTAGCTCAAAAATTTCCAAGGCATCATAATATTTTTGATATGTTAGGAGAGGTTGAAATTGTTTTTGGATTTTGGGCTATAGTTTTGGTTTTAATTATATTTTTTTTACTAGGAAAAACTGAAACAGTTAATTATTTAAATAACCAAAGTTATGTTGAGCCATTATTTGTTTTTGTAATAATGGTAATAGCAGCTAGTAAGCCGATTTTAGATTTTTCATTATCTTGTGTTAAAAAAATATCAGCATTGTTACCTGTTAATAAATCTTTAAGTCTTTTTTTAATTACAATGTCTTTTGTACCTTTGTTGGGTTCATTTATAACAGAGCCTGCAGCAATGACTTTGGCGGCATTAATTTTAAGAGATCATTTTTACTCAAAAAAAATTTCAAATAAATTTAAATATGGAATCATTGGAACTTTATTTGTAAATGTAAGCATAGGTGGAGCTATGACACCATTTGCTGCGCCTCCCATTCTTATGGTTGCTGCTAAATGGAATTGGGATTTAAATTTCATGATTAATACTTTTGCTTGGAGGACTGCACTTGCCGTTTTTATAAACAGTATAATTCTTACATTTCTTTTTAGAAATGAACTTACTAAATTGGGAGAATCTAAGATTAAAACAATTAAAATTCCGTCTTTTGTTTTGATTTTACATTTAATTTTACTTTTGGGAGTAATCTTTTTTGTTCATGATTTAATAATTTTTCTTGGAATTTTTTTAATATTTTTAGCAGTTGTAAATGCCTTTAATCAATATCAAGATAAGCTGATTATTAATCAAGCTTTTCTAGTTTCGTTATTTTTAGCTGGATTAGTGGTTTTAGGAGGACAACAAAAATGGTGGCTTCAAACAGTTCTTGCTAAATTAACCCCAGATCAGATTTACTATGTTGCAACAGCCTTAACAGCTGTTACAGATAATGCTGCTCTTACTTATTTAGCCTCGCTTGTTGATGGCCTTTCAGACCAATTCAAGTACGCAATTGCAGCAGGAGCAATTACTGGTGGAGGATTAACTGTAATTGCAAACGCTCCTAACCCTGCAGGTTATTCAATTTTAAATAAAAAATTCTCTGGAGGTATCGTTAGTCCTTTGTATTTGTTTTTATCCGCTTTGGGACCTACGATTGTTGCAATTATTTGTTATAAAATTATATAAATAGCGGAATAATTTTTCTAAGACTTATTATTATAATTAGACAGCCAACAACTGTTAAAATTATTTTAATACTCATTTTTGAAGTAGCTTTTGCAGCATAAGGAGCTATTAAAAAACCACCAATTATAAGGCCAGCTAGCGCTTCCCAATCTGTAATTTTAACTAAAAATACAAAAGTAGTTGCTGATGCTAAATTAATAAAAAATTCGGAAGCATTAACAGTTCCAATAACTTTTTTTGGCAACATTTTTCCACCTAATAAACTTGTTGTAACAACAGGACCCCAGCCACCTCCACCAGCGCCATCCACAAATCCACCAGTTACCGCAAGAGGAATAACAGCTGAATTTTTTTGTTTAAATTGTAATTTTATTTTTGAATAGGCTTTTGCAATTAGAAATATTCCCATGAAGAATAAATAAATAGAAATTACGATTGATAAATAGGGAATTTTAACTTTAGTTATTACTAAAGCTCCAAGAATAGCCCCAACGATCCCAGGTATCAGAAGTTTTTTAAATAATTTTGTATCAACATTTCCAATTTTCCAGTGATTTAATCCTGACGATCCTGAGACAAAAATTTCAGCTATATGAATGTAAGCAACTGCTTTAACAGGAGAAATTCCGTAGCCTAATAAAAAAGCTGTACCTGTCACACCATAAGCCATTCCTAAGCTACCATCGATTAATGCAGCAATCGATCCAAACAATAAAGCCCAGAAAAATAAATCACTGTTAAAAGGGGTGGGGTCTATTCCACGATAATAGGTTAACATTGCTATCGCTGAGATAACTAATAAACCAAATAAAATTTTAAATATTTTATTACTCATTATATAAATTCTTTATTTTTAAAATAATGTTATTAGTTAATAACAATGTTTCAAGTATTAGATAAATTTAAACAACCAATATTTGTGCTTATTGCAGGTTCAATTCTACTTGCCCTTGCATTTGGGATTAGACACTCTTTTGGAATATTTTTAATTCCTATTAGTGAAAAGAATGAGTGGGGCAGAGAAGTGTTTGCAATGGGTCTTGCTTTTCAAAATTTAATGTGGGGAATTTGGCAACCTTTTACTGGTAGAATTTCTGACAAGATAGGCTCTGGTGTTGTCGTATTTGTCGGCAGCATTCTTTATTCATTAGGTTTGTTTTTAATGGGATCTCTTTCAACAAAAACAGGATTTATTATTGCATCAGGAATTTTAGGAATTGGAATATCAGGAGTTACATTCCCAATTTTTGGGGCAATTAGCAGGTCTGTAGCGCCAGAGAAAAGAAGTATTTCAATTGGAATTGCAATGTCGAGCGCATCCCTTGGACAATTTATAATGTTGCCTGCATCTTTAGCGTTGTTGCAAAACTTTGGCCCAACTTTAGCCTTTGGGATTTTATCTGTTTTCACACTTGTAATGTTAGTTCTCGCTATTCCTATGTTTGAAAAGCCAATTCAACAAACAGTTGCTCAAGATTTGTCATTAAGAGAAATATTAACAGAAGCTTTTAACCATAAAGGATTTTGGCTGTTATGCATTGGATTTTTTGTATGTGGTTTTCATATTCTTTTTATTATGACTCATGCGCCGGCATTCTTAATTGATAGAGGTCTATCACCGCAAATAGGGACTATTGTATTAGCTTTAATAGGACTATTTAATATTTTTGGAACTTATTACGCAGGATTTTTAGGAGGTAAGATTAGAAAACCTTTACTCTTAAGTTCTATTTATGCATCACGTGCAGTGATTATTTTAATTTTTATTTTATTTCCTGTTACAAATTTAACAGCCTATATATTTGCTGCTTTAATGGGAGTGCTTTGGCTTTCAACAATTCCATTAACTCAAGGAACAATTACAACAGTTTTTGGTGTTAAAAATATGAGCATGCTCTATGGAATTGCTTTTTTATTTCATCAAGTGGGAGCTTTTTTAGGTGGCTGGTTGGGAGGCAAGGTTTATGATGTGACAGGCTCTTATGATATTGTTTGGTATATTTCAATTGCACTTGGAGTATTTGGGGCAATTATTAATTATCCAATTGAAGAAAAAACGATCTCAAGATTAGAAATAAAAGCAATATGAAAAAATCAATAATTTTTTTATGGGTAGGTTTTGCCTCATTTCTTTTGGCAGTTGCTTATTCTTATCAAACTAAAGGTATGGAGCTTTATTTTTTAATTTCTAAACTTTGTTCTTAATTATTTTTTATTATTTTCTACCCAAGTTAAAAATATAAAGAATAAAATAGTTCCAATCATACCAACGACGAAAAGTATAAGACCTGTAATTAAACTCATAAATTGTTTATTTTTGTATTGGGTTAAATACTTCTATAACGTCTGAATAATATATTTTTAAATATTCAACAAACTCCTCTAAAAGACCAAAGAAATCAGCAAACTCAGGATTTTTATTAAGTATATATTCTCTATTTTCAAAGCCGACAGCTATACCGATTATGGAAATAATCAGAATAGTTAAAAAGATTTTGCTATAATTTATCTTACTTTTATTTTCATATTTAATTGGAATATAGTTTTTGCCAGGCTTTTCTTTTATTGGTTTTTGTTTTTTAGCCTCTTCTTTTTTTTTCTCTTCCTCTTTAATATGATTATCTTTTAAAACTTTAAATTCTTCAGAACTTGCTGGTTCTTGAAACCATTTTTCATCGCAAACTCCACACTGAACTACTCGACCATTAATACCAATTTCCTCAGCTTTAACTGCAAATTTATACTTTTTACAAGCGCACTCAATAATCATTTAAAAATAATACGATTTAATATTAAAATATCTTTAGCATTATTTACTACTAATAAATCATATTTTTTTTTCATTTTATTTTCTTTTTTAGATTCTGGATCACCTATTAATTTTTTTGTACTATCATTTTTCACATAAATTTCATTTATAATTTTTTTTGCAGGATCTTGAATAGATTTAACTTTTAAAATATTATCCATAGCACTCAGAATATCTTTTACGGGAATTTCATTTGCGATTTTTTTCTTTGATTCTTGGGCCGATTTAACTTTTAAAATATCATCTACTGCACTTAAGATGTCTTTTACTGAGTAATCTTGCTTCATAAATATAATGTAATTAAATCTTAATAACCTTTAAATTTCTATTGTTTTATTTTTGTAATTTTAAAAAAAAATTTTTTAACACGAGCGTTTATGAATTATTTTTTAGATTTTGAATGTTTACTAATGCTTCTGTTCATAATGTAGTCCATCATCGCTAGAAGCACTCCACTCAAAACGAACGTCAAGTGTACAACAACATATAAAATAATAGTATCTTTTGAATATTTGTCTAAATTCATAAATATTTTCAGTAAATGAATTCCTGAAATAGCAACGATTGATGAAATTAATTTAATTTTTAGATCTGTAAAATCTACATGACCCATCCACTCAGGCTTGTCTTCATGATTTTCTACATTAATTTTGGATACGAAATTTTCGTAGCCTGAAAAAATAACTATAATTAATAAATTTGCAGCAAGAGAAATATCAACGAGACTTAGTATAAAAAGTAAAACACCCGCAATATCTGTTTCATGAATAATTGTGAAGAAGTGAATTATTTCTCTACCAAATTCATAAAGCAAAACTAATAAACTTAAAGACAGGCCCAGGTAAAACGGAGCAAGTATCCAACGCGATGCAAATATTGTTTTTTCTAATAAAGCCTCAACTCTTTTCATAAAATTTTTATTTTTATTTAATTTTTTAAGAATTATAGCATTAATAAACACTTGCTAAACTCTTGCATTCATTATTTAATCGGATTTTATAATTTATGCCATCAGTTATTTTAAGAGATACAAATTTAAAAGGTAATATTACCGAAAAAGATAGCATTACAATTGACGGAATAGTTGTAGGTGAGATTAAAGCTGAAGAGGTTATTATTCTTGAGAATGGAAATATTACAGGCGATATAACAGCAGATAATAATATTGAAGCAGGAGGTCAAATAACAGGCGACCTTTGTTCAGAGCGAATTCATTTAAATAATTCGGCCAAAATTAGAGGTAAATTATCACATAGAAATCTAGTTGTTGATGAGGGCGCACAATTAGAAATTGTATCTTCTACAAGAAAAAAAATAACAACTAATAACAAAGAATAATAATGTTTTTTAAATCAGATAAAAAAAATCAAGACCAAGTCCGTGGTTTTTCACATTTAGGTGAAAATTTTCGTTTTGATGGAGAAATAGACTGTAAAGGAGAAATTGAGATTGCTGGAAAAATTAAAGGAAATGTTAAAGCAAAAAAATTGAGAATATTAGAAACTGGAATCGTCAAAGGCATAGTCCAAGCAGAGGATGTCGAGGTTTTGGGTCACATGGTGGGTAATATTGATTCTAAAAATATTTATATTGGAAATAAAGGAGTTGTTAGAGGGAACCTTCATTTTGAAAATAACTTAACTGTTTTAGAAGGGGCTGATATTTCTGGTCATGTACAAAAAAATAAAAAAGATAAAGTTAAAAGATCAGACACTGATAAAGTTAAGTATCTAGAGCACAATAAAATAGCTTCTTAATCGATTTTGGTGAAACAAAGCCAAATTACTCTTCAATATAGCTTTAATTAATCTTGTTAACTGATAAAGGTTACGTTTTATTATTAAATAATTTTATTAGATTTTTACTTACAACTTTCCCCAAATTTAAATGATTAACTTTGAAGGCTTTAGCCTTTCACAAAACTTACAAAATTCATTAGCGCGAATGAATTTTACAGCTCCAACTCCTATTCAAGTAAGTTCTATACCGCTTGCACTGGAAGGTCGTGATATTTTAGGTTCGGCACAAACAGGTACAGGAAAAACTGCAGCCTTTAGTATTCCATTAGTTGAATTGTTAAGCAGATCAAAACAAGGCTCGGCTTTAGTCTTAACTCCAACACGTGAACTTGCTAACCAAGTGATAGCCGTAATTATTCAGTTGCTTGGAAAAAGTAATCCAATCAAGGCAGCATGTTTAATTGGAGGAGAGTCTATGCATAAACAGTTAGGACAACTTAAATCACGTCCAAGAATTATTGTAGGAACACCAGGAAGAATAAATGATCACTTAGATAGAAAATCATTAAAATTATCAGATACAGGTTTTTTAGTTTTAGATGAAACAGATCGTATGCTTGATATGGGCTTTGGAATTCAAATTGATAGAATATTAAAACACCTTCCGGCAAAAAAACAAACATTAATGTTTTCTGCTACTCTACCTGAAGAGATTGTTAGAATGTCGTCTAAATATTTAAAAAATCCTGAAAGAGTTTCTATGGGGGCAACGAATGTGCCATCCATAAAAATTAAACAAGAAGTTATCCATATAAAACAAGAGCAAAAATATCAGGAGTTAATTAAGCAATTACAAGAAAGAACCGGCTCAATTTTAGTATTTGTTAAAACTAAACATAATTCAAAAAATTTAGCAGCTAAACTTTGTAAGGAAAAATTCAAAGCAGATGCTTTGCATGGAAATCTAAGACAAAGCAAAAGAACTACTGTGATGAGCGCCTTTAGAAATAAGAAATTTACAATACTTGTTGCAACAGATATTGCTGCAAGAGGACTTGATGTTCCCCACATTGAACATGTTATTAATTACGACCTTCCCCAAGTTGCTGAAGATTATATTCACCGAATGGGCAGAACTGCCAGAGCAGGAGCAGAGGGTTCTTCTTTATCCTTTATTACTAATAGTGATAGAGAAAAATGGAATGCTATTGAGAGATTATTAGATCCAACTAAAAAGAAAGAAAATTTTTCTAAGGGCAGAAGTGGAAGCGGTGGATTTCAAAGAGATTATAAAAATAAAAGAAGAGGAGGAGAAAGAGACCGAAATAAAGGAGGAAGACCAAGCTTTGGTGGAAACAGATCCTCAGAAGGATTTAGAGGAAATAAGTCAGCAGAAAGATCTCGAGAAAATAAACCTACAGATAGATTTAGAGGAAATAGAAACTCAGAAGGATCTCGAGAAAATAAACCCGCAGATAGATTTGCAGGAAATAGACATTCAGAAGGATTTAAGCCTAGAAATACTGAAGGTTTTAAAGAATACAAACCAAGAGAAGGCGGTGAAAAAGATTACAGAAGAAAAAGTGACAGAGAAAAGCCAAAATTTTTTAGTAAAAAATCTAAAGATTTCAAAGATAGAAATTTTAATACAGGTAATAGAAAAAATTATAAGAATAAAGAATCATTTAATTAAAAAAAGAGTTTAGTCTTATCAATTAATGGACAAATACATAACTTTTATTGGTTTCTTTTCTGGTTTTTGCACAACAGTTGCCTTTATTCCACAAGCTTACAAGGTTTGGAAAACTAAAAGTACAAAGGATATCTCTTTGTGGATGTTTTTAATATTTACAATTGGGGTTGCTAGTTGGTTAGTCTATGGAGTGTTAACTAGTAATTTACCTATAATATTTGCAAATATTGTAACTTTATTTTTAGCGTTTATAATTTTAGTTGCTAAAATTAAATTTAATTAAAGTTTAGAGAAATATCTAGATTTTGAGGACTGTGGGTCAATCTTCCAATAGAAATTCTATTAACACCCGTCTTTGCGTAATCAAGAATATTTTTATCATTAATATTACCAGAAGCTTCAGTTTCATATTTGTTACCAACCACACTTAAGGCTTTTTTAATTTCATCTGGTTTCATATTGTCTAATAATAATCTATTAAAATTAAGCGATTGAATAGTTTCTAATTGACTTAGAGTGTCCACTTCTACCGTTATAACCTTTCCGCTTCTATTTAATCTTAAGGCATTTTGCACAAGATCAAATATATTTTGTGATGCAGAAATATGATTGTCTTTTATAAAGATTTCATCAAATAAATTAAATCTATTATTCGTGCCACCGCCAAGAGTTACAGCGTATTTTTGAATAGCTCTAAGCGTTGGTAAAGTTTTTCTAGTACAACAAATTTTTGTTTTATATTCTTTAACTAGGTTAACGTAATGATGAGTTTTTGTTGCAATACCTGATATTAAGCCTAAAAAATTAATTGCTGTTCTTTCTGATTTTAAAATAGAACCAGTTAATCCTTTAATTTCAGCAATAACATCGCCTTTTTTTATAGATGATCCTTCTTGAAATTTTTTCTTTAATTTTGTTTTTTTATCAATTTGTTTAAAAGCTTCATCTGCAAAATCTAATCCGCCAATAATTCCATCCTCATTTGCAATAATTTTTGCAGAAGTAATAGAACTTTTATTTACCAAAAGATCAGTCGTAATATCTTTTTGCGCTTGATCCTCAAATAAAGAAGCACCAACAATGCTTTTTATATAGCCGCTAGTAATAAGTTTAGATTTTGACATTCTTTAAGCAACTTTTTCTATATATTCTTTTTTATTTAAGAATTCTTGCATCTCTTTTAACGTAATTTTTTTTCTAAATAAAAATTTCTCATTTGATTTTGGATAATCACTTCTAAAATGAGCTCCTCTGCTTTCTTTTCTCATGTAGGCTGAGTAAGTGATTAATCTTGATACTAAAATCATATCTTTAAGTTTAGCTGATAAATCTTTTGCTTCTCTTTCTATTCTATCAATTTCAATGAATGCTTTTCGTAGTTTTTGCTCATTTCTATAAACACCTACTAGATCACTCATGATATTTCTAAGCTGCCAAATATATTTTTTTGCTCTAATTCGTGATGATGTTTTTTCTTTTGGTAAATATTTTTTAAAATTAATATTTTTATCTTCTGTGTTATTAAGAACTTCAGAATTAATAGAAGTTGCTATTCTTTTTCCAAAAACAAAGGCTTCAAGCAGAGAATTTGAAGCCAGTCTATTCGCTCCGTGAGCACCTGTTGAAGAAACCTCACCACAAGCCCAAAGCCCTTTAATAGATGATTTTCCATTTTCGTCAACGAGGACGCCCCCCATGTGATAATGAGCAGCAGGAGTTACAGGTATTTTTTCTTTAGTGAAATCAATATTAGCTTTTTTTAAAAAATTGTAAGCACTTGGAAACATTGTTTCTAATTGTTTGTTTGAAAATTTTCTACAATCCAAGAATGTTGAATGTCCTAGATCTTTTAATCTTTGTAGTTCACGAGCAACGATATCACGGGGAGCAAGATCTCCGCTTGGATGAATTGATTTCATAAATTGACTATCATTTTCATCAACTAACTTTGCACCATCTCCTCTAAGGGCTTCAGTTAATAAAGGCGTTGGATCAAGCCCAACATCCATACCTGTTGGATGAAATTGAACAAATTCCATATCAGAAAGAACAGCACCAGCACGAGCCGCCATTGCAATACCCTCACCATAAATATCTCTTGGATTTGTAGTGTGTTCGTAAATACTGCCAAGACCTCCCGTTGCAAGAACAACATTAGGTGCTTTAAAAAATGTAAAATTATCAACTATGTTCTTTCCAATATGACGACCAATTAAACCAATGGCTTTATTATTTTCAGTTATAATTTCATCAACCGTAACATCTTCTAAAATAGTAATATTTTCTAGCTTTTGAATGTTATTTATTAAAGTTTTAATAATTTCTCTTCCCGAACTATCACCGTTTACTTTTAATACTCTACGTCTGCTATGAGCTGCTTCTTGAGACATTAAAAAATTTTTAAGATGATCTTTGTCAAAATTAACTCCTTTTTCTTCTAGAAATTTAATAATAGAAGATGCTTCTTCAGTTATAATTCTAACAATTTTTTCATCACTTAGTCCTGAGCTTGCTTTAATAGTATCTTCAAAGTGAATCTTTGGACTATCATCTTTACCAACAGCTGCAGCTATTCCTCCTTGTGCCCAAGCGCTCGATGAAGCTTCGCCTAATTTTTTTTTAGAAATTAAAGTAACTTTTCTTGGGTAAAGACAGATTGCAGTCATTAATCCAGAAATTCCAGATCCAATAACAATAACGTCAGTAGTGTGTAAACTTTCCATTAAGCAAGACTAGATTGACGACCAACTTTAATCATACGCTCAATAGGAAGTCTTGCTTTATCTATAATAGATTTATCGATCAAAACTTCATTCGTTTCATTCATTAAGCAATCATAGATTTTTGGTAATTGTATTCTTTTCATATGAGGACATAAATTACATGGTCTAACAAAATTGGTTTCAGGATTTTCAACCTGAACATTGTCGCTCATTGAACATTCTGTAACTAAAAATACATTCTTAGGTTTTTTATTTTTAACATATTGAATCATTCCAGATGTTGAACCAGTAAAATCAGAAGCTTTAATAACGTCAGGAGGACACTCAGGATGAGAAACGATAACTAAATCAGGATAACTCTTTTTAAGTTGATTTAATTCTTCCGCTGTAAATTGTTCATGAACCATGCATGTTCCATGCCAAGGAATAATTTTAACTTTAGTTTGTGAAGCGACATATTTTGCAAGATAGACATCTGGTAAAAATATAACTTCTTTTACTCCCAAAGATTCGACAACTTTTACACCATTAGCTGAAGTGCAGCAGACATCTGTTTCAGCTTTAACCTCAGCAGATGTGTTAACATAAGTGACCACTGGAACGCCTGGATATTGTTTTTTTAATTTTCTAACATCTTCTGCAGTAATCGACTCTGCAAGGGAGCAACCCGCTTTCATATCTGGAATAAGAACTTTTTTATTAGGAGACATTATTTTTGCAGTCTCAGCCATAAAGTGAACGCCTGCCATAATAATAATATCTGCTTTAGTTTTTCCAGCCTCAATTGCTAAAGTTAAAGAGTCCCCAATAATATCAGCGACTCCATGATAAATTTCTGGAGTTTGATAGTTATGCGCTAAAATAACCGCATTCTTCTTTTTTTTAAGTTCATTAATTTTATAGATATAGGGAGCATGCAGAGGCCATTCTAATGCTGGTACAACAGATTTTATTTTTTGATAAATACCTGCGGTATTTTTTTCAATTTCTTTTGTAAATTC
>Ga0247837_1002566_pt1 | contig 33984 bp, 27 predicted proteins | sample LaCtaG_2_FD_187115 | JGI IMG/M metagenome (GOLD analysis project Ga0247837, IMG submission 187115) | Freshwater microbial communities from meromictic Lake La Cruz, Castile-La Mancha, Spain - LaCruzMarch2015_14.5m | ecosystem: Environmental > Aquatic > Freshwater > Lake | place: Spain: Castile-La...
AGCAACACAGGAATTGCCCTCCCTAGAATACACATATGCAAAGGTAGTGTGGTCACCCTTCGAAGAAATTAACTGATCTAAAGGAACTTGATGGCTCGTCTAGCTTGATAAACTCGACTTGTCCCTGATCTGAGACGTAGTATACCAGGCCGTTGACAGAGTCCACCAGTGGATGTTGGTTGCAGAGCAGGATACCTTCTAAGTGCTTATTTGATAGAATTGCCAGTTGGTTGTTCTCCACTAGTAAATAAGTCCAACGGCTAAGATTGATTCGCCGAGGACTCAGGAAAGTGCGACTGTGGGGATCGAAGACTTCTATTGTGCTGGTTCGATAGCATCCACAGAGGTAGATATACTGCTGAAACTCACAGGCTTGAATGCCAAACGAGGGAGGCGCATTCGGCAGTGCTTCCCATCTAGTGCTGTACCAACTCAATGCTTCACACTTACTGGCTCGTGGGGAAGTCCCCATTTCCAGGATGCATTCAAAGGCCAGCACTTGTTTGGTTGTGGAATGCCATATCAGTGCGTGTTTTTGTATGGGCAGGAGCATACGAGGAAGCATGACCACTGCTCCGTTTCTCTCCATCTCACACACTGTCGGCCAGCCTGCTTCCCAATTCCCCCGCTCCGTGTAGCAAACACACCCTTTGCAGAACAGACTTGTCTCCATCCACACGAACTGAGCATATGCCGTCATTTGGATGGGATATTTGAGAGGAGTTTCTTCCCACTGCCTATTGAGTCTCCACATGCACAGGCTTCCGTCTTTGATACGTACTAGTGGTACATGTGATTTCTTGGCAGTGCCTCCTGCAGGATTCCTCTGCTGCCTTCTTGGTCCTAACGTCTGCTGTGGCATTGAAGGCCAGTTCTGCCTAAATTCCTCCAGCCGCTCGAGGACGATAGTGTAGTGGGAGATCCCTGTGTGTATGGGAATACAGTTGTTACACAGTCGAACGAAGTGAGGACTGCAGAGGCAGAACACAGAAGCACTCATCCTACACACTTCACATCGAAGTTTTCTGTACACTTCACATTGAGACTTCCTTTTGGAACTCTTCACACCCATATTAGTGCCTGCCCTTCAACAATTCCACTTCTACTTGCTAGTGACTGAGATTTGTAGAGAATACTGCATTAGGCTTTGAAAAGCCTCTGAAGTCTAGAAATAAGAGAGGTTCATTCAGCTTGAGGAATCTAACTTCTCGATTGAATAGCAGAAACTGGTCTACCACAGCTGAATAGTGAACTGGAAGAGTTAAACAAGACTCTGCCTTCACTACTTAGGGTAGTTATCTAATAGGACCGCCCTCTTACTATGGAGACAGTGTGAGGATCATCTAAGGGCTCAAAAATTGGCGCTGCACTCCTCTCACTCTCTGGTACGTAGAGTTCGATAGATGACTTAACTCCTTTCTGTTTCCTAAGCCATGCACTAGCAAGCCAGAGATCGAAACCCACTAGTGTCCATTACTGAGCTGCTTTTAGGTCTGCAACCATCGTAGCGATAGCGCCGCGTATATTGGGTCCAGTGAGGATTTCCTGCAAATGGTCCTTCAGCGCTTGCAAGTCTACCTCGAGCGACTCCGGCGGACTGGCCAGTTCCCTCAGCCTGGCTATTTTCTTCCTGATTTCCTCCTTGATTCTGTTGATTTCCTCCAAGGCGTGTGCTGTCGGGTCTCCCTTTTCCGACACTGTGGTTGTGTGCAGAATTCGCCGGTAGGCCGCTTGCGACTTCTGACCTATGTGGGAAATACGGTTAAGGCCAGGCTTGGGACTGCTAGTCTTGTAGCTCATTTGGCGGGTCATAGGCGGGGAAGTGGGGGCGCCTATGACAGAGTCTTCCTCAATCCCAGCTTCCCTCTTGGGCGGGTTTTTCCGCATGGACGTAAACCCTTCCCCGATAATCGCAATAAAGATGTTGTGCACGCAGCAAATGAAGAAGACGATGAATGCGTACATGTACACAAAGCCCCAGAAGTAGTTCACTCCCACCGCCCCTGTGAAGAACATGTACACAGAGTCACCGTTCAGCAGGGCGAAGTTCGCGAGCATCGCTCCGGAAGCGCTGTTGTAGTACTGGGTTTTCCAGAATAGGGCCATTGCGAGGAAGCAAAAAGCCATGAAAAGCGGCACTACGCCCACTATGTACCTCCACAGGATAGGGAAAGCCCTTGTGAAGGTGTGGATTACTGTGTAGGCGTTGGGGTGGTCCTGCAGGTACCTCAGCATATTCAGCCAGGCGCAGAAACTGCCGAAGCCCGCAACGATGTCGAAGTACCGCATAGGGATGAACTGCACCAAAAAGAACATACACGCACCTATGATTTGCAGCAAGTTCCCCACGAATGTCACGAATACCCACGGATTCACGAACTTCATTTTCTCTGTGAAGGTCAGGTTTTCCCAGTCTCTATTGGACTCTGACCCTCGAATGTGGCTGATTAAAATCGCTCTTGAGACTATGTAGGCCCAAATAATGCCTAAAGAAGCCAGGGCTAACAGCAGCACTACAATGTTAATCCAAGCGAATTTCCGCACATAGCGGTCGTAGGCTTCGTCGCATATGATGACATCCAGGTCCAAAGAGACGTTAATAGGCCCGTGCAGGGAGTAGTCGTAAAACTGCCGAATTGTCCATTCAAAGCAGTCACAGGCCAGGATCACTTTGGACGGCAACTTGTGTCTTATCTTCATTTCTATATAAAAGCTTTGCACGTCATTGAGAAAATCTCGTGCATTGTCGATGTCCAAAGGACCGAAGTCGTCAGGAGTGATGTCGTAGGAATAGAGATACCCCGAGTCCGCGACTTGGCTGTTATCCAGGTAGCTGACATATAGACGCATAGGGTTGATTTGTCCCTGAGAGTCTGTATGTGGCAGGTAAGTATCCACTGTGTGTTCATTGATGTGGAAGTAGTTCTCCACTGTGCGTGCGAAGTAGCTGTTTAAATCAGCGATGCTGAAGAGGTAGTAGTTGAAGGTCAGGAGAGTGGCGTCGCCGGCTACTCCGCGGACTAGGTAGAGCTTGTTCCAGACTATGTATTGGCTGTAGCTGTAATTGGCGCCTTCCACCACTATTGCGATTATCTGCATGCTGGTGAAGATTAGCAGGAGGAGGTGGATGAGAAGCTTCCAAGGGAAATGTCCGTACTTACGGTATTTCCCTATAGGGTCAAGGAAGAGCCGGTCCTTGATCGAGACTTCCACCTTCTTCGGGCTCTCCATAGCTTTATATTTCGCCTGCTAGCTACCTGATTCTACTCTTGTATCGACCTCATAGCCACGGGCGACCTTTCCCCTCCACTCGGCATATAACTAAGCGCTGCAGACATCGGACTACTGTCAAGCCCAGGCAGTGCACCACTGAGTTGTAAGGTCTTTTCATTCTGACTGCTGATTCCTTGCCAAGAGGCCAGACTGCGCATAAATAGGGGGAAAGGGGAGTCGCCGCCTGAAGGGCGATTTCCCATGCGGGCGAAATCTGGCGATTTGACTCTGCAGACCACTTGATCGTAGCTAATATTGTCATAGGCTAGGTCGTTTATTGGGATTTTCAGGTCTTTGCGGCTGGATGTTTTCCTGAAATCCAGCTTCCTGACTACAGGTGTCCACACCGCCTCATACTTCGCCTGGTAGTCAGGGTTCGGAGCCTCTGATGCAGTGAACAGATCTGACCTGGACAGCGCTTTGGCCATATCCGTGGTACACACTCTATGCGAATTGGAGTGCACCAGGGACTGCGGCAGCAGGGAAAAGCGCAGTTCATGCGGCTCTGCCAGTCCATGCGTCATCTCTTTCCTCGCCAATTGCTTCTCAAACGGCGGAATCGACCTAATGGGAAACGGCCGAGTCGTGCTAAACCGCTTCAGTCCTTCGTCTATCCTGCGCGGCCGCTCTCCCAAGGTCTGTCTAGACCAGGAAACAGGCTTCAAATGAGTCCTCTGCACAGGTGCGAAGTTGGGAGAGTAGTAGCCAATCGGCGGCACACTGTCTTCCTTCCTCTACCTACATCCTACAGTGCTCAGATAATAGTCCTGTCTCGACTGTCTAGCAAACACATAGTCCGCAGTCCGTTTTTCCCTTATCTTCGCCACTTTCGGCCGGGAAGTCTCCTTTTCTTGGGTGTCAAGTAAGGCGATGAGGTCTGCAGGAGGCAGTAATTTGCTCTTTTTGCTGTTATTTTGGGGTCTTAGCTTGCGGGGGGGATTTGCGATTTCGTCGAGAAGCTTCTGGGAGCCTAGTTTTTCGTCGAACTGTTTGCCGATGCGAGAGACCATGTCGAAGGACTGCGGCTTGAAGTGGGACATTTTAATGGAACTGGAGGAACTGGACAAAGTAGGGCAGAGGAAGAAATAAGTAGCGGGAAAGAGGCGGCTTAGGGGAAATAGTCAGCATTGAGGAGGGATTGGCCTAAATGGACGGCTTTTAGCCGATTTTTCCTCATTGGGAGGTGTAGGAGCAGCTATTTGCCATTGGAATCTCCATCATTTTTTGTAATTAGAAGTCTTTTGGTAGTCTTTCGACTGTGAAACATGAGACTAGAGCCAGGAGTATCGCTTTATCCTGAGTTTGCAGCTAGTTCTCCTGCTAAACCCTGAAACTAGTGTAGATTGGAATGAGAGTGGTGAAGACCCGATATAAATGTCTTTGCAGTGTGCACTTCTTTACCCATCAAATCCAACATCTCCTGCAATAGAGCCGCTTTTCTACCTTCCCCAGCCATAATGCATTCGTTTTTCCTGAGCACTCTACGCAGTTCCATGGTTTGCTAAATGTTTAATGTCCACCTCTACGACCAAAAGCTGCAGGCCCGCAGACAAGTGGAGCAGGCCCACCTGCACCAACTCCTCATCCGCCAAAAGCAGGTGTCCGACCGCGAGACTCTGACCGCCAACTACGCCCGGCGTGTGGACCAATTCATCATCAACATGGCCAATGACCCCATTCAACTCGGAGAACACATTGGTCCGTTGGCAGTGGTCCCGCGAGAGTCCAACCCTGCGAAGTACAAAGGAGCTGCGAGGATGATTTTGAAGTCAGGCTTCAACAAGTCGCTGAATGTGAGTAGAACTGAGGACAGTGCGAAGCAGCGCAGGCCCTTTGAGTGCCGGGTGCGGGACGTGTCGAAGGGACTAAAGTCGCGTGAGTTCTTGAAAAGAGGTACTGGAGCTCAGCGCTTCCACGCGATTAGTCAGGCCAAACTGCCGTTGCTGAAGAATGCGGGGAGGCAGGAAGAGCAGGACGTAGTAGTAGACTCGCTCAACTCAAGCAGAGGCTCCATTCCGGCAGCCGAGGAAAAGCCCAAGCAGAAGCAAGTGTTTCGAGTGCTGCACCGCAAAACTCACTTCAAAGGCGTGATGTCTCGGCTCGTGGAACTCTCTACAGTGAGCCAGCCGAAAGAGTCTGATGAAGGCGAAGAAAACTCCCACACTTTCCACCGCTCCCGCACTGCCTCTATCCTGTGGCGACACTCGCAAGTCCTCAATCGCGTCTATCTCAAGGAGAACGAAAGCTCCATGCTTGCTAAGGAAATCCTGGAGTCGTGCAAGGTGATTCCCCATGTGCTAACCAATGCTTATCTGAAGAGAGGGGAAGGACACCTGACAAGTAACCCTCAGATCCAACTTTCTCAGGTCTATAAGCGTCTGCATGAAAGCTTCTCAGAGCACGAAAGCCAGGCCTAAGCCATATAAATAGCCTCATGGCGAGGAGGAACTTTCCACTGCAGGACTTTCAAGTGGCAGAGAGTGACCCGGGCAGCAGCAGGGTGACCTGTGCTTGCATCGGCAGGAAGTCGCACCAAGTGGTTGCGTCAGGCACTGATAACAAGAATGTGTGTCTGTGGAAGGTGTCCAAGAGCTTGGCCCTGGGCGTGCTCAAAGGGCATACTAGTGATGTCCTCAGCGTTTCTTTCTCGGCGACTGAAGATTTCGTCTACTCCGGTGCAGAGGGCGGCACTGTGTTCGTGTGGGACCTCAACCTCGCTCGCACAGCCTTCAGTCTGAAAGGCCACATGGCAGGCTGCAAGTGCATCGCCCCCAGCACCGCCTCTCCCAACTACCTAGTCACCGGCTCAGCAGACACAAATGTGAAGGTGTGGGACCTGCGACGGAAACAGTGTGTGCAGACTTTCAAAGGCCATCGAGCCCCTGTGACTTCAGTCATGTTCAGTCCTGACAACCAGTGGGTGGCCTCAGGCAGTGAAGACGGCACTGTGAAGGTGTGGGATTTGACCACTTCCAAAAGGCTAGTGGAGTTCGCTCTAGGCGAGTCCCCAGTTTCGATGATCCGCTTTAATCCGCAGAACTTGTCCCTGGCTTCTGGACATGCGGATAGGACTGTGAAGTTTTGGGACTTGGAGAAGATGGCGCACGTTTCCACCACTTCCCCGGATTCCACTGGAGTCACTGCCATATGCTTCGAGCCGGCGGAAGGACTTTTCCTCTTTTCCGCAGCCTCTGAGTCACTGAAATGCTGGGAAATTGAAGCCGCGGTGATGCTGGATAACATCGAAAGCACCTGGAGAGGAGTAATGGACATGGACATCAGCTCAAAGAATGAACTGCTGATTGGGCTGGCGGCCTACGGGACCACTTTCTCGGTCTGGACAACTGACCTGAACACTGTCAACTTCCAAGCTCCGGCGCAAGACATCACCCCTGTTGTGGTTGAGAAGAAGGTTAGAAAACCTGCAGGCCCTCCCAAGTCTTACGAAGCGCCTACGGTCGTCTCCTCTGCCAAATCAGTGGATTTCACAACAAGCTTTATCCCAACTGACTCCCGGCATCCTATGGGTCTCAATCCCTCTGATTTCCTGTCAGAGGACAGTCCTCCATCTCATTCAAATCAAGTCGAAGCCAGCGTCGATCCCAGCGGAGTTCTCTCTAAGGTGCAAAGCGGCCACCGCTACTTCATCGATACACTCTCAGAAAGAGTGGCAGCGCTGAAGAACTGCGCAGACTACATGAGGCGGGGGAATGTGCAATACGCAGTGCACGAGATAATGCGGGGCACGGATTTCTCAATTGCGGTCGGGATTCTGAGAAGCTTTTTGATAGAGGAGGAAACGGACTTGTCGATTGACCACTGCACTTCGCTGTTAGCGCTGGCGTTTTGGCTGCTTGAGGCTAATAATGAAGCTGCGGTTACTACTGCTGCACAGAGCTCTTTGGCTGTTATTCGCCGCTTCAGTGAGTTCTTTATCAGCACACTCACTGCCCCGGAGACTATTGGTGTCGACCTCAGCAAGGAGGAAAGACGCAAAAAGTGCAAAAGCTGTCTCCAGGAGCTGCAGAAGATCAGTCTGAGCCAGCACTTGCAGACTTCCCGACTGAGTGCAGCGAAAGAGCTGAGTCAGGAGTATGAGACTTTGTCTCGGAGAGTGGGGAACAGTCTAGACTAGGCAATGCCATTACTTTAGAAGTAGTCCTTGCGAGGATGCAGAGCTTTGTATCTCCCGTACAGTCGCTCAGTGTTTTTCCCGTCTAACAGCGTTGTATCCGCAAGCAGACTACTCACCACGTAAGGATCCATGTTGCTAGCAGGTCTGCGGTCCTCCAGATACCCCTTCCCACTCGAGTGCGTAGTGTTAGGCACCCGCACTGAAGCGCCTCTGTCGCCCACACCCCAGCGGAAGGTCTGCAAAGACGCAGTTTCATGCTTGCCTGTTAGTCTGGTGTCGTTGTCCTCTCCGTATAGTTCGATGTGGAACTTGTGTCTTTGCTGCAGTTTCTCGACATAGCTGTGTATAGCCTGAATCCCGCCCTCTGCCCGACTTGAGTTAGTGGAGTAATTGGTATGAGCGCCACTGCCGTTCCAGTCCCCAGGCACAGGCTTCGGAGCCAAAGACACCCCCACCCCATACATCTCTGCAATCCTTAGTAGAAGGTAACGAGCCAGCCAGAGTTCGTCTGCAGCTGTCACTCCTACAGCCGGCCCTATCTGGAACTCCAGCTGTCCAGGGAACACTTCCACATTTGTACCAGAGATGGACAGACCTGCCACCAGACTGGCTCGCAAGTGAGCCTCACAGATCTCCCTGCCAAAGGCCACATCCGCTCCGACACTGCAGTAGTAGGGTCCTTGAGGCCGGGGGAAACCGTTATCCGGGAAGCCAATTGGCCAATGTGGAGTTACGCGCGTGTTGAACAGGATATACTCCTGCTCATACGCGAACCAAGGCTCCTCACTCTTCACCTTCTCCATGATTTCCGCACACTCCACCCTGAAGTTCGAGTTGGCTGGGCCGTTCCCGGGAATGTGTGTGTCACACAGAACCAGCATGTTGTTTCCGCCGCGAATAGGGTCTTTCCACAGGGCTCTGGGCTTGAGGAACACTTCGCTGCGAGAGCCTTCGGCTTGGCCGGTGGAGGAGCCGTCGAAGTTCCAGTCGGAAACTTGGTCGAGAGAGGTGAGGCGGGGAGTGGGGAACACCCGGGTTTTGGAGCGGATGTCTAGTCCAGACCCGCCAATCCAAATATACTCAGCTATAGTTTTGCCGTTCTGGGGAAGGTCTGAGAACTCCAGAGGCCGCAGCAACGAGTTGAAACGTCGGAGACACCTACTCAGCATTATTTTATCTAAAAGGCGAAAAAGAGGCGCAATAGACATGCGAAAAGCCATTCAAAGCTTAGTTTCCCCCCAATTCCCGACAGAGCGAAGCCAGCTGGTCTGTCCCCCTTCAACAAGTTTATTAATATGGACACACCTAGTAGGTCTCCTGCCTCACTTCAGCCTAAAATGTACTATTAGCACTGTCAGAGTATAGGCAGACACTCGGTCTGGGATAGCCGGGCTTAGCATGTGCCAAGCCTAGCAATTGCTTGGACGTTACATTAAAACAGGCAACTAAAGCGGCCCTCTTGCCGATTTTCGCAGTGCACTATTTAGCTCCGGTTGAGGACCTAAATGCGTCTCAAAGCTGGTCTGTGCAGCAAGCCCACACTTGATCGCGGGACTTTATTACTTTAAGCAAGAGAAGTAGCACAGCTACATGCGCTTGCGGGAGGGAAAGGAAGAGTAACTGCGGGTTTCGCTGGGTTGGTAGTAGAACTCACTGCCGTCGTAGTAGGCCGAGTCGCTCAGGGAGGGGCTGGAAGTGGACACTGTGTACGTCTCAGTACTAGACTTCTTCACTGGTTCATCCACCGGAGTTCCATCGCAATTCGCCAATCTGTCCGTTAGAGCTCGAATTGTAGTGTTCTGCGCAGTAGTCTGCTTCAAGCCCTCGTCAATATGTACCTGCAGCGCAGCCAAAGCCTCTTCTTTGCCCTTCAACTGAACGTTCAAAGCCTCGATTTCCTTGGCTCGCGCCTTGTTGGCGTGCTCCACCCTGACTTCCGCCTCCCTCAACTGCGCTTCCAACTCCTTCACCCGGTTTTCCCTTGCTGTCAAGGCGATACTGCCCACGTCCTGCTCCTTCGTGCAGTTCATGACTCTGTCCGCCAGCTCCAACTCCTTGCTTTGCAGCGTCCTCACCTCTGCTCTCAGTTCCCTGTGTGGCGCTTACTCCTCTGCTTGCCTTAGAAACGAACTTTCGTCTCTATTGTTTTCCTCCAACTGCGCTGCCAGTTCGTCGTACTTCTCCTGTGCAGTTGCTAGCTGATTAGTCCTGGCGGTTAGTTCGCTTTTGAGTCTTTCCACTGCGTTTTCCTGCACTCTTTGCTTGGACAAAAGTGTGGCTTTGTCCACATTAGCAGCTTCTAGCAGGGAAGCATAGTCATTCACCTTCGCTTGCAGGTCACTAATGATACCGTCTTGGCTTATCTGTATAGTGAGGAACTCGTCTCTCGCCTGTTGCCGGGAAATTTCCTCTTCCCGCTGTATAGCGAACTTTAGCGATTCGAACTGGTCGCTTTGCGCCTGCTCCAGATTCTTCAAACGCTCCAAAGCGTCCTGCAGACGCATTTGGTCGTGTTCGGAGGACTGCTGCAGGTTGTGCAGTTCTGCGATTTTGGCGTCCAGTTGCCCGGTCAACTTGGCGTTTTCCAGCTGCAGGCCGCGCACAACTTCCTCTTTGTGGTCTAGTAAGGCCTTCAATTGGTCGTAGAGCCGAGAGAACTCTCTGCGCTGTTCTCCGTCCTTCATCACCTCAATCCCCTGCTTCAGCTCCTGCATCGCAGTGGCTATCTCCTCACTGCTCACTTCCCCAATCGCGCCTCCTAGCAAATTCGCATCCTCAGCCAGCGCTCGCATATAATCCAGCATTTCCTCTGCTATCAGCGCCTGCACTCCCGCCTCTTCCTCACTGTCAAACTCACCTATCAAAGCCTTGAGTTTCTGCGCGTTGTATGCAGCGTCTTCACTGACTTCCGAGGTGATGTTGGTCTTGGCCAGTTGCGCGAATTGCAGCAATTGCCTCTGCAGGATGTCGTTGGAACTGCGCAGTTGCTTGTTTTCGCTCAGTAGCTTGTCTACGACTTTCCCAGGGACACAGAGGAGACAGAGCAGCAGACACAGCTTCGTTACGCAGGACATTTTAAATGGGCCGTTGGAAGCGCTCTACAGCTGAAAGTCCACAGAAAGGCAGGCTGCTAATAGCCAATGTACCTAAATTACCTGTCCAAACTCCCTTGTCCAACCTATTAGGCCGATATTAAATGCGCCCTCGCACCCGTCACTCCACCACTCCCTCTCTGTCCTCCCCCAAAGACTCAGACCCTCGCCGCTACCGTGAAGCCCAAGTCTACATCTCTAATCAGCGCTCTGTCATCGACAGTATGACCAAAAACTCCAAGGAACTGCAAACCCAATTCGCAAGCACGAGCAGGGAACTGATGGGACTCAAGAAGCAAATGCAGGAGATGAGTGCCAGCAAAATCGTGGAAATGAGGCAGGAAATGGAGAGGTTGAGTGAGGCCGTGAGGCTGAGGGACGAGGAAAATGGGCGGTTGATGAGGGAAGTGGGGGAAAGTCGGGAGAAGTTGAATGCGAAGGACAGGCATATTGGCAGGATGGAGCAGGAGGCAGTGCAGTTGCGAGGACACATGGAGGAAAAGCTGCGACTCATTCAGACTAAGGAGGTCAAGGCGAGGGAAGAGCTGGAAGCACAGAGGCGGCAATTGCTGGACAAACATCAGAAGTTGGAAGAAGCGCAGCTGCAACTCGCCTCAGCCACTGACACAGTGCAGTTGCTGCAGAGCGCAGTGGTGGAGAAAGAGAACGAGCTGAATGCTGTGAAGGCGTAAGGAACTAGGCAGAGACTTGGCTGAGGCAGTGGCGCTGGGCGAACACTTAGACACAGCACTGAAGGTGGCCAAGATGCAGGTCCGCCTGAAAGGAGACAGCGAAGGCACCTATGTAGCTTTGGCCTAGCAGTGAGATATAGGCCCTTTCGTATTAGACGGCCATAACCGTATGGGCTGCTGCCAAGGCCGTGTACCTCCCACCCAGCCCAACCGTCCTCCCGCCCCTGCCACTACAGACCAACCCGACAAGCGCTACTTCTCCAGCCGACCCAGTAACTACCTCAGCGAAAAGCACCGCTACAAACTTCACGACTTCACTGTCGCTTCCCTGTCTCGCACATCCGACGAACTGGAGTGACTCCCACACAGAGAACTAAACCGGGCCAGGGAACAGAGAAATGTGGAGAAACTAGTGGAACTGCTGGACTCGGCCACTCGCATCTCCATTGAGGAAGTCGTCTTGCATCCCTGGGCGGAAAACCCCAAGTCGGTAGGTGCATTGGCTGCCTCGCAGTTGGGCATTTACGCCTCGGAGAGGGAAGTCATGCGAGACAAGCAGTTCCTGCAGAGGCTTTTAAGGACTGACGCAATTGAGAAGTTGATCACTTTCCTCAATTCGCAGGAAAAGGACAGGCGAGAGGCTGCCATTTTGTCGCTGAGTTTCCTATCTGAAGACAGTACTCACTACTCAGACCCGGAAATAGCGGAGCGTATGGTCAAAAAGCAGGCCTTGCCTGGACTCATAGCCCAGCTACAGGATGAAAAGGAAGGAATGAGGAGCACTGCAGCCCTTTGCTGCCGCAACTTGTACCTCGCCAGGCCCTCCGTCCAGCGGCAATTCGTGCAGCTAGGCGGCGCCAAGCCCCTCGTCCAGTTACTGCAATCGAAAGACAACATGACCCTCTTCGAAACAGTCCTCAACCTCTTCGACCTCCTATTTGTATCCGTCACTCAGGACGACCAAGACAAAGTGCAGCCGGACATCGCTCAGTCCTTGTTAGACTTGGAAATAAGCGACCATTTGCAGGCTATTTTGAGCGTATTGGGCAGACAGAATGCGGGGAAGTATGAGCAGGACACAGTCACGGAAGTCATAAAACTCAAGCAAGTCCTCACTTTCGCGTAGTCTATGAAAAACGGCCCATTGGCCTGCTAATAATGGCCTCAGATATAGAGACTTGGTGGCCTGCCAACTACCCCACCTACACCATCCGAGACTTGCACGCACTCCCCATCTTTCGCCGTTTCCTGCAACTGCACTACCCATACGAACGAGCCAACACCGACAAACAAGAAAGCTTCACCACTAATGACCTAGCCGACGAGTTCAAAACCAGCACTGCAGACCTAGAAGAGAGTTTTAGTCACAACAAACAGCAGGGCAAGTACACGTACATGCGGAAATACAGGGAAAAGGACTGCGAAGTCTGCGTAGTTAGCAGTGTGCAGGGCAATTCAGAATGGGGGAGTGTGCAGCGCAGGTTTGAAGCCTGGGAGTTGCAGGAGGCCTGGAAGTTGACTCCACCCAATCGGGAATATGAGAAATTCACCCTGGAAAAAGGCAGCAAAAAGGGGTTCAGATGCGCAGTTCTGCCGAAAGATGTAGGGACGGAAAGGTGGACAGAGGAAATATGGGAAGCCGAGGGGGAGGAGACCTTCAAAAAGACTTGGGAAAAGGAAGGCGAAAGCGGAGGCGAAATGAGGACTCGGAAAGGCGATTATACCTGGGGAGAGGACTGGGTGACTGCAGGAAATCGCACTGAAAAGAAGGTTTGGCATGAAAGAGGGCCTAAGAAGTGGGGAGAAAGCAGTGGCCAGCAGGACACTAAGGCTTGGCACAGCCGCTGGGAGACTGACCCCGACTCGAAACTCGAGGAAAAGGTGACCCAGGAGGGCAGCAAAACGACCGGAGTCCGCTACACTGCCAAAGGCGCAGAGTGGTATCGACAGGAGTGGGAAGGAGCACAGGCCTTCCCAGAGGGACAAGTTCCCTTGGCTTTATCCTCACCTTTACTTGCTCGTTTGGAGGAGTTTTACCTCCGAACTGAGTCCGCAGTCCAGCACTCCAGTCGGACTTTGCACGTAATGCTGTCTTCGCAGCCTGCTTTTGACACTAAAGTGCAGGCTTTGGAAGAACGCCTGGCACTGCTGCAAGCCTCAGACCGCTCCTCTCCCGAACTGCTGTTCACCAGAGTCGAAGAGCTGAGAATGCTGGGGAATGACCAGGAAAGCCTCAAACAGGCGATGTGGGAAACAGGGGCTGGGGAGTGGAAACTCTTCGAGCACTATGTAAACAGTCTAAAGACGCAAGCGGACGACTCTTATATCACTCTTCGGAAATTGGCGCAGGTCATTCAGATGGACTCCTTCGAAACTAAGCTCCTTGCAGCGCAGACTGCAATCACAAGCACGTTTTCCAGCAAGACTCTGAGCTTTCCGGACCAGTTGCAGGCTTGGAAGGCGCTTTTCGCCTCGCTGGAAGCGCTGAAGCGGGAGCACTTCCAATACGCGACTCAACTGGTGCCTGAGAAAGACGCGAGTTTGTTAATGGAGCGGGCGCTAAGGCGTCAAGACCTGGAAGACTCGGTAAAGCATGCGTACATTGTGCTCACCCGCACTCATGACTTTGTGAGTGATTTGGCTGCTTTGGCACAGGATGAGAAGGGAGCGGCGGCCGTTGCAGTGTTGAAGAAAAAATACGAAGAGATATACACCAAATTCGTGAAGAAGCCAGGGTCTGATCAGGCGCAAGAACTAATGGAAGTGCTAAAGAGCTACAATGCACTGCAAGTGACGCTGCTGGGCAGAATCAGAGGCGATGGGATGGAGGCTCAGCTGAGAGAACTGACAGCCGCAACTGACATAGCAGCGGAAATAGTGCCAGTTTGCCTCGAAACTCTCCGCAAAATGCAAACTATACCTTCCCTGTCCTCCGAAAGCAGTGAAATAGCAGCTATTTCTCGGTCCCTGGCAGAGGCTTCCAGCAGTGGTGAAAGCTCCCCAGACAGCCAAGTGGCAGTAATGCAGGCTTTACAGCGCTGGTGCGACCTGCTCAGTCGCTCCATTGACCGACTGCGAGACAGCAGCGAAGGAGGGCTCGACGCCATCAAAATGCTCGACCCAGTCGCAGCAGACTTGACCCAACTAGTGCAAGAAACCGCTCTTTCAGATGCAGACGTGCTGAGTCGTCTTTCAACCCTGCAGCAAGAGTCCAAAGCGTGTTTCCACGAGTTGAGTCTATCGCCTACCGAGGGACTCGCCAAGCGGATTGCAAGGCTGCTCAGGTCGCTGTCGCTGCTGCTGAGGAGTGTGGGAGTCAAGCAAAGCGGAGGGTCTCCCTTCGTAGTGCTGGAAGCGGTCATATCAGACCTGCACTCTGAAGCGCTGGAGGAAGTCAGGGGAGACACGGAAGCAGAGGAACAGCTGTTCACCCTGCGCACAGACCTGGACTCGCACTACTCAGACCTACTGCAAACTCCCACCAGACCCAACTTCGCACGCTTATTGGCGGATATCAAGGCGTATCGTCCGCTGCTCAGGAGCGCAGTTCTGAAGACGATAGAAGGCTTTTTGCCCAGTCTCGACCGAAGCATCGCTATGAGAAGCGCAGAAAGTGAAGCACAAGTGGCTGCCATTCGAGAGAAAGTCGCGGGCGCTTTGGAAGGCTATAAGACCGACTCTCGTCCTTGGCACATTGCAGCGGTCAGAGAGGCGCTTTCTGACTACCAACTCCTGATGGACGCTATGAAGTCTGCAGACACTGCGGAACTCCTTTCTCCGAAGGGTGGGAAGCCTCCGAGTGCCAAGCCTGGGGCGAAGCGTCCCGCTAAAAAGTAGTTAAGACTTACAGGTAGTCACGGTTGCAAAGCGTATTTTCTTGCACTTACTTATCAGGGGAGTTAGGTGAAAATGAGGATTTGATAAGGAATTTCTATTGGAAACAGCAGACAAAGTCGTTAAATACATGTCTAGGACTGGTTATCATTGGCTTTGCAGGCGTTGACAACTTAGGCATTTGAGTAAGTCGCAGAGTCTGGCTTGGTGCAGGGGCGACAAGTGAGAAATACTACGCAGAGACTGCTTTAATGGGCAACTTCTCTTGGCTTCCATAAGTGGAAAATGGGGTGCAAGACTTCACTGCCTGAGTGCGAGGAACTGGCCCTCGCAGACACCATCACTATCTCTGGCAGCACTGCCACTCGCCCTGCACTCACTAGTCTCGTCCGCCACCGCAGAAACCTCAGCTGTTCCACTCAGCCCTTCGACAAAGTCAGGACTGCTTTCCAAGTCTTCCTCAGAGAACAAGAGAGCTACAAGGCCATGCAGCAGACTCTGGAGGCCTGGGAAACGCTGATTTACCTGCCTCTGATAGAGGTAGTGGCGAGTGAAGAGGACCTGCGGACTTCGTTTAGTCTCAATGCGGCAGGGACGGAGTTGGAAGTGATGCACGAAGTGGACGGACTCAGGAGTTTCGACTTTATCCACGACTTCGCAGAGACAGTCTCAGGCGCTGCGAGTCTTTCCCTGTGCAAAGAGACTGAAACCTATGTGAAGTCGTTAACTTCGCTGACAGCCTGTCTCTACCTCAAGCTCGCCAAAGACATGGACTGGGGATTGGGAGTGAGGAAGCCTTTGGACCGCAAGAGTCTAGTGGGGTTTTTGCAAGGCAGCGCTGATAAGGCCAATGTGCTCAGGTGGAGCTATGCGAGTTCTCAGCCCATTCCTGTGGAAGTCTGCGTGTCCTGTCTCCAACCCAGTAGGAAGTGCACTTTTTACAGCTTTGACAGCCACAAGTATCAGAACTACAGCTGCGCGTTTTCCCTGTTCGAGCACTTTGGAGTCCCGCTTTCCTCCTCAGTCCAGTCGATCCTGCTGGGCTCCTCAGGCGAAGAAGCCTACTGCAGCTTTGAGCTGATAAATGGCCAAGCCCAGGTGATATCCATCCTGGTGAGTGGCTGTGCGGACAGCAAAGCCCTCAGTCCCCACCTGGACATGGCTGTGAACCTGTCCAAGTGGCAGCGATTTGCGAGTATGTTTGAGGCGGATTCGCTGCAGGTCAGCACTTCGCCACAAGGCCTGACTATGACTCGCCTGGCTCACTGTAGTTCTAACCGTAAGATGATGCTGCTCTGAGACTATGTTTCTCAATTAGCTGCTTAAAAGCTTTGGGTTGCTTCCTTTCTGTCCGGCAGTAGTAGTAGTCCAGGGAAAAGGCTGATGGCGTTCCTTTAATGGGTGAATACCAATAATTACGGGTACATACAACAGCTGACAGCTGATTCAGACTGCCTGTCTGCTTAGATTTCGACTAAAAACTGCCACATACAGATTAAAGGGCAAGCATTGAATCAACAGTGGCTTAATTAGTATGGGTTCGTGATATCATAAAGGGTACAATCGACAGAGTCAATTTAAAAGCCGGAAAACGACAACTACGACATTCCCCGTTCAAACAGTGGTTTTCCTGCCGGATTCCTCAGACAAGTATACCTGGGCGGAGCAGTCCAGGCCCATAGACTTGCTGCCGCGACCTGTGGCCAAGACAGGGCCAGCCGCTGCTTCTGTCTCTAGTGAGGAAAGCGACGATGAGGAACTGCCTAGAAGGGTCTTGGATGTAAGGGGAAAATCTAAATGTGTGCCGCAGCTCAGATTGAATTTAGAAGCTAAAGTCGTGATTCCAGTACTGGAATTAAGCCAGGAAAACACCTCTGGAATCCAGTTGCAGCTGCCAATAGCCCAGTCAACACCGACTTTGTCCCCTGTGAAGCAGTGCAAGGGTAGACCGACGCTGCTTCGGCCTTTGTAGGAGCGGAAATACCGCTTGCTGCAGGCTAGTGCAGTCCCGTGCACCTCAGTCAAGCAAAGTTCAGAGTGCTCCCTTCCTTCCAACTCCGACGAAACGCAGGAAAGTCTATGGGCCAAGGACTACCAGGTCTGTGAAGCAATACAGGTAAAAGCGTCTATCTTGTGCAACTGCTGCCAAGCCACTAAGGCCGGAATTCCCTACTTTATCTGCGAATACCAGCAAACTAGCATGCGGGAAATTAGGTGGAAGCGAGGGCAAACTGCCCTGGGAAGGACTGCCCAACCTGACCTTTGTGCTGTCTGTGGCCAAGCACAAGTGCCTAATCCCTTTGCACGAAATCCGCTATTCCCCGCAAAAGGACCGCATTTGCCTTATCTATCACTTCCATTTCGTATCCAATTTGATGCAATTGGCGCCCTTGGAGGAGTCTGCAGCGCTGCAGGTGTTCTCACAAATGATAGAGAGAATTGCCTATTTCCACTCTGCACTGAATATGGTGCTGAATGACATCCGTCCCTGCAGCTTTGTAGTGGATACATATGGATCTCAAACTGCACTGGATGTATGCGGCTTCTCCGAAGACTACAGCCTATAGCCCTGGCCTAGACCTGATTAGAGCCGTGGCAATCCTTTATTTGCTCATATTTGGCTCAGAAACTGATGCGGAAAGCCAATTCGAGGTCCTAGACCTATATAGCCGGGGGTTCCCCTCTACCTGTTCCAAGCGTTTGCACTGGCACTAGCGAAACGCCACCCTCTGTGTAACTGACCTGTCCCTCTTTAACTAGGTCAAACTAACAGATTTGGCTCAGCCAGTGGTGCTCCAAAGCCTGCTTCGCTGACATTCGGTCTCTGGGCGTGCGTACTAGGAGACCTTTGAGGAAGCTGATGGCCGGTTCTGAGCATTTTCCCCAGTTAACGATATGAAAGCACCGGATTTGGTTGTATAAGTCGCTGAAATCGCTTCCCTGGAAAGGCAGTTTCCCCACTAAAGCATAGTAAAGCACCACTCCCAAGCTCCACATGTCACACAAGGGAGTATACACTCCCGATACCATTTCCGGGGCGAGGTAGTAGGGAGTGCCTACGACTGTGAGGTGGTCAGGGGCGGTGAGGGCTCGAGACAGGCCGAAATCCGCTAATTTGACCTGGTGACTAGCGGTAAAAAGGATGTTTTCCGGCTTGATGTCTCTATGAGCGATTTGCCGGGCGTGCAGATAGGCCAAGGCTTGCACGATTTCCCTCGCTTTAGCCCTAATCCAGGCTTCCTCCAATACCCCTTCCTCATCTATCCTCTCCCTCAAGTTCCCCCCACTGCACAGTTCCATGACCATATAGAACTGTTCCAAGTCTCTATAGCAGCCCAAGTACCGCACTATATGCATATGCTCCGTAGTCATCAAGATACTCACTTCCCTGCTGACCCTGCGGAGGTCCTTGCCCATCTGGTCCAGGGGGATGCACTTCACAGCCACTAGGTCTCCGCTGTCTGTAAGGGCTTTCTTGACTTCGCTGTATTGGCCGGAGCCGATGCAGGCTTGCAGGCGGAGTTGGGAGGTGAGGAAGGGGATAGAGCGCAGGTTGAGGTGGTGGGAGTGGCGGTGGGGGGAGGGAGGGAGGTCTGTGGAGGGGGTGCAGCCCATTGGTATGATAGGGACTAGTATAAGGATATGTCTCTACCCTATAGCTAACGAGATCCATTTCTGTCTTTGTCACGTTTATACTCTGAATTAACGACCAAAGTGTATCCTTGCACCTCAGATGCCAAATAGCCATGGAACTCATGAAGAGGCGTAAAGTCGGGATGGAAATAACGCAGGCTGCAAGGAAGTTACGGCCTGTTAATGAACTGTGCAGCCAAATGTCTTCCCTCATTTCGTGTAGGGAAGTAGGAAAACCGCCTTTATTTTCAGCCTAATGACTCCTAAATTTGCATATAACCGCCCTCAACAGCGCATCATTACCGGCTTTCACCATTATCTTTCCCAGTAAACAGACCTGCTACTCCATTTCTAGACCCGTCCATTGTTAGCTAAGCAGTTCCTTCATCCTCTCCACTGCTAAACGAGCGTCATTTCCGACCATCTCCAACACTTCAGTGGTCAGTTCCTGGTTGCTGACCATAAAGAGCTGCAGCTGTTCCTCCACTGACTGGCCTGCTGTCACATTCACGTCCACCCACAGTCGGTCTCCGAAGGGCTGTCCCTGGGGGTCTTTGGCTTGCCAGAAGGACTGGAAGCGGCCTGCAGCCAGTGGAGCCTGGCAACTGACTGCGATATCGTACTCTTCGCCCGAGGTCAAAGCAGGCAGATTCACAGATTGGCCTTGGAAGCCGCCCTGTAGGAAGGTGAAGGAACAGCCTTGAGGCCAGACCTTGCCTGGGTTGGTAACTCTCCACACCTTTCTAAAGGTACTGCCAGCACCCACCTCCTGCCCATCACGTCCTTCCACATCAGTAACAAACTTGCACAGCAGCTTCTCCGACTTAGGCGCGCTCTTGACCGGCAAAGGCTTGCCCTGTGCATCTTCATTCACTACTGCAAGGATGGCGGCCGGCTGCAGTGCAGGTCTTCTGATCTTGATGAAGGGATGTTCATGCTTGCGGGCGTCTTCACAGAGAGGACAGTAGTCGAAGTTTTGGCAGATTGAGCACTTGTACCTGCAGCCGATGATAGGACTGGCTCCACACCCGTCACAGCGGACTCCTAGGTGCACACCCTGGCTGCGTTCCAGCTCTTTCGCCACTCTCAGGATTTCAATCCGCTCAATAGCCGCTGTGACTTCCTTGCGGACTAGATCCACAATTTGCTTCATCTTGGGGTGTCGGTTCAAGTCCATGAAGCCGGAGCCGCTGCACCATTTGCAGGTAGCTTCGCGTTTGCCGGACACTCCGCGGCCTCCGCATTTGGCGCACTCTACTAGTCTTTCTGGGGCTTCAACAGAGACGCGGACACTGTTGCAGGGCAATTCGGGCTCTTTGGGGACTTCAGGCTCCTTTGAAACCTCTGGTTCCTTGGGGACTTCAGGCACAGGCTGGGCAGTGGACTCGACTGGAACAGGCTTTTCAGCCACAGGAGCGGCCTGCAGTGCACTTTCCGTCATAAAGCTTTGAGTGAGTGGCTTTCCTTCCAACTTCAAGTCCAAGGCAGGCCTGCTCCACACTCCACACAGTCGATATGCCTCTTGGAGGTCCTTGGTGGTCCGCACTGACACCTGGTCTCCGTCGTCATCCACATAGGTGACTTTCAGCACTTCAGCATAAGGGAACGTCGACTCGATGAGTTGGCAGAGCTCTTCAAAGCTACCGGGGGCTTGCGACGCAGTGCAAGTCTTGTCAAAGGTCAGTGTGACGCTCGTCATCCCTGCCTAATGATTATAGGGTTCTGATTAGGTCTGGTGGCAATATGTCCACAGCTCCAGTCCAGTGTGTATACGACCCAAGCAAGAACTACCTCATTAGACTGGCACGCTGTAGTAAGATATGAGTGCGGAGGGCTATGGCGGCTTTCGCAGAGGTCGAGGAGGGCCTAGTCACCGTCGTGGAAGACGTGGGCCCCCCCCAGGTCCACCTAAGCCTAATTACGAAGAAATCGCCACTGCCATTCGCTCTGAATTCCCTCATCAAACTGTAGTAGTCGAAGCTACTCTCAGAGACCATAGAGGGAAGACACTCGAGCAAGTGAGGAGACTGGTGAAGGACCAGATCTACGGCATGCTGCCAGTCCTCAGATATGAGTACGAGGGGGTGAGAGACGACTATAGGCGCTACTTGGAGCACTTCGAAGTCAGCTTTTGTCCTGAAAACTGCACAGCTGCGGACTGTATCTACTTCCACAAAGGGAGAGTGGTGCGGGCTAGACGGAAGCCAGTGCGGCTGTCCAATGGAGTTTGGCACTACTTGCCGGTTGCCTGTTTGGAAGAGGGATGTGCTGAGGTATCTTGTGCCTTCGCTCATTGCCAAAGCGAAATACTGTACCATCCAATGACCTACAAAACCCAGCCCTGCGCCTACCAACTAACTTCCACCGAGACTTGCACCAAATACGCCCACCACTGTCCCTTCATCCACCCTCAACTCGACGGCGCCGGCCTCCTCGGTTTCCCTTACAACCGCTTCAACCCCAGCGAATCCCTCCCTGTCTTTCTCAATCTGCAGCACCAAACCGAATACAACGAACAAATGCGGCCTTTTTCTGACACTTTCGTGAACTTGACTGATACGCGCAAGAACAAAATAGCAGAAACGAAGGCGGATGAGACTGATAATGACGCTGCTTTTGCTAGGGAGACGTATAAAATCCACCCGTGTAGTCGCTTTGCATGCAAGAGAGATGCAAAGTGTGTGGACTACCATACTTTCTGGGAACGCAGAAGGGCAAATGATGGGTTGTATGCACAGCAGCCATGTGGGTATGTGTATGATGAGGGGCAGAAGAAGTTTTTGGAGGCGGGTAGGTGTGCGCTGGGGGATGAATGCCAATATGCACATACGGAAAACGAAGTTTTCTTCCACCGTTTTTTCTTCCGCAAAAAGCCCTGCCTAAATTTCCTCCAACTCTCCAGCTGTCCCCACCCCTACTGTCCATTCCTCCACGAAAGGAACGCCAACCCTCGCCTGCCCGCCCCTGTCCCTACTCCCCTGCTACCCCTCCAACCCCTCCCCCCTGAACTACCTCCCCAGCCTGACATCACCTCCGCCCTATCCACCAAAGCCCAGGCCGTCCAAGCCAACATCTCCCGTCTCCTGCAGGAAATCCAAAGTGCAGAAGCAGAACTCCGCGCATTGGATAGTGCCTCAGCGTGCACAGCCTGCAAGCGCCAAGACTTCCTCTATGTGCTGCTGTGTGGACACACACTGTGCAGCAGCTGTGCGGAGGACGGCAGGAGACTGAAGGTGAGTTGCTGTCGGAAGTGTGGGAAGGTGTCGAAAAGCCTAGTAAAACTGGCAGAGTAGCAATATGGCCGCCAACAAGTTCATTTCCTCGCTGATGTCTCAGTACATCCTCAAGCGCGGCAAAGCGCCGGACAGCCATTTGATGTCCTTGCTGAGGAAAGGCGTGGACAAGGAGTGGATACGGATCTACAACGAACAAAGGTTCTACCAAGCCGCCTACCTGCTGACTCTCCGCAAGCAGCTCGAAGCCCGGCTCCAGGACTACCCAGAAGCAGCAGAGGAGGAAAAGATCATGCAGCGGGTGTATGAGTGAGTGCCACTCAGCGAGGTCAACGACCAGTCCTTGGAAGAACACAAAGTCGTGGTCAAAGGGGAGTTCCTCGAACAACTCTACTACCAGTTGGCGGGACTGCACAAAGTCGCAAGGAATGTGGAGGTCGTTTTCCCCAAAGCGCTATACCAGAGATCCACCAAAGGAGACCTGCTCGACCCCAATGCCTTTCACTTCGCTGCAAGGTGAAATCTGCTTAGATCCAAGGAAAGACTGGAAGTGGCCTGCATTTGGGAGGAGTATGAAGAGGTGATGTTGAGAGTGAGGCAGCAAGTGGGCTTCACTTTGCATAAACGCAAGTCGGCCATAGAACATCCGGAGGCAGGACTTGGGGTGTTTGTTAGTAATGAGAAGGTGCTGTTGCCTGGGACTTTGGTGGGCTTCGTCCCTGGAGTGATAGCCACCAAGTCAGGCATAGCGAAGGACACCACCATCCCTGAGCGTGGGGAGTTGCCCTACATTTTACGCTTCGACGGCACAGCTGTCAACTACGAGGACAGTCTCGTGTACCCCTGGCACGCTTCCGGCCGCACTATCATGGAAACCACAGATCTGGTCGCCAAATACACTAGCGAAGTTCCGATGGAAGTGCCTGGGGAGGCTATCAATCCCTTCGCTCTAGGGCATGTCATCAACCACCCGCCCTCAGGCAGACCCGCCAACGTCTGTTTCCTGGAAATGGAAGTCCCTGTCTCCTTCTTCCCCAAGTTCTTCATGCGGTACTTCCCCTACATGCACTACTCCCACAACGAATACTCCATAATCCCCGCTCCCAAGCGACTGTACAAGGTGATAGCAGTAGTGGCCTTGGAAGCAATAGGCAACGGAGAGGAGTTGTATGTGAATTATGGGTGATTTCCATGCAGTTCTGAGCGCTTTGCAGAGACTTTTACCCCGGAATGGCTGCATGAGCCTCCCGATAACCAGCCAATTGCGCAATATCTCGTGAAAAAGGACTCTTTATATGACTTTTCCAGGCTAAATCAGATGTTGGGGCGCTGGGATAAGGTCGCTGGCACTACTGTGGAAAGCGTGCTTCGCGAGCAAGAGGAAAAGAGGCGGATTTCAGCTGAAAAGGCTCTTGCGAACCCACAGTTGTTCAAGGCGTATTACCAAGATAAGGATAAATAGGCAATTTTAGGCTGGAAATGGCCTTTTTAGAGAGTTGGGAGGATATATAGCGGGGGCAAGCTTTAAAACCCATGTCAATAAGGGGTATTTATTGGGAAAAGCATATATTTGGCAGCAATTTAGAGACTAAACCAGTCCCAAACTAGCTCTCCTGCAGCCACCCCTCCCCCACATTCGCAAGGAAGCCTGAAGTGGCTATGAGTCCCAAGCGCTCCAGCAGGTCCTCCCTCGTCTCCCGCTCCAACTCCTCCACACACACTCCTGTCTTCAGCAGCAGACGCAGTAGATACAAATCGTCCCCAGACCCCAGCACTTGCTGGAAACTGGCAGAGGTCTGTCCTTTGCTCAGTGAGTCCAGGGCTTTCACCCACATTTGGGAGACTTTGTCGACACATGGCCGAGGGGAAGTCTGCGAAGACTGGGAAACGCCTATCGGAGGAGAGGGAATTGCCTGGGAAAAGGGACGTTCTAGTGAGGTTTGGACTGCGACTTCGCAGATTGTCTGTGTGAATGAGTCGATTTTGCGTGTTTCTTTCTCCACTTTTTGCCTTTTCAGCAGATTTGTGCGTCTTTTCTCTCGCTTTTTCCTGATTCCCGCCAATTGTTCGAATCCCTGGTCCACTCTAAGTCCGATTTCCTCACACCTCCGTTCCACCGCTTCGAAGCTTTTCATCATGTTTTCAAACACTTTATTGACTTCCTGCTCCATGAACTCCGCAATTTCCCTCAACTCCTCCTGATTTCCCTCTTCCTCTGCTGGTTCCTCCGCTTCCTCCTCGACCTGCATAGGTTCTTCCTCCTCGTATTGAGTTCCTGTCGTAGCGAAGCGACTAATGGAGGTCTGAGTGACTTGGGTGGTAGAGCCGGGGACAGGGACTTTGCGAGGACGGATGTCGATGCCTGCAGGGGGAGTTAGCTGCAGAGTGGCTGATTTGGGCTTGTGCGCCCAGGACTGAGGAGGGGTGGTTTCCAGTGCCAGCGTCTCTGGAAGAGCTGGAAGTCTGGGAAACGAGTCCGCTGGACTTCCGAAGCTCGGCGGCCTGACATCCTCCTCCACCTCTCTGCTCACAGTCTCAGGGATTTCCACTCTCTTCATAGGTCTGGGGAACTCCCTCATCTGGGAGTCCGCCCTGTCCGCCTCCAGTTCCGGCCGAGGCAGTTCACTAGGGGCAGTCCTAGGCACTATCAGACCAGGCAGCAATGGCGGAGGCGGGTTTTGCCTGGGACCTTTGATCCTATTCGCCACTAGCTCTCGTATCGATGCTCGACTCGCTAAAGCCTTCAAAACGTCCACTTTCCCGGAACCCAGTTTGATTTGCCCGTATTTCCCACTGCCTTTTTCCAGGATCTGAGGTTTGGACACTCCCCACTTCGCCTTGAAGTGGAGGTCGGGACTGGCTTCCCACTCCTTCTTTACCTTGGAAACAGCTCTAGCGGCTGTCAAAGGGCGGAATTCCGCAGGCTGGGCGGATTCTTCACTCCCGGCTTCGACCTTTTCTTGGCTTTTGCGGATGTTTTCCTGAATAGACACCAGTAGTCGCCACTCTTGATAGGCTCGACTGGCTGATATCTGCACTTCCGGCTGCTTGTCAGACCTCGCTTCTACCAAGGCAGGCAGGACGTCTTGACACAGAGACTCGAAATCCAGGTCCGGGTAGGGCTTCAGGTAGGCTGGAAGGACCTTTAGGAACTTGCACGCTTCGAGTTTGAGGATTTGGGAGTTGGCTTGTTTGCTGAGGACGTATTGCACGAGTTTGGACAAAGTGCTGACTAGGTCTGGGATGAGCTTCTCGAAGCCGCAGCTGTCCATTAGGATGCCTAAAGCACTGATTAGGTCGGGGTACTCAGGTCTCAGTTTGAGAAATAAGCCCACTACCTTGGGGTACAGCAGTCCCAACACATCTGCTTCACTCCTCTTTGCCAGCGTAAAAGTCCACTTGTACACTGCATAGGCAGCCGCATGCTGCATCTGCACATCCGCTCCAGTAGTCAGCATCCCAGTCAAGGGCTCCAAAACAAAGGCCATTGCAGCCTCAGGAGTAGTCTTTGGGTAGCAATGGGTGTATAGGTCGCTTAGAGCAGTTCCTGCGGCTTCATGCACTTCGCGACTCAGGTCTTTGAAGTAGAGATGCACCAAATTCGCAACTTTCCCTAGTGTTTTCAGCGGCGTAGTCCCCTCATCTACCAACTTTTGCCTGTACACCGAAGCCAAATACGCCACTAACAGCACTTCCTGCTCCCTCGCTTTCGACGTGCGCGTCTTTTTCTGCTCCCTCAAATTGCTCAGCAGGAGGTTCATCATCTCCGCGGACACATTTTCATCAATAAGTCGTCTGATCGCCTTCACACCTGCATCTCTAGTCGCCAACACGTTCAACTTGTTCAGACTTTGCTGTAACTGCCACCTCAAATCGTTCACACTGCTAACAGGCGATTTGCTCACTGCTCGCTTTTTCCCTTGCATTTGGGCGGATAGCTGTTCTTTGATTTCGTTGAGACGTTCCTCGGTGGTCATTTCCTTCACTGCTTTGTGCTCGAGTTGGAGGGCTTTGAGTGTTTCGATGCTGGGCAGCGGGGCGCTGTCTTCAGACTCCATTTAAACCTATCTGTGTCGCTCGTGCATGTCTTGCATGATTTTGCTGAAGAAGGTCTCTTTGGCGGGGCTGATTTCGGGCGAAGTCTTGCTGCGACTGACCATCATTTCGAGGATATTCTGCACCAGCGACGGGTCTTCTCCCTTCACAGTGATGCTCCTGCATATCTCCTGCAGCCACATCACACACTCCGGCAGCTCCAATCTCGCAGGGAAATGAGTCAGCAGCCTGTGGCAAAGCCGCAGGGAAAGCCCGTTCGAAAGCGGCTTGACCTGGTAGAGGGCTGCAGGGTTGAGGACATTCAGGACACTGTAGACTGCCCGTTCCTCGCGCTCTGTCATAGCCAGGCCAATTGCAGCTTCGAATTCTTCGTTTCGCAGCAATCTGTCGAGTTCTAGTTTGAGTGCAGAGACCTGTTTCTCCACTGGGGCAGACACAGGCTCTTCTCTAGCCACTGGCACGCTTGTGACTCTTTCAGTGAGCCGGACTTCCAGTTCATTGACTCTCTTCAACTGCTTGAAAGCGGTTTTCCCCAGTTTGCTCGTAAGCTCGTTAGAGGTCTCTACGACCGTTTTCATGTGCTGAACGACCGTTTGGAACTTGATGTCTTCCAGTTGATTGCGCTCCGAGTACTCCTTCACCCCTTCCTGGAAGGTCGAAGTCACCTGAGTGAACAGCTCCTTTATCGCGCCTTCGAAGTTGGGCAAAATAGTGGCTTGGAACTGCTCTTTGAAGGACTGAGCCAGCAGAATCTTCATAGAAACTTGGATTTTCTGCTGTTCTTCCCTGATAATTCCGCTCAGTTTCTCCATATTGTCGGAGACCACCTTGTCCACTCGCTCCTGGACGCCTGTCACCACTGCACCGCTGTCCAGTTTACTCTGCAGTTCTTCGATTTTCCGCTGTAGGGCTGCCACCTGCTCAGCTGGGAGGGAGGCAGCCACTGCCTGCTTCTTGCGACTTTCCGCCTTTTGCTTATTGCGTTTTTTCGGGTCCTCTTCAGCCTTTTTCTCCTCCTCAATTAGCAACTCCGGGGCGGCTTTCAAGTCAGGAATCGGGAAAGTGTCCAGTGAGTCCTTACCCAAACACATGACTTCCACATCTCCCAGACTCGTAGTCCTCACCGCTATCTGCGAGATCTGCGGAATGTCCAGCGAGTAGTCGATGATCGTGGAGAAGCGCAGCTTGCTGGACACCTCGCAGGTGGAGAGGATGGTGAGGGTCCGGGCCTTGGTGTCGGCGAGGAAGATGCGGCCTTGGAGAGAGGCGCATAGCTTCATGTCGTTGCTTTTAATGGTTAGAGTGTGCAGCTTTTCCGCCTTTTCCCAGTTCCAGAGACTCAGCTCGTTGTTGCTTTTGCCGAGGGTCAGCAGGGATCCGAGTGGGAAATGGCACACATATAGACTGTTTGAGTACATTGCACTCATCGCATGTGGACGAGTTTCGAACAGCACAGTTTCCGAGTCCAGGTCCACAGTCCGCATCAAGCCGCCTTCCAAAGCCATAGTCACCACCTGCGGCACTTCGCCACTGAAGGAAAAGTTAAGGATAGCCGCACTTTGCACTAGCACTTTGAACCGTCTGGGGTTGACCTGTTCATGCTGCTCGCTGATTTCCCAAGTAGTCAGTTCTCGGTCAAAGGAAGTCCCGACGGTCCTGGTTTGAGTGGGGTGCCAGACCACCAGTTTGAAGCTCGGGTCCTGCTTGCCTACGGAAAGGATCATCTGCCCTTCCCGGTCTAAGTCCTTGACCATCAGTCTGTGCGCTGTCGCAATTGCCAGAAAGTTGCAGTCTCTCCTCAGTGCTAGGCCCACTATCTTCTGCCCCGGCTCCTCCATTGTCAGACTGCTGGAAGGTCCTACGACTCGCACTCTAGCCTCCTCTGCCCAGCAGGTGAACAGTTCGTTGCATGTCAGCAGAGTTGCGCTCTGCACGACTTCTTTGCGGAAGGAACGCAGCACGCTGAGGTCTGACAGCACCTTGTATGGAGGTAACTCGTCTGTTGTGGTGTCTAGTTGGTAAGCGGAAGAGCGCAGATCTTCGCTCCTTGCCTCCATTTATTGCCAGCGACTCACCCTTCTGCGCGGGCCTTTGGACAGCAATGGCCTAGTAGACAGATACGACCGAGTTCCACCTTCCCCTCCCACATGCCCAAAGCAGGCAAATCCTATCAAAACCCCTCACTCCAAGCAGGTATTTAACCCTGAAATCGCAGCTGATCTAGGCAATCTAGGAGACCTAGTGGGAGCCAGACAGCAGCTGCTCCAGCTGGGCGCGGTACTTCATGTTGGCTTCTCTCCTTAGGTTTACGCTCGTGCGGTGCTCTTTCTCTTCCCGCTCTATGCGAGCATTCTCTCGAGACTCTAGCTCGGCAATAGACTCCTCCAGGGCAGTTACTTCCTCCTGCAATGTAGCGCAATCGCCCTCCAGCGCCTTCGCCTTTTTCGTCATTTCCTCATTCCGCATAGCCGCTTGCAAGCTTTTCCGCATGCCAAAAGCCACACTGCTCTCATACCTAAGTAACTCTCACAAAGTCTGATAGGCATGCACTGTCATGTTGGCTTCATTACGCACTCTGACGAGGACTTTCCCTCGGTCTGTGCAGATAATCGTGATTTGCCGGATGATTTCGTCGAAGGCTTGTGCGTACAGCTCCTCTCGCTCTGGGCAAATGCCCACTTCTTTGGCTCCGCGCAGGATCAGCCGTTTGTTCAGTTCTTCTTCGAGCTTTTTGACATCTGCAGGCGTAGCCGGGTCCGGGGACACATACTGCACCCACAGCTGCCCCTCCTCCGTCGTCTCCTTCGGCGGCAAAATGAGGTTCAGAATTTCCTCCGTCGCCGACTTATCCACAACCGGCGGCGGCAGTTTCGTCTTCCTCGCAGACTTGAAGTTCCCCTTGGAAGCCGTACTCACCAGCACTGCAGTGTTGTACTTGACCAGGGAGGTGTTCACAGGCGCCCTGCTTGCCATTTCTAAGCCTGCGGAGGGTGGTATAATGAGAGGAGAGCTGCGCACTAGGAAAGTCAAGCGACATGGATGTGTGTGGCCTTTGAACTGCAGACAAGTGGTGGCGACTGTGGGACTTTTGTACCAAATGAGTGTTTCTTGCGTGTGCTTTGCTCCGCTTTTCCCTGGAATCCCTCGCGTATTCTCCACTTCAGCTCCACTTTCTACTGCTTTCCCTGCCCTTGCAGTTCACAGCAGTCACTCTAGGCGCCTTCCTGACCCTTTCCGACCCTACAGACTCCACCATATACCGACACCGCCAAGCCCTAGCCTCTGGAGAGCCCTTCGACACAAGCGCTTATGTACTAATGTGCTCTGTATGCGCTGCCTGCATCCACACCAACTCCAAGCACTGCGGCATCTGCAATAGATGCGTCAGCGACTTCGACCATCACTGCAAATGGCTGAATAACTGCATCGGTGGGCGGAACTACCGTCTTTTTCTGTGTTTGTTGCTGGCGGTGGAGGGGTCGGAAGTGGTGATTTCTGGGTATGCGGCGTTGTTCCTGTCGTATGGGTTTGAAGGACAGTTTGGAGAGAGGTGTACGGACTACTTGGGCTGGCAGGGGGACTATTTGGTGATTGCGCTGGCTGTACTGGTCCTAATCATTGCACTTGTTTTCGTTAGCAGCGTGACCTGGCTCCTCGCTCTCCACCTCTGGCTGCGGCAAATCAAGCACATGACCACCCACGAGTACATAACTTCCCACTTCAAGGCGGAAGTCCGCTACATCGAGTCCTTTACTGGGGTTACCAGACTCAGTGAAGCGCCTTTGGACAGTACTGCGCCCCAGAGACATCCGTATAGGCAGAGTTGCGCGGTTGTGCCTATTGTTGAGGAGAACTTGGAGAGTGAGTCAGCGTCGAAGACTATAAAGTGAGGGAGAGTAGGGTGGAAATTAGATTTTTAAAGGGAGAAAGAGGGATGGAGACTGATTTTGGGGTTTTAGAAGAGTTATTGAGAAAAAGAAAAAAAACTGGACTTGGAATGCGAATTTTGAAGAAATTTGAGCATTTTAATGCATAATAGCACTTATTTGCTATTTTTCGCGTAGTTTTTAACATAAAAAACGATAAATCTAGCTCAAATTACGCATAAAGTCGCATATTTCCGTATATTCAGTATTTAAACTCAGTTTTATTCTTCCCTCCGCTTCCAAAACGTGTTATTTTCACCAACTAATTCCCATTTTTCGTTATCGCAAGAGAAATCTTCCTTTTACACTGCCTTTTCACTGTCAATATAGGCCAAAACAGCCTTTCCTGTTCTCCTTCTTCTCACTCAATTCGACTTCTGCTAGTACAGGAAATGGCGGATTGCTGCAAGAGCTGTAATTTGCTCTACAAACCCAAATATCTTCGGATTCTTTTACTTCTAGGAAGGACAATAAGGCTAAGACGTGCATTTTGATAGACTAAATGCAGGACACATGCCCAATATTGACTTTTATAGCTGAAATTCGAGGAAATAACTGCAACTTCTTGCAATTTTGTCCAATTTCTCTATACATTTGTCTATTTCCAGGGCATTTTTACCAGTAAATGCAGTTATGCTATATCGATCTATGCCTCTTCCTCATCTCCCTTCCTCCACCTAACAATACCATCCAAAATGACGACCCACAAGGCAATAGTCCGCATCCGTCCCTTACTCCCCGGCGAATCCCCAGCAGCAATGACCCTTTCTCCCACAGGAATCCACCTAGCAGCCCAGACCCGAAGCCTTTTCACTCCCTGTCCTATCCTCCTGCCAGCCACCAGCTCTCTCGAGGATCTCTACATTCCCATCGCTCCCTTTGTTGCGCAGGTGGCGAAGGGGTTTAATGCTGCAGTGGTGGTGTATGGGGATACGGGCTCTGGGAAAACGTACTCGCTGTATGGGTCTGAGAGGGGAGGGCTGGGGTGATTGAGAGATCGGCAAGACAGCTGTATGAGTTGCTCAGTCCTCATATGGGCAGAGGGAAGAACTACTCAATTCGGGTTAGTAACGTCCTTATTCACAACGAAAAAGTCTACGATCTACTAGGTGCATCTCCTCTGCTGGAGCTACAGGTCACAGCCGCCCAAGATGGCAGCATCCTGGTAAATGACCTAAGCGACTTTCCGGCCAACAGTGTGGAGCAGTGCTTGGAACTGGTGGAAAGAGGGGAAGCCAGTAGGGCGGACTTGAAGGGCAGACTACCAGCTAGTGACTCCCATGTGATTCTCCACTTTAAGATTGAGTCGGGGAAGAGGTGCAGACATGGGAGAGTGAGGAGGATGAACTTGACCTTTGGTGACTTGGCTGGAAGTGAGCGATTTGCGACACACGAGGACAACCTGACCGCATCCTCCCTGCGCACTTTCACCCAAATAGTCTCCCTCCTATCCTCCGGAAGCACCTCCGGCCTCCCTTACCACGAGTCCAAACTGACCACTTTGCTGCAGCACGCCCTGCACCCATCCTCCTTCACCTGCTACATCCACACTATCTCCCCCGCTCAGAGAAGCATAACCGCCACTGAGGACTCACTCAAGTTCCTGAGCAAAACCTCCACAGTTCCTCTCCGCTCTTTGAAGCGAGGCTTTCCTGCCAGTCCAGGTCTGGCGGAGTACAGGAAAGAAGAAGTGGAAAGCTTTAAAAACGCACGTGTGAAATTGCCTCTCAAAGTTGTAGTATCTGTGAAAAGTCGGCCAGACTTGATGATGGCGGAAATGGAGGAGTTGCTGCAGGCGGAGGCTTGTAGTGCACAGGAAGGAGAGACAGTGATGTGGAGTTCTGGGAAGGGGAAGGGCGCTGCTGAGAGATATGAACGTGCATCGAACGACTTTATTCGCCCAACAGCTGAGGAAACCAGTTTCCTCAGTCCCTCCGAGTCCTCTCCACAACTTTCCCGAGGAACTGGGCCCAAAGCCTCCGATTTCCCCTCCGCCAGCCCCGAAAAGCCTCCAAATCATCTACGCCAAACGCTTCCCAACTCCCCAGTTATGCCCTTTAATCGCAGTTCTGTTCGTTCTCCTACCTATTCCGTCCCTGTCACTGGGAATTTGGATCTGGGCTTTGACCGGATGATTATCTCTTCAATGCATAGCAAGGATAGCAGGCGTCAAAGGCAGTTCGATACCGTCCGCCAAGCCGCTATCTCAGCCGACAGCCGACTCAAGCCCTCTCCTATATTCCAACCCCCTGCAGACAGCGAAGCCGTAAAGCGACGAATCGAAGCAGAAATTCGCAAGTTGGAAGAAGAGAAAGCCGCCCAACAGCGTCGTCTAGAGGACAAAATCCATCTCGAACAAGAGGAATTCGACGAATTTCGGAAGAAACTGAATCGGAGACCCTTTATAGAGCCGAGACCTCAAAGACCGACTCGGAAAGGATCGCAAAATCTCCTAATTGATTAGAGATATAAATGCTTTTTTGTCTTCATTTCTGCAATTGTCTTTAGCAGTAGTGCTGACTTCCTATCAAATTTGTTAGTGCTGCTGAAGTTTGGACGACTTTGCATGTCAAAGGGTTATGAATATCGGACCAAGGGAAGGGATAAATGGAGGTATGGAGGCTGCAACTGGCTGTTGCCGTGTTATGGGTGTATGAACAGCTGTGGAATGCGGAGGCAGACTTGCAGTTTCTCTCAGTCTCAGTAGCGGGCCACAGCTACGACCTGGGGTGTGCAATAGGGAGTACCCGAGTGGGACTAAGGAGACTGTAAGGCTGTTTTTGCTTACTGACGTCCTTCGCACTGAGCCCAACGAGTCCACTCTCAACATATCCTAGCCTTGCAAGTAGCTCCTGGCCCACTGTCACTTCTGGCTGCTTCGCAAACGACTCCGTGGATGCCGGCGGCGGTCAATATCGATTGGTATCATTCATCATGATGTGGTGCAGGACAGCGTCCAAGTTCTGCTCCTCGCCACTGCCCGTCAGAAGGTAAGGAGATACAAAGTGGAGGTAAGGGCGTGACTTTCTCGAGGAAAGGGGTGTGGCAGGCAGGGCAGTGGTTCCATCAAGTATAGAGGAAATAGGTCTGGAGCCAAGGGTTAGTCCTCTCCTCCTTCTCCCTGTTAATGCGACATACCAACATTTGCACTGCTACAGTGCGCATTGCCTTGGGTGGCAATAAGCAATGTGCTGTTAGTCTGTCCGAAAGCTTAGTCAGTTATAACGTGTACGCAATGACTAAACTTGTCGTCTCTCACATTCTAGCATTGCTAGACAGGCGCTTCCGTGTTGACGGGTTCCTCTGTGGAAATGCTTGGGCGAAGTGCAAATTGGGCATTTTCACCCGGCTTACCAAGCAGCACCCCTCTTTCTCTAACTGTGAGAGTAGGAGACTGACAGATGTGGAGTCGCTGCAGACAGTCTCCCCTAGCCTTATAGCGGCAAATCTCTGCGATAGAGTCTTTTCGTCACTAGCGGAGTCCTACTGCCCTGTTTGGACGTCTCTTAGTCCATGTGTCTCGCTTGGCTTTGACTTCCATACAAGCAGCGCTATAAGTCACTATTGAAGGTACCAGTAGAAGCTTCCTCTCTACAGTTTGCCGCTGAGTGTCTGCACTCCAAGGGAGCGAATTTCTTACATAAAGGGCATGGTAAAGCTGAATGCAGAAATGAACACACAGCTGTCATTGTCGTGACTTGGCGGCTAGCGGCTTTAGATGTCTTCGAATAATATATATGTCTATCTAAACTCCACTCACATGTTTTACAGGTGTGCGCTGAGACATCGCACAGACCCAATATAAAACCTAGCAGTAGATCTATGCCCAAATACACTGGAAAGCGCTTCCAAGTCTTTGTAACATACATACAAAGGCGGATTTCGTATAAACAAACCCGTGCTAAAGTAATCACTCCATATACAATTTCCCCTAAATCCAGCCTATCCGCGGCTTCCTGAGGAATTGCAGCTTATCTCTAACTCAGAGGTGCAATATCTTACCTTTACCTTCTCTAGACCCAACTAAGTCACTTTATTTCCCAGTCCTTGTCCCACTTAGTCCAAACGTCCCTCGTTCGTCCACGTAATAATGGTAATGGTCTGGCTGAC
>Ga0247837_1002568_pt1 | contig 33973 bp, 25 predicted proteins | sample LaCtaG_2_FD_187115 | JGI IMG/M metagenome (GOLD analysis project Ga0247837, IMG submission 187115) | Freshwater microbial communities from meromictic Lake La Cruz, Castile-La Mancha, Spain - LaCruzMarch2015_14.5m | ecosystem: Environmental > Aquatic > Freshwater > Lake | place: Spain: Castile-La...
TGTCCAACCCCCCATAGCATACCTGAGACTTCATGGCAATGCAGGGTAAAAGTGGAGATATGGTTAGAGTGTGCAGACCTTTGCTTGACATGTGGAGTAAACATCTCTGAATGTGCTTGACAGGGTCAGAATTAGGAATCTGATAGGTCAAACGAGACTTGGCTAATAGAAGCAGTAAACTCTTGCTGGGAGGAACTCAGTGGAGGTAATTTAGCCAGTGGTAGAGGGAACAGGGAGTGGATGAAGCAGGTCAGACAGAGAGGCTATGGGAGAAGGAGCGAGCCCAGGGGAAAGTTAGTCCAGCTACACTAAAGCACTAGGGCCGAGCCGGAAGTGTGGGTGTTCCAGTTGACCCAGCTCACAGTCCGCCTCTTGCCTGTTTCCTCCAGGATGAATACTTGGCCTAGAGCAGGCAGCATCACCGGACTGCAGCTCGACCACACTGCTGGCAGTGGGTGCCGGCCCCGCACAGGCGACCCGCCACTGCAGCTGAGGTGATAGAGGCGCCATTCCCAACCATAAAGGACTAGCAAGTCACTTTCTCCTTTCGCTATGGCCAAGCTCATAGAGTGTTCCGGCACCTCCGTCTCCACAACTGTGAACTCCAAAGTAGTGGGGTCGAAAGTTTCCATGAAGGGCTGATACCCGCCTACTAGGTACACCAACTGAGTCCAGTAGCAGGGGTTGAAGTTAGTGCGTGGGTAGTGCATCTGTCCACATATTTTCCACTCTGCACCTATAAGTCGCTCCGCAGTGGTGAGTTTCTCAGGGGTTTGACCACCGAAGATGAAGACCTGGCCGAGGACTTCTATGGCTCCGTGGAAGTACCTGGGCTGTTGCAGCTGGCCAGTGTGTACTACGTGGCGCTGCGACACTGTGAAGGAATGGCCGCAGGCATAGTGCAGCACCAGTCGCCAGCGAATGCACCCTCCTGTGAAAAGCACTAGACCATTGGTGAGGAGCAAGGCTGTGCGGCATCGCGCTTCTTCCTGCTTTTCTAGCAGACTGAAGGTCATTTCCGGCTGCAGCGTCAAGCAGTTAATAGCCACGAATGAGTTGCCTTGGAGTGTGTAGAGGTATTGATTCCTTTCCACTTCCATTTCTTCGAAGTAGGCCTTCACGAAGAACTTGGAGTCTTTAGGGTCAAACTGGCTGAGCGCATTGTGTAGTGCACTCTGCAAGTCGCTGACATAGGGGGAAGGCGGGTTGCCTTTGCACTTCCCAGACAGCCGCTTTAGTACGTTCTCCTTCAAAATCAGCAGAGAAATCCTCTCCTTGAATTGGTCCGAAGACGGCCCGACCAGGACTCTGGCAACCGCAACTGAGAAGTCAGGGTCGAAGCAGGACTCTCCCAGACTGAGAGCCGCCAAGTCCTCTAGGTACAGGTCTTGCAGCAGCGGGTAGTGCTGGAGTCGGTCAGCGAAGCGTCCAATGAAGGACTTTTCGAGGAAACTTTCGATGTAGGTGTTAGGCTCGAGCAGATACCCAGCTCTAAGATGCTCGTATTCTAATGCGGTAAAGGGCATCTTTAGTTTCCAGCCTGCCGTTTGTTCTTTCAGTGGAGCGCTCAGATCTAGGGCTAGCAGCGCGTCAGTCCACAGTGCCTGTATGACCTGGGGCGCTTCCTTGGTGAAGAAACTTGGAAAGGCTTGGAGTTGCTCGATGGCTTTCACGATTTGCACCAATAAATCAAAGCCGGTTTCTTCGTAGGCAGCTAGGACTGAAGGTATGAATGGCTGGTGACTGGGAGGCATTGCGAGCATCTTGTAGCGCCAGTCCGTGAGTCCGTGCTGCGTGGCTATTTGTGCGAACTTGGCCAGAAGGGCTTGCAAGAGGGCGGAAGTGGTGAGGACTTGACAGCGCTCTTCCTGGGATAGGCGCCCGGAATAGCCGGGGCTGTAGAAGTAGCGCTGCAGCAGAGTCTTTGCCTTTTCTTCACACCCCAGGTCTGGGAAATCGAGCTCCTGCGCAATGTTGAAGCTGTTTGAAGGATCGTTGAAAGCGTAGTGGATCCATCTCTCATTCCAAAATAGCTGTTTCGGCACTTCGCTGTACACTACCAAACACACTACTTTGCTTCGTCTTCCCAACAAATTACTCATCACTATTTCAGCCGCTGTCTTCGCAGTCTCCAGCGTTTCCTGCTCGAACACTTGCACAAAGCACACCTGCTTTGTATCGTCATTCACAAAATCAGTCAAGAACTTGAGAAGTGGGTTGGAAGAGATGGATGTGCTTTTGCAGGACTCCGGGTAGACGCTTTGACTCTTAAAGCGATAGTCAGAAGCTAGGTCCTCTGTCTTGGAGCGAGTGAAAACAGTGACGAAGTGGGGCTGACTGCAGGTTAGCAGCTCTGCCAGGTAGTCGTTTAAACTGCCCATGTGGACTTGCGCGTACCTCTCCTGCAGCTCTCCCTTGGCTTCTCGGGAAATGCTCAGAGAAAATTCGAGGTAGAGCAGGAAGTCGGGGAAGGCAGCTCGCAGCAGTTGGTCTTGGTACTGCTCGGGGGAAGTGAGGAGCTGGGCGACTGGCAGCGGGAACACTCGTCTATTGAACTCCTCAGAGGCGTAGCTGCCTCTCACTCGTGCAAGCCACAGAAAGGCCTTAATTTCCACCAGCGGAGTGCTTGCGGGGTCAAGTTGTTGGTGCATGTGCTCGCAGTCACATAGTCGCAGTCCATCCCAGCCTTCTAACAGCTCCGCTGTTTCCTGCTCATTTACCCCTGCATTTGCTAGTGCACAGCGCAGTTTGCTTTCCCACTCTCGTGCATTTCCGGCCAACTTCTCGAGTTGCGCCCTGCACTCCAGGATGTCGAGGTTGCACCTGTCCAGAAGCAGCATGTGTGCAAAAGCATCCAACTGCTCCCTTCGTCTGAACACCGCTATCGACAATTCCTTCCTCTCGATTCTACGATAAAGCCGCTTCAATGCTTCTGAGTAGGCCAGCTTTCTTCTGCTGATCTCAGGACTTTCCAGACAGAGCAGCGCCAGGGTCCTTTCCTCAGGACATAGGAGTAGTCGCTCGTCCACAGCTTCCAAGCCTGTGGTGATGTCCAGCGCAGTGCGCCACAGGTCTCGAAACACTGCGGACTGAGGCCGGTTTTCACAAGCGGAGTGAATGCTGAGTAGGTCTTCAGGCGCGAGCGAGTAGCTGGACAGGGAAGAGGAGAACTGATGCAGGAGAGGGTCTTTGGAGTTGAGGTGCAGGGCATCCAGCTGATCCGCCTGCTCTAGAAAGCTTTGAGGAAGGGTGAACGAGAAAGGTCGGGAAGTGGCCATTACAAGTAAACTCCAGAGTCTGCATCTCTCCCTAGACTGCGCACTAGCTAGAGACCGCTGACTTGGCAATGAGATGAAAAGGATATGTAATAGAAGTCTGGCGCAATGCTGGTAAAAAGCCCACACTTACCCGGGTCTGCATTGCAAGTCAACTCTTTTTCTATGTTTAGGAAGGACAGTTTTCCTGTGTTTCAGTCACAAACTGATTTAGCTATAGAGGTCATATTCATCATCAAGCCCTTTAGTCTGAATCGAAGGTAACAATTTTTTACTGTAGTTTGGCACTTTGCGCTTGAATTAGTATAGCGGAGTAGACCTCAATAAGGCCTTTTCACAAGAAGGAAGGACTTGGCCATTACCTTATAGATAAAAGGTTGTCCCATGAATCAGTCAATATTACTATTTTATGAAACTAATCATGGAAAAGACATACCGATACTAAGAAAAGGTACTTTTACTCCTCCTATCTATTGAAAAAGTAACACTTTTAGAGACTCAAAGATTGGCTTTATATGCATGATTAATGCACGCCTGAATGAAATAGCGAAAAATGACAATACGAGAAAGCAAATTTTATACGAGGAAATTCAAAAAGAATCATATGGATTGAAACTAATTTCCCTGTATCTTTACATAAAATGCACTATATATGTATACCACTGTTAGATTTCTACGCTGAATTTCGCCGATCAAGATATCAAAATAGCGTCTATTTGAACATTTAGAAACAAGTAATCTATACATTCTCAGAATTTGTAGAAAATATAATAACCTAATTTTCTGCAATATTTACAGCCCCGTGCACGATTTATGCGAGAAATCTCTAATAAAAACCAATGAGAAGGAAAATGGGCTACTCGAGCCACCGCAAATCTGAATTTGCGGCCTCTTCCCTGGTATTTGATCCCCCTCCGCAGCATTTGAGAGATGAAGCCGACCCTCAATTGCCTTCACCAGATCTAGTCCCAAGCAAGCCAGTACGTCAAATCCGCTCTATCTTGTTACTGGGAGAAACAGGCTCGGGGAAGTCGACCTTTATCAACTACCTAGCGAATTACTTCCTTGGGGGAAGTCTACAGTCCTTGAAAGTCGTTATTCCCACTAGGTGGCAGAAAAACCCTACAGAGGAAGGCTATTCAGTACATAGTGAAGCCAATTTAGAGGATATGTCCGTCAGCCAGACTCAAAAGAGCACTGTCTACAGATTTCCGAAAGATGGGAATGTTTACAGTTTCATCGATACTCCGGGGTTCGGCGATACTGCGAACTGCGCAACTCACTCAGTAGACGACCAAACTACTCAAATGATTTTAAAAGCGGCTAGCCAAGCTGGAGAGTTGCATGCAATTATACTGGTAATCAACGGCTCTGCGCCTAAATTGACAATCAACATGAAAACCGCCTTGCAGCGAATTGCAGGAAACTACCCAGATGTACTGAGAAACAACATGCTAGTCGTGTACACGAACACTAATGCTGCTGCAGGACTGAATTTCAGTGAAAAGCTGCTGGTGCATCCTCCACAGCAGTCCTTTCATATGAATAACTGCGCGTTTGCCACTTTGCCCGCGCAATGGACTGATGAAGATGTTGAGGTGCAGACGATGTTGTGGCCGCGATCGATGAGGAAAATACATGAAATGGTGGAAATTGTTGGACACATGAAACCGCAATCGACGGGGGTTTTTAGGGACATGCTGGCGAGTAGAAATGAAATTAAGGGACAGTTGATGCGCGCCACCTACCAAATTGGCAGAGAACAGCATTTAATGGAAATACTCACGAAGCTGAAAGCCGAAGAAGGGGAAATTCAGCGGAAAATTGATCAAGACTTGGCTCAGTTAGGAGTTTCTGATAGCGACATTGCCTTTTACCACTCTCAGGAAAGACAAACCGCTACAGCGCGTCTGCTTGCAGAAAAAGAGGGAAAGTTACTTGAAGATTTACGCACCAAACAGAGTAAATCCGCGAAATCCTCATCGTCAGAGGAAATTATATCTGCGGCATACAAGCAGCTTAGAGATACTTCGTACCATAGTACTCTTTGCCGGAAGTGCTCCACTACTTGCCACGAAAAGTGCAACCTTGACTATACGCAAAAAGTGGGGAATAACATCTTTAAGGACTGTGCCTGCATGAATGAAAGCCAGAACTGCACAGTCTGTAGATGCACCTATGTCACGCACGTTCACGACAAATGTGTATTCGATGAAGCAGTTCTGACCGAGTCGATGGTGAATATGTCTATTTTCGAAAAACAGAGAAGCAGAATGAGAGAACTCGATGCTAAAATTTCCAATAGTTCCAACAAAGCGAAAGCAGCTCAGCAGGAAGCTGAAAGCTACAACACGCAGTTGAAGGCTTTAAGACAGAAAAGCAGCAATTATCTAGCCGAAGAAACCCGCTTGCGACAGCTTCGAGAAGAAGCGCTGAGTAAGAAGATAGAAGCCGAGGCAGCCATCTCCAAAGCCCAGCTGCAAAGAGCGGATGTCGAGACCAAGCGGACAGGCATAGAAGCTCAACTTCAGGAAACTATGAGTGAGTTACGGGAAGCAGAAATAATTGTAAGGGAAAGATGCAAGGATTTGAAGGCGGTTTGCTCCAACTTCGATTTCATTATGGAACTTAACATTACAAAGGAGTCGCTGCAGATGTCGCTGTCTACATTGCGAAATCCGGAAGTGAGGCAAAATGCGGAGGAATTTATCCATACTCTAGACAGACTAGCTGAAGACCTTCAAAAACAACTGCTCTAAAGCCTTAATCTAGATTTATTTCAGACCATTAATGAATAATATAGTGGGTTTATTTTCTATGATATGGGAAATATTCATACATGCGGACAATATCCAACACATCACTTTCTGAGAAATCACTGTTATATTATTATAGTGAGTCGATGGATTATACGGCGAAATCGAGCATTAGCAGTATCTCTTAACTGAACGAATAGGGAATAATACGTAAAGCTAGCTTATCGAGGCTTAGGGAGTGGCCTAACATGCTGGTTCGAAGCCACCTCTGCTGGCGTCCACTTCTTCTCCAGCGACTCAATAAACCCTACCACGTATTTCCTGCCTTTCTCAGTCTTCAAAGACTTCAGCGAGCCGGCTAGGACCTCTTTCGCCTGCGCTAACTCCTCAATTCCGTTGAAGTCGCTGCAGGTGGATTTCAGTTCCAGGAGAGTGTGCTCCACCTCTGCCTGGGCTTTTTTCAATCGGTTTTCCGCTTCAGACTGCAAACTTTCAACTTTCTCGAGTTGCGCCTGAAATTCGTCATGAGCTTCTTTAGCTGCCGCCAAGTGAGTATCAACGCCTGCTTTATTAGTGCGCATATGAGCGCTATTTGGCCGCATAGCTGGCTGAGACCAGGTTTCTTGATTTTCGACTCGCCGATTAACTCTTGCATCGAGTGCTTCTTGAGACATTCTACAGTCATGCACAAGTCTCGCGATAGTTTCGAAGTCACTGGCTTGAAACTGGTGCTGAGATCTGCTTTGCCGGGAATCTACTTCCCCAACAGCTCTGCAGAGACTATCCCACTTGGCTTCCAGTTGATGCTTCAGTTCTTGCTCATTGCGGAGAGCGATTTCGTCCACCTGAGCGAGAGCTGTGACTTTATCCTCTACATAGCGCTGCTCCCGGTTAATGCGGTGGACTTCAACTTGACGTTGCTGCATTTCTCGTTGACTCGCAGTCCATTTGCCTTTTATACTTTCTTTCATAGTTTGGAAATTCTCTAAATTTTCAACTTCTACGATAACGTTCAACAATCCACTTTTAATTTTATTTCTGTTTTCCAGAATACTGTTAAAAACGTTAGTCGGCTGAGGCTGCATTCCCTCTATAAAATTCACCATTGCATCCATCGATCTCATTCCCTTATTCCAGCATTTTTCCTGCATCCATGACTCCTCCGGATCCCAATCCCCCGAGCGCGAGCCAAACGCAAGGTTGTTCATAGTGAAGTACTGCTTCGGCCTGCACGGCAGACAGTCCAGGTCGAAATTCGGAGCAACCAAGCAGCTATTCGTAAAGACAACAAGTAGATTGCTGTACAATGCGTTGGGGTAATTGCTAGCGAGTTGCTCCAGTGCACACTTTAGGTTGAGGGTTAGTTTGGGTATGGAGCCGTTGATTACGGTTAGGATAGCGTGGAGTTCGCCTGCTTGGCCTGCGGAGGCTAAGATTGTATTGATGGTGTCAGTGTCGCCGCGGACACCAGTGGTCGCATAATCACAAAGTCCAGGAGTGTCGATAAAGCGATAAACTGCATCATTCTTCTGGAATTCATACATCGCACACTTCTGAGTCTGACTCAACGTCGGGTCATCTATATTAGCTTCACTGGGCTCCGCAAAGCCAGGCTCAGTCTGCCGGCGATATACTTTATTAGGCACCAGGATTTTGAGATTGCGGAGATCTCCGCCCAGGAAGTAATTCGCTAGGCAGTTCACGATTGTTGACTTCCCGGACCCGGTTTCGCCCACGAGCAGCACTGTCCGCACTTTGGGTTGGCTTTCTTGAGTGTCGGTGGATGTGGAAACAGGCGGAATAAGGCTTGGCTTCAATTCAGAATGCGCTGGCTCTCCACTTAAGGCTGAAACTCCGATGCGCTTTATGCCTGAATGGTTCGACATACGTAATTATAAGTTCCATAGATTGTTTCTACAAATATCCATAGAGCGTAGAGAGAACTAGGAGAAAGTCCTTGTTACCCTAGCGAGGTCCTCCTTCCGTGAGTCCAGTAGCCAGCTGCCCCAACTTGTCAATGAAGGCCTGAGCGTTGTCTCTGGCTTCTGTGGTTTTGAGGGTAGCGAGTGACTGCCGTAGCGACTGCCTGGCTAAATTGAGTTCGTCCACGAAGTTGAAGCCGGAGCAAATCGCTTTCAATTCTCTGCATTTCGCTTCTACGATCGCTTGCGCTTCTTTCAGTTTGCGATTCGCTTCTTGGAGTTCGCTTTCTTTCACTGAAACTTGAGCCTGGATTTGAGATTTCTGCTGGTTGGCGGCATTAATTGCATTTTCGGCTACTCGTTTTTTCTTTTCAGCTGCGACTTTTTGCGCTTGCAGTTTGCCTTTATCGCCGCGGATGCCACTGGTGTGCTGGTTCACTTGCTCAAGCAAGGCATTGCACCTCGAAATTTCCATTTCAGCCGCTGCTTTATCGCCTTGCTGATGGACTAAATCAACTTCTAAATCGCGGAGATTCTGAATTTGCTGTAAGTATTGGTTCTTTTTTGCCTGATTAATGGTTTCCACAGACTCAGTTACCTCCGAATATAGCTCAAAGCCGTGCACATGCGCATTAACGCCACAGCCACATCCAGTGCACAAAGACTCTGAGTTCATGCAAGCACACACTTTTAAGTCTTCAGAGCCGAGTTGATCCTGGAAGCCAAGAGAGCAGTTTTCGTGGCAGGTTTTCTTATGCATTACGCAGTTAGTATTGTGGTAACTTGTAACGTCCATTTTTTTATAGGTTATAGTGGTAGTTTCATGGAAGTCAGATTCAGACATTTGGCTCTTTTTCGCTTCTTCAAGCGCTTGCTGCTTACTCGCCATTTGAGAGCCGGTGGCTTGGACTCTAGTTGCGAATCTTTTGGCCTTATCCTGAAGGCTTTTTTCGTCTTTTTCTGCAACGTCAAGATCATCTTGATTCTGCTTCACCTGAAGGGCGTAATATTGAGCTTCTTGGTCAAGGGTTCTAGCTGAAGCCTGTTCTCGAGACAAACTAGACGTTATAGCACTTTCGTCCCGTTTCAGTCTTTCAAGACATTCCACCAATTGCTGCAATTTCTCAATTTCCGTTAAAGAACGAAGAATTTGGTTTTTTATTTCGTTTCTACTATCGCGCATCTGTCCAAACACTTCTGCGCATTGCGGGGCCAATTGGTCGATGAAATCCACAATTTGCTTTGCTTTTCTCATCGATTGTTTCCAGCAAAGCTCTTGAAATTCCGCATCGTCCGCATTCCACTGGTCCGGGCGAGAGCAAAACGCCATATTATCCATAGTGAAAATCTCCCTCGGCGGATGAGGAAGCGAACTTTTTTCGAACGTAGGGATACTCATAGAAGTGTGCGTGAAAATAACCAGCATATTACTGAGCAACACATCAGGGTAATTGCCCTTAATGCGCTGCAGTGCATTTCTCAGGTTCACTGTAAGTCTTGGCGTGCTTCCGTTAATTATCAGTATAATCGCATGCAGTTCCTTTGCTTTGCTCGCCGCTGTAAGGATTCTCTCAACATTGATATCGTCGATGGAGTGGTTCTCTGTCAAAGAAGTGTCGCTGAGTCCGGGAGTATCGATGATTTTATACGTGATGCCTTCTAGGCTAAAGGTGTAAGTAATGCATTCCTTGGTCTGACTGACTGTGGTGTCGTCCAAATTGGCTTCACTATGATGCGAGTACTCTGTCTCTGTCGGCTGTCTGTAGATTTTATTGGGAATGACGACTCTTGGCTTGCGCAGAGTTCCTTTCAGGAAGTAATTCGCGAGGGTGTTGATGATCGTCGACTTCCCAGACCCAGTTTCCCCCATAAGCAGCACAGTTCTGAGGGGTGCAGCTCTATAATTTCTAGGCGCTACAGGTAACGCTGGGGGCCCGGCACCTCTTTCACTAGCGCTAGTTTCAGACTCGCTGATAGGGGGTGGGGCTTCATGTCGCAGGGGCTGGCTTGGAGTCATTTCAGGGATATTCTGCACTGGAGAGGGTTTTTTGGCTCGAGGGTCTGGCTCAGCTGGCGAAATCCCAAGAGACTTCAACGATCTGGCTGGTTTGGACGGTGATCCTGCCCCAGGCTTAGGTCCTGGTCTACTCATTTTTTTTATTATCTACAGATTTCATTGGGACTAATAGGCACAGACCCGAAACAATCTCTCTCAAAAACTCATCTAGTGGTCGGTTTTCTCACCCTTTGCAGTTTTCCAATGTTTCTGAAAGGAATCGCTTCGATGCGCATTACCTGAAAATAAATCTACAAAATCATGGGATTCATAGATTAATTATGTACCATTTTACATGTTCGTTTCTACAATTTTTGGTAACAATGGGTTGTCCATTCTGTGCTGCGAGTGGATTAGATCCAACAGACGTATATAAAGACTCTAACTTATAGACTTAGTCAGAAAGGATATATAGTTTAGTCAAGTTTCCTCTCATGCACTTCGGAAAAAACTGTATATTTGATTTCAACCTGTGTGAGCCTCTGCAAGATTCTCTTTCCTTTTTAGCTATTAGACTGTACTACTTTGAGATAATGCAAATGGACTAATTTTATTGAAGCCTGTACAGCGAAAAAGTGCATCAACTCTTAGTTTACCTGTAAGTTCACCTTGACATCGTCTTCAACTCGGAATGTGAGTTCCGTTTCCTTCACGTTAGTCGCCGGCTGCGAAGCAGTATACACAAAGAGCCCCAGAAGGATTATTATGAAGCTACAGAAATAGAGCCAATGCAGCTCTGCATCCAGCATGAAGAACGAGAAAATCAATAGGTACACACTCAAAATAATAAACAATAAATTAAAAAGCGTGACTGAGTACTTCTTCAGGAAGAGGGGTGTAGTCGCGCAGAAACAACTTGTGCATACAGCGAAGCCCACTAGTAGTCCGTACTGGCTAGGACTTACAGAGTGTATAGGAAAGCTGCAGCGAGGGTCATCAGGCTACTCTCCACAGTGCCTCCAAATTCCCAATGCGCCGCCTGCAAGTCCGCCATCAGTACTGCCACTCCACATAGACAGGTCGCCAGACCAATGTACTGCACCACAGTGTACCTCCGTCCATTGATGAAGTAGGAAAGTGCAGCCACCATCACCAGTGAAGTGTAATTGTAACTTCGAATCATCAGAAAGTTTCCCTGAGTTTCAGTCACACTTGCAACTGAGATCTTTAGTAACTTGCGCCAATTGCACACGACCATCTTCTGGCGAAGTGCGTAGATCAGGAAGCAGCCGAAGATTGTGGAGAGAAAGGCGTAAAGCCACATCTGCTCGAGGAGAGGGGCGTTCACATCATTAGCCGCGAGCAAAGCGATGAAAATTCCTAAGCAGGAGGTGACTAGAGAGAAGCACTGTCCAAGCAGTACTCCCGTCCCCTACATTTTCTCTACATGTTTGGACTTTTTACGAGAAGTCGGCTACCGCTAGGGCAAATTGTCTTTAGCGCAATTAGAGTATGAGCCTGAATAGCGGAGTAGAGGGACAATGTATATCGAGCGAAATTAATGATTTGCAGCTTGTTTCCGCAATTGTTCTAACACCGCCGAACATCCAAACAACCTTAGTCTAATGCTCAAAAGTAGATAGAGAAAAGTTGAGTTTAACTACCTACGCTTTCTCATAGTCGTCCAGAGGCTTTTGACAAGTCTCGTACGGATAGTGGAAAATAGCCATCATGGCAATGAAGTTGAGGGAAAGCATGACAGCCAGCCCAGGGTCATGGAGCACCGTGTCTTGCCAGCGAGAACACAGTCCTCCGATTCTGGCAATGGCGTAGCAGAGGCCGAAGGTGTAGCAGCGAATGGAAGTGTCGAAGAGTTCGAGAGTGAGCGGGTACAGGATACGGAAGGAAAAGGTGATAGCGAAGAGCAAAGTCAGCAGACAGCAAACGAACACTATCTGATTCGATGTTATTGCAGCTACAAATGTGGACGCGATTTGGATAAGGACGAAGCCGAGAAAAGTCCACCTTCTCCCGATATCCGGCATTTCCACAAAGGGCAGTGGGATAAACACGGCTATTGGCAGTGTGGAAATCTCCACTGCCATCAAGGGGTTATTCAGATAGTTAGATAGGTTTTCCGGGAAGCTGCTGAAGATTGTGCTGTTCTGGTAGCCGGTCAGGAACCACATGAGGGCCAGGTAAATGAACCTGGGTCTGTACTTGTCATTCCAGATGCGTTGCCGACATTCACCCGCGTCGTAGGGAGTGTCCTTGATAGTGACTGCACGCACTTGAGCGATTTCCTCGTGAGAAAGTGTAGGCTTGCAGTTGAAGCGAGCGATGAAGTTGAACACTTTTATCGCCTTGTCCGTCTTCCCTATCATTGCAAGGTAGCGGGGAGGCTCCACAAACAGGATGTTTGCAGCAAGCATGCCCCCTATAGTGGGCACTACTGCTAGGAACAACAGCATTCGCCAATGCGTTGGGTCCAGCATAGGCACCATGTAAATTGCCACTGCTGCTCCTCCGATCGCTCCGCTGATGATAAACACAAACAGGCCGATCAGCATTGCTCCTCGGAATCGAGGCTGCAGGATTTCGATGGAGTAGGTACTGACAGCAGGACGGTTGAACCCCAAGCCAAGTCCAAGACAAAAGAGCCCCAGGAGAAGCCAAGGGAAGGACAAAGACACTACCGCCAGCATGAGACTTGCCGTCTTGAGCAGCAGTCCCCACTTCATCACACTCAGTCGTCCGTACTTGTCCCCAAGCCAAGGCACTGTCAGGCCGGTGATAATTATGCCCACGTCTCTTGCGACTGACAGCGCGGTGACTTGCCAAGGATCGAGGTTCCACTCGTCCTTGATGGACTGCGCGAGTACGTAGGAGAAGATGTTCATCATGCTTTCGCTGATGTAGATGCACCCTACGAAGAACAGGCTGAAGAACTGAAAAGGACCCAGGCCGATGCGCGCGTAGATCGTGTCCAGCGGCTGTCGAACCAGTGGAGCGGACATAATGGAAGCCTGAGAGCCTAAAGTGCCTTGTTTCTGTGCTAGAAACGCACTTGTTTTCCTACAGACAGGGAGAAATCTGTGCAACCTTTGAACGGTGCAACAGAAAACACACTATCTTAGACTTAAAGTGACTAGAGAGTGCAGATAAGGTCTGCCACCCGGGGGTAGAAGTCGCATAATGCCGAGGGTGTTAGTACATGGCTGTGCGTAAACGCCCGCGAAAGACGCCAAACGGCAAGCTGGAGGCGTACATCGCCAGTCCTCAGAAGACTCCGAAAGTGGAAATTCCCCGTGACTTGAGTCTACTCCCCTATTCCTCCCGCTTCGCTCCCCTCACAGACAGTGACCTTTTCGACCCCAATCTCAAGTCTGCCGCCCTGCGCTTTCTTCGCTCCTTCGAAAGGGACAAGTCCGACGCCTTCGCTATGCTCATCCTCGGACCTACAGGCTGCGGAAAGACCTCATCCATTCGCTGTGTAGCGCGAGCGTTGAACAAGAAGATCGTCGAGGTGACCACCACTGATGACCGAAGTTCCCAAGGCCTGAAAAGAGTGCTGGGCGAAGCCACTCAGACCCACAATGTGCTGCAGACGGCGGTTCTGCTGATAGACGATGTGGATGTGGTGTCGGAGCAGGACAAGGGGTTTTACAAGGCACTGGGCGACTTGATGGAGGCTTCGAAGGTCCCGATTGTGCTCACAGCTATGCACCTCCCTGCGTCTCTGCCTTGGAAGGACCGAGTGAAAGTGTATGAACTCAAGCAGCCTGAGGAGGTCCAAATGGTTGAGCGCTTGGAAAGCATCTCGAAAGCTGTAGTTCTGAATGTGCCTGAGTCAGTGACACAGGCGCTTTGGCGCGGATACAAGGGCAAGCCGGGAGCCATCCTCAACGCGCTGCAGCTCTCAGACCTGGCCCTGATGACGGGACTGCACGGAGACGTAGCCACGCTTTCCGTCTCAGCGACAGAGACCACAGCCACAGGCCAAGCCCTATGGACCAGTCACAACAACGAGCAAAGTCTAAGCGTCTACATCGACTTCCTCCATTCTAACTGTGAGAAGTTGTTCCCACAGCTACAGCAGCTCAGTGGCTTTGAAGACTTGCTGTGCTGCTTCGACCGACTCCAGCAGTACTGTGTGGATGCTGTGAGCACGGATGTGCGCGTGCTCGATCAGATGCTGTGTGAGCATAGTCTCGATGAGGTGGTGATTGGAAGAGAAACGGCGAGGGCGGAAATGGAGTTCCCGGTTCTTGCTCGAGCCGAGACTTCGCCCTACCGCACTCGTTCCAAGGCCCGGAGGCCTGCCTAGTTATTAAAGCTTTCAGCTGCACACATGGACTTATCCCTAGAAGTGCTGTCCAAGTAGGGGAGACTAGTAGTCGAAGGCTTAGTACTTACGTATACCCGCAGTGCGCTGTATTGCCTGCTTAGGGATATTCACTCCCCGAAATACCACAACTGGTTGGCAGTGCAGTTTACTCTCTGAAAGACAACTACCACACTGAGGGACACGTCTAGAATGAGCTGCCCTGAGATGGTGGGCGCGGTGCACGCTATTAGTGAGTGTTGAGGCGGGCTGGGTGTGAGGCAAGTCTGCATGCACAAGAAGGCAAGCAGCTGCATCGCTATTAGAAGGCGAAAGACCTCAGAAGGGCACTCTTCTACGACTAGCTAGGCTATGCAGGCTCAGATAGACTAATCCTTTTCATCGGAGGTCAACTAGAGATACGTGTTCATCACTGCCATTAATTATAAGGGCGGCTACCCGTCACTAGGCGTCTAGCCTTAGCACCTTGGATTCTCCTACCTATCTGGAAATACACTCTAATCTTGCAAAAGCAGACTTCTGATATCGGCAGAATAGCAGAGATAGTAGTCCGGACTACATTTTTCGAAAATAGGCAATTCGCCGTTTTTATGAGAATCGTCTATCGGATTAGCAGATGAATAACTATGTGTAATCAATAAGCAATTTATATCTTTCCAGTTAGATCGGACCTTTCCTCTGCAAATCTCATACGAAATCAGCATCACTCTAACGCTAAGATGAATACACAAATGCACTCAAGTTATTCGCAATTCTATTCCCCTCCCTAATCCATACAATCCCAATTATCCTCCTTCTATGGTCTTCTCCCCTTTAGGAAGCCTTCTCCTGACTCTGAAGCTTCTAACCTCTCCTGGCGAAGCCTGAATCGCAGGTAACTGTCTTGCTTTTTGCTGCAGTTCGATACTTTGCACTTGAATGAGTAGTGGCTGCGTAGACCTCAGCAAGGCCATGTGGTCTCTATTCAACTTTCGGCATATCTGCTGCAGACTACCCTAAGTCTGCAGAAGGCTGTTAAAGATGTCTTTCCGAGCTCTACTCTCTGGAGTAATCTGATTACTGATAAACTCAAACCCACATTTCTGCAGCTTTAGAATTTCGAGTTCCGAGTAGGTCTCGTCACAGGGAGGAGGGAGTACACATCACCTTGCTGACTCATAGAAAGGAGGTCTCGAAGGTGAGAGGCTTCAGGGCTTTTTAGAGGCTTGAAATTTCTTTTCAACTTGAGTTAGTTTGGGGCAGAGACTTGGGTATATGCACTGTTAGTGGGTTGGAGTCCGGGCAGTTGTGGGGGACATAGAGCTGCTTTAGAAACTCGCTCCAGCGCTCCTTGTTACATCTTTAGCACTAGAAAGAGTCATTTCTGCCCACTTCAGGCTGCCTTTATAATGGATGGGAGTGATGAGCTTGTATCTTCGATGAAAAGAATTAGAATATATATCACTGTGACAATCTCCTTATATGTACCCAATATATTCCCTTCCATTAAATTTACCTATATATGTATGAGACTCTGGAGAAGACTGCTTATAGTCATTATGAGGAAGAAATTGTAGAAATAGTCTAAATTTTCAAAGAAATACACCAAAGGTTGAAATTATGTGAGTGGCTGGGTCTTTGGGTTGAGAGAGAGGTGTTTCACTCGGATGCAGTGCAAAGGCTCAGATATACGGAAAGCATATACCAGACATTTGGTCTGTTAATCCCTGAGTAAGGAATATAGGAAAGTAGAAGGTAAAGATTTGGGAATAAACGGACTTCCAGATACTGTGAGGATCAGCGAAAAAAGAGTGTTTGCCTTTAAGTTTGGACTGCGGATCCAAGGGTTCACTTGGTTCCGACAATTACATACCTTTTTTCACGCTTCCTGGAAACCTGGGAGCGCCACTGGGGAGGCTTGCAGGCAGCTGATCAGGACCTGCACACAGGACCGAGTCAGCATCAGCCGACATCAAAGAATGACACTACTAGTTTTACTCGCTATGCATCGAGAAAATACACAGAGATGCATAGCAACGCTCTTCACATAGTTTCTTTCTAGTAATTACTTCCCCACATCTACTGCAATATGTTGTTTGTCTCAAAGGCAAACCGCAGGTCCACGGCTTCACTCGATGTTTTCGATGAGTCTTTAAAGCGGTTGAAGACAGGCCGAAGTCTCCCACGGCTGCAGACTCTGCCGAGGAAGGAAGACCTGGCTCAGTGGCAAGCAGTGTACAGGCCGAGTCGGCGCATGGCTCGAAGATCCTCCCCACAGCCTCACTCTACCAGTCCCATTCCTATCATTTCCCTGGCAAAAGTCAAAGCTGGGGTCCGTCCTGGCAAGCCCTGGTTCCCTGACATGCCTACAATGGATCTTTCCCACTCTTACGACCACAGCCACAATCGGTCCGATTCCCTGTCCAGAGTCTTCCCAGCCGCTACAGCCAGCTTCGACAGCCTTCCTCCAAACACTGATACGAACGAGTATGCAGCTAGTGCTCGGACTGCCTTTCAATCTGGCTACTTGAAGCAAAGCAGAATAAGACTGAGATTAGCCGCACCCAGGGAGCACCCTGAGTATGCAGAGAATGGACAATTCGGCAAGCGGAGGGACCGAGTGGTGAGATACAGGGAAAGCATGCTGAGGCTGAGAACGCTGGTATCAGGCCGGCAGCTACTTAGTTAGTGGTAATAATGGCTTCCTTTCGCAAAAAGCCAGTGTTCATGCTAGTGGGGTGAACTGTACTTCTACGAGTTTTCAAGTACTTTGACTTTGATGACTCTGGGACGTGTCTCTGGAAGATGGGTGAGGGCCATTGAGAAGACAGAGTAGTGGGAAGTAAGCAGGCACTGGAGCAGCTTTATGCATATTATGGCACAGAACATAGTGGAGAGTTGGATTATAACAGGAATTCGTAGCGGCTGTATTCGGGGAACAAAGTCTTGCACAGCACCAAAGTGCATTGGGCCATATTCAAGGGAAACTGGCGGTACGCGGAGCCCGAGGCAAAATCGGACTTGCACCTGCATTCAAAATAATGGACGATGACAACTCCCACGAACTCGATTTCTCTGAATTTGCAAGGCTGTGCGTGACTTCCGCATGGAAACTCCAAGGGAAAACCAACATATCGCTTTCAATGTTATTCCGGCGCTGTATACTATAACCAGTTCTTACAGTTAGAGGACCGATGAATAACTTCAGAAGGAAACTGAGCGCTGATGGAAGCGGTGTATTGGACATCACAGATATCAAGAGGTTTTACAATGCAAAGGGAGAAATTAAGAAACGTGCTGGGCGAGTTCCTCGACACCTTCGAATATGCGCGAAGTCGAAACTCGCATTTTGTTTACTAGTTCGATTTGAGCGAAGGCAGACAAATTGACTACAATGAGTTTCCTGAACTATTCAGGGAAAAATGAGTTCTCCCCCGAAAGGCACTGGTGCAACGGTTTTTGCTAATCTGGAATGGTAGTGTAAAAGTGGATATCCGGGAAGTGTATAATGCGAAGCAGCACCCGGAGGTGAGGATGGGGAGAAAGACAGAGGAAGAGTTGATGGGAGACCGCCGATTATCCCCCGAAGTGTTCGTAGAGTAATAAAGCAACATATCAGCCTTCATTGGCCTGAACTAAGCAGACGACGAACCAGTATTTCGAGCTAATGCTGAAAACACTTGGAAACTGGAAGGCAAGACATATCAGAAAGGCTGGACTGCAGACAATACCGCCGCAGCAAAAAGGTCAAGTAATTCTAATTAGATTGAATTTCCCTCATACAACATACATTAGGACACTAGTTGGCTCTGTGTTGTGTGCTAATTGCCTCTTCAATGCAGTGCTTTTATAAAAGTCGCAGGAAAGCTTTGCATTGATTATTTGTATGAGAGATGATAGAACTGGGAGCATAGGAAAGGTCCTGAATGCGCACTTCAAAGAGTCACAAAGTCCTCTACTGCAATTCACTCAATCTCCTGCAAAATCGAAGAATTTCCCTAGCCTGCAATTCTCCCTGCCATTAATACCTCGCTGTCGATGAAGTTTCAAAGCAAAATCCCTCGAGTGAAGTATACAGCGGAGGAAGAAAAGCACATGAAGCGGTACGTGCAAAAGCACAAAGACCAGTCGCCTGGCTCAATTGGCTTTTGGAAAACTGCCGTCAAGGCCTTGCGTCTGACCCATTCCCCTGACTCCCTGCGCTGTCACTGGAAACTCCTGCAAGGCAAGAGTAGCTAAACTAGCTGCACCACTCCAGGACTACCAGGCTTACTGGCCTGGGCGTAGGCAGCAAACCTACTAGAATGCTCTTGGCTAGGACCGCTGAAATGTCTTGCTCCTGAGTGTTTGCACCCAACTGCGCAACTTGTTTTTCCAGTCCTAGTGCCACTTTCAGTGTTTCCAGTGGCCACTCTCTCGGCAACTCTTTCAAAAATAGTGACTCAACTGTCTTTTGAGCCCTCAGAAACTCATACACAAGCGGTATGCTGCCCTGTCTAGTGCTCACGGTCCAGTGGTAGTCGATGCGGTTTGCGATGAGTTCAACTATGTATCGTAATGTGTCTAGTTGCGAGGGAAGATCTAGCGACCACTGAGCGGCTATCTTCAGGGTAGATATGAGAAAATGACTGGACGCAGTGTTGATTCGCTTTAGGAAATAACTGGCATTGCGAAGCGTAGCAGCCAATATCTTTCCTTCCTGTATCTGTCCTTTGAGAATTGTTTTGTGGGTCGCAGCCGCTAATAAGTCGAAAAGCGAACTTACGCCTATCGGCACGGACCCAAGAGCAGGGCTCGAAGCCAGCAATAGACCCGCGGACCTATCCGCTGTAAGACAATTCAGCAACTCACAATGCAGCAAATCAGTTTCTTTCCACAGCTCACAGACCAGCTTTGTGAGCATATTGATGCTTTTCCTGTGAGTGCACAAATACATGTGAATCCGAGAATTGGCCTCACTGAAACGTAGCAGTAGGGGTAAAGGCTCGAAAACACCTTCTAGCAGGTCTTCTATTAGGCCTTCGCAGAGCACTTGAAATTCGCTGTCGCTGGCCAAGGACGATACGATGGCTGCGCCTAGATTCCCACTAGGGGCGATTAGGTCCTCGGGCAGCCACATCTGTCCCTTGGTCGCATATTCCTCCTCTTCAGGCTTATACGGTCTTAGTAGGCTTATCAATAACTTCGCACTGAGCAGTCCCACTTCCCCTGCTCTCTTCCGATGTCCGGCCATAACATTCAATAGTGAATACAATAGGGCTTGAGTATGCGCTACCCTAGAGCTGGCTACCAGTACTCTCCAAGGACCCTGTTCACAGAGTGCGATCAGACATTGCAGCACTGCAGTTTGATTCACTTCTAGCCCTGTGATAAACCCCTCGCTTTCTGGAAGGACTAGGCCGGGGTACCACATCAATCCAGCATCCCCGCCTAAGCGCCGCACTCGCTCTGTTTCGAGACTGGACACGACCAGTCCGCGCTCCACTGAAACCGCTACCAATGCACTGACAAAATCCACTGCTAAGCGACTTTCCCAAAGCGGGTTTGTGATCTCTGGCTCTAGCGTGTGCAGAGTGGGTAGGATGTGTGTTAGTGATTGGATAACCTTCAGCTTGTATTGAGCTTCGCTTGGATTTGATAGGGCTGATATCGCCAGTCGACACATAGGCTCTAGGTCAGTCCGTAGCTGCGCCAATTCAGTCTCCCCGGGCCCAAGACTTGAAGGGTCACAATTCCCCATTCCATCATAGCAGGACAATGGCAGAAATGGACTTCTCAGCTCAGAACCTCACCTCTCTGGACTCCCTCCTTCCCTCTCTATCAGCCGACCTGCACTCTCTCGACCTGTCCAGTAACGCTCTTGCAGTCCTGCCAGATCTGTCCCAACTGCACAGTCTGCAGCATTTGGACGTGGCTGGTAATCGCTTCCCTGACGCAGAAAGCGTCCTATGTGGACTTGTGGCGCTACCGGCACTCACATCCTTAAATGTGGATTTGGAGCCACAGGAGCTAAAACTGCTAGTGGCTCGCTTGCCTAACTTGCAACTTATTAACGGCAGAAAGGCGCATGTCTCGGACTTCCAAGACAAGGTCAACTCCCTCTTCTCTCAAGTGAAGTCGCTGCGCACTGCCCCTCCTAGTGCCCGTGATGACCGAATAGAAGCGCGTCTGTGGGAACTGAGTGCGGATTTAGAAGCCAAGGAGGAATACACATCCGCCGATCAGTACCAAAGACGCTCACTTCTCATTACAAAACGCGCTTTTCTCGCTTGTTTAAAGGACGCCCTGCGGCCGCTATTAGCCGAGGAACTGCAGTCTATAATTACTCAGGCGGAATCGCTGGAAAACGACCTCTTCTTGGAATTAGCGGACTTAGCCCCTACTCGTCCAGTGTCCGTCACTCCCCTCAGTTCCCCTCGCAAAGCCGAAGACAGCGACACTGTAGCAATGGAACTCGAGCCCGAAATACAGCGGATCTCATCTAGGCGACTTAGTGCCGAGCCTGTCGACCTGCGTATGGACAACATCGCACTCCGGGCAAGGGTGGAAGGGCTGGAAGCAGATGTACTGGCTTTGATCAACTCCGCGAAAGCGAAGAGTGCAGAGGAAGAGAAACTTGTGAAGGAGTTGGAAGGACTGAAAAACTCGCAAAGCTGCATGGAGGCGGAGTTGCAAGGCTACAAGGAGATCTTCGAAAGAGACAAGTCGCAAGAAGCCAGCGACCAGACCGAGCCGCAGCCCCGGGAAAAGCCGCACATCCGCTCTGCGCAGTCTCCGCTCTACCGCAGTCTTTCCCAAGAGCGGGCCAGGGCGAGTCAGATCCGCAGTCTCCGGCAAAGCACACTTGGAGAAAGCCGCTTGCTGAGTCGCAAAGCACTACTCTCCTGCATTGCTGAAGTGTACGAGTCCAAAGTTAGAAGTGACCAGAGGAATTGGGATAGCCGCTTACCCCGGGAAACGCTCGCTGAACACCTCCAGCACTACCTCAGTACTAAATACGGCCTCAAAGTGAGATTCACACAGACTATTAGAGACCGCTGGGAAGTTGCGCTCTTCGCAGCTTTGGGCATGTACAGCCAGGACGACTGCGACGTGGAGCTGTTCTCCAAGTTACTCCGTGCTCAGTTGGACGAAGGGTACCGCTCGACTCACGAAGCACTCAAAATCCGCATACTTGCGACTCTTAGCGACGTCACAAGTCGCAGAAGGAGACGGCGCATAGACAACTCTTTGAGCGAACTCGAAGCGCAAGAGGTGATTTCAAGCATATTTCCTACTGAAGACCGGCCGATTCTGCTGGAAATCCTAAAGGCTTTGGGACAGCAGTTAGTCCTAAGGCGCAATTTGCCGGTGAATCGGCCCGGTGCACATTACAACGCCAATACACTTTTACACGTCCTGCTCAAGTACAGACTTCAGCATCACTGTGAGCATCTAAGCGGCTTCCTAGCGGCCTTCCAGCAGGTAGACAGTGACGAGGACGGCAGACTCACTCAAGGCGAACTGAGGACTTTACTGCGAGGAGCGGGGCTAGAGGAAGACCAAGTACTGGCGATGCTGCGCGCTATCGACCCTGCGAACCTCCAAGTGGCGACTTTGTCAGAGTGCATTGCAGTGCTGCGTGAGCACAGAGGCAACCTTCAACTCTGGGACTAGAGTCTAGAGCGACCAGTCCGCTAGTTCTCTTATCATAGGCCACCGCTGGTAGGGCACATCGAGTGCTCCACGCCTGGGTAATTCGAGGGAGTGTTGGAGGAGCGTGGAATTCCTTGTGAAGTCACTACTTGTTCGACTTGAAGTGCAGTCCGGGCTGAACTGCGGGCTCTACACTGTCTAGCGCTGCAGCTTACCTTCTAATACATCTGACACGTACAGTCTGCAAGTTGGTGCATAGATAGCCGCAGTCCAATGGCTTGGCTGCTCGTCCTGCAAGAGTAGCCAATCCTTGTTAGAACTGCAGCAGGACTGGAAGTGTGCACAGCGCAATTCCGCTCATATAAAATCGCTTATATTAGGAACTTTGACTGAACAGTCAGACTACAACTCCCTATATCCAAAGACTGCTGATAGTACAACGCCCCAAACTCCGCTTTAACCATCCCCCTTAATGTCCTATCCTCCCTGCATCCTTCCCTCCACTCCAGCACACTGCGCCTTATTAAGTCCTACGTGTGTTTAATACCCTGGTGACTAATAATGGATATCAATTTCAAGCCGGACAGTCTCAGTCCCGAACTTCGGTCTTTGATAGAAGCTGCAGTTCAAGTCACTCCCGTGCTGCGAAGCCGCCACGGCAGACGTTTGGCTTTACTGGAGGAGAAGAAGCCGGAAAGTGATTTCCAGAAGGACAAATAGCTTCTATTTAAGTCGCTAAGGACCTAAGACTGGGCCTAGCTTTTGGCCGGTCCATTTCTCGATTTCGCATACGTCTATGCCGTTTTGATACAGCCACCAGACTCTTTTGTCCTGCAGCTCACTGCCTACCTCCATCGTAAGTCGCCATCTCTCCCTCAGTCTCAAAGCGGACTGGTAGGGAAAATTGCACTCCTCACACAGACTTCCCAGGTCTGGTTCCGTAGCAATGAGCTGGAAAAACGCAGCTAAAAGCGCCTCATTATCAACATCCTGCAGCGTGAAGTTGAAGCAAATGTCCCTCACAAAGGACTCCTCAAGGCCCAGCTTGTACGTGATGGTAGTGCTGGAGTAGCCCATTAGCAGGAGCTGAATCACTACCTTTGTCAGTACTTCCAATGTAACAGGACCATAGGTGTCTAGCAGCGGTCTCCACATTTCTGCGAACAGCAATTCCGGAACTCGCAAAAAACCACATATTTCCTCAGCTCGCTCAACTCCGTATTCCCTGATTCCTCTCAGTAACAGGACCTGCAGTCCCCGGGAAAGCAGCACATTGCCCCGGTCTTCCAGCCACTCCTGCAGCTGCAGTTCCCGGAAGTGCGCAAACTGCTGCACCACATTTTCCTTGTTCCCAGTTTCGGTTGCTTTCCTGCCGAACATTGCTAAGTCGAAGCAATCTGGTATGCCGAGGATGTTGCTGCTGGCCCGGGGACAGATCATTTTCTCCATGTTCACGTGTCCTTTTAGGATGTTTTTCACACTTCCGCGGCGGAGTTTGACGAGTTTGCCGATGTCGGGGAAGGAAAGGCCGGCTTTGAAGGCAGTTTTGCAGCGGTTGAGGAGGGAAAGTAGCTCCGGACCTTCGATTGTTCGGAATAGCTTCAGCCACTTATCGCAGAAATCAGTAGGGTTTAGGCCGTGCTTCATGCACGTCATCGAGACCGCGTTTTGGTCCTTATCTTTGACTTCCAACAGCACCTTCTCCTCAATTACAGCCCAACGCGGGTGAGTGAATGTGATCATGTCAGTTTTGTTCACTGTGAGTGTGCGTCTTGTCCTTTTCCGGTGGCGGAAAGGCTCGTTCTGAGGCGTCAGCATTATAAGACTTCCCTAGTCAGGGCCACGTGTCCACTTTAGGCTATAACTTCAGCGAATGGTCGCCATTTCCCGCATACAGGGTTGTGCGGAGACAAAAGCAAGTGGCATGGCTGCTTGTAATAAATTGCCCAGCGAATGGAAACAAGCAAGACCCTGGCAAGCCCAAATCTAAGCCCACTGCAGGTTAAAATGATCGTAGCGGCGGTCAAGGTGACACCGAAGGTACTGGAGAAGTACGGGAGAAGGATGGCCCTACCTGGGCGTGAGCCCTCGCCCGAAGCTTTGCCTAGCTAATTTCCACCCAATTTCCTACCACTCTACCCAAATAGCCACAAAATGGCCCTATTTAGTCCAGCTGTCTTAGTCTCTTTACCGCTTCTCGTAGTCCTGCTTTTTCAGTGACAATCTGGAATGTCATTTGCAAGTGGGTCAGACCTGTGCGCAGTGCCCTGTGCTTCCACTCTCGTTCTAGGTCTTGACTGCGGTCTTGAGACGCTGGTTTGTAGGAATCAGCGGAAAGTTGCACGCTTACGTCGGTGGTTTCTGCACTGTCGGGCTTGAACGGGGGAGACCCGCTCCACTCCGAATCGAATAGTACCAGGTCAGGAGAGGGGCAGCAAGTGCCTTGGAGCGACTTCGGCCTATCCTTACTTGTTCTCTGCTTCAAAATCTCCACATAGTCCGCTCGCCTGGACTTCGGACTAAACAGCGGACTTTTCAAATCGAAAGGCGCTGCAGCGGAGGGTCGCTTCCATGGCGGCTTCGTTTGAAGCGGTCTAGATATCTTCGGAGGCAGTGTCCGGAGCGACTCAGAGACTCGATGTCCCTTCGAAGTCTGAGGAGACTGCACATTTGAGGCAGAAAGCGACATTGTCGGTATCTTTAAAGAGGCTTTTCCTGGGAAAAGGCTCCAGACCTCTAATTGAGGAGTAGTTTTTAGTGCTTTCCAGGCTTTTCGCAGGCATTGGTGATAGTACTTTCTGCATATCCAGACCAAATCCAGCACCTTTCTAGCTGCGATATGGGGAATTTCTCGAGTTCTGCATAGGTCTCTAAGCACGTATTTGAGCCGAATGCCTGATAAGGCTTGCAAAAGCTCTAAAGCCTGCTTGGCTTGATGTAGTCCACTGCATTTGCTGTAAATCCGGTTGAAAGCCCAGTTGCAAAGGCGTCTTCGGACCTTTTCCACTCTCATTTCCAGCAGAACGAGTTCCGCCTGGAGTCGAAAACGGCTAAAATCTGCAGTTTGCAGGACTGTAGCGACCTCTCTCCATACTTGTTTCCGTAGAAGGGCCTTTAGCCGCCCTGTCAGAGTCCGCGCTCCTAGTGATTTCGCGTTTATTCTGCCTGCTTTTCGCATGCGCATTTGCAGACTAATCGTCTTCCAGCGACTATAAAAGGCTGCCAGCACAGTCCGAATTCTGCTCCTCTGAGCCAGCAATGGGCGCAGTCGCGTCCTCTGCTCTTTCCGCAGGGAAATATAGCCCTGAATGTGGGTGAAGGCGCAGCGCAGTATTGCCTTTTTCAAAGAAAGTGCGACTGCCTGTGCTCCTGAGGTCTTGAAATCGAGTCGGACGGGCTGAAATCGCCAATGAAGTATGTAACTTCTCCGAATCGCATCTATATATCGACTCCTCAAAGCATCCAATTTCCCTACCAATCTCGCATATCTGGGCCTATTTCCCTGCACACGGGCAGGACATTGCTTCAGCACCATGCAGCCGTACCTTTTCAAGCATCTCTGCACTGCGTCACTGAGGCGAATCAAGCCCGCCTGGCAGGGTAACAGGGGGGAGTTGCTCTGTAGCTCATTCCACCTGTCTAATCGGCCATAGACTCTATGTTCCAAACTGTCGATATAGTGGGAATGACGGTATGGAGAAAGTGAGGCCAGTGGGGAAGCGAAGGATTGAGAGGGTGTTAGGGGGTGTGCGGTGTAGATGCAAAGAGTTGGGGCAGGTACCACCGAGAAAGAAATCAACGAGCCAAATAGCCGTCCCGTCCAGGAATTCAGACCACAAGCAGGTGAAAAGGTCTTATTTTCCTCCCTCTCAGGCTTTTCCCACAGGTACAGCACTTCTAACCCCTCGGCCTGTCCATACACTCCCTCGTCCAAAACTCCGATATTTGCTATTTTCGTGCCTGTTTCAGTGGGCAGTCTCACCAGGTCCAAACAGGCATCAGATAAATACACCTCTCCTAGGTCCGTTAAAGCCACTATCAAATTGTTTCCCACTACCGCGTTTTCGACATATTTTTCGCGTAATCCCGGCAAAAGGATCGGTTTTGAGGTCTGATTAGACCCAATTCCCTCCCTACAAAACCGTAAAGAAGGTCTGATTCCTTTTTCATGTCCTCCGATTTCTCCGTAGAGATACAGAAACCCGCCTGTAGTGGTAAGTGCTGTAAGAGTTTGACTACAGGCAAGCTTTTTCCCAGTGAAGGCACGTGCAGAAGGGACTGGGGCGGGTGGGAGACGGATAGGACTGCTACGGCCTAGCTGGGAGCCGGAGCCCCAGGTCCACAGCTGCCCAGTGTCTGTGTGGGAAGTACGGTCGAGGGCTGCGCAGTGTGAGGAACTCATGGCTACCTGCGAAATGCTCACTTCGTCTAACCCCTGTAACTTCACGAATTCCATGCATTCCTCCAAGCCTCCCATAACCCCACTTCCTTCTCTGTCTTGTCCCTTCACATACACCACTCCTTCCGTAGTAGCCAATAGGAGCACGTCCCCGCTACAAGCCAGCTGCCGTACTTTTACTCCCTTCGGCTTCTCTAGAGGGACTAGTAGGCTTTCTTCTGCCTGCCAGACTTCCCCTTCCTCATCCAAAATGTAGTGAAGTCTACATTCTGAAGGGAAAAGTTGCACCGGGAAGTGGGGAGCGGGCAGAAGAAACACCTGGGAAATGGTCATTTGAGAGGGGGAAAGCCTGACAGTACCCAGACTCATTTCTATTAGCATATCCTTCAGTCTGAGTACCATATCTGCCAGTCCTATAATAGATGCAGACTCCGCACCGCTCCAGCTCTTCCCGCAGTCCGATTCATGTGCCAATGAACTTCCCTCGGAAGTCCTCGTACAGCAGTCTCCCTGCCTCGTTCTATAGCCAGGTCCTTTCCAGCGCCAATGTCCGCAGACGCCAGCGAGGAAGAAGCAGTGTTGACTCCCCCACCACTCCCATCACCAGACAAAAGGTCGCAGAGGAGCTCGCAGCCCTGCAATCGGACAAGCGACAGCTCCGCAGGACTGACTGGACCCTGGGTATCTTCGCAGCTCTCAGCGTATGTCTCGGCCTGCTAGATTCAGACCTGTACTGGCTGTGGGGACGGTCGGAAACAGGGTGGTTGCAGTGGCTGCGCCTGCTAGAGTCCTGCCTGACTCTGTGGATATGTAAATAACACGCAGGGCGCTGTCTGTACCAACGGTACAGCTGCTTACATACATTGAGTACTAAGAGTCCCATTCATCTCAAGTATGAACGAGTCTTTCTGTCCACTTCCCTGCAAATCCCCTTTACCTCGTCCGTCCTAGTCTATCCACTCCTCGTAGAAGTCCTACTGTGCTCTGTCCACAACCCGCCCTTTCTCAACTATTCCTTCAGTGTGCAGTCACTAGGTCAGCCGCTCACCTACAGTCTTAACGACGTGGTGACGTGTGTATTGTGTGTGCGGCTCTATCTCGTGGCGAGACTGGCAGCCCAAGGCTCTCCGATGCTAGGCGACCGTCCCGGCCACTGGTGCGACTGGTTCGGAGTTTCCCAATCTCCCTCCTTCGGCCTTAAGTGGACCCTTCACTTCCGACCCCTAAGCTCCCGGGCTCTAATCGTCCTGTCACTAACCGCGCTCTTCGCAGCGATCATCCGCATATGGGAAAGAGCAGACCCCGGCAGCAGACTCGAGAACTACACCGAAGACCTGTGGCTAGTGTTCGTGACCTCCACGACTGTGGGGTTCGGAGACCTGGCGCCTAGGACGCATATAGGCAGGGGCGCTGCAGTGCTGGCTTGCCTAGGCGGAAGTCTCTATTTGGGCCTGTTAGTGCAGGGGATTCAGCAGGTTATTTGTATGAGTTCGAGGGAGGAACAGGCGTATGCGATTATATGTCAGAGGGAGTTGATGCAGGGAGCGAAAAGGCAGGCGGGGAAAGCGCTACGAATTGCGTTTTGCATACTGTATCGCAGACGGAAGCCTGTGGATAAGGCCTCTGTGGCTCCTGCACCTCTCAGCAAGTCCTTCGCCTTCCAGTTCTCCCCTCTCTACCCCCACTACCGCCAAGCCTTCGCCCACTTCCGTCTCCTCCAGTCCCAGGCCCGACTCTGGTCCCCCTCCGCTCCTTCCACCCTCCAGCGACTCATATCCGAAGGCAACTCCGACGCTAGGGACGTCCTTGCGAAGTGCAAGTCGATCGCTGGGGACAAGGGAGAACTCCGCATGCTGCTTTCCTGTGTGATAGCGACCCAGAGAGTGCAGAAAGACCTGCTTAGATGGTAAAATAAGCGATATGGCCGCTGTGGATCCACTGGATGAGACTGAGGAGTGGTACGTGGCTGGGAAGGTAGACCATTACAACCTCAATAGGAAGCTACTGCGAGTGGGGTGTCGTCCTGCTAAGCGCAAATTTCTCGCCTGCCAACAAGCCCGCCGCACCGGCAACGTCCACCTGACCTGCGAAGTAAAAACTCCCTAGAAAGAAGCAGATGTCCTCACTCGCTGTGCCGAAGTGCTGCAGTACGTGCACGCAACTTTGACGGAGGAAGAACTGCGGTATAGGGACGAGGGAGCTAGGCAGTAATATGGCAGGACTGGGGGTGACGCTGGGCAGGGAGGAGGAGTACCTGTGTGGGAGATGTGGGAGGAGAGGGGAGGGACTGGCGGTGAGGGGAGGACAGGACTTGTGCTATCATTTGGAATGTACGCCTGTTCCTCCCTTCCTGCGACTTGACCCATCATTGGTTTCCTTAGACCTTGAGCTTCCCTGCGACCTACTCACTGCTCAGATCTGGATTCAGCGCCACAACCAATACTTCCAACTCCCCACCCGCTCCCTCTTTTCCCGCTACTCACAACGGCTCCCCAGCCTTCAGCAGCCCATCAAACGCGCTTTAATCGAAGCGTTTAAGTATGTGGACAGGAGGGAAATCGCCCTAATGGCCGGACCAGTCTGCAAAGAATGGTACTATGCAGCGTGGAATCGGGAGTTGTGGGGCGAAGGCAGGGTGGAGTGGCTGTACGCCTGGAAGGTCAGTTGCGTGCGATGTGGGAAAAGGCTGGAAAGAGAGGGGGAAATCGGACTGTTGTGCCCGGATAGCAGAAGGCTGCTATGTGTGCAGTGCAGAAATGCAAGGGAAATGATGCTTATTTCAATTGTCACTTTTTGCCGTTTGCGGGGTATTTCCCCCTCGCTGGCGCATCATTTCCGCCTCCCTGGCTTCCAGCTCCTCAACAAAGACGTCACTTTCATGGAAAGTGCGGCGCTCCGGCTCCAGTCCCTGCGCCACACTTTCCGCAGAGACCTACTCGCCCAGCTCGCCAAGGCTCGGAGACTTAACGAAGCGATGCAGAGGGAACTGCTGAGTCTGCCACTAAGTGACGATTTCGACGCTAAGGAGCACTGTAAAAGTCCCTATGTGGAGTTGATCAGGAGCGTGCTGACACTGAAAAGGCCGAGGAGCTGGCCTGCGAGGCGCAAGAAATGACCATATAGAGCTCATCCTTCTGTAATAACATGGCTTTCGCTTGCTTTCGGAAGACAGAGGAAGTCACACTCAGCGACCAAAGCCGCATTCTGCCCGGCCGCAGCGAGTAACACCCACAGCAGAGAAGTGGCCGATCGACTCAACACCAACGCCCACCACCTCATATTCGCCTGGGGAGTAGTCCCTGACGACTTCCACAAGCGACAAATCCCCGCTGATATCGCTCAGCGAGGAATCGCAAAGGTCACTTGTGGCCAAGGACATGTGCTGATCCTTACGAATGACGGACTTGTGCTGTCCGCGGGAGACAACCGGTATGGACAATGTGCCCGAGACCCTGCCAATCAGAGCATTTCCCTGTCTGCGTTTAACCTGGAAGCGGTCAAAATCGTGGATATTGCGTGTGGCTCGTACCATTCGTTAGTCCTAGGGGAAGGCGCGGGTAAGCGGAAGGTGTTTTCCTTCGGACATGAGCTTGGTAGTGGGTTTGAAGACAAACAGCATCGACCAACTCCTACGGAGTTCTCCATACCCATAGAAACGGAGCAAGTAAAGGCAGTTTATGCAGGTTTTAACCACTCTGCAGTGGTTACTCGTACTGGGAAGCTGTTCATGTGGGGGGAGTTTTTCACTGGGGAGAGGGTGAGGAGGGCGAAGCAGATTAGGACGGAACTGGCGGAAGGCACGGAAGTTAAGAAAATCGCACTGGGCAGAAAGCATGCAGTACTGCTAGAGGGTAAGGACTAGGCAGAAGGAGGAGATGTATATACCTGGGGGGTTAACACCTATGGAGAGCTGGGCCAAGGCGCAGTCAAGCGAGTGACTTTACCCCAAAAGTTAGACCAGACTCGGAAGATCCTGGATGTGGCGGCAGGGGCCAGACACACTCTAATGGTGGACACCTTCGGCAGCATCTTTTCCTTCGGGGACAACTCCCAAGGCCAGTGCGGATTCGACCAGTCTCGCTCCGATGTGCCAGTGGAAGTCGTGACTCGCGGCTATTTCGGCGGCGGCGACTGCAAGTGCCGGTTCATCTACTGCGGAGAAACGCACTCCGCCCTCATAACGAGCGAAGGCGAAGTGTTCGCTTGGGGCGACAACAGTGCCCTCAAGCTAGGCATTCCGGTGCAAAATGACATGTATGCGCCTACTCTCGTAGACGCTGTGATTGGGAAGGCAGTGGAGGCTGTGGGTCTGGGCGGGTTCTTTTCCGTGATCATCACCGGGCCGAGTGAAAAGGCACTGATTAAGTCCAGTGCCAACCGACTGGTAGTTCGCAAGGCTGTGGGTAGTCTGGTGACTGGGATTTTGGCTCGAGCGCCTACTAAGCCTTAGTTTAGGACCTATGCTCAACCTGTTAGTAGGCTTTTAATGACTGGCTAGCAAGCCAACTCCACTCTGTCAACTGGTCTTTCTGAGCAGTGGGTATATCGGGACAGTGTTTAGACAGGGAGAGGCTCTCTGCACCTTTTCTCTGAGATGCACAAAAGCAGAAGGAATCGACCTTCGCACAGTCTCCTCAGAGGTAGAAATAGCGAAAATCAGGAATTCTGCAGCTCCGAGCCAAATATCTCTTTAGTGCAGTACTAATTTAGCTATAAAACGGCTTTTCTCGCTATATTGGTAGTTTGTATACTCTAAAGACGACGAAATTGATAGTAATCTAGGACTATTTCGCCTGATTACAGCGATTATAGAGCAGTGCAGTTCGACAAAACTGCATTTTTTCACAGTAACTATCCACTTGTCCCTTCAAATCTATATGCTTTACAGCGAATTCCCCACTTTCCCCCCTTTGCAGACCCTTAACTTGCATATGTTTGCGACCTGCCCGCCCTTATGCCATATTTCCCTCGGACCACACTGCGCAAGGCCAGGTCCTGCCATATTCCCGCAGCGGTGACGTCGATATACACACCAAATGGCCAGTAGTCAGACGGTTCCCCCCAGTCCCTGCGTCAGTCTGGGCTACCTCGCTGTCTTTGCAGAGCTGCTGGACATGGAACGAGCCAAAAATGCTCTGCTCTGCATGCAGCTGATAGAGGAAAGAAGCAAGACCGTCGCTCTAATGACTCAAATGACCCTGCGGCCCGACTTGCACTATGAAGCTTCTTATCACACCCAGCCACACTGTGCACGCCAGGTGGGCGTCTATTCACAGGCAGTCCGCCAGCTCAAAATAGCCCGCTATAAGGCCAAGTTGAAAGGGAGGATACTGCGGGCCAGGGAAACGAGAGGGTCGAAGGGCAGAAGTCTCGTAGCGCAGGGAAAGCCGAGAGTGAAGGGCAGGTTCGTGAAGATAGAGCAGACAGAGACCTAGTGCAGCTGTCTAATACACATTTCCCATATCTAGATATGTAGAATTCCCGTCTTTGGACTATGGGCGCTTGCGGTACTGGAAACTGATATAGGAGTTTCAGTCCTTAGGGTCATATTTGCAAGCTTGTGGTATGAAAAGTGGCGGAAATACGCTTCAAATCGAGCATTTCTGAGGCAAAATAGCGCTTTTTGGAGGCTAAAGGAGAAAGATAACTCCTAAAGGCCTATAAATGTAGGCGAATTTAGCACATAATATACTTCCAATGCTATAAACTGGAATATCACAGTTGAAAGCTTCAAAACTACAGGGGAATTCCTATGAAAAAGCCAGATTAGTACCAATTTATTGGATAAAATCAGATTTTGTACGTTTTTATCCTAATTCCTTGTGCCTTTTTGATCTCAATATCTGCAATTCCTGCAGTAAAATGCAACTCCTTCCATCTACATGTCTCCGTTACAGCCATTTCCCCATTAATCGCCCCGAGCTCGCCAGCGACCCGACAGACCGCAGCTCAAATAGCAGTAAGCGAGCCGAACCCGTGGTATTAGGAAATATGAGAACTCCGGAAGACACTAACGCCTGGATCTATGAGCGCTCCTGCGCCCTGTGCCGCACCCCTCTTTCCCCCACTCTCAAGTCCTTTTGTCGTCACTGTCTCCGCGCCATATGTCCCTCCTGCACCCACCCTGTCTCTATGCGCAGGGGCAAGGAAGCCTCCTGTGTGCTGTGTGTTTCTCGAAGTCGAGAGAATCCACTGGACTGCAAGAAGCAGCGGCTTAAGGACACTCGTCGCAGGACGTATCGATTTCCGGGGGAGTACAAGTGTGAGGAAGACACTGAGTTCTCGATTGACTTGTCCATTGTGCCCACTGGGACGGGGGAAGAGCAGTCCAGTGGGGAAGAAGGACTGCTCAAGACCAGGGAAATGCTGGAAGGCCTGCACCTGCCCAGCCACTCCAGCAGTCTCCTCGACAAGTTCCAAGTCTCTCCCTACGACACCGAGCTCCTCGAACTGCGCCAACAGGTGGACTACTACCAAGGCCAACTCGACCAGCGAGACCTGCGCATCCGCGACATGGGCCAGAAACTAAGCGTATTAGCTGGGTCCAATGATGTAATCAAGGAGAGAATCCGCACTTTGGAGGAAGTGCTGGAGCGACTGCCGGAGCGAGGGGAGGAAATCTCGAGTATGAGGGAAGGGAAGCAGGAGGGATGTGTGAAGTGCGCAGTGTTTTAATCCCTTCCGTACTAATATGTGTCTGTTGGTGATAGTTTGCGTCATTGCATACCTTTGGTGTTTCTCACTGTCAGTGCACACACCCACTCTTTTCTGTTGCGATATAGGGAGCTGATCGTAATAATGGCGAAAGCGATGCACAAACCAGTGAATTATGGACGCATACAGTTAGGCACATGGTTAATAGGTCTAATAATGCGGCGTTCAACGATTCCTCTGCAGCGCAGGGCTTCTCTCCCAGACTTGACCCGAATTCACCCTTGCAAAGGCGAGTTGCTGTCTCCTGTCCGCCTGCCTGAGTCGCCCTTCCCTGCGCATGTTCAGCTGTATCTAGGCAGCTGCCGCACTAAGTGTTTGGCGGATGTACATGGAGCGTCTATCTTGAGACTAGCGGAGCCGAGTGAAGCCTGTAGGAAGGAGCTGGAACTGATGAGTGAAAAGCTGGATGGAAGGAGGGGGAAAGGGAGGGAGGAAAGGAGAGAGGAAGAGGTGGAGCCTCAAAGGAACAAGACCTATACTCCGTTCCTTTCCCTCGCAAGCACAGCTATCGAGTCAGTACTTCTCTCCCAACACCCCACTCCCCTGCCTACAGTCCTTCCGCCCTCCCCCCCAGAGTTCTCTGACTCCTTCTACCTGAACTCTCTCCCTCCCAAGCCTTCTCAACGCTTGCAAGCCTTCCTCACCTCCCCCAAACACCGCCCAGCCGCCAAGTCTCTCCACTGCAGCAATGAACGGACCAAGAAGTACCCACCTGGCGCTATCATAGGGCGCTTTTCACTGCCTAGGAAAGTGGAGAGACGAGGACAAGGGTCGAAAACGGAGTGCAGCTCCCCTGTGAATCTACGAGGAATCAACTTCCCAGTGTCTCCTGCGCCTGGGACATCAGGCTTCGGCTTCAGTGTGGTGGCAGGCAGTCTAGAAAGAAAAGCACGAAGAGTTGTAATGCGTAACAGCTGTGCATAACCTAGGCAGCCGTCATTTCCCCTTTATA
>Ga0247837_1002569_pt1 | contig 33960 bp, 28 predicted proteins | sample LaCtaG_2_FD_187115 | JGI IMG/M metagenome (GOLD analysis project Ga0247837, IMG submission 187115) | Freshwater microbial communities from meromictic Lake La Cruz, Castile-La Mancha, Spain - LaCruzMarch2015_14.5m | ecosystem: Environmental > Aquatic > Freshwater > Lake | place: Spain: Castile-La...
CAGCCACAGGCTTCTTGTCTGGAGTCAGAATGCGGGATACAGGCACCTCAATTGTAGGTAAAAACATTTCAGTGACAGTCCACCTCTTTCCGTCATTTGTACTCACAGAACAGCCCACTCGCAAGTTGCTTTGGTCAGTGAAACTGCTGCGAGGCAGACTGCATAAGCAGGGTCCTGTCTTGATGTGCACTGCCTCGACTTCGACTTTCATCACACTGTAGCAAGTGCCGCTCTTGAATGTTGGCAATGGGCTGGGCTTTGAAGGACTCAGTGGTCTAAGCAGCGCTACTTTTGGCTCATACTGAGACTCTGCGGAAACGTTGATTTTCGGCCCTTCTTTAGGTAGAAGACTCGGAACCGGACTCGACTTCGAGTATTCTGCAGCCTGGACTTGGGACCGGACCTGCCACACTCCACCCTCCTGAACACACAACATTGACAACTTCAAGTCTCGGAGCGAGGCAGGTCTTCCATCCACTTGCAACTGAGCTAGGGGCACTTCCACTATCCTACTGCCCAGATTGAGGATCACTCCTTGTAGCTCAATCTTCACAATCGTCCCACTCTGTGGGGCAAAGCCAGGCTTCATTGGAGGCGCTAGGCTCGGCTAAAGCATTTTTACCTCTTTCTTTTCTCTCTTTTCAACTACTTTCTCACATATATTTACATCTTTATTTTCAATCTTCTCAACCATTTCCTCAGATATATTCCTTAAATTATTAATTACTTCCACAGAACACTCTACTGAACTTTCCACACACCGCCCTCCTGAACACACACTTGTGACACCCTCAGATCTTGCCTCTGGGCAGGTCTTCCATCCACTTGCAACTGAGCTAGGGGCACTTCCACTCTCCCACTGCCCAGATTGAGGATCACTCTGTCTGCTTCAATCCTCGAAATCGTCCCACTGTGGCTCTGTGGACTCGAGGCTTGACCCTTTTTGAGACAGAACAAATCCATTTTCACTGTAACTAAGAAGTCTACAAACATAGTTTGTCCAAACCTCAAAGTTTCAGCTACATTTCAATTGACATAATGCAAAATAAGGCTAGGATCTAGTGGTTAACGCTGCTTGAAGAGAAGATGAGGAACGGCTGCGGTGCTGCAGCATCTGGAGAGTCGAGTAGCAAGTAGGAACCGTTGGACTGCGGTTGGCTTCAAGTTGCATGTATGTAGCTTTCTTATTGTTTGGCAAAAAGATAAGGGCGATGGGCACTTCCGTTGTAGGCCTGTCTTCCCAGACAGTCACAGTATCTTTATGCACAGCCTTGATTGCCAGTATGCTACTGTGGGGCTGCTTAACAGGCGAGGGTTGAGCCAGGATAGCAGGCACTATAATTTCTCCATCTTCCTGAGCTGTTATTTGAGCCCTACTACCAACCTCAGTCGCCAGAGTAGTGAGAATCTCTCTGACGAAGTAGTGAAATGCCTTCTGCTCGTTGATGCCCTCTTTAGCACTGGATTCGAAAACTGCGTACCCAGTTCAAGAGCTTCTCCCAGTGCAGTTTGGACTTCTTTGCCTGCCCTATCGCACTTATTGCTTACAACCATTTTCTTCACGTTTACATCAATGTCCACTCTTTGAGGCTGGTAAAAGGATTCATATCTGTGCAGTCGCACATGAGAATTACCCCTATAGCCGACTTCAAGAAGCCTCGAATGTATGTATGTTACTACGATAAGTTCGACTGTCTTTCCGTCTAATTTAATTATTTTTCCTTCCATTTAATACCAATTGTAACCGAACGCGAAGTAATGAAGCCAAAGCCTAGAAAGCGATTCAGGAGGGAAGTTTACCCCACTCCTGAGTCACCGGCGATGAAAAGCCTGAGGAGAGTATCGTATATTTCGACTTTCTGAGCCTAGTTGCACCTATATCACTATTGCCGGCACTTGTTTGAGGCCGTGCTTCTGCTTGTTCAGCTGTCTTGTTGGAAAGGAAATGTATTTAAATGATTATCGCATGAAGCAGGCTAAGTAAAGAGACTTATTAGGCTCTCAAAGGAAACTTTGGCAGCATTAACGAGGTCGCTTTATCGGTTTCTGCGATACATTTGAACTCGAAAACTCCGCTCCTTGGTCAATATCATTCTGGGGCGTCATCAAATCAATAGGTGTTTCGTTCTCTTGGCGCATTGTGGCATATATATGACTGGGAGGGTTGGGGTTTCCGGCGGTGGATCGCTGGCCCTGCGATTCGCCTCTAGTAGGTCCTTTCCATTCCAAACATGTGCGAATCCATAATGTTTTTGTTTGATAGTGTATATCATTCAGCTCCTTCTTCCACTGTGCAAGCATTTTACGCTTAGTAGGGAAGTTTCCATAATAACCGTAGACAGCATTCGACCTTATCAAAAGTGCATACACTTTGAACATAGCAGAGACGACGACTGAGCCTGCTCCCAACTTATAGAAATCAGGCCTGGCTGACGGAGGAATATCATCACGGAAGGTCTGAGAGTCTGCTTCTTTAAGAAAAGCTCCGTGTTTTATGCTGATATTGGTGATAGTTCCGGCCTCAACAGTAAGTGGGCGAATGTTCGTAGAAGTGGCCTTATCAATAGTACTTCTGCGTATATCTGTGAAGGTTCCGGCCTCAGCAGTCCGCGCCTTCGGGGTAGGCCTGACTACTGAAGGCTTGGCAGGTGTTAGTTCCTCTGAAGGAATAGATTTCAGTTTTTCTTTTACTTCATGGATAGGAGAAACTTCAGCTGGAACAAGCTTAGAAGGAGAACCCCGCTGATTTAAAAAACGAAGTAGCCAATTCACCCCGAGAGTGTCGCTCCAAGTCTTGTCGTGCGGGGCGTTGTTCTGGGCAGGCACTATCTCCTGTCTAGTTGGAGGCTCTTGAGAGGGCTTGGAGTTGTTTCTTGCTAGTCAAAACGCCCATCCGAATTTGAGGATATCCATCACAACTCCTGGCTTTTGCTCGACCTTTGATTCTGAAGTCTGAGATGACCGTGTCTCAAAATCGCTTTTGTTCACTAATGCGTCTGACTGGGGATTTGGGTTGCCTGCCAACCAGAATGTTAGTGTACTCACCCAGGATTTGGGTTGGGCGGGTTGCTTTACTGTAGCCACTTGGGTTTGAGGCTGTGAATAGGCTTTGTTGGGTTCAGCAGGCTTTCTTGGAGATGAGGACTGTCCAGTTCCCATATTATCCAAGGAAAGCCATAAGTCTGCGCCTCCTCGCCTTATCTGCTATTGCTTTAAACGCAAATCCTTAATTCCAGCCGCCTGGTTAGCAGCAGCCATTGTGAGCCCCCAAGCGTTTCCTTAGTAGTATTTGAATGATCCGCCCAGGCTCCGCCCTGTCTCGCGCCAAAGCCAGCAAGCAGCAGGCAGTGCTGCCCAACGTCGCCAAGAAGGAGAACAAGATGCCCAAGCTGCAAGACTTCATCACAGACCGAGACTTCACAGGTGCTTCCACCTTGCTAGAACTGCAGCGCACAGGTGCTAGGGACGAGAAACTCTTCCTGTGGCTTGCGTATGCGGACTACCACTCTGGGGAGTATAAGAAGTGCATTGAGATTTATGACGATTTGCTGCGTGATCCTTCCGCGTCCAAAGATCTGCATGTGTACAAGGCCTGTGCTTACTATGCGCTGTGCCAGTATAACGAGGCTTATGAGGAGTGCTCCAAAGCCAGTGAAAGTCCGCTGCAGATCAGACTGATGTTCCATATCGCCCACAAGTTGAGTGATGAGAACTCCTTGATGATGCACCACCAGAAGCTGACCGAATCCACCGAAGACCAACTCTGTCTCGCAGCAATCCACTACCTGCGCAGTCACTTCGAAGAAGCCACCGACATCTACAAGCGCTTGCTGCTCGACAGCAGAGAGTACCACGCCTTGAACGTGTACGTCGCACTGTGCTACTACAAGTTGGACTACTTCGACGTTTCGCTGGAAATCCTGGCCGTGTACTTATCGCAGTTCCCGACGAGTGTGACGGCTGTGAACCTAAAGGCCTGCAACCACTACCAGCTCTATAATGGGAAAGCGGCTGAGCAAGAGTTGAAAGTCTTGCAGTCCGCTGCTGATGCGGGTAATGTTTTTAATGAGAGCGACCTGCTGAGACACAATTTAGTGGTGTTTCGGAATGGGGAGAATGCGCTGCAGGTGCTGCCGCCGCTTGTGGATGTGATCCCGGAAGCCAGGCTGAATCTCGTGATTTACCACTTGCGGAATGAGGAGGTAAATGAAGCGTTTAAGCTGGTGAAGGACGTGGACCCAACTGTGCCTAGGGAGTACATACTGAAGGGAGTAGTGCACGCTATGTTGGGACAGGAGACCAACTCCAAGGAGCACTTGAAAACAGCGCAGCAGCTCTTCCAACTGGTGGGCGCCTCAGCCTCTGAGTGCGACACTATCCCTGGCCGCCAGTGCATGGCTTCCTGCTTCTTCCTACTCCAGCAGTTCGAAGACGCCTTGGTGTACCTGAAGTCTGTGAAGGCCTATTACGCCAATGATGACGACTTCAACTGGAACTTCGGCACTGCCTCAGCAGCAGCCGGCGAGTTCAAAGAGGCAGAAGAAGCCCTGGCGCTCGTGCAAAACGAACGCTACAAGCTGGACTACGTCTACCTGTCCTGGCTCTGTCGCTGCTACGTGATGAACGGCAAGCCCTCCATGGCCTGGAACCTCTACATCAACATGGAAAACACGACTGAGTCCTTCAATATACTGCAACTCATTGCGCATGACTGCTACAGAATGGGGCATTTCTTCACATCTCTCAAGGCGTTTGATGTATTGTCGCGGCTGGACCCGGATCCCGAGTACTGGGAAGGGAAGAGAGGGGCGGTCGTTGGGGTGTTCCAAATGGTGGTGGCGGGCAAGGAGAACAAGGACAGACTGGCGGAGAGCCTGGAAATGCTGAAGGACGGCAATAACCCGCAGGTGGAGTATATCGTGCGAGTTATCAAGAAGTGGGGACGCGAAAATAACGTCAAGATCTAGGTAAAGCCTTCAATTGGACAAGTAGTGGGCCAGCACACCTCCTTTCTAGGGGTCCGATCTCAGGCTGCAATGGCCTGTCTACCTGAGCACTTCCCACCATTCCCAGTCGCGTTGCTAGGTCTCGCCATATATCAATGGTCAAAAACGTGCCAATCCAAGCCACTCCAGCTCTGAGTCTCGCCACCACCCACAGCGACTTCTGCAGTGACTTCATCATACCCCGACCTCAACTCAGTGACGAAGACATCCTCGACCTCTCCACTCCCCGGCCAGTCACTTTCATAGACCCTCCAGACCTGCCCGCCTCGGACCAGTTCGTATACTTCCACGACTTCGTGCAGAAAGGCCGCATTGCGGCGGGCACGGCTGAGGAGCGACTGAGCGAGGAAGAAATCCGGACCTGCGGCAGACTCGTAGACACAGTGGTGGAAATGTACCGCAGAGAGCAGCCCTTGGAGCCAATCACTCCAGAGGACGACAGGTACCTGCAGGCCTTCCTGAAGTCGCCCTACCAACAGGACATCATCCAGTTCTTCACCAACTTCGCAGTGCCGGAGCCTATGAAGGCCAGGGCAAAGCAGATGAAACTGACCTATGTCGAGCAGCAGCGAATTGCTCAGATAAAGAAGCGGGACAGGGATAGGATCAGCAGACTTGCCAGTGAAGGCCTGGCTGCAGAGCAAATTGCACAGCAGTTCAATCTCACCTACAAGGTGGAGACCATCAAACACCTGCTGGACCTGCAGAAGAAACGGGGCAATAAGTTCAAACTCGATTGCAAGGGCGTCAAAATCACTCCGGAAGTGGAGTCTGCCGTATTGAAGATAGCTGCGGACCCGGACTCCGCACAATTGAGTCTGCAAGAGATGGAGCAAAGGGTTAGTCTCGAGTCCGGGCTGAAAATCGGCGCTCAGACAGTCTCCAGCATACTCAAAAGCAACGGATTCGCGAAGAAAAAGCCCACTTTCGCAGTCCCCGAGGCAGACTGCGTCCCTCACAAGAACGCCCGCATCAAAGTGGTGCGGAAACTGCTAGAGTTCCTACTCGAAGGCAGAGAAATCGTGTCCATCGACGAAACCCAGTGCCAGGCCGGCTTCCTCCGCACTGCCATGTGGAGCAAAAAGGGCGAACGGTGCATTCTGCCTGCAGGCCGCAAGGGAAAGCCAGTGCATGTGATTGCTGCAATATGGCGCAACGGAGTGATCGGCTACATGCTGCGAGACGAACGCATCAAAGCAAACAGCCACGTGCTGTTCCTCGCCCGGCTGTACGAGGAATTGCAGCGAATGGAGCCTGACCACTACCAAGACCGCTTTGTGATCCTCATGGACAACGCAGGCGCCCACAAGAAGCGAGTAGTGAAGGACTTCATTGAGGCGCAGGGAGTGCCAGTGCTGTGCAACGGCCCGATGACTCCGCACATCCAGCCCATTGAGTACGTCTTCAGTCTGTTCAAGCGGGAACTGCGCAGACAGAAGGAGAGTGGCAGGGACCGGCTGAGGATGTTGGTGGGCATTTACAGGGCGTGGGTCACTGTGGCTGGGATGAAGACGGAAATTTACAACATATTCCAGCATACTTTCAAGTTCTATAAGCCTATTTTGCGCTATGAAAACATCAGTTCGGGCAGTACGCTGCAGACCTCGACGACGAAGGTGCTGAATAGCTACCTCAAACTCAGTGAAAAGCCTGCAGTTCCCAGCATCATCGACCTAGACTAGCTAATAATGGGCAACCAAGCGTCTGACTCGCTCTCTGACCTGCAGTCTCCCAGCGTGCAGCACTACTCTGAGGCCACAGGCTCCAAGGAACAAGTCTTCGAACAGGTCCTGCAGGACATGCAGCCGTATGTCCGCTTCACTGCGCAGACTGGCAGAGACCTGGAAAGCGACTTGAAGCAGTGTGAGAAGGCAGCGGCAGGCAGGCGGCCTAGACTATTGGAGTTGAAGGAACTGCTGGACTCTACTATGGGGCTGAGTGCTCGACTGCACGACATTGCGAGAGCGGTGTTGGCGGTGTTGGGCGAAGCTGCAAGTCGAGTGGAGCTGCTGGCGAGTGGAGACGGAGGCACTGGCAAGCGACTTGCTAAGGAACTGATGTCCAAAGCGCAAGCCACTGGCACAGATCTGGCTGAGTCTTTGCACGTTTTCACCTTGGAAAGCTTCAACAAGCGCATTGCCAACTTGCTCTCCGCACTTGAAGTCTGCCTCAACGAAACGGCCAGTCTAGAGACTCCGCAGATGATGGAGAGCATAGAAGAGACCAGGGCGCTACTGGCTGTCTTTGCAGGCCTCTGGAAAGCGCTAAAAACGCACAAGTACGCCTTCGCCGTGTCCGGGATGAGGTCAACTGACGAGGGAATCGTGCTAGTAAGCATCGAAAACGCCCCTTTCGAGCTGCTTTCAGACCTGCAGCTCCCTCCAATCCCCCACCTCCCCTCTCTCTCAGGCTCCAAACCCCAAGTCTTCGAAGAACTCCTCGCCCAGCTGCAGCCCTACACCCACTTCCAACTCCAAAGCAGTCGCGACCTGGACAACGACCTCAAGCTCTGCGAAAAAGCGCTCTTGGCCCAGCGCCCCCGGTCCTTGCAGGAAGTCCGAGAGCAGGTGGACTTGACTATGGGACTGAGTGCACGGCTGTGCGACCTGACCAGAGGCTTTGTGGCTGCTATGGCAGAGGCGTTTGGTAGGGTGGAAATCCTTGCGAAGGGGGATGAGGCGGCGGGGAGAGGACTGGCGAAGGAACTGATAGCCAAAGGACAGGCGGACGACCCGGCTTTAGCGGAAGTCCTGCTGGTCTCCACTCTGGAAAACTACAAGAAGAGGATTGAGGAACAGATCAGTGCTTTGGAGCGGTTTCTGAGGGATTTGGCGGCCCAGTCGCCGGATTTCCCCGTAGTTCTGTCCACGCTTTCAGAGACTGGTGCAGTGCTGGACACGCTGGCCTCGCTTTGGACTTCACTCAAGGGACATCGGTTTTACTTCGTTCTTTCGAGCGAACGTCAAATAGACGAAGCGGACCTAAGAGTAGTGCGCGGCGCTCCAGTGATAAGGCGAGCCCAAGCAGGCTGGAACCCCCTGCTGAAGTCCGCCCTAGCCGAGCAAAACCTCAGCCGCAACCGCATCCCCGGCTGGGAAGACTTCTACATCCGCCTCAAAGACCTGTACTCCGTGCTCAAGGCGCAAGGAACGGAAGCACTACTGCAGGCCCTGGGCGAGGACCTCGACCAGAGGGTTTTACCGAGGTATTTGCAGAGTGGAAGGGAGTGGCTGGAGCGGATTAGTCAGCTGCCGAGAGTGCAGGAGCCGGAGAGTCTGCGAGCGTTCCTGGACCAGGTGGAGCCTGTGATAGCTGCCGCACAGACTGTTGTCCGTTTTATAGGGCTCAATTTGGACCTGGTGCAGGGACTGCTGGAGGAACTGGGTGCTGACAATGCAGTTACTGCCTTTGTACTGGCGAATTGGGTGCGTGCAGAGAGCCGCTGGAACCCACTGCGTACCTTATTGAGTCTCAGAGAAGGCCACTTAGACCTACTGCAGCGAGTCGACTCCCTGCAAATGAGTCTGCAGCGGTACAAAGGCGCTCTGAGTCCCGAAGAGCTGGAAAAGGCAGGGAAACTTCGGGAAAAGCTGCTACTCCTAGGCACTACTGTGGACGACATCTCCGTCCACCCTGTCTTTGACAAGGTCCCGGTACTGGAGCCGAAGAAACAACTGATCACTGAGCAGACCAGAGACATCGATTTGTCGGTTTCTGTGTCTGCTCCCTACATGGCTGACGGCCTGTCGCAGCCTTTACTTCAGAAGAGTATTATGATGGAACGAATTGGCACTATTGAGCCGCAAGTGAACAGTCACAGGGTGTTAAGCCTGTTTCTACTGCTTGCCACTGCCCTGTACAACTTCAACTACTATGCGATGGTCATCCCCTCCTCCCTGCTCTCTCGTGATTTGCACCAAGCAGTAGGCTACGGGCCTGTTTTCGTGTGCTTAGCGACTGTGGGAGGACTGTTGAGTTCCGGGGCACAGCGGCAGTGGGTGAAGTCGAGTTACTACGAGCCGTTGCGGTTTGCAGTGGGAATGCTGGTAGTAGGGAATGCAGGCGTGCTATGTTCCCTGGCGATATCTTCTCAAAGCTTTTCCCTACTGTCCAGAGTGCTGGTGGGTGCTGGGAACCCCACCTTCCTAGCACTGTACTTCCTGCACTGTGGCTATAAGAAGAGGGAAAGAGACTCGCCTAGGATGTGGCTAGTACTGGGACAAGTCCTAGGCACTGCTCTCGCCTTCCTCACCAGTGGGTTTCTATGCAGCTTCCCCTCCGTTTTCTCTATCCGCAGTGAGCTGTTCCCTGCTGTCCTTGTCACTTTCCTCGGCATAGCACTGTTTATACTGCTTCTTTGCCTGTGTCCGGAGGCGAACTTGCACATCCCTGTGCCCACTATCCGCACCCAGGCGGACCAGAACAAACTCATCCTCGCCGGAGTGACCTTCGCACTCCCACTAATGCTTTGGGAGTGTCTGCAGCTAGCAGCGCCCTCAGTGTTCGTAGGTCTATTCGCACTGCAGCCGGAGCAGGTGGGGACCTGGGTGCTGCTGGCCTGCCTTTTGCAGTTCCCTAGTTACCTGCTCCAGTGGCGCTTTTCCTTCGATGTCAAGACTCACTGGGGCCTGGTGGCTTTCTGCCTGTGTCTGTGTGCAGCGGCTGTGGGTCTGGCCTACAGCTTTGCAGGCTGTTTTGTCATGCTGTGTGGCGTGGCAATAGCCGGACGCTTCACCTACCATCCCTCCTACACAATCCTACGTGCAGAGCCGCCTTTCGGGGAAAATGGGAGTTGGTGGAATGCTGACTTCGCAATGACCATTGCTATCCAGTGCACGCAGCTACTTGGAGGGATATGGGCCATTGCGGTGGTCGGCCTAGGCCCGGAGCAAGCGGTTTTCAGCCTGTTTGTGCCTGCAATAGTGCTGTCTGTAGCAGGCTTTGGGACGGTCGGAGTACTAGCGCCGAAGTGGCCTTTTATGGAGAATCCCTTCAATTAGATATAGGCTTCGAGAGATGGACTTCGGGCTTACTATGGATCCACTTGGGGAAGTAGCGGTCGAACTCCTGTTCGAAGGCTCGAGCCACTTCCATCGTAGGAGTCACCAGACGAATGCGCTGCACCTTGTGCGACTTCTTGCTTCTCAGCGTTTCCGCCAACACCTGTATACACAGTTCCGCCTGCTTGGCTAGGGGCACCTCCTCACTCGCCTGCAAGGGCGTAATCACCGCCGTCTGATGTCCTCTCCTCACCACCTCCGCTATAATGGCCGCATACACGCCCTGCACTGCCTGCACACTAGCTTCCTCCGGACACACCACATGCAGTATCTCACTCGCTGCGAGTTTCCCCGCATCTGTAACAAACACTGTCCCAGGGACCAAGCCGCCTTCCCTCCACTTCTCCTTGATGCGCTGTGCAACGCCCACACCCGCTGCTTTCAAAGTCACTGAGGCGGCGGGACCTGTGGGGTGCAGGTTGCCGTCCAGACACAGCATTATCACGTCGCTGGTCTCTGAGGCGGGATCGCCGCGCGCTAGGGACACGATTACTCCGTTGAGTGTGAGTTCCTTCAGAGTTTCGGCCTTGGCCTGGGGAATGTCGCCGCATGTGCACATATTTCCCATGGCGGCTAATAATAAGTATAGGCAGGAGGGCGGATGTAGGAGAATCTTAAGGGGATGAATGCAGGGTTCTACCTTGCATTGGGCTGATTTGGGACTGGTTGCCTAGGTGAAGCACTCTATAGCCTCCCGCGCGCCTGCAGCCTTATAAATGGCGCTGAATTGGCTGTCTCTGGCTCTGCTCTGTCTCGTCCGCGGCTCCATTCTGCAGGACGGAGTATCCGTTTCCAGCCAAATCGACTCCCCTACAGGCGGCTTTCTGCCTTTTTCCTTCAACCTCACAGAGGTGAAGTCGGGGTGGGACCTGGTTTTCTCCCAAACCAGCTTTTCAGACTACTCCGACCCTGTGCTTTTCCTCGCCTTTGCCTACATGCCTGAGGAGCACCACTACGAATACCAGCTAATCGGCTCGAACCTGCTTACGATTGGGAAAGCGGAGGTAAAGACGCCTGGGACGTACTTCTTAAGGCTGAATTGCACTACTTTTTGCAGGGTTTTGCTCACAGTGCGGTACAACTTGCCTACGGACTTGCAGGCGGGAGCAGCAGTTCGAGATTCTTTACTAGCGCATGAGGTGAAAAAGTATACGTTTCGCCCAAACAGCGAAGCAGCTACAGCCCAAATAACAGTGATTCCTGCGGAAAACGGCAGTGGAGCGGTGGAACTGAATGTCACTTCCGAAGACGGACATCACTTGAAGATATCGGAAGTGTGGATTCATGGAATAGCCTGCTTGATACCAAAGCCCGCAGGTATATACTCAGTTTCAGTTTCCGCCTTAGCTCCAGTGGACTTTCTCATACTTGGGGAAAGCCAAGGAACTGTAATTGACCTAATTGCTGGAAAACCCACTCCTGGCACTGCACTCACAGGGAGTTGGACCTACTACAAGTTCCACATCCCTGACCCCGCAGCCACTGCCTATGTGTCGCTCACAGTCAATAGCGGCGTTCCAAAGCTTTTTCTACGGCCTGGGGCTATGCCTTCTGCGAGTGAGTATACGTTTCTACTGGAGCAGCAGGGAGCCATTACCTTGACTGCTGAGTTGAGAAGTAGTTTGGCAGCGAGAGTGGGTTGGTACTATGTGGGAGTGTGGGGAGTGGTGGCGGGCAACTACGTACTCACAGTCTCTGTCAACCCTGTGGGCTTTGTACCGCTCACACAAGGACTGCCGCTCTTTGGGGAACTCGACCCACAGGAGTTCTTTTACTACTCAATTATTCCTTCCCAGGAGTCGAACCTCAATATCACTATTTTCGTGCGGCCCATAGCAGGCACTCCAGACCTGTATGTCAAACTATGCACTGAATTCAATGCTGCGGACTGTCTACTCACTGCTGCAGAGCTGACCACAGGGGAAGGACTTCTCTGGAAGGGGGAAAACCTACCCGGACCTGAGAAACTGTCCTTCAGGAAGGACGATGAAAAGTGCTATAACAAGCTATGCAGATATGTGATTTGCCTATACGACCAGCAGTCCTTCCAAACCTCCTACTACATTTCAGCTGAGTACAGTCCTGAAGTCCAGCACTACCTAGCAGTCGGGCAGCCTGTGTCGCTCTCCATAGCCAGCACTTCTCCTGCTTATTTGTGGTTCGAAGAGTTGGATGCTCGAGTAGTCAGATTGGCGTTTCAAGTGACGGTCCAATTCGGAACTCCTTTACTATGTTTTTCTAATAAAGTGGCCAAGCCTTTGCCGAAGGACTGCGAAAGGTCGATTTCCACTAAGACTCTCAGCGACTTCAAGGCGGAATTTGTGAAAGGGGTGGACAGGGATAGTCTGACAGGCAGGTACTTCATAGCAGTGAGGACTGGGGACAGGACGGAACTGAGCATAGTGGCTCGAGAGGTTTTGCCTGACTTCAACTCCACGATTATGCTGTACCCTGGCCAAGCACAGAGAGACTCCTTGGTGAAGAACGACACGTCATTTCGCCTGTACAACTTCGATATACGCTACACGCCAGACACTATGCGGCCAATCGTTATCCAGATCCGCCCGATTCTCGGCCAATTTCAGCTGTTTGTGGCGAACTCTCCCAATACATTAGTTCACTCCAGTTTTTACTTCAATTGGTCGAGTCCTGCAGTTCGTACGGCCTATACGCTTACTTTGGATCCCTACGAATCTGCTTATAGGCTGGAATCTACCTATGAGCTGTTGGTGCAGGTGGCTAATTGGGACGCTCATGAAACTGCAGACTACCTAATTTGGTACTCCTCTGGGGAGGGAATCACCACACTGACGGAGGGAATTCCGGTTACTGATAAGGTCGAATTAGGCCAATATCACTACTATCTGCTGCGCCTAACTGAGCAGGCAAGTGTCACTTTGGTACTCTCGGAGGTCTACGGAGACCCGGACTTGTATGCCTCACTAAGCATTCGCAAACCCAATACTATCCTTCATGACTACGCCAAAACTGTGTATGGCGGAGAAACACTGGTCATTGACTACACTAAAGAAATGGAGGAAGCGTGTCATAAACTTGTGCCGTTTTGCACTCTTTACATCGCAGTATATGGGTATTCCGAGGCCAAATACACGCTACTGGCTAGATCGAGACCTACAGACGCAGTGCTAGTGGACCACGGCACAGAGCTGCAAGGCAGTCTAAACCAGTCCGAAAGCGACTATTTCTACACTGCTGTAGACACTGCCAAGCCACTCAAGGTAGCAGTGCAGGTGATATCGGGATATATGGAGCTGTACCACACCTTCTCCGCAGACCCTATTAGTCACATCCCTGACACACAGCAGAAATTTACAGCTGCAGGAGGCTTTGAGCCGCTTCTTTTCGGTGTCGCAGAACGGCAGTATCCAGAAGTGTGCCACGGTAGATGCTTTGTGGCGATTACAGTGCTGTGCAAAGAAGGACCGCAGTGTCAGTATTTGCTCCTAGTCCTGCAAGGAGAAGATGTTTAATTAGTGGAAAACAGGCCTGTCCATAGAGACTGCAGCGCCGCAGACCCCAGCTACTTCACCTTCTTTGTGGACAGAGATGTGGCTACTCTGGCCTTCACTCTGGCTGCACTGACTGCCGGAGACCCGGATATATACGTAAGTAGGAAGAACAGACCCAATACTCAGGACTACCTGTGGAGTGCTACAGCCTGGAGAAATGACCTGTTGGAGGTCGATAAAGCCACAGAAGGGAGTCTCAGAGGCCTTTACTATGTCGCCATATACTGTGACTCGGAACTTAAATTTACGTTAACTGCTACTGTGGATAAAACTGCGATGAGGAAAGCGGCGGCTGGGAAGCCTGTTTACGCCCGGCTGTCAGCTACTTCAACAGCTTATTTTTTCTATACGAATTACCTAACAACGGAACTGGTCTTTTCCCTGACTAGTGAAAACAGCCCTGTGACGGTGCGTATAGCCACTAGTGGAGAGACGGAGGATATTTATGAACGCTTGCCCAATAATACGTTTTCGTATTGGGAAAGTAGCCACTTATCCAGTGACTTCCGTATGCATATCAGTCCTTCGGACCCACACTTCTGCACTCAATGCAACTTTATCATTGCTGTGAGCACTGCCAACCAATCTAGTGCCTTTAGTCTCCTAGTTCACAGTGGGGAACAGCCACTTACTCTACTGAATGGACAGCCCCATAGAGTGGAAGCACAGAACAAATCTGAGCACCGTTTTGTCTATGAGTTGCGACATAAATCTGATATTGCCATATCGCTCACCCAATTTGCGGGAAGTGCAAACCTGTACGTAGGCACATTCCCTCATGTCACCAGTAAGATCTACAACTGGACTGTCAGTGCAGACGCAACGCTGCATATAAAAAAGGAAGAAAGAGCCTTTCACCTAGGGTGGTACCACCTCCTGGTTATAACCTCTGCAGCTGCTGATTTCACCCTCACTGTCCACTCCAGAGACAGTGTAGTGGAACTGGTGGATGGCTGGCCACAGACCTACTCCTTGGCTTTCGACCCTACTGACTGGCTGTTATTCACTTATCAAGCCAGGAAGGAGTTTTCAGACTGTCGCTTAACACCCTGGACAAAGGCCTTCCAACCTCGTGTCTATATGGACCACACTTCCAACTCGATGGACAGAGTGCCAGGACCCAGTCACAGTCACTACAGCTTTAGCAACTATGACCGTCTCCAGGGACTCACCTTTTCCCTCCCAGAAGGCACAGGCAAGTATACAATGGCCGTTTATGGGCCTGAAAAAGGCAATGAGACTACTATGGGCGATTTTCAGTTTTATTGTCAGTCGAGATCTGCCTCAGCCCATCTTTCCTTAGACGAAGAGACTTTCGGAATCGTGGACTCCTCAAGTCCCCTCAGAAACTTCGAACTGAAACTGGTGCAGTCCGGAACTCTGGAAGTGACCGTAACCCCTTGTTCCGGCCTCTTGGTACTGTCTGTGCTGCGAGACTACGGCACTGAGCAGTTGCATATAAAGCAGAGGAGAGTGGAGGACGGCAGAGTAGTGGCGGAGCTGCAGGCTGAGGAGGGCCTGTACATCGTTAGGGTAGAAAAGAGTGGGGAGGAAAGCAGTTTCCAGCTAATTGCCAGACTGCGGACTGCCAACCAGCCGCTCTCCCAGCTACTGTACCCCGGGCATTCCGGCCTCATGCACTACACCCTGTCTTCGAAGGGAAACATATCCCTGTATTGGTTCCCGCTGGAGGACTCCACTGGCATTCCCCTGCCTTCCTCCGTTAACGTGCGCTATCGCGTGTACCTCCGTCTCTCCCCCTCAGCCCTCATGACCACCGCCTGCGGAATGCACATTTCCACCCTGCGTCACCAAGCCACCCAGCTCTCCGAATCCCAATGGGAAAGCAACAACGCTATATTCCAGGCTCCAGCCAAGGGCGAAACCGTCCTAGTCAATGTATTGGCTCTAGTGGGCGCGGAGGACGACCCAGATGTGCAGAGTGTAGCGTATCAGTCCGTGGAGATATACGTGGAGGCGGGAAAGGAGGGGAAATGGCTGTATTGGGGACTGATTGGAGCGGGAATAGCGGTTATTGTACTAGGGGGAGTGGTGATTTGGCTGTGGTGCAGATACCGCCAGCTCTCCCGGATATCCATGAACCTGAGGGAGCTGGACAACCAGGACAAAAACACCTACCAGGTGGTAGGACTGCGGTCAGAGCGGAGTGTGAGTTCGAGAGGAGGGCAGTTGATCAGCGCAGGGGAGGTGCTTTCTAGCAGTTAATAGGACTGTTGAGGGGAGTGCCGGTATTGTCATAGTGCTTTGGAGGCTCTGGCTGTTGGTACTTAGAGTGGAAGGGGGAAATTCCCGATTGTTTAACTAGGAATTGGCAAAAATCGAAAATCCAACTTCGACACTTCGCGAAAGTCTGCTTTTGGACAAAGGAAATAAGCGCTGTAGCCAGTAAAATCAGTATTTTCACTCTTCCTGCCTGGTTGTCTACCACAAATCCAAGCTTTCGATAGCATCAAAGTCACTATCCACAATAATTCCCCTCATTTCCCTATTTAGCTGCATATTTCTGAAAGTACTCAAATAAAAGTTCCCTAATTCCCCGATTGTCAATCTAGGAAGGCGGATTTATGCATGTATTGGCTCCTCAAGTCCATACAATTCTGACCTTGGAAGAAAGAACAAATAAGGCTCCACAGACACAGAAGCCGGTCTAATGCGCCCCGAAGCCGCCTCTATCAACTAACTTTAGGCCTTTTAGCCGCTTTAAATCGTATCAACTTGCCGTCAGTCCCGAATTCAGAGGTCATGTCGTAGGAGCCTGGGCCCGGCCCCTGCTTTGCGCGAGTAATTGCGTCGTTTGAGAAAGTCCTGCGGAGTTGGTGGGGGAAGGAAGGCGCAGGCGTGTTTTTTTCCCCCGCCAAACAGCTGATTCCCGTCACTTTCCCCCTAGTTTCATAGTGGCCTGGCCCTGGAGTGGTCGGACGAGGGTGGGAAACTGCGTCATTTCTCCATTTGACGAAGGAAATGCTGCGGTATTGGGCTATGTGGGTCTTAACGCCTAGACAGACTCCTTGGGTGAGGCTGTAGGCGCCGGGGCCTGGCACTTTGTCTTTGGAAGCTGCTTAGTGAGTACTGGAAAGGGCGCTTTTCGGCCGCATTGTGTACTTGGGAGCAGTGGAAATGCTGGTGGAGGAGTAAGACCCGGGGCCTGGACCAGTCCGGTCCGTTATAGACGAACAGGCCGCTCTGGCCTCACTGCCAAACTTCCACTTGGCCACTTTGAAGTGCAGACTGAGTCCAGGCGCATACCTCTCCGGCCCAGGGTTGCTGCCTGCCTAATCCCTACGCATGGGCGTGCACGTGAAGTCACTTCGCTGCGCCGCCCCAAAGCTATAGCCAGTGTGCGAGAGGCCGGACAGGGAGGAGTACTGGATGTGGCCGTGGGACCTGGGAGGTGTGGGGAAGCGGCCGGAGCGAGAGAAGCTGTAGCGGGCTTTGGAGGAGGAGCGGTTTAGAGAGTGGCGCTCCACTGTCTCGGCGGACATGGTATTATTAGCTGCGGGACTGCTAGTTTGGAGGGTAGAAAAGCTGCAATTTCAATATGTCGAAGCCTGCAAAGCCGGGGAAGGCCAAAAGCCACTTTCGACAAGAGCTGACCGAAGTGCAGAAGTCAGAAATCAAGGAAGCCTTCGACCTTTTCGACACAGAAGGCTCAGGAACCATAGATGCCCGCGAACTGAAAGTGGCCCTGCGCGCCCTGGGCTTCGAGCCACAAAAGGACGAAATCAAGAGACTGCTCAATGAGGTGGATAAGAGCGGCACTGAGAGAGATGCAGCGGGCAAGATCGACTTCAATGAGTTCTTGGAGATAATGACGCTGAAAATGAGCGAAAAGGACAGTCCAGCCGAAATCCAAAAAGCCTTCCAGCTCTTCGTGGACTCCGCCAAGGGCACAATTACTCTGGAAAGACTCACTGAAATCGCTCGGGAATTGGGCGAAAATGTAAGTGAGGACGAATTGAAGGAAATGATCTATGCAGCTACGAAAAGTCGGTATGGGGAAGTGAGTGAGGACCAGTTCCGACAGATCCTTACAAGGTCCACCAACTCCTAACTAAGGCTAGTTAGTCCATTCTCGCTTTCAGCGTGCGAGCCGTAACTCCACTAGGCGTGAGGATGTAAGCGACCGCCCCCCACCCCGACAGCGCATCTCTGTCCACTCCACTGAGCAAGCTCTGCGCCGCCACCTCAAACAAGTCCTCCGGCCCCAGTCCCGGCTTATAAAAGCTTTCACAGGCTCCGAGCAGGTAGGCAGCCCCGGCCCCAATGCAGAAAAAGGAGTCCGTATCAGTCAAAGTCCCAATAGAATCAGCTGTAGCGATATACGGCTCATTTGCCTCATTCAGCCCCACCACCACTGGCTCCACGAAGTAGGGTCCAAAGCGCTTTGCGTACTGGGAAGTGACTAGCAGCTGCATAAAGGCGCGAGGCTGGATAGCGCGCCCTTCCCGCAGCTTGTATAGGTTCACGCTGTACTGCAGGGCTGCGCTGAAGGTCTGGATGTCGGTGCCCAGGCCTGCGAGGCCGAGGAGGATCTGGTCCGAGACTTTGAAGATGCGCTGGAAGTTGGTGGCGACGGTCTGGAACTGAGCACCGAGACGTCTGTCCATAGCAAGCACAGCGCAGTGGTCACCCACCATGCCCAGAACGGACCCGCCGTTGTAGGAAAAGACGTCGCTCTAGGTGGCTCTTACCATATCAGTGGCTATAGAGGACGGACCTACTACCTAGTCTCCTTCCGGATCTGTGGACTTCCACATCCTCAGTCGGTCCACACACTTATACGCAGCCTTCAGCAAAGACTTCTGAGCGGCCTTCTTCAAACATAGCAGCGCCAGGGCGTAGCCGGGCTGCAGCACGCCCCAGTCCAGCACTAGTCCCAGCAGCGCTGCTCCCAGGGCTGTGTGCACTGTCGCTATACTCATAACGTGACAGTACAGGGAAAAGTAGAGCGCACAGAAGGTGGAAAGCCCCAGTGCCAATACCACCGAAGCTCCCCAACGGATCTTCAGCCCTCTTTCAATGCTTTTCCTGCCTACTCCCTACGATTTCGCAATGAACTCACTCGTCGTCTTCGCCTTTTCCAGCGGCCTGCGGTTCACATGATTGATACAGCTGAGCAACGCCACCACCACATTGACAGCCAGTCCCGCCAGCAGTGCAGTGCCCCAGTCCCACCTGAACTCCTGCACTTCCCGGGCTGTCAGCACTGCACTGATAGCCATGAGCAGGTACACTCCTGTGAATAGTAGGCTCACTCGCACAAAGCGGGGGAAGGGCCGGATGGTAAGAAAGACGGAAGACAGCAAGGAATGCGACTCCTAAGTGCCCCTCACCAGCAGCAACCCTCCAAACGAGCTCCGCAAACTGCGTCTGCGCGTCGTCCCTCCAGAACTGCGCGAACTGGCAGGGGGCGATATGCTTTCTCGAGCCGGCTGCATCCTTTCTAGCCTATTATATGGAAATCCCTTACAAATCTGCCTTGGCTGCCTCGACTCTCTGCAGGTGGGACAGTAAAGACCGCTTTCGGGCTGCTAAAAGGACTAGATTGGGGTCGGTGTCGAGGAGACTGGTCGCTGGGAGGTCGGAGGAAGGCGGGGAAATGGGGTTTTGCTGGAGGAAGTCTTCGAAGTTGCGGATTTTTGACCTGGAAATAGGCCTCGAAGTCGCTTTTGGCCTATTTGGACTGGCTGGAAATCGGCTTAAAGGCGGCTTTTCAGGCGATTTTTTCCCTTGATACTTTGCCTTTTCCGAGGAAATTCGCTTAATGTCCCACTTCCTCGACGGAAATAGCTGCTTTTCAGCGTCATTTCCGCCGCCAACTCCCTCAGTTTGAGTTTCCATGTCCCTTTCCGCCTTTTCAGTCTGCACTTCCTCATCAAAGTGTCCAGGCGACCCCGGCTCCGAGTCAGAAACCTGCCAATCCGGGGTTTCCACAGAGGGGAAGTTAGGCGTTAGGTACTTTTTGCGTATAGATTGGATGAGAGTTTGAGTGTTTACAGGGGAAACGGAGCGATGAGGACTGCCGCGGAGGGCGACTCCGTACTTCCGAGCGATTTCCTGCACTTTCCGCTCAATTCCGCTGTCGAAAGGACTGGGAAAGCGGTCAAAGTCACTGGATTCACCCACTTCCGCATATCTATCCATATGACTACTATTCCTTCCTCCTTTCCCTGGCTTCTTAGCACTGACTTGGGTCTTTTCCCACTGTTTTAAGCTGCAATTCGGCAGCTTTAGAGGAGTTGAGGAAATTTCGACCAATTTGCATGCAGCGGCTCAGTCCAGACATATTTCAAAGCTATGAGGACGGCAGCAGCTCTGCGGCAAGAGGTGCAAGGCCTGCGCCAGGCCATTGAAGACATCAAGCGCGACCTCCCTATCAGCGAAGCCTACGAAGAGCCTTTGGAAGAGGAACTAATGTCCTTCCGTCCTGCCAAGCCCGCAGTCAGGGAACTAGGCACAGAAACTGAGGCACAGTTCGAAAGGAGGGAAAAGGATAGCAATATTGAGAGGGATTTGGAGCTTATTAAGGACAAAATCGACGCTTTGAAGACGACTTTTCAGCACAGGGAGGAAACAGACCTGCACTCTAGGCCGGATTTCCCTAGAAACAGTACTGCGAGGCCGGATTTGCCCAGAGACAGCGCTTCCAAGGCCAGACAGGAGCGACTGGTCGACGAACTGGCTCGGCTGCAGGAGGAAAACAAGGCTTTGAAGGAAATGTTAGGCCCCAAAGGCCACCCAGCCGACACTATACGCCGGAAAAGCGTAAAAACGAGGACCAAAAAGAAGGGCGAAGGCCATCAATGCGAAAATTGCGCTTTTCTGCGGTCCAAAGGCTTTGAATCGGACCTGTGCTACCGGCACAGGATGAAGACAATGGGGAAGTCCCTGAAGAAGCGGTGAAATAGTATAAGTTAGCTACTAAGGAATTTGGCTAGGTGGGTGTTATCAGTCTGGATGCATGGGAAAGCCTCATACTGGATGCGAGTTGTCCTTTGGAATTGCAGACAAGCCCTGTAAATACCCTTGAAATCTCTGTTTTGCGCTAGTTTTAGCCTAGGCCTTCGACTCGGGCTCAGTAAACGCCTGTCCAAGTATGCTGATTTCCGTCTTAGTCTTCATCATCATAGTCTCCAAGTGCTTCATCTGCTCTACAAGTGTCAGCATCCTCTTTTCCGTCAGCGACTCCTCTTCCTCCACCTTCACTTCCGCCTTGCAAAGCTGCTCAGTGGGCTCCGCCTCAGTGTTGTTCTTGGTAGCGTTGATTTTCATGCGGCGGACGGTGGAGTAGAAGCGGTTTTTGATGGAGTTTTCGGTGCGTCCGGGGAGATTGGTGGCGATTTCAGTCCATTTGGGGCCGATACTGCTCTGCAGTTCGAAAATTACCCGGTCTTCCTCAGTGGTCCACTCCCCTTTCTTGACGTCTGGGTTGAGGGTGTTATGCCATCTCTCACGACACTGTTTGCCGCTGCGGCCGGGAATGCGGGCAGCGCAGTTAGACCACTTCGTAGGGCCCTCGTCGTCCACCCACTCCTTCAGCAGTTTGTCCTCGGTAGTGCTCCACGGCCCCTTCACTAGCCCGGGCTTTAGGATTTTTGACCAACGGTGAAGACACTGAATGGGCGTCCTCCCAGGGATATTTTCCGCTATGAGTCTCCAGTGCTTCTCCCCGTGCTGTCTGATAGCCAGTCTCAACAGCTCGTCTTCTTCCTTCGTCCAGCGGCCGTGCTTCACGTAAGCTTGACCATTTTCGCCATCTGAGGGGCTGCCCGGCTCTGCCATAGTCGTTTATTAACGGATAGCAGGGGACACAGGCTGTATCTGGGAGTTGGTTGGGAATTAGAGGCTGAAAAGGAGGGAATTTGGGAGAAAAGAGTGAGAAAAGGAGGGATAAAGTCGAAATATGGGGAAAGAAAAGGAAAATTAAAGGGTTTTAGCTGAGTTTATGCCTTTCGAGCGCTATATCGAACTTAACAGGCGGTAATTGGCTCTTATTTCCTTCCTTTTCCTGCCTATTCAGTACAATTTGTCCCTGCACCAGCGAGTTCAACAGCGTAACCACGAAAAAAGCCACCATCCCCAGTATCACCAGCTCCCAAAGACGCATCAAAAGGGGTCGGTTTTGCTGGAATTGCGGAGAATGCAGGCTTTTCCTCTGAGATTCAAGGAAAGAAGTGATAAAAGTACTGAAAGAAGGTAAATGAGTCGCAATTAGACTGAGAAAAGAGTCGAGTTGCTGCTCACTGAACAGTAAAATAGTGAAAATTACCTGGAAATGGACCTTGAATATGGCTTTTCCCAGTAAAGTCGCTCCGAAAAAGACCCAAAAGCTGACTCCGAAGTGGCCACAAAGCAAGCCAGCCAGGTCAAATAAGGGATTGGGTATAGAGGCACATAGCAAAACCGTAAGAAATGCGTATTTCTTGATAGCCCTAGCGAAGGCCAGTTTAAAAGAGCTGATTTTGCCTGCAGTTTCCTCCAAATCCCACTCGTCTGCCTTGCCAGCGGCTCTGGCAGCCCTGGAAATGAAGTAGGGCGGCAGTTCGCCGAGGGCAGTGCCCAGTCCCCACAGTACTGCCTCGGGCTGCACTGCTGCAAGGACGGTCCACAGAGATAGAGGGGAAAGTGGGGGACTGTCGGGGCAGTCTGCGAAGGTCTGGTAGGCCCAGCGACTGGGCAGCATTGTAGGCACGGAGTTGCACTCATAGGCCACTAAAGTCACTTTCGCTATATGCGGTCCCAAGTACAGCACAAATGTATGCAGTCCAGTACCCAGGCCAATAGAAGACGCAACCCCCAGACCAATCCACCACACCGCCCACAACACCACCGCTCCCGCCCAGGCAACGAAGGGCTGGTGCGGGCCAGCGCACAGCAGCAGTGTAGAAAGCAGGAAGCCCAGCAACAGCACAGGCAGCAAGTGGCGCAGAGCCAGACGCAGCAGTCTGCCCACAGCGTCCCACGCTAGGGACAGCAGGATTTGCCCACTGAGCAGCGGACTGTTGAAGATGGTCACTGCCATTCCTAGCGGCAGAGGAAGCATAGGGATTTGCAGGCGAAGGAGAGCTGATTGGGACACGTGTAGAGGTCTAAAGGTTGGATATATTGGGAGTTCAGCATTCAGGGAGAGTTGACTGGTTATTGGACGTGAAAACTGCATTTCTAAGTCCTGCGTTCCTATAAACGCTAGAAATCGCCTTTGTAGCACGCAAAATCCCTCTAAGACAAATCCCTCTCTAGTGCCTGGAAAGGCTGTTCGGAGTCCATATTGCCACCAGGTTACAATAGCATAGGGATGGCGACGAGAAGCGCAGCGCAATACGACTACCTAATAAAACTGCTCATCATCGGAGACTCGGGCGTAGGGAAGACCTGCTTCCTGCTTCGCTTTTCGGATGACTCCTTCACGACTTCCCACCTAACAACCATCGGCATCGACTTCAAAATCAAGACCATCGATGTGGACGGCAAGCAGATCAAACTGCAGATTGTAAGGCTTACCTAGTGGGACACAGCGGGACAGGAGCGCTTCCGCACCATCACGCAGACTTACTACAAAGGCGCTATGGGCATTATACTAGCCTACGACTGCACTGACGAAAACTCATACACCAATGTGAGGAACTGGATCCAGCAGATCAAGATGCACGCAAGTGAGAACGTGGCGAAGGTCTTGATTGGCAACAAGTGTGATCGGCCGGACAAGAAGGTGTCTGCGGAGCAGGGGGAGGGGTTGGCTCGGGAGCTGGGCGTGAAGTTTTTCGAGTCCAGTGCAAAGAACAACATCAACGTCCAAGAAGTCTTCTACTTCATCGCGAAGGACATCAAAGACAAGCGCATGGGCGACCCCATGGGCACGAACACCTCCATCCGCGTAAGCTCCGCCGTCCCCCAGCCCAAAGCCAGCAAAGGCTGCTGCAAATAGCTAGTAATGGGAGCCTGCGCAAAAGCACCTAAAAAGCCCATTGCGACGGGTATACGTGTGATGTGCCAGTGGAAGGGGAAAAGGCAGGAAGTGGTGTTTTCCACAGTGAACAGACTGAGAGAGGATGTGAAAGGGCCGTTTCCGGACCTGGGGTTCAAAGCGTTCAGGCTGTTTGTGGGGAATGTAGAGTTGACGCAGGAGGAACAAGTACAGGGCAGAGGCCAAAACTCAGGGGAAGTGGTGATAATGGAGGAGTCGGGACAGAGGTTTATAGATGAAAGTTGGACTAAGCAGGCACAACGTGTGTTTCTGCTCGTAGACGCGCGTTCCAAGATTGTGGGCACTGGAGTCGCTTTGACGGTCAATTTGGCTATGTGCACTCTCCAGTACAACCCAGACCTAGCAGTTTCCGCGGTATTCCCGGGCGAGGATTCCATCCGGCCTTTAAACCCACCAATCTGGTCAATGCGCTTAGCCTCAGTTTCCCTTTCTCTCAGGGAATTTCCCGAGAAAGTGCCTCTTGTGGGCATAATCGAGCTAGACCCTGCGGCCAAGGACTACACAGGCAGCGGCTGGGTCCTTTATGTAATTCCTATACAGTGCACAAGAGCAAAGCCGGTTGTTCAGTCTGCGAAGTTTCAGTTGGAGAACTATGCAGAAGGCTTAGCCAGGCCGCAAGAGCTGAGTAGCCTAGGAGAAGGAGCGACCGGTGCGCCTGTATTCAACTCCAACAAGAACCTAGTCGGCCTGTATTTCGCTGACAACGGGTCTATTTGCGTCCTTAGCCAAAGGAAACTCGCAGAACAAATCACCCAAAAGCCACTTGATGACCGGCTAAAAGCCCACCTTCCAGCCTTATTGAAGAACCCTATGTCTCCAAAAGCCCACACCATTGCCAACGTTTTCAAACATTCAGAGACTCCAACCTCTGTGTACACCTTCAACCTGGCCACCAATTCCCTACTCCACTGCACGAACAAAGGGCGAATTCAGGCTTCTATAGAACTGCCGGTGGTCTTAGAGAGTGGCTTCAGCCTTCTTACCACCCGCAGAGGTCTTTATATCACCGGGTTGAGATTTAAACAGGAACGATTCGCACTAGTCTGCAGAGACGGGGAAATCGAGAAATTGACACCTATGACTTTCCCTCATATCCATCACGTATCAGTGGACTACAAGGGGGAATTGGTGGTTCTCTCAGGACTAAATTCACACCGAATGGAAACGCTGAAAGAGGGAAACGAGAACTGGGTGCAGGGAGTGTTGGAGTGGATGAGGGCCTGGGCCTGTGCTGTGGTTTGTAAGGAGTCGATATATGTGTTTGGGGGGATGGGGTGGAACTGCAGGAGTTGGAAGCGGTCGATTCTCAGCTATAATGGGGGAAATTGGTCGAAGGCGAAATTTCTCATTCCGAAGTGCTTCATTAACGCTGGCGCCTTGATCGAAAACAACACGCTTATAGTCTTCGGAGGCATAGAAGAGTCAGGCACCGCCCGAAGCACCACTCAATACATCAATCTAAGCGACGGCAAGCACTGGGAAAAGGAAGGGGACGGCCTGGGCTGCTACGGAGGCTTGATGCCCTGGAAGCAAGGGGCGAAGTGGCTGGCTGTGAATAGTGAAGGGAGTGTGTTGGCGATGGAGACAGAAGGAGGGAGGGTGGAGTGGCTGTATAGGGCTAGGGGTAGTTGAAATAGGGGACTGGGCATAGTTGTGGTTGAGTTGTTAGAGGAGTTTTTCTAAAAATAGATTTGGAAGCACAATTTCTCGCATTTTTAGGACATTTTTAGAGCCGTTGGCATTGTTTGGATGCAAAAAATATGAACAACTCTCAGTTAGTCTGACAAAGGACTAAAAGTGCCGATTCGTCTTTGAAAAGTGCCGTCTCCAAACCTAAAAATCGAGTTTATTCTCAATTTCCAGCACTTTCAACACTGATTTCCCACAGTTTTGCAAGAATTCCAGAAAGGAAAGATCGTTACATTTCCCACTACACACTACCAATCCAGCCGGAAATCTCATACAAAAAGGCCACTAACCTCCTACACAAATCCCTTTTCCACCAGCTACTCGCCTACATAAACCTCATTTTATCCAAATATAGAAACATGTCCTTCGTGATTTGCTACTGCAATCTCGCTTTCCCTATAGTCCAAACGACTCACCTGCCTGATATCATCACCCATATGAGTGGATGTCCAGCCCGCAGAAACGAATCTCCAGTGTTTGACTTTGTGCAGCGTCTTGAAGTGGGGGCAGTGGACCAAGAAAGGAGGGTTTTGCTGGAGGAGTTGAAGCTGGAACTAAGAGATTTGGAGAGACTGATCCACCCAATCCGTCCTTCCGTTCCCCTCAGCATTCCTCCCAAAAGCCCCCCCAGAAGCCCCTTAGCCTCAGGTCCAAGCGGATACCAATCCGCCCCTCTGCCCATTTGCCCAGTCTGTGAACTGTTCCTCGAAGAATGCTTGCAGCTGAAAATGTGCAGTCACCGTCTCTGCACAAAGCACATAAGAAAGGACTTCGAGAACAAGTACCTGAGAGAGCTTGGGAGAGTCCGCTGTCCTGTGCCAGGCTGTAATAAGCCAATAGGCGAGCAAGACATGAGGCGGGTGATGGGGAGGGACTTGGTTGAGGAGCTTAAAAACAGAGTTCGCCGGCAATTCCACCCTTAGGAGCGTTAGTAATAAATGCCGCGGTCTAGCTCTGACCCAGTGGAAGAAAACCCAGGCAACAACCTTTACATCGCCAACCTTTCCTATAAAACCACAGAAGACGACCTGAAGGCGCTCTTCGCTCCCTGCGGCGCTATCAAGGAATGCAATGTTGTCTTGGACCCGATGACCAAGGAGTCCAGAGGCTTCGCTTTTCTCATGTTCGAAACTACGCAGGAGGCGGAGAGGGCGGTGGAGGAAGTCAATGGGAAGGAGCTGAATGGCAGGAAGTTGAGAGTGGAAAAGGCGCGCAGGTCGAAAGGGCATGGGCCGACGCCAGGGCGATACATGGGCAAAGCACGCAGAAATTCCCGTAACTCCCACCCAGGTGACCGCTACAACCGCTCTCACTCCCGCTCAGGCTCCTACCACCGGCGGAGCAGGTCTCGCAGCAGTCCCCGCAGAAGCCGCCGCAGTCGCTCGCACTCCAATCACCGCCATCGCTCTCGTACCAGCAAAGACTAAGCTAGAGTAGGCCCAGTCACTACGCTCGGACAGGCAAATACAGCTGCTTATAGTGTAGGGCAATAGGCGGGAATAGTGGAAGTTTTGGCTTGGGAAGGGAGGCTAATGAAGGGAAATCGATCGAATTTGGAGGGATTTAGTAGCGATTTCACATGCTTTCAGCTACTTTTCAGCACTAAAAAGTCCAATTCAAGGGGAAGTCTACCTTTACTAGGGAGCGGAGTAGAGGTGACATCGCTTTTCATACTCCTCTCTGAAGGCAGCCCTATGCGTCACCTTCGCTTCGTCCATCTGACTCTCCCTTTCGTCCTGCTTCTTGATCCTTTCCTGCAGTTTCCCCACAGTTTCCCGAATTCTTTCGCTTTTCGCCTCCTGAAGAGCCAATTTCGAGCCTCTGTCCACATTTCCGACGTTTATAGGGTCTCTGTTTTTAGTGTTAAACCGGTCCTTTGCGCTTAAATACATCCCTGCGTCCTCAGGAGGGACGAAACTGGTGAATGTGTCCTTGTAGCTGGGAGTGGCGCTGAATCTGCTGTTCGGCTTGAGGCTGAAATTCATATCCAAAGGCTTATACCTGGTTCTCAGCTCCTCGTAGGCCTGGTTTACTGCAGGCGCCCTGGCTAACTGAGTATCCAAAAACTCCTTACTGGGCTGTACGTAATTCGGGTAATTCAGCATCTTTTCCCCGAATTTGAGGCTGTTTTGGTATACAGTGTCCGGCTTTACGACCTGCGCGAATTCGTGAAACTCCACAAAGCCCTTATTGTCCGCGTCTAAAAGCCGCATTAAGCCCATAGCTTCCTCTGGGGAGTGGGGGATGTTGAGGGCGGTCAGTCCTTTGCGCAGGTCTTCGAAGTTGATGTAGCCGTCGTTGTCACTGTCGAAGATCTTGTAGGCTGGGAAGCTTTTGAAGACTCCTTGAGTGAACACTTTTTCGTCCAAAGCCTGTAAAACCCGCTTGAGACTGGACTTATCGGGCGGCAGGAGAGAACTGGGCGACTGGTCCGTCGGCGGAATCGCGCGAACTCTCCGTTCCAACTGCAAATTGGGCTTCGCATCCTCACTAAACACCCCTGAAACGACCGATTTCACCGAAGTTTGCTTCTGCTTGTTGTAAATATAGCGCGACAGGAAGCTGTCCATTTCCCCACGACTGACCTGAGGAGTGACTCCCATAGCCATTTCCCCTACAAAGGCCCTCAGTTGGTCCTGGGATACTACTCCTCCGGCTGCTTGCTCCAGTGCGGTTTGTAGGGCGCCTTCGTTTTCGTACTTTTCCTTCAGTAGTCCGCAAATGCGCCGGGATTTGGCAACTATGGACTCGGATTTGTTGACTGGGACTCGCTGGGGGTCGAGGACGCCGGGACCCTGGAGCCGTGGGAGGGTTTGCATACTTTTGCCTCGCTTGGCAAGCAGCGGGTGCTTGGGACTTACTTCTCCGACTTGGAATTTGTTCACAGCGTCTTCCCCTGGCTCAAACGCTTCGATTTCCTTCATAAAGTCTCGATAACGCAGGACTTCCTTGCCTCCAGCCTCCACATACAGCAAATTCCACATCTTCTCATTACTCACTGACTGCGGAAGTCCCAAATTATTCATAACTTCGCAAAACCTTTCGAAAGTGACAATTCCCGACCGACTTTTGTCCATTTTCAGCATTTGCCCAGTCACATCTGAGAGTCTCTCCTTGATATGCAGCTTCAACTGCTCTTGCTGGGTGCGAGAATGCTGATTTACTGCCAATTCGTGCAAATCCGCCAACATTGTATCAGTGATTTCCGGCTTTAGGCTGTTTTCCGCACCTGGATCCGCCTTAATTAGGCTCAAATCCACATTCAATCGATCCGAATCGTCGAAAATCAGCTGCAAAAACTCCTCTAAAGTGAGTACTCCGGAGCCAGATTGATTGGCAGAGGCCACCAAGACTCTGGCTTCGTCCTGGTTGAGAGGGATGCCCAGCTTGTTTACCATGTTGAAGACGTCTGCAGGCCTGATCACGCCCAAGGACTCGCTGTCCCATTGGTTGAAGATAGCCCGGAAGTTGGATCTGTTCGCGTATCGTCTCCTTATGGTCCTGCGAATATCCACGACTTTGGCCAAGTCCACCTTCCCTTCCAGCGTCTCCGCATGCTGAATATGCACGAGCTGCGTCTCCTGACTAGCCCCTTGATGCTCCACGTCCTTAGTCTTCCTATACTTCTCACGATGCGTTCTGGCGGAGCCGCTGGGTGTTTCCTGTTGGGAAGGCGGGTGCAGGCCTTCAGCCTTATGGATGAAAGGGTCGTTGTCGCCGCCTACGAATAGGTTAAGTCCTTTCAGTGGGGAGGTTTGGGTGTGGGAGAGGACGGGGTGGGAGCGGATAGGCTTGCCGACGGTCTTGTAAAAGCCGGTTTGGGTCAGAGAAGCGCGGGTCCGGGTGAGGTCTACTGGTGGGGCGGGGGCCGGCAGAATGCCTAGCTGCAGCTCGTGGTACTTCTTCTTGCTTTCGTGCAGGTCCGCTCTCAGAGTTCTCCGCTGCTGCCACTCCGCTGTCACTCTGAAATCCGCGTTTGAAACGCCTGTGCAGTGCAGCCTTTGCTTCCTTAGCGCCATATATGATAACCGATAGTGCTACAGCCAGTCTGCAGTCTCCTGCTCCAGCGTCTTCGCCCGGAGCAGCTTAATTGTGTTTCGGACTCGCTCAGTCATGACCACTGGAGCACTTTTGAGGGTGGAGTCTCTGCGACTTCTCCGGCCTGCGAAGTGCCTTTGTAGTGCTGAAGCAGGGGACAGGCCTTTGGTCAGTCGCCGCTTCATACTCCGCTGCTGCTCCGCTGTCACTGGCTCCGCTGTTTCCGCCTGCTCCCGCAGTGACCGCAGCAGCGCAGGCTGGTTCTCTGCGAATTTCCCGAGAAGCAGCAGTTTCCGCCACTCCTGCGCTTCGTCCCACTGCTTTCCCACGCTTTCCCGCTCCAGCATTCTCACGTATTCCTCGTAATCCGGCTTTTCCTCGAATCTCAGTCCTTTCACCAAGTCCAAAATCTCTGCGAAGGCTGCTGGCAGCCCTTTACATACATTTCTGCTGGGTAATTTCTCCTTTTCACAGGCGATTTCCGCCTTTCGCAGGCTGTAACAGGCGGAATCGAACAGATTCCAAGGCAACGAGGCGTGTGCGAGGTAGACTAGGACGTAAATTAGGCTTTCCAGGTCGTCTCGACGGCTGGGCCTGCGGCCTGTGAGGACATTAGAGGAAGCAAAGGTGGCATTGCCGCTAAATTGGTACGATTCTGAGTACTTCCAGTGGTGGCCGTTGAGTGAATAGCGCTCACTTAGGCCGAAATCCACCAAAAAGCAGCTAATTTGCCCGTGTTTTAGACGCAAAGCGAGGTTGTCCGGCTTTAAATCGAGGTGCAGTAGGCCCGCTGCATGCACTTTAGCCAGAGCTTGGATCGTTTCCTTCGCAACTTGCACTAAAAGACACACATGCAGCGGTCCACTAGCCCGGAACAGCTTCATCACGTCAGTTTTCATCAGTTCCATAGCTACATATCGCCGTTTTCCCTCTGTTCCATAGGCGTATATGCGAGGAATCCCTGCAGAGTGACGCAGTGCCTTCATAGCATTGACTTCCACAAGGAAGGAAGACTGCATTTGGCAGTCTTTGAGGACTTTTACAGCGACGGGTTTGAGGCGGGTCTGGTCGGTGGCTTGGTACACTGTGCAGAAACTGCCCTGGCCGATGACTCCCTGCAGTAGAAAGCGCCCGTCCAATACCTGGCCAGTCAGCATGCCTTGCAATGGCTTCTCCCAATCCTTGGCTCGGCAATAGACCGCACCCGCCCCTTGCCAAGCCGCCGCTGCGGCCTGCAGCTACGCCCAGCACTACTACACCTCAAGACCCGAACACCACTACCGCCGCCGCACAGCTGCAGAGGACCAATTCCCTGACTCCTATGCGGCAACCCATGATGACTACGTCTCCCTACGGCGGCTATCGTTCGTCAATGTACGGCGGCATGGGCGGCATGGGGGGAATGGGAGGGTACGGAGGAGGGATGTACGGCAGCAGTATGTACGGAGGAGGGATGTACGGCTCAGGTCTAATGGGTGGTGGTATGGGAGGCTACGGAGGGATGTATGGAGGCGGAGGGATGTATGGCGGGGGAGGCATGTATGGGCAAAACGGGTATGATAGGCCTTCCAAGGGTATGATGGCACTGGAAAGACTGGCCATTTTGGTCAATTCTTTATGCTTTACTGCGGAAACGTTGGAGCAAAGCATGCACTCCATGCACTTCTTCCTTGAGGCCTCTACACGCATTAAGGACTGGGTCTCGACGGGCTTCAACTGGCTAATTCGCTTTATTCGTGGAAAGCTGAAGGGCTTCTGGCACCTGTTTCTGTTCGTTCTAGGACGAAAGAACCTGAGAGAAGAGGACGTTTCCCTGAGGAAATTGCTACTAAACGTGCTGCTTCTCTATATATCTGTGCAGCTGGCGCGGTTCACTTACCAAGAGTTGACAGCTCCTTCCGTGGCCGAGTTCCCCCAAGCGCCCGACTTCTAGCTAAGCCAATTAGTGTACCGCGAAAAGCTTCCTCTGCCTACCTAACTTTTAGTGATTTCAGTCTTATTGACTGTGACCTTGTCCTCCACCAGCTGGTAGACATACACCGTAATGACTCTCCCCTGAAACGCCATGAGGATAAAGCTAGGCACGACCTCTGCACTTATAGCAGAATAAGCTCCAGTGGCAGACCCAGGGTTGATGTAGTACTTGCCGTCCATTGACTCCACTCTGTTCACGTGAGTGTGTCCGGAGACCAGGATGTCGCAGTCTAGTTGTCGGGCCATGTTCGCCAAGGCTTCTTGGTCGGTCCAGGGGATCACTTGGTGGCCGTGGACGAGAGCCACTCTCCAGTCGCCTATAGTCACTGTCTTGGACTCGGGGAGAGTCAAATCAGTGTCGAAATCGCCACGCACTGTATGGACGCTGGAGCAAAGCGTGTTGACCCAATCCAAAGTCTCCCTATTGCCCAGGTTCCCAGTGCACAGCACATGCTGCATCTTATTGGGCACCAGCATTTCCTTGAACTTCGCAGGCACCTCCACAGACCTTTGCGGAATGTGCGTGTCTCCAATGAGCAGGACCAACTCTCCGAACTGACTCATATTATCCATCGCTAGGGTAATCTGTCTGGACGGAGACAGACTTCGTGCTGGGTTTGGGCTGGAAACGCTTCGCTGCGTCCATCATCACTTCCACTCCTTCGAGGGCTGCGGCCTGGCGAGTTTGCTCGAGTTCGGAGTCGGAGAGGTAGGCGCCGAGTTTCTTGTAGAGATGCTGCATTTCCATTAGTGCGTTTTCACGCACATTTATATCCGTCAGTTTCGCCAGTTCCTCCTGCTTCTCCGCCAACTCCCTCTCCCGCATCGTCTTTTCCCTGTTAGTCACTTCCAGCTCCTTGCTCAATTTCTCCAACTTCGCGTGCAGCTTCGTCTCCTCCTCCGTCCACCTCTCCAGCACACTCTGCACCTCCCTTCGCCTCCTCTCCACCTCCGTCCTTACCTTCTGCTTGGCGCTTTCGATGGTCTGGTCGAGGGTTTGCTGGTGCAGTTCGAGAGCAGTGTCGAACATCTTCACTACTAGTTTCCAAATGAGTTCCATGAGAGTGGCTTCATTGTCGAGGTCGCGGTGACGGAGACCTCGAAGCATGGACCTGATCATTTTGGTGTAAATGACCAGTTTGGCTTCGAGACCCGTTTGCCATTCGGAGAGAAGGGTTTCGATGGGCGAGTGCAAGTCTGATTGCAGTTCTTCTATCAGTCGGTAGTAGGCTCCGAGTTGCGAACTTTCGCCTTCCTCGTTCCCTATATCTCTGTGGGCCGTTTCATAGTTTAAGTTCATCTCAAACGCCAACTTCTTCAGACTTCTCAGCGACCTCAAATACTCCTCATGCACTTTCTTCTCCCTCTGCACCAGGTCAAATCTCGCACTCTCCGCAGTGTCCCTATCCACCATATCCGCGAACCTGAACAACGGGTTCTGCAGAGTCTCAGGCCTCGGACTGACTTCCAAGCGCGAACCCATGTGCAGCCGCACACTCGCATCCTCCTGCATAGCTGTGGGGTAGTTAGGGTCAGAGGGCGGGAGAATGTCAATGCTCCTGGCAGTGTGCAGAATAGACACGTGTTTGCTAGGGCTGGAGGCAGGGCGAGAGGAAGTGGCCTTGGGGGACTGGAGGATGCCTTTTTTGAAGGTGGAGAAGTTGGTACTGGAGTAGGCGGGGGGGATGCCGGTGGCTCCGTGCAGTCGGTACTTGCGGAGGTCCATTAGGAGGTCAGCGCTTTCTCGCTTAGAGTCCTTGGTCCAGGAAGCGGTAGGGCCTAGTTGCTTCAAAAAGGCAGAAAAGCGCTTGTGCTCGCTTTGAACTGTTTGAAGTCGGGCTGCTGGCTTCGCACTCTGTACTCTCTTCATATATATAGGAGAACAGCCTAGTTACTAGTGACTATGCTGAAATCATCGATACGTCCTCGAAATACACTCGTTCCAGTCACGATTTAGGTACGCATTGGGGTTTGATCAGATGTAGTTTTCTATATAGGAACCTCAAAGTGGCTTGACCGCAATAGACCTACCTCTACTCATTCGTGGACTGCACACTCACTTAACCCTTGCAGCTATGCACTCCTGAGAGTTCCCGATACGTGCTAGTGTGGGCAAGCTAGCGGAATCCCTCAGAGTCAACCATAGTGAAGCATATGTTTTGGGTTCGTCTATACGCCGTCCACACTGTGGCTCTCTGTGGGGCTACCTACGCTTTCCACCGCAGACAGAGTAACGCCTTTCAAGCATCGAATTGAAACATTGGCTTCTTCTACCAACTTGTGGGGATGGGAGCGGCGACAGTGATGATAACGCAACACTTTCACCCACCAGCGCTAGTGAGGCTTGGAAGCGTTGCACTCGTGAGCCTACCCTGTTACTATCATGCACTCGCAGAAGATTGTGGTAAGCGCGGGGACTTGACCTTTGTTTTGTCTGCTGATTGGAACCAGCAACTTGGTCGCTGTAGTGATAAATGGCCTAATGCCATAGAAATTAGGACTTCTGAAGTTTGGTAATTTAGGGGATGAGGCTGGCCAGGGCTACTTTTATACATAAAATCATCAGTGGATATATACGAAATTAGTGCAGAAAAGTCCTGGAAAAGAGTGGTTTGAAGTTGCTCTGTCCTCTCTTCATATATATGAGATAACAGCCT
>Ga0247837_1002573_pt1 | contig 33925 bp, 20 predicted proteins | sample LaCtaG_2_FD_187115 | JGI IMG/M metagenome (GOLD analysis project Ga0247837, IMG submission 187115) | Freshwater microbial communities from meromictic Lake La Cruz, Castile-La Mancha, Spain - LaCruzMarch2015_14.5m | ecosystem: Environmental > Aquatic > Freshwater > Lake | place: Spain: Castile-La...
GGGAGAGGCCCTGTGGTGTCTGGGAGAGGCGGGAGCTGGAGGTATTGAGAGCCTGCAAAGTAGTAGCCTCTGTGTTTCGAGGGAAGTGGGTCTGAGGACTCGAATGAGAGTGGGAAGTAAGCACTTGAGGCTCCATTGAGTGCGAAATTGCCATTTACTCCCTCCACTCTGCTCGTAATTGTATCAAATATATAGTCCAAAACCACCTGATTGCCTCCTATGCACACTCCCGCACTACCCACATACCCACTCGGACAGGTCTCAAAGCACCGATTCGCATTCATCGGCTGCATATAGTGTCCCACAGCACAGGTCAAACAGCCAGGATGCACCCCTTCATCACACGTATCACAAGCAATATCACAAGCCCTGCAGTCTCTATTCACAGAGCTGAAGTACCAGTGCAGTGGACAGGTGCAAGGCGGGAGGTCTGTTGCACTGGGTACACAGGTAGTGCAGGACACTGTTGTGAATGCACTGCAAACGTCGCATAAGGAGTCGGCGCATAGGCTGCAATCGGTGCTTCGCACACAGCCATTGGGGCAGGCGGGGAGACAGAGTAGGCAGTTGGGAGTCCTATTGAAGGGACAAGGAGACAGCAGGTAGCTGGTTCCTGCAGGCTGAGATGGACTTTGGTAGTCGGAAATCGGGTCATTTGCCAGGTAATTGCTGACTTTTACCCTCCAAATGAAGCCAGAATAGTAGTCACCAAAGGTGCCGGAACAGCCAATAGTCTGCGCAGCCGTCCAACTCGTATCCAGCACTACAAAACTCCCTACGTAACTAGTCGCATGCAGCACAGAGTCGTAATAAAAGGTCAAAGTCGTCTGCACAGCAGCACTGTCATAAGCCACTGCAACCCCTACAAACAGCCAAATATCAAGGGTCAAGGCTCGAGTGTGGGCATAAGTTGTGACAGGACTACCAATTTTCAATTCTAATGTACCTGCTGTCCCTACACGTAGGGTAAATATATCAGTAGTGGGCGTTTTCTTGGAAAAAAGGGTGCGCAGGCCGCTACCCTGGGGACGAATCCAGGCTGAAAATGTGAAGGAAGCAGGGAAAAGCAGAGGGTCGCCGGTAGATCCTGGGAGAGGAGGGAGTTGGATGTACTGTGCGCCAGAAAAGTAGTATCCGCGCTCTTTGGATGGAATTGGGTCTGTGCCTTCGAAATTGGGCGGAAAGTAGCTGATACTGGCTCCGTTAAGACCGGTTGTAGTGCCTATTCCAGCTAGAGTGGGTGTAATTGTCTCCAGTTTGAAGTCGAGGACTACTGCATTTCCTCCAACACAGCTGCTTCCAGACGCAATGTACCCAGTCGGACAAGTCACCAAGCATCTCCTAGTGTTCTGCGGCTGTAGATAGAACCCAGTCGCGCAGGTATCGCAGCCAGGGTATGCAGACCCATTGCAAGTGCTGCACTCAGGCTGACAGAAGGTGCAAGTGCTGGGAGGAACCAGTTGACAGAGAGGAGTGCAGGCGGAGCAGGAGGTGAGGCCTGCAGAGGTACAGGCGGAGCAACAGCTGTGGCAAACGGAGCACCCACCTGTGCCATTCAGGTAGTAGCTGCTGGAGCAGACTTGGCATTGGAAGGGATTAGCACAAGTCCCGCAGTTATCCCCACAGTACGCGACTCTGGTCTGATACAGGGTCGTGATTTCTGCATTTGTGAAGCAGCGGGAGGGGTAATAGCGGTCATCTGCCTGTTTCCCAGTCATACCAGTGTAATAAGCATCCCCTAGTGAGAGATTCGAAGCGGCTGTCGTGCCGAATTGGTAGTTCACGCCTGGATATGGCACTGCCACACAGGTCAGTGCTTGGACTCCATATATGGAATAGCAGTAGTACGCAGTTCTACTAGCTTCACACACTGAAACTGCAAGAAACATCCACTTGTTTACGAATGTGCTCTGACTAGGTCCTTACAGGCAGAGAAAAGTCTGTAACCACGAAATCGTTGGTCGTCGTGGTGTCCATTCGAAACTGAGCTAGTGGCGGCACTGTTAGGAATATTGCCATTATGCGACTTGCTCCCCCTATGCAGTTCGCTTCAATATTCTGCAACCTGAACAGGTTATTCAGCACTGCATTCGATGCGACATAGTACCACCCTGTAAATGCATAGTTGAGTGAAGCTAAGGAATACCCTGAGAAAATAGGGTCTGTCGCATACCATCGCACAATATTCCCATTAACCACCCGGGAAGTGAGCAGATCTGCTAGCCGGACGTAGGACAGACAGGACCGCTCTCCAGGCCCTGAGCAGCTCCCGAGACACGATACATCACAGGTAACTGCTGATACAATAGTGGCTATGTTGGCAGGTGTTAGGCTTGTCACTTCGAACCGAGCATCCAACATGCAGCCCTGTGTAGTGTGTTACTGTGAGAGATAGGCTACTGGTCGGCCCGGCTACATACAGTGTGCTGGTACTTGGGTCGTAGACAGAGAAGGGTAAAGGTGAAAGCGAAGTCGCAATTGAAGCAGCTCCAAGCCACTGAGTCACTACAAGCGTGAGCACATTAGTAGTCGAGGAAGCCACCATCACCGCCACATGGCTCCAGACCGGACCCACACTTCCCCCTACTTGACACGTAGCAACTCCCCAAAGTGCATCCCTTGCAGTGGCCTCCACAGCCCCATTCACCAGCTTCGCCACACTCAGTACCGCCACTCCCGACTTCACAATTGACAGAAAGCTGAAAGCAGTCCCAGGCGCAGAGGTAAATTTGACCCATGTCAGTAGACTGTAGCTTGCTGAGGGCGGAGACATGGCTAGTAGGTCGCTAGTACCGAGGATTAGAGTGGGGTTGGAGCCTGAAAACAGGGAAGTGTGAGTAGGACTGAGGAGTTGGTAGGAGGATAGAACTGGAGACAAAAGAAGGAGACAAAGAAGGGATATTAGCATATATAAAGAGGCTTTCTGCATACTGAAGGGAGTTAGCCTTTGTAATTGCAGCTATAACAAGTGGTTTAGCTGATTTCGCATATTGACTTGCTATTCGCTTCTTCCCGACTATTAGAAACAGCTATTGGCAGACTCAGCTGTGTTCCTCCGTCCTCCAATCTCGCGTTTTCCACCCTTTCCAAGCATTTCCCGCATACAATTTCCTTCAATTTCCTCACATCTACCGTCAGTTTTGCCCGCTTTTCAGCCTCTAGCAGCTGATTTAGCATGTTTTGCTCCTCTTCGTTCGACTCCTTTTCCTCGGCTGCTAAAGTCTTTACGCGCCATTCCGCCTTTTGGACTTCTTGAATAAGCAATTGCTGTCTGGAGGAAATAAAGCTGATTTGGTCCTCGTAAAAGGCGATTTCTTTGTGTAAAGCTGCCTGTTTCCGAGCTTCTTCCAGGTCCAATTCCTTCCTTTGCCCCGCCTTTCTGACCTCATTTTCCCTTCTTTTCTCCTCTAATCGCCTCCAGTCCTCTCGCCTTCTCTTCCACTTCCCCTGCCACTCATCCACTTCATTTCTCACACAAACCGTCCTCATGTTCACCTCCGCTATGTCCCTTTCCCTGTCCGTCCTTGCAGCCACTCTAATTTGTGCCTCTTCGCACTGCATACAGCAGCGACTTCCCAGCCTATTCCCCTTGCGTTTGCCCTCCACCCGACAATGTTGGTTGCACACTGGTAAGAGACAGTGGTCGCATGTGAACTTGTCAGAGCGGAAGTGGCTGAGGAGCAGGGAGCAGACTTTGCAGCGGGTGGAGTCGAAGAGGGAGGGAGAGGCAGGGGAGGGAGAGCGGTAGGTGGCTTTGGGAGTGAGGGAGCGAGTGCTGGACTGCATGTGTTGGCTGATAATATGAGCGGTGGACAGGAGGGAATGATAGTCAAGCGATTGGCTGACTTGAGTGGGGAAGTGAAAAGAACCAAATTTGAGGCGGAGGTAGAGTTGCGGACTGGGATCAGTGGCTGGAAGGACGAGGAGGAAATGTCTGAGCGGATTTCAAGGACGAACGAAAGCGGAAAACGGACTGAAATCGACAGAGTCGAGGCTCGGAAGATGATCAGCTCAGTAGGAAGACACAGAGTGGCGCTGAATCGGACGGATACAGCCCGCAGGTCTTTACCTATGCGTGCGAACTCCTTCATCAGTCTGTGCTCCTCTGCTTTACTGCCCACTCCCAAGCTCTTCCCTGCCAAGCCCCCGCCGCCCCGGTCTTCCATCGTCTTCATCCCTCTCCACCGACCCAAAAGGAAGAACCCTTCCCTGGACCTGTCCAGGAGTCTACTAGTGTGTGATAAACTCAAGCCCAGTGCTAAGGTCTGCACTCTCACCATGCCTTCGTTGCTTCCCAGGAGACAAGTCAGGGCCAAGCCGTACTCCCTGGACCTGCGCATAAGCAAATTAGCCAGTATTTATAGGTGTTAAGCATATAAACCCGCACTATCCTCCTATATGTCTCTGGGATAGTCATATATGGCGGCTCCCAACAGCTCCAATTTCAGCTTCACAGAAGGCGAGCTGACCGCACTCAACAAGGCTATGAAAAAGACAGAGTTTCGGTCCTTACTCAATGAATATGTGGACGAAATCTCCGACCCGAAGAATAAAGACGAGTACGAGGCCTATATAAAGCAGCTGGAGCAGGGCGGGGAACTGCCTGGGAAGGTCGTTATTAGGCCGGAAGCGCAGTTTTGTATCAAGTCGCAGGCGAAGTCGGAGACGAATCGGCCCTATAAGGTCTTCATCAACCTGTGCTCCTCTGACAAAATCAAGCCGCCCAAGAAAGAGCAGCAAGAGCGCGGCGCCAGTTGGGACATCCCCTACGCTATGAACATCGGCCGCCACGACCAGGACTCCGCAGGAGCGACCTGCTACACCTACGACTGCGCCTTCCACCCTGACGCCTTCCAAATCGCTCACATGCTCCCCAAGTTCCAGCAAATCATGTGCGACATTGCAGTGGAGGGCGCGGGGAAGTGGCTGCTGAGACAGAAGGAAACACTATCACCGGATTATAAGCTGATGAAGAAGTTGAGGTGTAAAGGGGGGGAGCCGGGCAGTATTGTCGTATCGGAAAGAGCGCTAAACAACCCCAAGCCTGCGGAGGAAGCAGGAGGGGAGAAGCGGTTTGACTTGCAGAGTGAAGGGCCGAAGCTGTACAAGGAGATGGTTTCACAGCAGATGAAGGATAGGAGAAATGCAGGCTTGGCTCCGATTCCCGACCCTCCCCTGTCTCCGGAAGACCAGGAAGAGGTGAAGTCGGACCTGACGGACTACTCGCAGCCGCCCACATCCGTCCTCATCCCCACCTACAAACTCATAGAAAGCAGTGGGGTGGACCTGGGCGGCCTCATCGAAACTCGCCTCGCGCCTCGCAGACTGCCTCAGTCCCTCGCCATAGAAATCCAAGTGCCCTACATGGTAACGCCCACTTAGAAAGCCAGCACAGAGGCGAAGCTAGATGTGAGGGGGCGGGAGTTCGTGTTCAGTGTTCCCAACGTGTACTACTTGGAGCTGCACCTGCGATTTGAAGTAGTCGGAGAGCAGGGAAAGGCGAAATTCGACGGGAAAAGGAAGATATTGAGAGTGAGTTTGCCAGTGGTGCAGCCGACAGAGCAGGAAACCGGGGTAGAGGAAGGGGAGGAAACTGGGCCAACACCCGCAAGCACAGATAACCCTATTGAAACATTCACTCCCAAGGGAGAGGAAGCGCCTAGTGACCCGGACCCTGCTCCTTCCTTTCTCAACTTCTATCAGCCTGTAGAGGAGCCGAAGGCGGAAAGTGGAGCTGCGGAAGGTCCGCTCCCAGAGGTGCAAATCCACCCTTCCTCGCCCCTTCCTGACCCTGTAGAGTCTCTCCCCAGCCCTAGCATCGAGGAACTGCCGCCCCCTACTCCTTCTCCCAAACCCATACAGCAGCTGAAGCCGAGTACGGAAATAAAGGAGCCGGTTTACGTCTTCAACCAAGACTCTAGTGCAGTGGCGCATGTCCTCTTTCACGTGCCAGGACTGCACCTGACTTCCCTCCACAGCAGTCTCTACCGTAACGGCTTCCGAGCGAATTGGATATCAGAGACCAAAACAGAAACCCGGAAAAGCGACTTTGCTTTCCAATTCGAGGGACTTATAACCCTCAAAGGCTCCTCAGTCACAGGCATAATTGACTACGTGATAGTCAAGTTAGCCAAGACTAGCCCCGAAGCGTGGAATGTGGCGGGTCACTTTGTGCAGGATTTCGAGGGATTAGCCGGAGAAGAGGAGCAGCCAGTTGAGCCTGAAGCCCCTGTAGTTGTTTCTGAGCCTGAGGTTCCTTCTGAGCCGGCGAAATCTTCGGTTTTCTCATATATCGCATTTGAGACCCCTCTGCTATACGAGCTAGTTTAAGTAGGAGATCCATTCACTACTGGCCAGACTAGTCTCAATTGTCCACTTTGCAAGCATTTTAAGCAATTTTGGCTTTAAAACTCGCCTTTTCTGGCTATATTAATTCCCAATATACTCCCCTGCCTTGCCTCTTCCATTGCAGTCTAATGGTGGATCACAGACTCATCGCCCTCTACATGACCACCACAGTGATGATGATGACCTTCGGCCTGCTCAGTCCCTTCCTCCCTCTCCTAGCTGAGGAAAAGCAGGTCAGCAGTGCAGAAGTAGGGCTGATATTCGGCGTATTCCCCGCTGGAAGCCTAATTTCCTCCCCTATAGTGGGTGTCCTGCTGTACAAGTTCGGTAGAAGGAATACACTTCTAGCCACTTACTTGATGTCTGTAGTGGGTTTCTTTGCCTCAGGAGTGTCAGTGTATATGGGCAAGGAAGGCTTTGTGGTGGCGAATATCCTGTCGAGGTTTTTGACCGGAGCAGCAGCTGGGACGATGTTCACTGTGGAAAACGCGGTGATTGCCTCGGACTACCCGGACAAGGTGTTCAAGTACGTGGGGATAAATGAAAGCTGTGTGGGGGTGGGGTTTCTTGTGGGTCCGATGATAGGAGCGGGTCTCTATTTGGCTTTGGGGGCTGCAGGGACCTTTTTCTCATCTGCCGGGTTTTTTCTTCTATTTGGACTGATAGTGTACGCAGTACTGGGGAAAGACCGGCCTTATCGAATAGTCAGCAAGGGACAGAACTTCTTCGCACTCGCCCTCGAGCCTCGCATCATTATCACTCAATCTCCGCTGATCTTTTACATGTTCTCTATTGGAGGCATAATTGTCTTTTTCCCCACTCATTTAAAGGACTACGGACTATCAGACGCATGGGTAGTGGCTTCCTACACCCTCACTGGGGCCGGGTACTTGCTCGTATGCATAGTACTGGCGCACACACTTGAGAATATGAATAAAACGATAGTGAATTGCATTGGATTGCTGGTTGGGATTGTGGGAGTGGCACTGATTGGGCCCTTCCCCTCATTCCTTCCTCAGCACGTAGCCACCGTCTTGATAGGCTGGGGCGTGCTTCCCTTATGCTCAGGTGCACTATTTGTGGTTATCATCCCAAGTTTGATCGAAGTGGCAACTGTGGACCTCGGCCTAGTGCACGACGACAAGCTCATAGACAAGCTTTCAGGTAGTGTTTAGACAGGTATTCAAGTGCTGTTCTTATCAGCAGGCGAGCTGTCTGGGCCCATAGTGACGGGCTGGCTGTTGCCCTATGTGGGAGTGAGGCAGTGGTGTGGACTGCTTGCGGGTATTGGAGTAGTGGTTTTGCTGCTGTATATCGTCACTTTCTTCTGCCTGCGTCCGAGGAAGACTGTGCTCAGTCCTTTGATTTCTTCGCATAACATGCCGTAGGTAGGCCATTTTTACACTTATAAGAATCCAATTTTCCCAATGCTGAAAGGTACTCGTAGAAGGAAATTGCTTTCTAGGCTGCTGCCTCCCTCCACAAAGCAATAAATGGACTAGGAAAAGCATGGATCACAGTCTCACCCCTAAGTCAGAAGTCTTTAGAGACCATTTCTGTCAGATAGACTGAATAATACTCAACAACTTGTAGACTGCATTTCGCGCAAGAGAAAAACAGTCCTTTGTCCTAGTGGCCTCCTCCAACGGCCAGGGCTTATCAGTCTTGATGACAGATTCATGCAGTCCACTGCCATTCACTTTCGCCTGAACGACCAAAAGTGGAGTATGTGGTTGCTGGATGGAATAATCGCAGGGATGCTGCTAAGTACAGGGCCTATCAATCTCCCTAATTTCATACTACACACTATAGTGTCCACGGGGACTACAGAAACCTAACTTCTTTCTGTATTTCTGTATTGGTGGCGGAGGCACTGGTAGACAGACCTGCAGGGTGTTTGAGATAGTGGTGGACAACCGCTGTTAGTTAATGGCGGGCACTGCCGAGCTCTCAGTGACTTGCTGGAGTACTCTTGTGCTCACCTTCAACAAGGAAAGCGACTACTCTCCCTGTGCTGAGCTGTGCACCGAAGTCCAGGGTACTGCTCTTCATGAGGAAAGCGAAGCAGGGTGCCTGCCCTTGGAATTGTGCTTCGCACAGGACAAATAGTGTCCTGTGAGGTTTAACACATACAAAGTGGAAAGTCGAGAAAGTCTGATGGGTCTTGCGAGTTATTGGTGCAGGAGACACTGTATGAGTGGGTCTGGAAGTAGGGTGGCCACCTAGAAACTGTTCTTTTTACTTCTTGGCGCACTGCGGCAGATATTGACTGTGCCTGCCAGTAGAGTTCCCTCAGCCCTGACCTACCCCAAAGTCCCGAGCTCAGGAATCAAGAAACTGGAAGCCTATAAATCGTTAATTCCTAAAGCCAACTCTTCTGCCTTCACAGTAGTATAAGGCGCTTTCGAAGTCATTGGTGATCTTAATGGCTTATTCCACATGCTCTGGGTCAAAGCCATCAACACAAGGTAGCGGAAAATTTCATACTCCGTCTTCGGCTGTTCATCATCTTGTGACATTTGAGAAGAAGAGGACTGAAAAAGGAGAGGTGCAATAGGGGTGATCTAATGTATTCAAATGAACAGCCCGGCTAGTATGGCTGCTTCTTCTGGGTGAGTTTTCAGTCGTACCAGCCCTCTCCTTAGTCCTTTCAGCCGCCTTCTAGCATCCTAGGCTCAGGAATTTGAGTAAAATTTCAAGAATTAGTCGAAATACATATCAGTACTATTGGAGCCCTAGCAATACCCAGGCCTCCCTGCTCAAAAAGGTCGAACTCCTCGAAGCAGAAATCTACTCCAAGAAACAGCACTCCAGCGAGGTGCATCGTCCCACCTCAGAAGCCCTGAAGCAGCCACTAGCCTCCAAATTCGCTTGCAAACACGACTTAGAAAGTTTGAAGGAACAGCAGCTCAGGTACCAACTCCTCGAAGGTCGAACAAAGCCTCAAAGCGCAGGTAGCGGAGGTGATTTCCCTCGCTATATATAATCCCCATGGTGGACCGGCGGCTGCTCGCTCTCTACGCCACCACCACAGTCCTCATGATGACCTACGGCCTACTCAGTCCGTTCCTCCCTCTCCTAGCAGCAGAGAAGGGAGTCACTAGTGGCCAAGTGGGGGTCATTTTCAGTGTCTACCCTGCTGGGAGTCTGGTCATTTCCCCGATACTGGGTATGCTGCTGTATCGGTTGGGAAGGACCAATACTCTACTAGCGGCCTACTTTATGGCTTCGGTGGGTTTTTTTGCGTCTGGGGTTTCCATTTACTTGGAGTCGGAAGGGTTTGTGATCGCGAACGTCCTGGCCCGGTTTCTTGTGGGAGCAGCGACTGGGACAATGTTCACAGTGGATAACGCAGTGATAGCCTCAGACTACCCAGACCAAGTGCTCAAATACGTAGGGATCAATGAAAGCTGCGTAGGTCTGGCGTTCATCCTGGGGCCTTTACTAGGTGCAGGGCTGTATATGGCTCTAGGAGCCGCAGGCACTTTTTTCTCAGCATCCGGCTTTTTCCTGCTGTTCGGGTTGCTGGTGTATGCGATTTTGGGGAAGGACCGGCCTTACCAAGTCGCAAACAAAGAACAGCACTTCTTTGCGTTAGTGCTGCAGCCCCGCATTCTAGTGGCGCTAGCGCCTCTCATGTATTACGTGTTTTCCTCGGGGGGAATCATTGTCTTTTTCCCTACTCACCTCAAGGACTATGGACTGTCGGATTCCTGGGTGGTGGCTTCCTATACTCTCACGGGAGTGGGGTATTTGCTTGTGTGCGTTATTTTGGCGCATACAATTGAGAATATGAATAAAACACTAGTGAACAGCCTTGGCCTGCTAGTGGGCATTATCGGAGTGACGCTAATTGGTCCCTTCCCCTCCTTCTTCCCAGACCAGCTTTCCATCGTCCTCCTCGGCTGGGGCATTTCCCCTTTCTCCTCAGGCACTTTATTCGTCATTATCATGCCCAGTCTGATTGAAGTTGCTACAGCGGACCTAGGCCTAGTGCACGACGATAAGCTCCTAGACAAGCTGTCAGGTAGGGTTTAGACAGCTATTCAAGTGCTGGCTTTATCTGCAGGAGAGTTGTCGGGGCCGCTGATTACAGGGTGGGGACTGCCCTATGTGGGTGTGAGGCAGTGGTGTGGACTGCTGGCGGGGGTCGGAGTGGTGGTTTTGCTGCTGTATTTAGTCACTTTTGTATGTTTGAAGGCAAAGAAGATAGAAGCGAATGCGTTGCTTCCTACACATAGCGGGACATAAATAGCTTAGACACAGTTCAAAAATCAGTAGATAGGCCTATTTCCCCATTTCATATCAAATCTATATATAATCCCCATGGTGGACCGGCGGCTGCTCGCTCTCTACGCCACCACCACAGTCCTCATGATGACCTACGGCCTACTAGGTCTGTTCCTCCCTCTCCTAGCAGCAGAGAAGGGAGTCACTAGTGGCCAAGTGGGGGTCATTTCAGTGTCTACCCTGCTGAGAGTCTGGTCATTTCTCCTATATTGGGTATGCTGCTGTATCGATAGGCCGCAGGAATATGCTATATGTGGCTTCTTTGGTCTCTGCATGAGCCTTTCTAATATTCGGGATTTCTCTAAATCTGGACTCATTCGGCTTTACGATATTGAACGTAGTCGCACGGTTTCTAAATAGAGTCGCGATTGGGACAATGTTCACAGTGAATAACGCAGTGATAGTCTCAAACTATCCAGACCAAGTGCTTAAATGCGTAGGAATCAATGAAAGCTGCGTAGGTCTGTCCTTTATCCTGGGCCTTTACTAGATGTAGGACTGTATACGGCTCTAGGAGCCGCAGGCACTTTTTTCTCAGTTTCCGCCTTTTTCCTGCTATTCGGATCTCTCATATATGCTATTTTAGGTCCAGATCGGCCTTACCATATAGTGAATAAAGACCAGAACTTTTTCGCATTGGCTTTCCAACCCGCATTATTTGCGCTTTATCTCTCCTGCTTTATTACGTATTTTCCTCCGGCGAAATACTCATCTTTCTCCCTACTCATTTAAAGGACTACGGATTATCAGACGCCTGGGTAGTGGCTTCCTACACCCTCACTGGTCTTCTATTAAGTGTGATGGCAGTAGGGTTGATAGGGCCGTTTCCTTCATATCTTCCCTGCATGTGGCGACTATTTTGGTAGGCTGGAGTCTGTACCCGATATCCTCAGGCACTCTATTCGTCATTATCATGCCCAGCCTGATCGAAGTGGCTACAGTAAACTTAGGCCTAGTGCACGACGATAAGCTCCTAGACAAGCTTGCAGGTAGTGTTTAGCCAGCTATTGAGGTGTATATGCTGGCAGCTGGAGAGCTGTCCTATGTGGGTGTGAGGTAGTGGTGTGGACTGCTGGTGGGTATTGGATTGGCGGTTTTGGCGTTTTCTACGCTTATATTTCTATGCTGCAAAGGGAGGCAAAGAGAAGCAAATCCGCTTATTCCATAAAATGCCTAATTTACATCAATCCTTCAGACAAATACACGCCTCAAACGACCTAAATCTCTGTATAATCGTCTTAACGTCCTCCGTCGTCACCGCATACCCATCCAGCGCCACCTCCACATTCGCCACAAACGCATGAAACGCCACACTGTCAATCCCCTTCCCTCTGTGCACATTCGTCATCGACTTCTTATAATAAAGGTTATAATTCCCCTCCAAAATCCTCTGATATCCCCGCTGCAGCATCGACCCTTCCTCGAAGTTCAAATGTTCGTAGTATGTTTTCAGCTTCTGGTCAGCGCGAAAGATTTCACCGATTTTGTGCAAAATAGGCCACCAGAAGGCGGGACCGCCGTATTTGTCTACGAAGTTGATGGCGATTTTGAGCTCTTCTTTGTAGGTTTTGACCTTGGACAGCATGGAATCGTAGGAGTTGGTGATGGACGTGAGGTGGAATTGGGTGCGGTGGAAGTCGGGCTTGGGAGAGGGCTGTTTCAGCGTAAAAACCCGCGGAAGCATTGGGCTTAGGTTCGACTTCCTCTTCGGCGACACCGATCTCGACCTAATCATCTGCTTTTCCTCCCTCGACTCCTCCTCATACGTGACCAACTCCTCCCCCGCCCCCACAGGCATCATTTTCCTCGTAATCGCTTGTTTCCAAGTCTTGAAAGTATACCCCTCGCAGGCCAGCAGCACAGGTCTGCCTTTCCAATCCTGCACGAAGTCGCACACAATTTCCTCAATGCGTTGGTGGTCTTTGCACAGAGAGGACTCGAGCAGTGCAGCGACTTCTTCCAGCATAGCGTCAAGTTGAGCGTCTGGCTTTGAGCGCTTCACGGAAACTACATTCGCTGCCTTTGCGTTTATCACGAAATCGTCGAGTTTGCGGACGATTCCGGTGATGTCTGCGAGAGACTTGAGTCTGGAGTGGGAGATTTGTCTGCCTTCTTGTTTATGGTGCAGGAGGTAGTACGTGCCTCTGTGGGAGAGTTGCTTCCAGTGAACTCGGGTGAGGGAGACAGTGGAGTGGGCAGGGGGTAGGAATTCTTGGATTCGCTGCACTTCCAGAGTGTGGTTTCGCCAGGTTTCTTCGATGTCGGATAGCGTAAATAAGAGGCGTAGTTGCGAAGAAGCACACTTATGGACAAATCTAGGAAACCCCTGTACAGAAGCAGCCCCATTCTGTCCCAGTCCTTTCACAAAAGATCTCACAGCCCGGGCCTCATTGACCCTGCAGACCTGCACTTTCCCATGCTCATCAGTCCTAATCAAAGCCAAGCAGTCCGCCCTGCTCAGCAATGTATAAGGCACTCTCAATTTCCACGCTTTCGCACTGGTTGCTAATAAGTACATCACATCCACACACACTCGGGTGTTAACCCCCTGGGGCAGCAAGGAAGTGACATGGTCTTGTTGGAACTGGCGCAGGTGTTCGAGCTTGAGAGAGTGCTGTTGGTTGCTGAGGGCGAGGGCGCGCTGGAGGGGAGTTTTGAAGGAAGCGAGTTTGAGGGCGCTGCGGTAGTTGCGGAAAACTTCGGTGATTTCTTCGGTGCAAAGGACGCTCAGATCATCCATAGTGAATTAAAGAGGTGGGAAATGTCTTGTAGACTGGGTGAAGGGGGAACTCGGCTATTAGTTCTGGTCTAGAAGACACTGTGGTTTACTATGAGAATCAGCGCTTTCTACTTCACTTTCTTCCTATTTCGGCAGAATTAAGTCCTTTTCCTAATTTTCAGCCAAACCCACTCTGCCCTCCCAACCATGCCAAAGCCACTGACAACTAACCGCTCTAGTCCCAGAACAGTCCTATCTTAGTCCGTGTCAGCTCCATGAAATGGTGCTGCGCCCCAGAAAACACCGTTATCAAGGCTTCCTACTGGCAGTGCAGGCCGTCCTTGCAGTGGGCAGCATCGGCTACGTCTTCAATCGTCGCTATTTCGACAAAATCTCCGATGAAAAGTACGGAACCGAAGTGCCGGAATACGATTTACTGACGATGGGCAAAGATTTGGTAGGGCAGAAAGGGCTGGTGAGGGTTATGTAGAAGGCTAAAGACAGACTGGTCAAGTGGTGGACGGGCGCTAGTGACTAAATGGGGAATTGCAGCTTCCAAAGCGATAGTTTGGATCCGACGGTCGCGAGGCCTGTGGCGCTCTGTAAGGCCTCGTTTCAGTACCTCTACCCGATAGGCAAGGGCGGCTTCGGCAAAGTGTGGCGTGTGGAGCTGCGCAGTTCCCACCAAATCTACGCCATGAAGGAAATGCTCAAATCCCGAGTGGTTTCCAAGCGCAGTGTCAGCAGTGTCCTCAACGAACGCAAACTCCTCAGTCTGCTCAAACACCCTTTCATTGTCAATATGCTCTACGCCTTCCAGGACCGAGACAACCTCTACCTCGTAATGGACCTAATGCCTGGAGGCGACCTACGCTTCCACATCGGCCGTCAAAAGCGCTTTTCCGAAGAACAAACCAAGTTCTTCATCGCCTGCCTCCTCACCGGCCTGGAATACCTCCACGTAAACAGCGTCATCCACCGCGACATCAAGCCTGAAAACCTGGTCCTAGACAGCAGAGGCTACCTACGTATCACTGACTTCGGCATTGCAAGGGTGCTCAGTCCTGATAACAGTCATGACACCAGTGGGACTCCTGGGTACATGGCTCCAGAGGTGATGTGTCGCATGAACCATGGGATAGCGGCGGACTACTTTGCGGTGGGGGTGATAGTGTATGAGTTTATGCTGGGGAGAAGACCCTACAGTGGGCGGAATAGGAAGGAAATAAAGGACCAGATACTAGCGAAGCAGGCGCAGTTGAAGAGAGGGGAGATACCGGAGAACTGGTCCGTAGAGGCTGCGGACTTCACCAATAAACTCCTGCAGCGCAAGCCGCAAAACCGACTCGGGTTCAACGGGCCACAGGAGGCCAAGAACCACGCCTGGCTCAGAGGCTTTCCCTGGCAGAAACTCATGGAAAAGCGACTCGACGCACCTTTCAAGCCTGAGGAAGTGGACAACTTCGACCCCAGACACTTAGGCGAGTGGAACGACCAGGAAGCACTGGATAAGTCCGCAGAGGCAATGCAAGAAGCAGCGCTGCAGAACCTATTCGCTGGGTATCACTTCGACGGGACGAGGAAGCAGGCAGCGGCGGATCAGACTGTGTTGCTTAGTTCCAAGGCTTAAATGGAGGTGCAGATACAAGGTGGTAGGGTGTTTAGGTGAGGGTGTATACTAGGTATAGACTTATAGGAGGACGATTGATAGGGATAAAAGGTCCATTTCTTTCTAATGCGTTTCCTTCTAATCCCCCTGCTTTTCCCCCTTGCCTTCTACCTCCCTGGTGTCGCCTACCACGAATACACCCTCAACCAGTCCATCTCCATCTACTCCAACGGCCTGTTCTCCTCCCACACCCAGCTGCCCTTCCCCGCCTCCTACCTGCCTTTCTGCCCTGCGTCCTCCTCCCCCTCGCCTACCAACCTGGGGCAGGTGTTAGCAGGAGACCGAGTCGAGGTTTCGCCCTATACCGTGCACATGCAAAGAGAGGAAATGTGTGCTTTGCTATGCACGGCGAATAACACAGAGACGGAAATGGACAGATTCAGGTGGATGATAGAGAAGGAGTATAAGGCTTCTTGGACGGTGGATGGGCTGCCTGCGGGGCTGCGACAGACTGTGCAAGACGCGGGAAAAGGGTCGAAGTACTCACTTTATACAGACGGGTTTCCCCTTGGATACCATGCTTCCGGCCTTTACTTCCTCTATAACCACCTGCACATTGTACTACAAGTGCATCAAACCAACAACTACACAGATACAGATACCCCGGACGCTTGGATCATTGTTGGCGCTTTGGTCAATCCTATGAGTCTAAACCCTCTATCTAAGGTCCTTCCAGGCTGCCAACAGCCCACTTTCCTTTCCTTCCTTTCCGACTCTCGGAAATTCCCAGAAAGTCCTCACGAAGAAGAGATCCCAGAGGGGAAATTAACCCACCCCGCCTACCAACTATCCTCCGAGACAGTTTACTCCTACTCCGTAGTGTTCGAACCCAGCAATGTGAAGTGGGCGTCTCGCTGGGACCTCTACATGCACTCGGGCAAGGACTTGGAAGTGCACTGGCTGTCCATCATCAACTCCTTCGCTATGGTCATTTTCCTGTCCGCCTTAGTTGCGCATATACTGGGGAGGAGTCTGAAGCGGGATATATACACGTATAATGAACAGCGGGATGTTGATGCACTTGATGAGAGTGGGTGGAAACAGCTTGGTGGAGATGTATTCCGACCACCAACCTACCCAGGTCTATTTTGCATAGTAATTGGCTCGGGACTGCAGCTTCTTTGCATGGCGAATGTGACTTTGGCCTTGTCCTGTCTCGGCTTTTTAATGCCCGAACACAGAGGATGGCTGCTGACTACCGTTCTATTCGGATTCGCACTAATGGGAACAGTAGCCGGCTTCTGCGGAACCAAGCTGTATATCACTCTAGGAGGACAGCATAGGAAAAAGAACGCTATAGGCCTGGCGTTGTTCTACCCAGGCCTAGCCTTCACTGTCTTCTTCCTTATCAACCTCTGTTTGTGGGCGGAACACAGTTCTGGAGCCGTGCCTTTCCCTTACCTCCTCTACATCCTCCTCATTTGGCTGGGCCTTTCCGCACCCTTGGTCCTTCTCGGCTGCCGCTTAGTACACATTCCCTTCACCTTCCCTTGCAAATCCGCCCGCATTCCCAAGCCGTTAGTCATCATTCCAGGCCAGTTCAAGCTCAGGGCGATTAGCATCCTGGCTGGAAGTCTCCCCTTCGGCTGCATGTTCATCGAGCTGAACTACGTAATGCAGAGTCTGTGGCACCACTCCTTGTTTTACTACCTATTTGGGTTTCTGCTGCTGTGTTTCCTGGTCTTAATAGTGACTTCCGCGGAAGTATCGATATTACTGACCTATTTACTACTATGCAAGGAAGACCCTAGATGGTGGTGGTGGTCTTTCGGCGTTTCTGCGAACTCCGGCCTGTACTTCTTCCTATACTCCTGTGTGTATTTCTTCACGGAATTGGGAGTTACACGGCTATCGGGGATAGTGCTGTATTTCGGGTATATGCTGCTATGCTCAGTCACATATGCACTGGTTACCGGCTGTGTGGGCTTTTGGGCCACTTTCTTCTTCATCCGCGCAATTTATAGCCTAATCCGAGTAGACTAATTAGTCTTCTTCCGACCTCGCCCCTTCCTCCATCGATAAATGGTGATAATCGTCCGATAAGCTGAAAATTTCGTCCTCTAATTCATGCTGCTTGGCCAAAACTGTCTTCTTTATAGCTGCGAAGTCCAGCCGCAAGCTTCGCATTCTCTCGCCTTCAGACTTGAGGAGCCGAAAGCGTTCTGGCGTTTCTTCAAATAGGAGGAGTTGCTTGAAGAGCTGCTCAGACCGGTCTAAAGTGTCCTGCACTGTGTACAGGTCGGAGTTGTTGCGAGTTTCGTAGGAGCGGAACTGCTCCTGACATTGGTCCAACTGAGCCCGGACTGACTGCAGGTAGACATCCTTGTGGTCGGCACTTTGCGCCTCTGTGAGGCTGTCTCGGACGCCTAAGCAAATGTCCCGCACGTTGTCCAGGCCTCTTTCCGCGTACTGCGATAGCGAGGTGAGTGTCTTTTGAGCCTCTGATAGTAGCTGCACTAGCTGGTTGTCAGGGTGCGGTTTGCCCTTTTCCGCCCCGCGGCCCATCTTAATGCGCTCCTGCACGGCCTGTATTTCCCCTCTCAACTGCAGCATTCCGTTTCCGTACTCTGTGTAGAGCGCTGTATAGTCTCTGTCCAGTTTCTGCCGGATGTCCTCCACAGCGCCGGCCAAGCGACTTGTCACTTCGTCTAGGAGTTGGTCGCGGATAGAAACCACGTCGAGGGAGGAGCGGGAGGACATGCTTTGGCGCTTTCGGGTGTGGGTTTTGGCTTCTATCAGGCCTTCTCGGTTGAGTGATTCGAAAGTGTGCATTTGCAGGACTGTTTCGCGTGCACTGTCGACTAATTCAGTGACTTCAGGCCCCAGGTCTTCCAGTCCCTTCAGTCTATCCTTCACCATTCGACTCGTGGTTTCCGTGGACTCCTGCAGTGCTTTCCTCAAGTTCATGGCTTCTCTCTTCATCCAGTTCAAGGTGCCCTGTGAACTCAAGTTCGACTCGAGTTTGAACTGCTTGTATTGGTTTTCCAGGTCCACGGTCCTATTCACTGCCGCTTCGGTCTCTTTTTGGCGCTTTTGAGAGACTCGTTGGAGGTCGGAAGAAAGCTTTTGAGAGTGGGCAGCGACCATAATCGTGAACTTCCCAATAGTCCCCTTCAAACTCCGAAGTTGCACATCCAGCGCCGAGACCTGCTTCGTAAGGTAGGAAAGCGACTTCGAGAAATCTGAGAAAAAGGAGCTGTCCAGCAGATATTTCTGCACCTGCTGCAGTTTCGAGGTCGGGGTTGCTAGTTCCACAAGTTGGGATTCGAGGCGTTCGACGCGAGTCAGGTCGGTACTAGACATTATGGAAGGGAGACTTGGGAAAGGAAGGGTGTTAGGGTATGAGGGAGGAGGGAGAGAGACAGGGATTTGTATGGGAATAGGCGGAGGAAAGTGGGAGATTTGGAGTATATTTACTTGAAATTGGATATGTGTACTCGTATGCCCTGTCCTGTGAGTACTCCAATGGAAGCTGCAGCCATCAACTCCTCTCTGTGCCTTTCCCTCAGAAAACTACGTCCCTATTCATTTCTTCGCCAAAGTGGCAATTATAGCAATGGACATTACCATTACAGGGACCCACACGATTTCCAGCCTGTCCTTCCTCAAGGCCGACTACACTGTGAGGACTAGCACAGGAGTACCAGGTGAAAACAAGCCTCAGCAATAGATTTTACGTAGTCAATCGCCGATATAAGCAGTTCGTCCAGCTGCACCGCCAATGTGCCCATTCCGCTCAATTCCCACTCGCCCAGTTCCCTAAGAAGGTGTCAAACCCACTTTCGAAGCCTGTAGTGGAGGGGAGAGCCGCAATGTTGGAAATATACCTGCAAGTGGCAGTGTTGGATGTAGCGTTGTGGCCGGTTCTTAGAGAGTTTTTGGGAGTTCCAGAGAGTACTGCTTTGCAGACTGAGAACTCTGTGGTGACTGCGCCTTTATCTTCTGGAGAACTCTTAATTGCAAGTCTCCAAAGCAGATTACTGCGTGACCCGAGCAATAAAGTCAGTTCTTTAGTTGCTTTCAGCCTTAAGTTTTTCAGTAAACCTCACCAAGTTAGTCGCAAACATGCAACTTGTTTAATAAACCTATTGATTCCCTTATGCGAAGACCAGACTTGTGGTAGTTTGGCGCTGGATATAGTCGCGAAACTGGTGTCTCCGGCTTCAACTCGCTGTTCACAGGTATTTCTCTCAGTGCTGACGAAACTTAAGGAAGGAGACTTGGCCACTATGAGGCTGGATGGACATATATTGGGGAAATTCCCAGGAGACTCCATTTCGCAGGCCTTTGGACTGATCTCGCTACTAAGTGCACATTTACTGATGACTGAAGCACTGCTCAATAGCAACTATGAAGCGATGGAGGTCTTCGACCGGTGGCAAAGGGGAGAGATGGAAAGCAAGGAAGAGCCGCCCAGGGAGGAGGTCTGGAGACTGTCAAACAGCAGGGAAATGCAAGACATGGTGATTGAGTATAAGGCTGGAAAGGGACTACTGGAAATTAACGTGGTCTTAGAGGACATTATCGCCAGTCCTTCTCGCATCGCAGACTGCATTGCAGTCCCTACAAACCGCTTGCACTGGGACAGTTTTGTGAAAGGCGCCAGGACTCTCCAAACCGTTTCACCCACTATATCGATAATCGAACTACTATATGAGGACTCGGGTAGAGTCATTCCTATAGCTTTCCACTGTACCATTGATAACCTGCGTTCTAGTGAAATCATCATAACTTATCGACTATGGAGTCCACCAGACATCATTGGTCCTTATGTCGTTTCCTACCATATCGAACAGTCTCCGCTTCGGTTTTCCTTCTGCTCAAGCACTGCTAGCCATATCTCACTAGCTGGTGGGTCCACCGCCTCTCCAGCCACTCCCATCCCCTTGACCCAGACCTTGTCTGAATGCAGTCTCAGCTACAAAGCCCGGTTCACAGGCGACTTGATGCGTATCCGCCTTGAAGACTTCGCCAACGGCAGATCAGCCTTCACAGGCGTCTGGAAAGCACTGAAGCAGTACGCAGAGACTGAGCAGAGTCAAGGCCCAGCAGACCTGCGGACGGACCTAGCAGTGGCGGTTTCCAATAAGATTTTGGCGCCCAGAGGAGCGGCGCTGCTAGTGAAGAGGGCGGGACTGCTGTAGGGGCAGTCCAGGGGTTGGCTATGGATTACATTTAAATATGAGTCGCGGCAGACTGTGGCAGCATCCGTTCGTGGATGTGTTCAAGCTCGCGAATATGCGAGAATGGCGACTGTCTGAGAAGGTTGGAGATGTGACTGAAGTGCTGGACAAAACCACGGCCAAGCGAGTCTTCAAACTGGCTGGAGCGGTGTCCGCGGCCAATTACATCCTTTGTCCGAAGGCTAGTTCGGAGCTGAAATCACTGCTGCTCACAGGAAGGTATGTGTACGTGGAAATGAGCGTACCCGCAGGCAAGCTCTACAGCACCCATCTCGACTTTGTGGTGAGTAACCGCAAAACCGGAGGCGAAGACCGAGTGACCATAACTCTAAGCAACCTTTTCAAGGCAGTGAAATGCACTTCTACGGCTATCCAAGTGGCCTTCCACCCTTCAGAGAAGTGGACTGTTTTGGTCCTTTCGATCCCTGACATGTTGAGGATGTATGTCGGTCCGCATGTCCATTCGCATGTTCTGCGCAGCTTTACGGCCTGTTCTTCGCAGTTCCTAAGAGGGATATACACGAGTGATATACTGTATACGCCCCTGTCTCTGCCTCGAGAACTTTCCTTTAAGCTATCGAAAGACCAAGTGTGGATGGAGGTGTATGACTGGCTGGAAGTGCCTGAAGCCAGTGCAAGACAGACCATAGTGGAAGAAGCCGAATACGAGCCTGCGCATCCTAACCTGCCGCTATCCAGCGTCCCTGAGGAGCCTTTACTAGAGACCAAAGTGACATATGAAAGCAGGGAACTGAAGCGGCAGACTGAAAGAACAGTCACTCAAGAAAAGACTGCAACTCCTGTTCAAAGCTCGTTAAAGTCTTTGGGAGAATCGAGGAAAGGACTTGAGCCAATGCCAGGCAGCAGTGCACGACCAGTCGCTGAAGAACGGAAAAAGTCTCCAAGCCCACGCAAAGAATCGCCCAGAAGGAGGGAAAATGTGTCCCCCAGACCTGCGGAAAGACCCAATGAAGTGCTGTACCCTGACCCGATTATGTCCCTAAAGCACATTGTGGGGTACTCAGGGACTAGTCACAGCAATATCAAGTGGTCGAAGCAGGGCAGCAACTTCACGTGTTACCCTGCGGAGTTCACCCAAGGGTCCAATAAATTCATGTTTTATCCTTCGGGCTGCTCACTTATTGCACTCAACCCGAAAACGCAAAAACAGCACTTCTTCTTCGGCCATACAGCGCCCATCAACTCCCTCGCAATCAGCCTGGACGGGGAACTTCTCGCCTCAGGCCAAGAAGGCAAAAGTCCCACCATTCTGGTCTGGGAACTAAAGAACCGCCGCGCTCCCACCTTCATCACCCTGGGCAAGATCCTATCTCTCGCCAGCATCGATATCAGTCCTCGCAATACCCACCTGGTCGCAGTAGGGAAAGACGCTAAAGCCAGGGAACTGATAATGATTTGGGACATTTCGCCTATACCGAGAGGACAAAAGCCGGAGTTAGTGGCCAAGCAAGTCAGCGATTTTCACATAAACACTATCAAGTTTGTGCCGTTTGATGAAGGGAAGTTGGTGTCCTGCGGCAGGGAAAATATACGCTTTTGGAGGATCAAGGATGGGCATTTGCCGGGGACTGCAGTAGTGCTGAATCACCACGCAAGAAACACTGAGTTCACAGATTTGGACTTTGACTATGGAACTGGGTCTATGAAGTCTAGAGAGGCTGACGCTAGCCTCAAGCGCGTCTTCGTCTCCTCCGGCTTCGGCATGATCTTCCAAGTAAACTACCAAAGCAAAGAACTCGAAGGCGTCTTTCAGCTGCACGACCAAGGCATAATTTCCCTCAAAGTGACCGAAGGCTTCTGCGTAACCGGCAGCAAAGACAAGTTCCTGCGTATCTGGCCTTTGGACTTTTCCGAGTTTTTCCTGGAAGCTCAGCATGAAGACGGAGTGTGTGCAGTGGATGTGACTTGGGATGGACTGCTAGTGGTCTGTGGGACTAGTAACTGCAATTTGGGACTGCTAGATATGAATACGAATGCGTACCGCACTATTTTGCGCTCGCATAAGGCTACGATTGTTGCTTTGGATGTGCATCGGGTTTCGGGGGATATACTTACAATATCGACGGATCGGACGATACGGATTTGGAAGAAGGAGACGTTTGAGGAAAGTTATGAGTTTACTTCCCCACAAGACGAGCCGTTAGTCGCCAGTTTCCACCCCTCAGCAGAAAGCTTCGCATGCGGCTTCCGTAGCGGCTACTTGCGTCTCTTCGACGTGCCGTCGACCGCAGTAAAGGACGAGTTCTTGCAGCACGAAAGCGCCATTATGGTGGTGACTCACAGTGGAGATGGGAAGTTGCTGATGACTGCGTCTGAGGATGCGCAGTTTTGCTTGTATGATGTGATGAGGAAGTATCAGCCTGTGAAAACGCTGCCTGTGGAGCTGCAGGGAGAGGCAGTAGCAGCCTGTTTCAGTCCCGATAGTCGGCAATTCGCAGTCCTCGGCAACAACGGCAACTCCATCAGTCTATGGGACTCCTTCACCTTCACCCTGAAATTCCACATCAACCCTAACACCTTTATATACGGAATTGCCTTCGCTCCCAACGGCCAGGACCTGCTGGCTCTCACAAAGACTGCGGAGTGGAAGCTTAGGTACTATGGATTGGATGGGTTCAAGGCGGAGGTCATTAAGGAAATCACTGGAATGCACCCCAATAGTGCGATTGGGGCTTTGGCACTGACGATGAATAGTAAATATGTGGTGACGGGAGGAAACGACCGCATAATAAAGGTGTGGGACTACACCATGAAGCCCTGCGCCTCCCCCCAGCACCAAGCCTTCATCGGCCACTCAGGCTCAGTCTCCAATCTCATCTTCTCTACCGACAACCACTATCTCATCAGCACTGCCGAAGGCTCAGACGGCCTCTTTATATGGTCCTTCCAGGGAGATATTAGGGCGGAAATGCCGTCAAATCCGCCCCCTGCGGTAATAGAGCCGGAGAAAATAATCGAAGAGGAAAGTCTGCAGGACATTTTAGCGACTGTGGAGAATGCGACTCCCATACTGGTTAGAGTCATAACAGAGGAAAGAAGTGAGAGCAAAACTCCGCGGTTGGCTCCTTTGGAGCCGGGACTAGTGGCCAAGCACTACCGTCCGCCCCACGAATTTAAGCGTGAAGCGCCCCCTGACACCATGGACGTGCCAAAGGCTGGAGAAGACGCTTTAGAGCTGCAGGCCCTTATTGGCTACAGTGGGACTCAGCATGACAACCTACTCTGGGTGCCGGAAGAAGGGTGGATCATCCACAGCGTAGGCACGAACGTGATCCGGACCTTGCTGCGGCAAGGGAAGCAGGTAGTGATGAGCAAGCACATGGACGAAGTCACCACTTTGAAGCTGGCGCCCAGTGGGAAAGTGCTGGGAAGTGCGGCTGGCTGTGCGGAGTTTGAGAACCATGCGCAGGTGGTACTGTGGGATATTACCACTGGGGACCCAATTCGCACCCTGAGCTTCCATGAGCAGGGAGTCCAGACTTTGGCCTTTTCCCCGAACTCCCAACTTCTATGCTCCATCGGCACTCAGTTGGACGGAGTACTGGTAATTTGGGATGTCGGCACAGGCAGAGTAATGGCCACTTCCTCCCTCTCAGCAGCTATTCACGCCTGCGCCTGGAGTCCCTCTTCGAACAGTGAATTCGCAACTGTGGGAGACAATAGTCTGATTCTGTGGAAGTTGACGGATCGAGGGGAGTTGCTGCTGCGCTGTCCGGGCATGCCGAAGAGCGGCGCAGTGCTGACAGCGGTGGAGTACACGAGGGATGGAGACCTGCTGTTGGGCAGTAAAACCGGCTCTGTGATTATATACAGTGTCAGTTCGGACAGAGTTCTGGCTGAGCAAGTGGCTTTAGGAGGGGAAATCGACTCGATATCCCTCCTTTCTGACAGACTAATAGTCTCAGGCCAAAGTCCGCATATCAATTCCTGGGCTTTGTCCACTCCCTCCGACCTTATCCCCGCCCTTACTCGCGGTCACCCTGATGTCCTGCTGCTAGACAGCGCAGTAAACGCCCAGTCCTTCGAAGGCAGCGGGAACGAAGGAGTGGTAGGGACAAGCGTAGGAACGATATGGTACGTGAACCTGACTGAAAAGACAGCTGTGCGGGTAGTGAGCAGTCACTACTCCGAGGAAGTGGTAGTGGCCATTGCAGCAGGGAAGTACCTTTCCTCGCTCTCTAGTGACGGAGTCGTGAAGGTCTGGACTGAGCGGAACTGGAGTCAAGTGATGTCTGGATATAGGGAGGAAGCGAGGGCTTTGGCACTGGCTACTCATAGTGAAGGCAGGTATATGGCTGTTGGGCAGATGGGCGGGACTGTGGAGATGTTCGACTTGAACCAGCTGAAAAGCCTAGGAAGAGCGGTTATTTGTCAGGCGGATATCACCAGTCTCCAATTCTCCTCCTCAGATTCTCTCCTTATAGGGACCGACACAGGCCTAATCCACCTTCTTTCCGTCCTTTCCTGGTCTCCTCTACACATCCAATCCACCGAACTAGTATCCGCTGGCAGCGACATCCAGTCCCTCTCCATCCTCCACTCTCACTGTCTCGCCAGCACTTCCCAGGGCAAAGTGTGCGTGTGGACCGATAGCAGTGCTCAAGCCTTCGACCGAGAAACAAGAAAAGACAGCCTAGACGTGAGAGACATTTTCGGAATGATGGAAAATCCGCACGGACTGGAAGAGCGAGACGTGGAGCTGTACAAGTACCAGGACAGCTTTAGGTCGCAGGCCTGCTTTTTGCCAGACAGGAGGAATGTGTACGTCGCTATTACGAGTTCACTGCAGTACATTTTCTTCCGGAACTTCGAGTCTCGGGAGATTCTGCAGCGGCTCCCTCTTCTCCACTTCCCAATGGCGCTTTCAGTCTCCCCCTCCGCCAACACCCTTATCCTGGGTACGACTGACCGCCTGGTGCAAGTCTACAGTCTCGACTCTGAGGAGCACCAAGACTACCTGGTGCACTCGCATGCTGTGTGCGCACTGTGCGCATGGAAGGGACTGGTGGCCAGCGGCAGCATGGGCGAACTCGCAGTGTGGAGAGCTAAGTAGCCAAATAAGAGTAGAACGAGGGTGGAAATTAGTGGGTAATAAAGAATGCAGTTGGCAGATGAGCTGAAGAGTGGGAAAAAGCGACTACTGAGCAGCTCTGGTCTAGTCTGCCCGACTACCTTCCCAAGTGCACGTTCCAGGATAATCTCCGATGCAATTCCCCTGCTCACCGCCCACATCGCTTGCAAGAGTCTATGGGCTGCCCTGCCCATGGCCGACTACAAGAAAGAAGACGTCCTCAACGACGCAGCCGTAGCCGTCCTTTTCAACAGGGAAAAGACCAAGTTCACAGAACTGCTGCAAGTGGCGTCCGGTGAGGAACTGCATCAGTTGTTGGATGAAAATGAGGACGGGTTCCTCAATGAAGATGAACAGTTGCTGATGTTTTCGCTGATAAAGGAAAGGATGCAGGCCTGTGCGGAGGAGCTTTGTGGGATACATGAGTATGTCATGTATAAGGACATGATGAAGGCCATTAGAGTGCTGGAAGCGGATATTGTGAACTACCAGGAGATACTGAGGAAGAAGACTCATGAGAAGCAGCTGACAGCTTACAAAAGGCTCGGCCAAGAAAAGCTGCACAAGTTCGAAGAGGACTGGACTCGACGCTTCGCAATGCTAAACGAAGACTTCGAATTCCGCCTCTCCACTCTTAAAGCCAAACACACCGAAGAAGCCGAAGCCTTAGAAGCAGAACTACAGGGAGTTAAGAGCTCTACCGGCAGGCCAAAGGCCAGGATGAGGAATCTGGTAGTGGAGGAGCGGCTGGTGGCGATAAACGAAAGGTTTAACGAGGCGCAGAAGATTAGGACAGAGTTGAAAGGCCTGGAGGCGGAGGAGGTGGCGGAAGTGGCTGCGAAGCGACTGGAAGACCAGAGGAAAAGGCGGGTTCAGCTGATAAGGGAGCAGGAAAAGGAACTGCGGCAAGTCGAGTTGAAGACGCAAACTGCGGAAAATGCGCTGAAGATAAGGAAGGAGCAGCAGTTTATTAGGCTGCAGAAGGAAATCAAGTTGTACCTGAACGACATTACCAAGGGGCAGAACCTGGCCACACGGCTGGCCAGGAAGATAGGAGAGACTAGGGACGAGTTGAGACGCACTAAGAAGAAATCGAAGGAAATGATGCAGGTAATGAGCGAAGCCAAGCAGGGGACCAAGTCTCGACAGAGAGCCCGGCACTCCGAGTCCACTGGCACCATCGGCAGTCTGGGGTCGCTGCCTTTGCTCAGCACTAGGGCCACTTTGCCTGGCAGCGCTAGTGTGCGGCTGTCTCTACTGCCTGCCTACACCTCCAGCAGTCCCCTACGCCAAACTCTCAAAGAAATCACCAAGTTCGGCATTTCCGCTGATATCCCCGGCACTGAGAAGCCGGTTAACAGCGGCAACATGCTTATCAAGACCTCCTCTAGAAGCAAGCTGACTGCCGAGCTAATAGGCAAGCACACTTCCAAAAGCACCCTCAAGTCTCTTGGCCAGCTGTACACGGATGAACTGCAGGCCAAGGACTTAGACACTGAGAAAGAGGAGGAAGACCTCGGACTAGTCCCAGACTAATAGACTTCCTAACCCCTAATGCACCTGAAACAGTCCTTATTAGCTACGAAAGTAGGCAATTGCAAGGGAAACTGACAAAGGTCTCTTTGAGGCCTTTGCGAGGTGCTTCCGCCACTTCAGCTGGAACAGGCGCAGGCTCCTTCGCCTCTTCCAGGTCTAACAGAGGGCCTTTCGGCTTACAGTGATTGGCGGGCTCCAGACGGTTGGGACTGGACTGGTAGCTGCGGCGGTTGGAGTTGCTTTTAGTGTGCGACTTCACTATTTCACATACCGCTTTGTACTCCTTTTCCAGCAGCTGAAAAGCCTTTTCCCGGCTGTACAGCTGGTCCTCAATCTTGGCCCGGCTTTCCACTTCCGCGAAATAGAGTCGCTCCGTGTCTATTTTTTCCTTCGTCAGTTCGCATATAAACAGCGCTTCTTCGCTCTTTTGCACTTCCAGCTTGCTTTCCAGTCTTTCCTGCACGGTTTGCAGCTTATCCTCCAGACCTCTAATGACCACTTTCCTGGTTTCCAGCTCCACCTCTCTCCTGTGCAGTTCCTGGTCTCTGTGAATGATGGTCTGCTGCAGCTCTGCGACTTGGGTGGTGAGTTCGGATTCACTTTGAAAGCGGAGTTCGTAGAGTTGGATTTTGCGCAGGAGTTCGGCTTCTGAGTGCATTTCGCTGGCTTTCGCCTGCTGCAAGGACTCGTTTTCCCGTCTCAAAGTCTCATTTTCCTGGTAAAGGAGATTCTTGGACTCGAAGTACTGACTCCGTTCCTGAGCCAGCTGCGCACTCGTTTTCAGCCACTTCTCCTCCAATACAGCAATAGAGGCTTTCAAACCTGTCAACTCACAGTTCTTCTCCTCTAACACCCGTCCCAACTCACTGACTTCCACAGGCACCGGCTGCTTCTCGCGCAGAGCATGGCACTCCGCCAGCACCTCCGCTACCTGCGCTCTGAGGTTTTGCTCGACCTTCGAGGAGTTGGTGATGCACCTGAGATGCTGCTCCTTCAAACTTTCCAAGTCGCTTTCGCAGACAATTTTGGAAGCCAGGAGCTGCTTCAGGGCTTCTGAGGTGGAGTGCTGCACCTCGCTGGAGTGCTGTTTCTCGGAGTAGACTTCTGCTTCGAGGAGTTCGACCTTTTTGAGCAGGGAGGCCTGGGTAGTGGCGAGGGCTTCAATGGTACTGGTGTGTACTTTGACTGCTTCTGCAGCCTGCAGTAGCTCTTGAGACAGGCGAAGTTCCTCTGCTTGAGAGGCTTCTAACTGTACTTTTAGCCGGGCGTTTTCCTCCTTGAAGCCGTTCAATTCCCTTGCGAATTCAGCTTCTCTGCGCTCTCTGGCCAATTTCCCCACGGCTAGGTCCACTTGCAGCTTCGTCACTTCCGCATCTTTTCCCTGTAGGACATCTGAATTGGACCTGGCCAGAGTGTCTAGATCCTCAGTATTTGAAGGTCCGAGGTGGAGGGAAGTCCTGCGCCGACTCATTTCTCTTTCCAGCTCATTGACTCTTTGCTGTAGTAGGGCTGCTTCTGGATTCGAGGGAGTGCGGGGCCGGGGACTGGAGAGAGGGGACTGGTCTCGGGAGGGAGGGGAGTTGGACTGGGAGGAACTCTGGCTTTCTTGTGCTTCCATGATTATAAGGAGAGAACGCGCTATGCACATGAACTCTGTAGTAGCCTAAGGCTAGATACATGCCAGGGACAAACTACAGTACCTAATAGGTAAGTAGGAACTCAAATGCAGGTGCCCATACCTATTGATATCTACTCCTTGGCCGCGAAGTCTCGAACACTCCTCAGCCACCTCCCGTACTCCTCACTTTCCTTCATCAGCGAAAAACTCTCCACTGCCTTGGCCAAGTCCCCATCCACTCCCAACCACTGCAGCACTCCCACCCACTGAGTCTGCAGCGACTACCTAGGCCTTACCTTGGACAGCAGCTGGAAGTAGGGACCTTGGTAAGCAGCGGACTGGCTGGATTCGAGGTCAGCGCCTATAGTGATTTGATGGATGAGTAGGGCGGATTGCTTGGTGCTGCAGGCGAAACGGACCTGTTTCTCCTGGTTTCGCCGCTTGAGATAGATGGAAAACTCGGTTGTGTCAGGGAGCAGTTTGCTCTCTTCCTCCTCACTGTCCTGGTCCTGAGGCGTGAGAGTCAGAGTCGCCTCTTTGCTGATGTCAATTGCAGCAGTCCTCGCCCTCACCTTCACTCTCATCGTATAGTCGTCCTTCACCTTCTCCAGCACTACGTAAGTCTTCCCAGGCGGGGAAATCACACTGTAGTTGTACAGACGTAAGTAGCGAGTGAGGAAGCCTGACTCCGCCTGCAGACTATCTTCGAAGCGTAACTCGCGTTCAGCGGCTTTGACGAGCTTGAGTCGGGTCAGCCGCGATATGGCTCTTGAGGTAGGTAGCCACAACATGGCAGTAGCAGGACATTTTGTTCCCGGGAAGGGTCGGGGTGGGCGGGGAGAGCCGGGCAGAGAAAGGGAGAGGGGGAAACAGAAGCAGAGGGGGAGCTAGGGAGAAGAGAGGAAAGAAGGGAAGGGAGGTGGGATATAGGAAGTGGGGAAGATAGAAGGCGGGAGCAGCTTGAGTTTAAGTATGGCCTAAGTCACTAGGGCAATGGCGCGGGACTCGTATATAATCGAAATGGAGCGATACGTAATAAAGCGGGACGGTTCGCGGCAAGTGGTGGACCCCTCGAAAATCCGCATCCGGCTCCAACAGCTTCTCCAGGGACTCAATACGGACTTCCTTAAGCTGGACGTAGTGGTGGACAAGGTCAGTCAGGGTATCTATGACGGAGTGCGGACCAGCGACCTGGACAATTTGGCCGCTGAGACCTGCGCCTATATGAACATCTTGCATCCTGACTACTCTCGTCTTGCTGCCCGAGTCGTGGTCTCCAACCTGCACAAAATGACCAAGACCAGCTTCTACGAAGTGATGAAAGACCTACACCTCCTCACCGACAAGCTAGGCAGACCTGCCTCCCTCATCTCCGACGAAGTCTTCAGCGTCATAGAAGCCCACAGGGAGCGGTTCGAAGCAGTAATCGACTACACCCGCGACTTCAACTACGACTACTTCGGCTTCAAAACCTTGGAACGCAGCTACCTGCTGAAGATCAATGACCACATAGCAGAGAGGCCACAGCACATGCTGATGCGAGTGAGTGTGGGCATTCATCGAGAGGATGTGGAGGCGGCGGTGTTGACGTATCAACTGATGTCGGATAAGTGGTTCACGCATGCTTCGCCCACGCTCTTCAACTCCGGCACTCCGAATGCGCAGCTGTCCAGCTGCTTCTTAGTGCAGATGAAGGATGACTCAATTGAGGGGATATATGAGACACTGAAGCAGTGCGCTCTTATCAGCAAGTCCGCAGGCGGCATCGGCCTTTCCGTGCACAACGTCCGCGCCTCCGGCTCCTACATCCGCGGCACCAACGGCACTTCGAACGGACTGGTGCCCATGCTCCGCGTCTTCAACGATACCGCCAGGTACGTAGACCAGGGCGGCGGCAAACGCAAGGGCGCCTTCGCCGTCTACTTGGAGCCCTGGCATGCCGACATATTCGACTTCCTGCTGCTCAAGCGGAACCACGGGAAGGAGGAGCAAAGGGCGAGAGACCTGTTTTACGGACTCTGGGTTCCGGACTTGTTCATGAAGCGGGTGGAAAGCGACGGACAGTGGACTCTGATGTGTCCGAATGAATGTCCAGGACTGAGTGATGCCTGGGGCGAGGACTTCGACAGACTTTATGAGCACTATGAGTCCACAGGCCAGGGCAGACGCACAGTCCGCGCCCAAGCACTCTGGTCCGCCATCATTGACAGTCAAACTGAAACCGGCACTCCCTACATGCTCTTCAAAGACGCTGTCAACCGCCTGTCCAACCAAAAGAACCTGGGCACGATCAAGTCCAGCAACCTGTGCACTGAGATCTGTGAGTACACGTCTAAGGACGAGGTGGCGGTGTGCAACTTGGCGTCAGTGGCGCTGCCCAGGTTTGTGGTGAACCGGGAGAGGTTCGACTTCGAAAGGCTGTTTGAGGTGGTGAAGGTGATGACGAGGAATCTTAATAAGATCATCGATGTGAACTACTATCCGCTGGAGGAGTGTCGGCGGTCCAACATGCGCCACCGGCCTATCGGCCTGGGAGTCCAAGGCCTAGCCGACGCCCTTCTTCTCCTCCGCTACCCCTACGAAAGCGACCAAGCCTACCGTCTCAACAAAGACATCTTCGAAACCATCTACTTCGCTGCACTCACCGCCTCCTGCGAACTCGCAGAACTGCACGGTCCCTACGAGACTTATCCCGGCTCCCCGATTTCCCAAGGCCTGTTCCACTTCGATATGAAGGGAGTGCAGCCCGGAACTCGCTGGAACTGGGAAGAACTGCGGGCCAGGATAAGCCAGTTCGGAGTCAGGAACTCGCTGCTAGTCGCTCCTATGCCGACTGCCTCCACTTCGCAGATATTGGGGAACAACGAAAGCTTCGAGCCCTATACGTCCAACATATATACGAGGAGAGTACTGGCTGGGGAGTTCGTGTGTCTGAACCCGCACCTAGTGACGGACTTGATAGAGCTGGGACTCTGGACGCACGAAATCAAGAACAAAATCATCGCGAACAATGGGTCCGTGCAAAGCCTCGCAGACCTGCCCAAGACCATCAAAAACCTGTACAAAACCGTCTGGGAAATCCCTCAAAAGACACTTATCGACATGGCAGTGGGCCGAGCTCCCTTCATTGACCAGTCTCAGTCCCTAAACGTGTACCTAGCGGACCCCAGTTACGGCAAACTGACCTCTCTCCACTTCTACACCTGGAAAAAGGGCCTAAAGACGGGGATGTACTACATGCGTTCCAGGCCTGCGGCTGAGGCGATAAAGTTCACTGTGGACGTGGAGAGACTGCTGTGCTCCACTGGCTTCAACACGAAGACGCCTGCGGAGCTGCTGGAGGGGGATGAGAACAACGATGGGAATGTGGGGAAGAAGGAGGAGGAAGGGTGTGTGGCCTGCTCGGGCTAGGTAATAGCTAATGAGAGACATCTCAAATAACCTATAGCGCTGTTCCCATTCTATACTTATCTCCGCTGTTTAGAAATCCTTGTTCGCACTATCGTAGGCGTCATAAAGCGAAAACTTGCGAAAAGCGCTAATCCTGTGTCCAGCACTCTCCAAACTAAGTCCATTTTTGTCCTTCCCAATCCAGGAAACATACACTTTGGGGTCACAGTCAGGCGAAGTCAAGTTCGCACACAGTAGCAGCGCACACACATCCTCTCCGTTGCCTTTCAAACAGTCACTGGAACAGTCCCTGCAGGAGTTGTCCCAGTCCACACTGTGGATTTCCCCGTCATTCACGTCGACTACTACGCTGAAGACAGGTGCTACGAGCTTGGCATTGATGTAGGGCGCCCAGGTCGTTATATTGGAGCCGGAGACCTGAATAGCAATAGAGACTTCTGAGAGTATGAGGCCGGGGTCAGTTGTATTGTCAGGATTCGTGGAATTGTCTGTAGGGAAATCGGTCTGATTGAGAGCCTCCAGGTCCCGAAGACTAGCGATAGCAGTAGTGCGGAAGTAGCTGAAGGCGCCTTTGCCCTCCACTGCGCTGTAGATATCGAGTCTGGGTAGAAAGAGCAGTTTGCTGGGCGTCTGTTTGAAGTGGACACACACAGGCACCTCTTCTCCCTTGCCAAAGGCCTTCTTTACACCGTTGCCGCAGGTGTAGGCGCTGGTCATCAGAGGCAAACAGAACAGCATTGCCCACATTCTCCCTTTATAAGGCTGACTCCCGACTTCCTCTTTTGTCCTTAGGAAGGCCGGGTATGCCACGGCTTATCTGCAGCAAGAGCAGTTTCTCTCCGAACTAGCGACCTCCCACGGTAGTACAGGGAAGGGCGGTTTGGCTTTAGGGTGCAAGCACCTACTTCTAATCACATACATGTCTGTCAGTTGCACAACGTAGAGTTTTACCTAAATGCTATAGCGTCTGAACAGTCACACCCCAAAAAGTACTAAATTGGCTGCCTGAACTCCACATTTGTCCTGCTACTGGCTGCACTCTAACGGCTACAACTGGCCGTACTAATCTTCAACAGCCTGCTGATATTGCAGTTGACTTCTTTTTCAAATAGCGTTGCTAAATAATGAGTATTTCACTCGAGCATTACCCACAGTTTAAATGCCTGACCCCTGTTGGCCTGTGAGAGGCAAGGGTTCACTACTACGTCCAGAGCCCGGCTTGTTATAGCTCGGGCAGTCCCGCAGCCTGAGCAGCTCTGATGACTGCGCATTGGAGCAGTTCCCGCCATTAAACTTACATTTCCGTCTCAACAGTGTCTTAACCGGACCTTTCTTGGTGGCTTTGCATCCATGGTTGAATTTCAGCAGTAGTTTAGATGGCTGAAGTAAAGGAAATACACCCTACTTTCGAATTTGAGGTGAGTCTACTGCTAGCTAGACCGATATTCCAGTTAGCAGACCCAGTTTCCTTTTTACACTCTCACTTAGCCTAAGCCAGTCTACTCTATCAGCTGCGCCCGTCTGAGGAAGTCCGCCACCGCCTCTCTCGATATGGGCTTTTCCAAGTAAGCGACCATACCCGCGAGTAGACACAACTGCTTGTCTTCATCAGAGCAGTAGGCAGAGCAGGCAATGATCTCCGTCTTGCCTTCCAGACAGGGCTCCTGGAGCAGCGGAAGGATCACGTTGGTGGCTTGCAGGCCGTTCATTTCAGGCATTTCCAGGTCCATGAGGATCAGGCGGTAGTAGTGGTTCTTCCGCAGGCCTCGCTTCACCTTGTCTACTGCTTCTTTGCCCGTGCAGGCTTCTTCCGCCTCCACTCCCAGGGACTTCAGCAGTTTCCGCAGCACCAGTCGGTTGAACTCGTTGTCGTCCACAATCAACACCTGTCTGTATTCGAACACACTGCGGCCTGCGAGGAAGTGGAGAGGCAGGGCGGCCTCCGTTTCCTCGGCGACCTCTGTTTCCTCCTCACCCAGCGTTTCCCCTTCCTCACAGATCAGTTTGCTTTGCTCGATATCCACTACGAAGCTAAAAGTCGCTCCCTTCCTTTCCGCGG
>Ga0247837_1002577_pt1 | contig 33885 bp, 32 predicted proteins | sample LaCtaG_2_FD_187115 | JGI IMG/M metagenome (GOLD analysis project Ga0247837, IMG submission 187115) | Freshwater microbial communities from meromictic Lake La Cruz, Castile-La Mancha, Spain - LaCruzMarch2015_14.5m | ecosystem: Environmental > Aquatic > Freshwater > Lake | place: Spain: Castile-La...
TTTAAAAGAAAGTCTAAAATAGGATATATTGCTCCAATTGCAAATGTCACCTTTGTAGCAATACCAAAACCTAAAAATAACATAGCCAAATAAAAGTATTTTTCATTACCTTCTCTTTTAAATTTCAAATAAAATAACAGAAAATAAACAGTAAATAAAACAACAAGAACATCGTTATTTAGGTATTTCGAAAGCCAATAAAAATAGTAATTTAGAGAAAATAACAATGCAGCAATATAGGCTATTTTTTTATTATTTTTAGCCAATTCAAGTGCAAGAAAATAAACCCCAATACATGCAAAAATTGATAAAAGAGCATATATAGATCTTAAATATAAGTAAATAAAGAATCTATCTTGGGATAAATCAAAGACTGAAGTAAATTTTAAAAAGGGAACCAATAGAATAGTATTAAAATATGCTGGTAAAGACCCGTAAACAAAAGAAAACGGCTTAAAAAAATAAAAATCGCCTTCAAATATTTTTCTGATATTAACCGAATATTTAAGTGAATACTCCACCATTTCAACTTCATCAGCTTGAAAAACTAGAGGTAGACCAAAATCTAAATATAAAAATCTAGTTGTTAGTACTAAAGATATTAAAATTAAAAAAAAATATCTCTTTAAAAAACTTATAACAAACATCTTAATTACAATTATAACTTTTTATGTATAATATTCACTAACCTGAAATAAAGGAGGAGATATGTTCAGAGTATTTGAATGTACCCAGAGGTTGATTTATGTTGACGACAAGGATAACGAAGTTGTTTTTCAACCAGTTTCTCAAGCCTTGGTTCTAATAACCGTCAACAATAAGTTCAGCTGGAGAACTACAATTGCTGTAGATCTTCATCTACACACCAAGTTCTCTTCTCAAAGAAGGGATATCTACATCCATGAGTACAACCAATATCTGAGAGAAAATCTCAAAAATCTATCCATTTCTTATACCAAACAGCAAAGAAATGTTTACTGTAGATTGAGTTTTGAGGTAAGTTATAAACATTATAACTGCTCTCAAATCATGACAGTAAGTGATACTGTTGTTCCTGAAAACTAAGGAGGCTTGTTTGATTCAGCTTATAGACGATAACCAAGTTGTTTACTTCTCAAGTAACAAATATAGCAACGATATTGTTGAATTATTAGTTAACAGAGATGGAAGTCTGCATGCAAAGATCACATGTCCAAAGGATCGTACTACCACTGTCGATTTGGGGAAAATCCAAATTCCTGATGCGGTTCGCAAGGCAGGTAAGAAGATTTTTCGAAGCCATACTTCAAAATGGATGGCGGATAATATCGATATGAATAGCATGATACTTAAATTCGGTGCTGGAAACTCCTTTCAACTTTCTTTCAAAATGTTTGGAAGAATATTTGAAAGGAAAGGAAAGTTTCGAATGTCTGAGGTTAATTTAGAAGCGTTATACAAGAAGGAAGATTTGGGGTGAGAGATTGATGGAATGAGTTCTATAGTTTTCTATAAGAACTCATTCCACCTTTTACTTCTATTGTTTCTATTCCTTTTAATTTAAGTAGCATCTGAGCGTAAGAACTTCTCCCACCACTTTCACAAATTAAATAACATTCTTTATTTTTATCAATTACCGACGGATTAGAAAGTAATGAGTTCACTTCAATATTTTTAACTCGACTATCCTCTATGTGTCCGGAATTCCACTCCTCACTAGTTCTAACATCTATTAGTATAAAATCTTTAGATTTATCCTCTATTAAATTTTTAAGGTCATTAGTTGTTATTTTTTTCATAAATTTAAAAACATTAGTAATAAAATCAAACTTCCCCACCACCCTAAATCTGAAATAGTAAAACTTAAAAATACCTTTCGTTGCAAAGAGTCAGGAAGAAGAACTTTTGATGTCCCTTTCCTCTCTAAATTTAAGAGTATAGGGCTTACATAGAATGATAAAAATAAACCATTTAAAATCAAAATAAAATAAATTAGAAAAAAATATTGTGGAAGTTGGATTAACGTTCCTCCAAATAACAATAAAATAATACCAATCCAAATCAGTGGTTTAGTAACTTTATGAGCTCTTATTGTTGCTTCGGTCCAGTATGAAGATTTTCTTCCCAAAAATCCAAGGATATCAATCACAGTAACAGCACCAAGACCAATTATGTAACCAGAAATAATTAAAAAAATACCAAATAAATTACTCATCAACCTTATTATAATAGAGATATAAAAAAATTCACTTGGCGGAGGGGGTGAGATGGTCGCAAAGCTTGGATCTCACAAGATAAAAAAAGATAACAACCAGAAGCCATTATCTTTTTTCATGGCGGAGGGGGTGAGATTCGAACTCACGTATGAGTTTCCCCATGCATTGTTTTCGAGACAAGCCAGATAGACCACTCCTGCACCCCTCCAGGTGATACTAGATTATACTACTTACAGAAGTTCTCTCAGGGTTCTCTCCCTCGATAATTAGCATAGGTATTTGCTTTACACCTAGAGCCTTTAAAGCTGCAAATCTATTTCTTCCATCTTCAAAAACCCAGATTTTACCATTAACAATAATTCCTTTAATAAAAGACGACTCTGATGTGAAATGTAAATCTTCATTTTTGAATTTCTGAACATGCTTCCATATATTTCCTAAACCTTTATCGCTTGATGGAACATCTTGGATGAACCAAGAATCACAACCAGACATCCCTACAACAGAGTTGATGTCTACAATCTGTTCTTCGTACGTACTTCCAGATTTCGGTAGCGCATCTGGAAATTTTTCAAAAGGAGAACCAAATAAATTTTGCTTAAGTTGTTCTTTCGTTTCAATCTGATTAGTAATTTGCTTTTTAGTTGGGTAAGGAATAGTTTCAATTTTATTTTGAAAACCATTTTCTCTTTGAGCAAGCATGGGTGTGGACCAAAAATCTTTGAAAATTTTTGAATACTGGTACTTCTCATCAAAAACTGAAAACCTACTGCTGTCAGAATAACTATCTATAAATTTTTTAAAAGTTTGATGATCAAATTTATTAGATATTTGTTTTAATAATTTTTGTAAAATAACTTGAGAATTGTCGTTATCTTTTTCTAGATTTGATTCCCTTGATTCAAAGAAATCAGCAATCAAAATATCTGAATCCAACTCCGAAGAACCTGCCGCTCGATCAGGAATTCTAGATAAAACTTGCTCCACTAAAAAAGAATCGACAATTTCTGGGGTTGTATCTGGATTAGCTTTTAAAAAATTTTCTAAATCGATATTTAAATCTATAAAAAGCTGTGCTTTTTTTTCAGAACTAAAAATTTTTAATGAATTAATAAAGTTTTCATTAACTCTTTCAGAAAAATCAGAATTAGAAAATGAATATTCAAATGAAGCTTTTCTCGATGAATCATTTAAATCCCTTATTGCTGAAATCAAGTTCTTTTCGTTAGAACCAGATATTATTTCAAAATTTTTATCTTTAGAATAAAAGCCAATTTTTGTATATGTAGTCCAATTTTTTGAAGGGTCTATTTCACTTCCTTTTTCTCGAAATTTTCCTAATACAGTGAAGGGGCCTTTTGGAATTTTCTCTTGCTCTAAAATTGAATTAACAGGTTGTTGTGAATTCATAATTTATGAGGGTGCGCGTGACCTAAAACCTCTCTATCAGTCAAAGATTCAAGATGCTTTGATTTCTCAAAAAGATACTTTTTAGAATCAAAACCGTAATGTTTTGCCAAATCTGAGGCGTGTTTTCCAGAAATAAAATGAGGCATAACAACATAACTTGCACCCAATCTATAAAAAGAAATTGTGTCTTCTATTGAGTATGAAAGACAAATTCTAATTCCTTTATAACTTTTAGCTTTAAGTCTTTTTAAGAAGTATTCTGTGGTATCAAAGTCAGGAATTGTAGAAACAATTAATTTTGATTTATGAAAATTAATTTCATCTAAGAAATCTGAATCCTCAACATCTCCGAAAATACAATTGATTCCCATTTTCTGTAAATTTCTAATAACTTCAGGATCAAAATCTACAACTAAAAATTTATCTCCATATTTGCTAAAAACCTTCATAAAGTCGTAACCCAATCTATTACATCCAAAAAGAATCACATCATAAACTTCATCTTTTTTCTCTACTCCAGGTTTTTTTGCAACATCAAATAAAGTTAAGTACGGTTCCATAATTTTATAAACGCGATCACCAAATGTGATCATATAAGAGGAGATCGCGATAGTTATTAACCCAACCAGAGTAAAAACAGAAGCCATGTCTGTAGATATCTGATTATTTTTAATTGCTAAGGCAAGAACGATTAAAGAAAACTCTGATATCTGAGCTAAAGAAACTCCTGTAAGAAATCCTGTCCGTTTATTATAGGAGAATAGTTTAGCTAATCCCATAATAATTAAAGGTTTTACAATAATTACAAATGCAGAAAGAATTATAATTAATAAAAATTTGGAGCTGAATACACCAGTTTCAACTTGAGCTCCTAATAGGATGAAGAACATTAGTACAAAGAAATCTCTAAGAGGTTTTAATCTGTTTGAAACTTCGGCAGAAAAAGGCGCTGAAGCCATAAATACACCGGCAATTAAAGCACCGATTTCAAAAGACAAGCCCGCATATTTAAATAATGAAGAAATTCCAAATCCCCAACCTAAAGAGAATAAAAATAAGAACTCACTAGATCTAGTTAGAAAACCGTTGAATCTAGGTAGAATATATTTTGCGATTAAAAATACATTTACTGTAAGAGCTAAACCCTTTAACACGACACTAATTGAGTTTGTATATGCGTCTGCACCTCCAGCAACATTTGTGAAAGAAGCTGCAAAAACTAATACAAATACAGCGACAAGATCTTGAATTAATAGATATCCTAAGGTTAGTCTCCCGTATAAATTTCCAAGGTCCCCTTTATCAGAAAGTAGCTTTAGAACAACAATGGTAGAAGAGAATGTTAGGCCAATTGAGATATATAAAGCTTCAATAGTTTCAAAACCAAGAAATGTACAAAAGAAAAAACCCAAAGCAGCGGTTAAAAGAACTTGTAAAAACCCACTAATAATTGAGGACTTACCAATATCATTTAATATCTTGGGATTGAGATTTAAACCTACGATAAATAAAAGTATCGAAATACCTAATTGCGAAAATACTTCAATCTCATGGGGATTTGTCAAAAACTGTAAAACAGAAGGACCTAAAACAATACCTGTAACGATGTACCCTACAAGCAAAGGCTGTCTTAAAAACCTAAAAACTGCACCAATTAGTGTAGCTAAAACGAGAATTAAACTAATTTGAACGACAATATTCATGGCAGGTTAATTTATTTTAACAAAAATTATTAAATAATTTCTATACTTGTGGGTATAATAAATTAATGCCTAATATATTTAGAACTATTATTGTAAGAAGATTTTTAGCCCATGTCTTAGAAATAGGTACTACCTTTGCAATCTCTTTGTTATTAGTCAACTTACTTTTCTGGTTTTTTAACGAAACAAAATTACCTAATATTTTACTTACTAATCAATTTTTATTACTTCCAGAAGATACTTTTAGCTATGAAACAAGTATTTTTAATAATCTATTCATAACCGTTCTATCTTTCTCAATATTTTATTTTATCTATACAACTTTTAACTTTTTCTTTACCTTCTCAACTCTTTACCCAAAAAATAATTTTGAAGCTAGTTTTGCTCAAAAGTTATTTGGATTCAAAAGATATGAGTTTAAAAGTAAAAAGGAAACACATTTAAGTAAAGCTTTTAGAATGGTAATTAGAGAACTACTTATAATTTTATCTGTTTATGGAGTTTTTGTTTCAATTAGTCTTTTCGGTCAAAACGCTATCTATAGTTTCTTCAACGAACTTATGCTTAAAGAAAGTTCATTTATAGGTGTAACTGTAATTATTCTAAACTTATTTCTAATGTTTGTTCTTCCTTCAATGATCCTATCTTTAATTTATTTTAAGATTTCAAAAGGAAAGCAATTATTCTGGGATTATTATTCGGGAGTAACTCTTAAGTAATTAAGAGTAAATTACATCCATCATTAAATTTGCAGTATTTTTATCCGTATATTTATTCACTAAAGGTAATGATGAAATATCTAACTCTCTTGAAGTGATTAAATTTAAAATTGATTTGAATTCAAAATAACTAACAGCACCGTCTCTTGCCCTTATCTCCTTCTTGGCTTTGTAGGCAAAGGCTGATGCAGTTTTAAACAAATCTGACTCGGAAAGCATTGCTGTTATTTGACCATCGGAGTATCCCTTATCTCTAAGATTAGCCGCAATCTCAGCAACAACAGCGAATCTTGTAAAATTCTCTTTGTAAAACAAAGTCTCTTTCTTTACTAAGTTTGTCCCATACATAAAATAATCCTTAGCATTACCATAAAAGCTCTTTAAGAATCCGATAATTTTCTCATCAGAATCAATCTTGAAAATATCGCTATCTGCTCCATTTAATTTAATAGCTTGCGCAGTTTTAAAGAACCTTGAAGCGTTTTTCTGGCCTCCGTTGTATTCCATCATTGCATACTGAGTTGACTCTAATTGCTCTAATCCTAGATACTTGCCTTTTCTGATTAAGTCTCCGAGGTACGCGACGCCAACAGTAACATTTGTTTCAGGATCTAGAATTTGAGTCCCGTTATATGTTCCAAAAAATCCTTCAGCATAGACCCAAGAAGTAAGTTGCATCAAACCTCTAGCTCCTGCTGGACTCAGTGCCTCAGGGTTTCCTCTAGACTCCATTGTGATTAAGGCTAAAACCATATTAGGATTTACCTTATTATCAGGATGTTCAACATTATATTCGAAACAAACTCTTGAAACTAAATCCGACCATTTAACTACTTCCGGAGAAAAAATAGGAAGAATTTCATTATATTTAGAGATTTTTTCAAAAGTTCTCACTCTTTCTTGAGTTGGATCTATTAAATCAGCTAAATCTAAACCTAACTCCTGCATAACTTCATTAACATTTTCATATTTGAAGGGCTTTTCAAAAGAAGGCGATTTCTCAATATACATTTCTTTTAATTCTTTAGCTTCTGGAGTTGATGTAAATTCTGGAGCAGTATCAACAATTTTGAGAACCTTAATCTCCTCAACAATTTCACTTCTTAAGTCCGGAGTTGGGCTTGGTACTGGAACAAAGGCTGGTCTTGGTTCAGCAATTACTTTATCTTTAGACAAACCAGTTAATCCAGCCACAGATGCAACACCTATTAATTTTAAAAAGCTTCTTCTATTCATATTTTTATTCTGGTGCCACAAAAATTGCGGCTTAATTAAAAACTATAGGGCAGGAAGTTGTATTTTAAAGAAATTTTCAGATATTACAACCCTTTAAATTTTATTGTCAAATAAAGCAAAAAACCATTTTTAGCAATTTAAAAAACAATTCTTATAGTAAAATACCAATAGGCAGTTATGGATAAATTAAACTTTAAAGAAATTGAGAATAAATATAAGAGAGCTTGGCACGAACAAAAAGTTTACGAAGCTGTAGATTTCTCTGAAAAACCAAAGAAATATATCCTTTCCGAATTTCCGTACCCATCAGGAGCTGCACTTCATATGGGACATATGATGAGGTTTTCATCGGCAGATATCTATTCCAGATTTTTAAGAATGAGTGGGTATAACGTTTTATTTCCAATGGGGTGGGATGCCTTTGGCCTGCCTGCTGAAAACTATGCTGTTAAAACAGGAATTCACCCAAAAATAACTACTAAAAAATCAATCGATACAATGAAGAGCTCGCTTATAGATATGGGATTTTCATTTGATTGGGATCGAGAAATCTCTACCATCGACCCTGAATACTATAAGTGGACTCAATGGTTATTTTTAAAATTTTACGAAAACAATCTAGCTGAGTATAAAGAAATGCCTATTTGGTGGTGTGACGAATTAAAAACAGTTCTTGCGGAAGAAGAAGTTTTAGAGGATTCTAAGGGCAATAAAATTTCTGAAAGAGGAGGGCACCTTGTTGTTAGAAAAAATCTTAAACAATGGATTTTAAAAATTCCAGAGTATGCACAAAAATTAATTGATGGGTTAAATGAAACTGATTTTCCAGAAGCAATTAAAAACGCTCAGATTAATTGGATTGGAAAATCTGAAGGAGCTGAAGTTTTATTTGATGTTAAAAATTCAAACGAAAAAATTAAAGTTTTCACAACTAGAATTGACACAATTTATGGTGCTACATTTTTAGTTGTATCCCCCGAAAACCCAATATTAGATACGATAGTTCCGCTAGATAATAAATCAGATTTAGAAAAATATAAGGATTCAATTAAATCAAAATCAGAACTTGAAAGAACAGAACTACAAAAAGAAAAAACTGGAATTTTTTCAGGAACATTCGCGATTAACCCAATCTCCAAAAAAGAAGTTCCAATTTATATTGGGGATTTTGTTTTGATGAGTTACGGGACTGGAGCAATTATGGGAGTTCCAGCTCATGATGAGAGAGATTTTGAATTTGCAAATAAATTTAAATTAGAAATAATTCCAGTTGTAAAAAACGAAATTGAAACACTTCCAAATTCCGGAAATGGAATATTAATTAACTCAGAAAACTACAACGGAAAATCTTCCGAAGAAGCCAGAGAAGAATTAATCAAATTTGTTACCGAAAATAAAATTGGAAATAAAAAAGTAAACTTCAAGCTAAGAGACTGGGTTTTCTCAAGACAAAGATATTGGGGAGAACCAATCCCTCTTATTCATCTAGAAGACGGAACAATTATTGAAGAAAAAAATCTTCCGGTAGTTCTTCCAGATGTACCTGATTACACACCAACATCCGACGCATCATCCCCTCTTGCTAAAAATACAGAGTGGGTAAATCTAGAAGTTGACGGAAAAAAAGGTAAAAGAGAAACCAACACTATGCCAAACTGGGCTGGATCTTCCTGGTATTTCTTAAGATATATCGATGCTAAAAATAATAATGAATTCGCCTCTGCTGATAAATTAAAATACTGGTTACCTGTCGACAATTACTTTGGGGGAGCAGAGCACACTACAATGCACCTCCTTTATTCAAGATTTTGGCATAAATTTTTCTACGATATAAATCTGGTCCCAACCTCAGAACCATATCAATGGAGAATGAATGGGGGACTTGTACTTGGGTCTGATGGAAAGAAAATGTCAAAGTCATTAGGCAATACTGTTGATCCTTTACCAGTTGCCGATAAATACGGAGCTGATGCAATTAGGATGGGTATTATGTTTATGGGCCCAATCGAAGACTCTTTCCCATGGAATGAAAATGGTGTTAAAGCTTGCAATAAAGTTCTTAATAATGTTTGGAACTTATCTGAAAAAGTTGTTGATGAGAAAATAAATTCCCAAGAAATACATATTAATAATTTAATAAAAAATATTTCAGGGATGTATCAAAATTTAAGACTTAATACAGCTGTTTCTGAGATTATGATTTTTGTAAATAATATCAAAAACGATGAGAAGATTTCAAAAGAAGTATTTATAAAATTCTTAAAATGTTTAGCGCCCCTTGCTCCTTATATCACAGAAGAGTTATACCAAAACATAAACAAAACAAAGTTCTCAAAAAATACTTCAATCCACATTAGCGAATTCCCTACTGTTGATGAAACAGTATTCGCGTCTCAAAAAATTATAATGCCAGTTCAAATAAATGGAAAATTAATTTGTACAATCGAAACTTCAAAAGACACAACAAAAGAACAAGCAATCGAAATCGCAAAACAAAACGAAAGATTTAATAGAACAATTGAAGAAAAATCTTTTGCAAAAGTTATTTTTGTATCTGGCAAAATTCTATCAATAATTCTAAATTAATAATCTTTAATTTATTTATTAATACCCTAAAATCAATATATGGGTATTGAAAATCAATCAACAACAAAAATGGGTATAGAAAGAAAAGACTATACTGGAGTAATTCAAAGATACAGAGAAAAGAAAAACATCAGTTATAAATTAAAAGATGGTAGAGAAATATTTGCAAAATTTGCAAATTATCAGGATGGATCAGGGGTCAGGAATAATCTCGAAGGTATGAAAAAAGAAGCAGAGATCTTAAGTCGTCTTGAAAATACAGGTGTTACTCCAAAAGTAATTCAAATAAAGAATTACCCAAATGAAAAAATGGTTAGATTGGTTACAGAAAAGATATCCGGTAATTCTTTAGATAGGTTAGAAGTTAAGTTAGAAGAGCGAAACTCAGTGTTTGCAAACGTAATAACTTCGTCAGCTGAGTCTCTTCAAAAAATACACGATGAAGGTATCTATATGGTAGATATAAATAAAGGAACTTTTTTAGTAAACAATGAAGGTCAAGACTGTAAAGTTGTTGATTTTGAGCTGGGTGTTGATTCTAGTAATACAAATGAAGAGGAAATTAAAAAAGGTATTAAATTTAGACAGGTAGGTTATCCAGATATTTTAGGTTATGAAATTACAGATACTTTGGTGAGTCTTAAACAAAATGAAATGTATAATTGGGCGCAAACTATGTTGGATTTTATATCAGATAAAACCGGGGTTTTGGATATTGCCCAGACAGATTTTGAAGAAAAAGAACTTCCAGAAGAAATTAGAAGCGAATACCAAAATTATATTGAATCTATTAGAGATAGAATAACCAATTATGTTACAAAGGTAGCAGAAAAAGAATTGCAAAATCCTAATAATCAGGAACAAGCAAGAAGGTGGTATGACAATAGAAGAGACTCTTCCATAACTTTTGAGGAATATCTTAATGAACTTAAAACTAAAGAAATTAAGAACAAAACTAAAAGATTCCTAAACAATGCTTCTTTAAATATAACTTTAAAATATAGATTAGAAAAATTAGGAATTAATCTTCCAGAAACTAAATTAAGGTTTTTAGAAAAGTGTCTAGACATGGACCCAAGCAAGAGGCCTGATTCTTTTAAAGAATTAATTGTTGAGAATAAAATATAATTGTGTGTAATATACATTATGCCTTGGGGAATGAGTCCAGAATTAGCAAAAAAAACACAAGAAGAGGTCAGGAAGCAAGATCCTGTTAGATTTCCTGAGAAAAAAGAGGATTCAAACTATGAAAATTTTGCTGTAAGGTTTCCTGATGAAAAGGGGAAGGCTTCAGAAGCATCTTTAGAAAAAACTCAAAGTGAAAATACTCAGGATGCTCAAAATAAACCAAAAGATCCCGAAACTGTAAACACAATTGCACCAGAGAAGAAGGAAGAAAACTTAACTTCAGAACTAGTTGAAAGTCAGGATAGGCTAAGTGCTATCGGAAGAATGAAAGGACATGTTTTAGATTACGTATCAGGAAAAGAATCTCAAATAAAGAACGATGAAACTCTAAAAAATATATTAGATGTTTGGGGTAATAATGAAGAAAAAGCTTTAGCAAAACTTGAAATAGCTAGAAATAGATCTGAAGATCCAAACCTAGATTCAGAAGCAAAAAAAGTAAATCAAGAGATAGTTCAAAACTTAGAAACTTTAATCTCTGAGATCCAAGAAGTCAAAAATCTATCAGAACAAAAAATTAATTCAGAGACCAATGAAAATATAATTGACGATTCAGCTAGGGATAGGGAGCAGTTAGTTGAAAGGAAAAAAGAAGAATTAAGAAGGGAAAGAGAGGACGTTGCAAGAGTTGTTGAGTCCTTTAAGAATCAGGAGAGATCTATGATGGGGAATCTTGACTCTTTACTTGAAAATGTATCCCAAATAAATAGGCTTGTGACTGAATTAAATCAAGCAAATATGCAGGATTGGGGTGAAATCGCGTCATCTGTAGATAATAGACTAAATGAGATAGACGGGGATAGGCTTATAGAGCAATTAGAAAGTAATGTGGCATCAATTAAAGGGGTACTTGAAGTAAGAGAAAAGGTTGGGGCGGCAATTGATCAATTAAAAAGATCAGAGGCTTCCGAAGATAACGAAGAGATAAAAATAGAAATTCAAAATTTAACCGAAGAATATAACCAATTTTCGACGCAATTATCTAGAGCCACAGAGTCTCTAAGTGAAACCGCATATGCTATTCAAGCTATGGGTCGAATGATGGAAAACATTACTCTAGATAATTCAAATAGAATCAACGAAAGAAGAGGTACAAGAAATCGTATTGAAGATATTGGTAGTAAGTTTAAAAAAATAGAAAGAAAATTATAAATTTAAAGGAGGTGAATAAATATGTGTTTAAATTGTGGATGTAAAATGTATGAAAATGATATGGGATCAACTGACACCATAACAACAGAAACTCTTGTTAAAGCAGCTAAGGCTATGAATCAAAATGCTGAAGTAACTTTAAAAAACATGCAGGAAGCTGTTGAGGCAATCTCAGTGGAGGATCTTCAAAAAGAAATCGACAAAGAATAAATAAATGGTGTGTCCGGCAGGAGTCGAACCTGCGACCTCAACTTCCGCAAAGTTGCGTTCTATCCAACTGAACTACGGACACATCTTAAAATTAATTAGCAGGTTATTTTTCGTCAGTTAAATTTAAATAAGGTTTTAATTTAAAAATTATAATTTCAAAAAAATCTTTAGGATGGAAATTCTTTTTATCTAAGTATTTATTTAACATCTCATCAATTTTAAATTTATTTGTATCATCAACGTAAACATAAACTCTACCTGGAATAGTATCTTTTGTTGTTATGATTATTAAATTTGGATTGTCTTCATAGAAAAAGAAATGATTAAACTCACCCCATCCAAAAAACATACCGTCGTACTCAAAACCATTACTAAAAATTTTATAATCAATTTTTTTAGCCGGAGAATTTACAATTAGATTAAATAAAAATGCGAAACCAAGAATTAAGAATAGAAACATCCAGTCTCTAACAAGGATTAAAAATATTACAAATAAAATAACAAAAACCATTGCAGATCTAATAATTCTTTTTGGCATCTTATATGGAGCGATTGTTACCTCCCAATTAAAGAGCTCTTCTTGAGGAACCTGTTTTACTCTCTTATCTGTATCTTCTGGAGTAACCTCTTCGTCACTTTTTACAACCTTGCTTGTAACATCATCAGCATACGGGGTTGTTAATTTTAGTAAATCTGTAAATTTTTTAATATCCATATCTATATTGTAATTTAATTTGGCGGAGAGTACAGGGTTCGAACCTGTGGACGGGTATTCCCCGTCACGGATTAGCAATCCGCTGCATTACCACTCTGCCAACTCTCCAAATCAAACCAATTATGATGAATTATACGACAAAAATCACTGTTTTATCAACCTAAGTTCCAAAAAGAGTCAGATAGCTCACACTTTTGTATCCTAATTGAATTAGTACTCTTCTAGCCTGCAGTAAGGTCTCCCCTGTTGTCCTTAAATCATCAACTAGAACAATATTCGGAAATTTATTTATAAGAAATTTACTAAGTAACTTTGGTTTAAAAATACCAGTTAACTCTTTAATTCTTGCCTTTCTTCCCATAGAGAATAGGGGCTTCGTATCAGCAACTCTTTTAATAATTTCCTGACTATTAATATTTAATTTCTTTGAAAACTCTGTAGAGATTAAGTCTGCTTGATTAAATTTCCTTTCAAACATTTTTAGTGAGCTTATTGGTATCGGACAAAGCAAGGTATTCTGGGGATATCTAAAATCAAGAGTGGTGCGCCTGATTAAATGTTTTAAGATATAAAAATTGTAAGGAGGATACTTAGACATTAAGAGTATTTTTGAGGCTACCTCGTTATATCTATAAATCGAGATCTCGTTAGGATCCTCATTTCTAAAAGCAATTAGTCTAGAAAAACATTTATTGCAAATTACCTCCTCTCTTTTAAGGCATATGTAACATAGCCCATTTATGAAGTTCGCAAAGTTATCCATAAGTTATCCTACACTTATCCACAATCTCTAAAACACCTGTGTATCAATTTATAATAGACACATAACCTATATTATTTATACTTAATTAACCTATATTATTTAGTAAGGGAATTTGAGGATTTAATGCAAAGAAAAGGACTCCCTTGCGGGAGCCCTTTTCTTCATTGATGATTATATATGGTGGAGATGGCGAGAATCGAACTCGCGTGTTAAGTATCAATCAATAAACCAGTTTACAAGCTTTGGTAGTTAAGTTGTCTCGAAGTAGGAATAACTAACAATTCCTATTTACACTTCAAAGCTTTTTATTTTTCCCTTTTTCGGGAGTAAAAAACTAAATCAAAAGCAAATTTAATTCTCGCACCTTAATTTTATTAAGCCTTACTAAACCCTCTTAAGGTAAAAGCTTAGAGACTCTTAGCTGTTATTAATTAAGCTAAAGCACCAACTAAAGTTGGTTCGTATGCGTATTCATCTGCATTTATGTTTTTGATATTTTTGAAAGGTATTATCAACCTTGCTTGCTAGCCTACCTTGATAAATAGTCAAAGCCAAATACATCCCCTCTTTAGATCTATATTATACTGTTTTAATGGGTAAAAATCAAAATTTAGACCCAAGTACCTGCCTGTTTTTTCTCTCTTTCAAGTTCTCTATTAAGCTGTCTTTCTTTTGTCACCACTTTTTTCTCATACTCCTTTTTACCTTTAACGATAGCTATCTCTAGCTTAAATAGACCATGCTCCATTCGTAGATTTAAAGGAACACAGCTTTTACCTTTTTGAGAAATCTCAGAAACAATCTCTGATATTTCTTTCTTATTTAGTAAAAGCAACCTTGTTCTTGAAAGATCCTGATCTTCAATTTTTTGTGATAATTTTGAGTACCTGCCTATATAAAAATTTATGACTTGAAGTTTCTTATCAATAACATTAACGTAAGAACCCTCAAGCCTTCCTTTACCTTCCCTAAGTGCTTTTGCTTCATACCCTAAAAGCTTGATTCCACAAGTATACTTTTCAAAAATCTGGTACTCAAAGTAGGCTTTTTTGTTTGTGAAGATGATCATAGATCCAATTCTACTAATTTAGAGTTAGAAATAAAGATTATTTTTTTATCTTTTAAAACCACAAAATCAGTAATTTTTTCGCTAAAAGAAGGGTCTGAATAAATATTCTTCAATTCCCCATCTTTAGAGTACTGATAGATTTTGTTTTCCGAAATAAAATAATTATTCGAAAGATTTGAGTCAATAAACATTTTATTAAAAGAATACTTTGTATTATTAAACTTTATATCTTGTAAAATTCCTTTTGTAAATTTTAAAAGTTTAGAGTCTTTATCGAGAACATAGATATCAAAGTCAATTGCTAAATCTCTAGCGTCTTTAATTTTGTCATTTTCCGTCCACAACTCTCTAGCAGGAGCATCAGAGTTTGAATCTATTCTATTTATCTTATTATCTTTTAATTCATAGATAAACCCCATATAAACTCTAGGGATACCAATTTCACCTAATTTAATTTCAGTATCGTTTTTATTCATATCAGGAGCAAAATAATATATATTCGAATTATTAATAACAGTTAAAGTTTTAGTAAAGTTATCAATATGAAATGGTTTATCAATTTTTGTTTCATAAGAATCAAATTTAATTTCTGAAAATTTAGAAGAATAGACTTTAGATGTATCCTGATCCAAAATATAATAATTATCATTAAAAATTAGAAAAGAATTTAATTTGATTCTAGGATTTACTTCCTTAAAATCATAAAGAATTTTGTAGGATACTTCCTTGATATTATTGACTTGATTATATTTAGATTTTAATTTTGTGATTAAATCTTCCTTCGCATTTAAATCAGAGTCATTTACTTTTTGAATTTGAGTTAATAATTTTTCACTAAAAATTTCTTGGTCATCTGAAGTACTTTCAATTATTAAATTAGTATCTGAAATAAGACCATTAAAGTACTCTAAATTTTTCCTTTCTTGATATCCTTGATAATACCTATACCCAAAAAAACAAAAGGAAATGAAAGATACCAGTAAAATAAAATTTATATTTTTAGAAACAAATTTAGAAGTTCTCTTGGCGTATTTTTTTGATTTAATTCCAACAGCTGCTTTAACATCCTGAGTCGCACCTTTGAAAAACATAAAAATAAGGGAGCTACTAGTTGGTTCTAAATCCTCTTCTTCCACTTTCAAGTTTTTAGAAAGTAGATCTTGGTTAATAAACTTTTCGTAGAATTTCTCTGTAGAAAAAATCAAAACATCACTTTGTTTAACATTTCCTTGAGTGCTTCCGAAATAACCTTCCGAAGCAAATTCTAAATCTTTAATAGCACCATCTCTAACTAAAGTTGCGAATGTTTTTCCGTATCTCACAATCGAGAGTTTATTTTCAAAAAATATTCCACAAATTAAATTTAAATCTAGCTTATTTTTTTCAGAAGCTTTTAAGATTTTAATCAGTTTATGTTTAATACTTAAAATTGCTTCTTCAGCAACTTGATTGTTTGATTGAAATTCTTTTTTGAAAAAGTAATCATGAAAGACATCTTTGATAAGTTGAGAAACTAATCTGCTTTCAAAAATTTCTTCTGAGTTTAATTCGTAGACAATTAAAATTTGCGGAAGGTCAACATCTTCTTCATGGAAGTTTAAAACCTCAACACCTGAAAATCTATTTAATTTTTCTGGTAATTTTGGCGAAAAGATTTGAGTTCGAAAATCAAGTAAGTGTTTCATATTATTAAATATATTTTAGCAATTTAATTTAAAAAGAATTGAAGTAAAAAACTTCCTGAGATAAAAATTAAAATTCCAATTAAAATAATAAAAATTGGGAAAGCTTTTGATTTGTAATTGTATTGTAAATCAAATAAATGTCTTAAAACAAATAAAGTAAAAATTAAAGTAAAAATAGCAACCACAATTTTAATAATTCTAAAAACATTTTCAATTGTAAAAGAAGTAACTATATCCATGTTATTTTGCGTGTGTTCCTCTAGTTATATCTGAAATTAAATCTTGAATTTCGTTTGAATTATAAATATATTCAAAATCAATATTTGGATTATCTCCCGAAGTTAAAATATTTAAAGTAGCAAGACCGAATAAAAAGGAAAGAAATCCTTCATTTTTAATATTTACACTTTGAATATTTTTAATTTGGCACTCAGTTATACTCTTTATACCTAACTCATTAAATTCAAAATCAATTAGTCTTTGATTAGTAATAATATTTACTGAATAGAACCAGTTAAAGTATCTATTCAACCCATAAGCTAATCCCATTATTATCAGACATACTCTAACAAAGTCTATTATAGAAATAACTTCTTTATTGTTAAAAAAATCAGAAATTAAAGGCCCTGCGTAAGTTAATAAGCCAATTGATAATACAAATAAAATTAACCAAGGAAGCTCCAAAACAAAACCCCTTCTTAGGATTTTAAAAACCTTTTCATCTGAATTCTGTGTACAGAAACTTAATGGTTCTGTTCTTTTATCGTTAATCATACTGGATAGATTATATCTTAGAATTTCAAACTCAACATTACTTTTTCACTTCAATATCAAAAAGCCTTGATTTAAATGAAATATATCCAGGAGCTCTCAAATTTGCCACAGTTTTAAACACATTTCCTTCAATTGAGACAGATCCTCTATTAGTTTGAAATTTTACAAGCGAAGTTTGGCCGTTATTTCCTATATCAACAGAAACATCACTCACAGAAGAATAGCTCTCACCAAGCTCTTCTGCTCTTTCTTTCATCGCTGCAGTTGAGTAAGGGTTTCCACCAAAACAGTTATTAACCGACGGAGAAATTCTATCTTTATCCTTTGAGTTTCCTTTTCTCCAAACTACCCAAGCGTTAAGCAAGTCAGCCATCTCTTTTTCAGAAAGCCATGGTGTTGATCTTCCACAAGTACTTGAACTTGACGAATATCCTTGGGTATACCAAGCCTTATAAAACCAGGGAGATCCAGCAACTTTTTCATATGAAGCTCCAGGCCAGGACCCACTTTTTGTATCCCACCCAGTTTTATTGATATAACCACCTGTTGTTGATGAATATTGGGAGGTTACTGGATTATCTAAAATTTCGCCTTTTGTTTCATCAACAGCCTGCTTCCATTTACTTGGAACATTTTTAGCTTTTGACGCGTTATACACCTGACAAGCCTCGGTAATACAAATTGGTTTTGATGATTTATAAGCGTAAGATCTTGCGGCAATAGCCTGAGCCTTTAAAGCTTCTAATGGCCAATCACTAGGCATCTCAGCAATACCATATAAATAATACTGAAAATCTAAAGTTCCTACCCCTTTAACAGATATAGTTTTTGGAAAATCTTTTTTTTCTACAACATCGACTTTGTAATAGTACTTTAGAATATCTTTGTATTTTTGACCGGAATTAGCTCTTCCTAAAGCTCCATACTGACTCATTCCGTTGTAGTGAGTGAATGCTCCATAAGACATTAATGCAAAAGCTGGGGTATATGGAGGTGTCGGAAGTGAGTAGCTTGGAGGTGCATAGTCACCAATAGATCCAGAAACATCATCTCCGTTCTTCTCTCTTAAGATTGCCTGTTGTTTATCAGACAAAGATTGAATTGAAGCATTAATGTCTTTTAACTCATCCTCAACATCCGATTGTTTTTCTTTTAAACCAGTTAACTCTCCTGAAAGATTACTTTTTTGAGAATTTAACTTTGTTTTAACAGTTAGAAATTTTTGGAAACTTAGTTGTAAATCTTTTTTGGCTTTTTCAGCTTCATTTTTATTATTCTCATAATCAATAATTTCTTTGGATAAAATCTTAATAGTATCTACAATCTGTGAGTTTATTTTTTCTTGAGCAGTAAGTTCGACAGAAATCTGTGAAAAAGAATTGCTACCAGCACCTATTAAAAACTCGATATCGTTTGAAGATTTAGAGTAATAATAAGATTTAATAACTGAATCTCTTAACGAAAATTTTTGATTTAGTGCATCTCTTCTATCATTTAAATTCTTTTCAATTTTTGTAATTTCAGTAGATATTTTATTCAGAGTGGTTTCAATTTGATTAATTTGAGAAACAGTAGTTGAGAGTTGTGAAGACAAATTATTTATTTGAGAATTAACAGCATCTTTTTGAGAAAGAATTTCTTCCAATTGGTCTGTGAATTCATTTTTTGATTTAGTTAAACTTTCTTTCTTTTTTTCATAGCAAGACAGCTTTTCATCTAGATTTGAAATTGATTCGCAGGCGTCTTTTGCTGAAACAAAGTCTAGAAAATAAGCTGAGAAAATAAAAACATTAACAAGTATCAAAAAATATCTTAGTATATAAGAGTTAGAGAATAACTTGCCCATGAAAAAATTATATCAATATAACAAAATTTTAATTGTTTTCATTTTCTTTCTTTTACCATTTAAAGTAAATGCGATAATTGAGGATGTACCAGGATCAACATGTAAGTTTGCCACACCTGGAGAAAAAGTAACTCTAAGTTCTCTAGAAATAGTTTATACAGGTGGAACCTATATAGACTACTTTGTCCCGGTGGGAACTAGATCTAGAGTTTATAATTTAGTATGTGTTGAAGCTCCAAAGTACGATATATCCGGACGTACCCTAGTATTAGCAACAGGAAAAATTTACTACCCAATTAAAGATGCCGGCTCTCGTTCAGAATTTAGGTGTTATGAGAACGACTGCCGCTCCCCTAGTGATACTAGTTATACTTCACTAGACGCTTGTATGAGCAGTATTACTCAAAAATACTACTCCGTCACCAATAATGATTTCTACGCAACACAAGCAGCTTGTGTTGATTCAGAATCTACTTCAGGCACAGGAGGAACATTGGAAACCGGGGGTTGTTATTACGCCTCACCAAGTTCAGGAAGACAGACAAATCTTGTACGAAAAGGTAGTATTTTGGGTACAGACCCAGACATTAGATGCTCGTGTGCTACTAATACAAACGCAAGGGTAGCGTGGGATGTCTTTATTGAAGGTCCCGATGGTTCAATAATTAGAAGTTACTACGTAGGACCAGGTTCTCCGGGAGTACCTGGATATGATGCAGCTGCTTTTAATGCAGCAAAAAACAGATGCTTTGATGAAAACACTAACAGATTTTATAGCCCCACAACCAGCAGATGTTATAGCTCACTAGACGCATGTAAAACAGCTACAAGTATTGCATCCGATTTGGAATGTTCTGAAACACAGAAAAACAACTTATTTTTATTACTACCACCAAGTATCAAAACAGAATTTACCGCTACCCAAGAAGAATCTAAAAGAACCCAATTTTTGAGTTGCGCTGCAACTAGAAAAACTGATAAGCAATGTATAAATGAAGTTTTTGGTTCCGGATCAACCAGCAGTACCTATGATAATTCTAATTTCTACAGATGTAGATGTCAGCCAAACACATCTGGAATTCTTTGCACAATTAGAGGTCTTGGTAGTTATCCTTGCACGGAAATATGCTCCCTTACACCTTCAGGTTTTAGTACAACAGCACGTACTCAAACCGTAGTGATTAGCTCCCCACTTGCATTCATCAAAGTCTTAAGCAACTTCCTTTTCTATGCTGCAATTGTTATTTTTATAATAAATTTCCTTCTAGCAGGTCTACAATATGTAAAATCAAAGGGAGAGCCTGAAGCTTTAAAAGCCGCCCAGGCTAAAATCACAAATTCAATTGGAGGATTTGTCTTCATCTTACTGGTTGGAGCTCTTCTTAACTACCTAGTCGCAAGACTGACTGCTGTCGGGTTCTAAGCTTAAAGATTGAAATAATACGCAACCTATAATATACTTACCACCTATTATGGTATATACAAAGGTAATCAAAAAAGGCGTAGTTTCAATAACTTTCTTACTTATATTAGTATTAAACTTAGCCAACCTGGCTTTTGCAGATGAATCTAAGAATAGTTGTAAAAATATAAATGGAAAATTCTATATTGCTACAGAATACGCACAAAAATGTGGGATATTAGACTTTGGATGTCCCTTTATAAACCAAGTCCAACCCTATGACAACGTTCTAAGCTGTAGTAATGCAGCTATAGAAAAATACGGATGTATTCCAGCTATTGAGGATAGAGTTTTTTACGGAACCGGAAACACTAGAATAAATTTTAATACTAATACAGTCTCACTCGCAGACGCAAAATCCTGTCTAACTAATCTTGCTCAAAGTAGTTTAAATAGAAACAATAATGCTCTTGGGACAAATAGTTATTGCTCAGCAGAAACTAAATTTTTTCAGTGTAAATGTACAACAAATCTTTTAGGAACTGTCGGGGTGTTAGGAGATTTTGTTGCTTGGAGTACCGGAAACAAAACATACAATTGTTATTTAAACCCAGTTTCTGGAGTCCAGCTTAGAAGCATCCCAGAAGTTAAACCACAATCCCCTGTCGCCTTTATCAAAACATTAAGCAATTTATTTTTTTATCTAGCTGTATTTCTTTTTGTGATTAATTTCTTAAGAATTGGAATGATGTATACAAGATCACAAGGAAGCCCTGACAACCTTAAAAAAGCTAGGGCCCTGTTATTTAATAATATCTCAGGTATGGTATTCTTATTATTAGTATCAGGACTTATAATATTTACCAACAATGAATTCGGTTTTTAATATTTTTATCAAACAAGTTTCAGCTCAATTAACTTCTACAAGAACCACAGTTTCTACAAGTACCTATGATGGCGCCAGAGAAAGAAATTGGGGTCAAAGAATTTTAAATTTTGGTTCAAGCGGTTCGACAGTAACTTCGGTTTTAGTATCTACAATCAATTTTGTTTTAGGAGTTGCTGTCATAGTAATTGTGATTATGATAGTGAGCGGAGCTTTTAAATACATCACATCTGCTGGTGACAAAAGGAAGGTTGAAGACGCCCAAAGCACTCTCAAAAATGCATTTATAGCTTTAATTGGTATTTTTCTTTTAGGCGGTCTTCTAACTCTTTTAGATAAAATGATTTAATAAACTATTGAATTTTATTTTGCATAGATAGATAATATATATAGTAATTTATTTAGAAAGGATTTTAATTTATGTTTAAAGCTTACGCTGCATGTCAAGCATTTGATTTTTCGAGCTGTAAAACATTGATATCAAGCACAGGATCGAGCACAGGATATTTAAACGCTGCTCTAGCTACAATTGTAGGTATTGCGTGGGTAGTTGCAGCTATATTTTTAGCAGTAGGCGCAATTAAGTATATAACTTCATCTGGAGATAAGGTAAAGGCCGGGGATGCAAAAGAAACTCTAACTAATGCATTGATTGGTATTGTAGTTATTCTTGCAATCTCGGGCATCCTTTCAGTAATCGGAAACCTTTTTACCGGAGGAACAACCGGTGGAGGTACTATTACCCTTCCTTCTGCACCATCAGTTACAAATTAAATCAAATGAAAAACTGCGATTTAACTAAAATTAAATCAATGTTACCTCTAACAAGCCTGCTTTTAACAGCAGGCTTGTTTTCAAAAAAGGCACTAGCTGCTTGCCCGACAGGAAGAACACTTCCAGAGCTGCAAAATTCATCTTTTTCAGATCTAGTTGACTGTGCTGTTCCTTCAGCTGCTAGAACAGTAGCTATATCACCATACGGAATACTTGTACTTGTAATCAATTTCATCGCAATAATCGCTGTAGCTCTTTCTGTTTTAGGAATTGTTTTAGGACTTCTTTGGATTGCAACAAGTGCTGGTAACAAGGATAAGATTAAGGACGCCCAAAACACTCTTAAAAATTCTATTATTGCTCTTATTGTCACAATCCTTGCAGAACGAATTCTAAAATTACTTTTAACTCAATTCGGATTTTAATCCTAATCAAAACTGGTATAATTTATTTATGTTTACAGTTCTCGCGGCAGCACCAACACCCACAATCCTTTGGGGAGACTTGCTCAATACAACAGTTGGAATATTATTCAGTTTAGTAATTGGATTTTTTATTCTTGAATTTATACTTGGGGCATTGACTCTAGCTACAGATTACAGTAATCCAAAAGCATTGGAGACAGCAAAGAGTACTTTTACTTCAGCTATAAAGGGTTTGGTTATTTCATTGGGAGCTATAATTATTATGAATTCAATCCTACCAGCTCTTGGACTTTCTGCAATCTCAAACCCAGCAACAACTTTAGCAGATCAAATGACTAAACTTGAAAACTGTATTAGAGATTATTCTTCTTGCACACCTTAAATTATTCAGTTATAACTGGACCATCATTCAAATTCTCAAGGTAGCTTTCAGTATAAGTAGTATTGTTAAAAACTATTGAGTAAACAAGTTCGTCGTTTAGGAGAATCAAAAAGGAGTTTGAATTATTATTTAACTGCATCTTATTTGCAAATCTAACCTTAATTGTTCGTTCATCAAAGTACTCAACTTTAATATCATCCTTTGGTTTAATTTCAAAAACTAATTTATCAAAAGCTTCTCTATCGAGGTCGGTGCTTAATTTTATAATTAGAGTGTCGTCAATTATAAGCCTCTCCCTAAATCCAGAATTAAAACTATAACTTGCAACATTTAATTTAAAAGTTGAAGGGTTTCTTAATTTAACTACATTACTAGGAGAGGATCCTTTACTTCCAGGAATAAAATTTTGGTATACGAAAAAAATGGCTCCAACTGTTAAAACTATTAATATAACTTTAGAAAAATTATCTAATTTTTTAAGAAACTTGAAAGTATTATCTATTTTGGTTTTCATATAAGTTACCTTTCTTTTATAAACTAACGAATTAATAATAAACTAACGTGCGTCTGAATAGTTATTAGCTGGAATATCACAACTAGAAGGGCAAGTATATGAACCTGAAGTATTTTTATATTGATACATTCGGCAAAGGTACATAGGATATTTTTGATTTTCTATATATCCTGATGATTTTCCAATAACCTTAATTTTACCTGGAGCACATCCGGAAGTACTAACATTATATGATAGTTTTTTAAGTACATTATTAGCGGAGATAGTAATTAGCTGGGTATCTGTAAGTTTTAAAACTAACTCAGTGTGACCATTTGTGATTGGCTTGACTACCCCGTCATTTAGAAGAGTTTTGTATCCACCAGGCTCTCTTGTATCGTTGCAGGTATTAATTCTAAAAATAATCGGGTTTCCGGCTTGGAAATTTGCTTTATCAACACAAAGACTGTTGTATTGACTCAGATTAGCGGAATCTGAAGCACTATTTGGAATTGCTAAGTCGCTCATCTCATACAATGTAGGTTTTGATTTCATATAGTTATCCAATCCGATTACCAATCTATTATCTGAAGTAAGTATCGAAGGATCATCATCCTTAAGAGCCTCCATAACTAAATTTGTACACCAAAACTGCTGGCTGTTTGCAACAACTTCATTGCCCTTTGCGTTTATTGTAGTTTTGTACATATCAGGGTAGTTGTAATTACAATTTAAACTTCCGTCAGTACCTGGCATCAAACCTCCTAAAATTCTTCTCGCATTACACATAATTTTACAGTTATTAGAATTATCAGTTCCTTCAAAATCAGATATTTTAAGGTTATTCCAGTTAGATCTCTTTGGGGTATACATCGCGAATGTTTGTGTAGATACACAAACATTTCCTGAAGTAGTTATTGACCCTCCTCTTGCAATAACATTAGGATTAATACTTTGATATGTTGCAAAAGTTATATCCGAGAAACTTCCAGGTAGATATGGTGTTGAGGAGTTGCTTGAAAAAGCTCCTAAAATGACCTGAATAACTCCTAAAATAGCTATTACATATAGACCTACAAATAATAAACATGATGTTAAAACAACTTTCTTAAGATCATCAAAAAAAGTTCCGCCCTTTTTTTTACCTCCAACTAACCACCCAAAAAAATTCCCAATCCCAGAAAAAGCTTTTTTAATTAAAACAGAGGATCCTCCAAGTTTATTAAATAGTTTCTTTATAGAATTTCCAAGAGGTCCTGAAAATTTCTTTAAACCTAACTTAGCTAATTGCTCAAGGTATCTAACATTCTTAATAAATTTCAGTTTTAGACCTGTTCTAAACTTCTTGTATAGATAAGAATCAAAGAAACTTTTAACAGTTAAATCCATTCCAAATCTTTTTTTCACAAAAGATTTAAAACCATTACTTAAAAATTTTTTAATCTGTGTTTTCGGGTCTTTGTAAAAATTTAAAACGCTTTGAAGGTCGCCTTCGCTTACCTTTTTTCCGTTTATAGTTATACTAGTAAGTGTTTTAAAAAGTAACGCTTTACCTGTGGCTTTTACATCAAAATTCTTAAAAGTTGCAAACTGAAATTTATCTTTAATCCTCTGCTTTATCTCACTATAAGCATATCCAGGGTCATAGGCCAATTGAGCTGCATAAATATACCGATCAAGTAAGCTTTTTTTAAAAGCGCTTTCGTTATTTTGAAAGTTAAGACTTCTAGAAGTCAGCCCTGTTGAGTTTGTTGCGCCTCCTAAATCAAGAGCTTCCTCGTTTGTATTCTTAATAAATTTTGCAAAAGTTGAAGCTCCTAGTAAACCAGGTTTTACAAAACTCTCTAAGTATCTAGAATCGTTACTTCTAAGAGCATTAAAAAATCTTTCCTTCTCAGCTTCAGATCCAAAAGACATTACTCCAGAATTGATTGATTTTTCAATATTTGATTTTAAAAGATTGAACTTGGAAAGAGCTGTAGCATCGAGTTTAGCTGCATGCCTCATTGCATTAGAAGCATTTAAAATATCATTAGCCAATTTACTCTTCTCTAAAAGTTGAGCAGCTGTTGCACCTTTAGACGACTTAGCTAGAGGACTTGTTGCAGCAAGTACAGCTAAATCCGCTATATTGGCCTGAAGATGCGCCTGAGTTGCTCCTTTAATATATTTGTAAGGATTTGTATCAATTTTTTTAGAACTAGAACCCATCCCTAAAGAAAAATAATTTTTAAAACCATCTCCTGAAGATGAAACCTTTGTTGCTGATTCAAAAGTGACTTTAGTATGAGGGGCTGAAAAACCCCCTATTAAAGTTGCGGCTTCTGATTTCTTACCTTTAGAAAGATACTTTCTAAATGTCTCCACATCTCCAGCTTCGATTGCTGAGTGTATAGCAGAGATGTCTCTAGAGTTTGAAGCCCTTAAACTTCCATTTGCAATAGCCTCATCAATCCTTGCTCTAATTAAGGATCCTCTTTGATTATGAAACTCTAATGTGGTGGAATTAAAATTAGAATTATCTAGATGAGTATCAATTGAGGCGTCAATTGCACCAATTCTAGTACCCAACTCTGCTTGAGTAATTTTTCCATCATTAAAATCCTTTATTACAGAGTCAACAGCTGACTTATAGTTACTCTTATTAGAGTCACTATCTACAACATCTTCAGCAACTTTAATCTCAGGAAAAAATAAACCGACAACATTTTCCCTATATTTTTTATAATCCTTTCCTCTAGGATCCAAAACTTGAAAGTAATTCTCTTTATAATTATTTGTAATTTTTTGATGAACTTCTCTTTTTATATTTTCAGTTTCAATATCAATTTCTCTTTTTATATACTGTCTTAAAAAAGATCTTATTATAGTTTCCCTTTCAGCAGGAGATGCTGTTGCAAAGGAACTAGTAAAGGAGGGATCAAATTGGTAAGAAGCTGAAATTGTTGCGTAGACATTATCAGCTATAATTTGTGCTTTTTCTGCGGGAAGGTTATATGAAGCAATCTCTCTTTGAATTGCCTGCTCGATATAATCAGGTAATTTAGAATATAAATTTGGGAACCATCCAACTGTTGGGTGCTCTTTATCCATAACTCTATTTTACTTTATAATATGAGATTTGAAATAAAATGGTATTAAAAAAAATTTGTTGTTGTAAAATATAAATATGAGTAAAACTCTAAAATTCTATTTATTTATGGCTTTTATTCTAGGACTGTCATCTGCAAGTCTTGCAGTAACACCAGTTTCAAACTATTACGAAAATACAGTTGCTTCAAATGTTTGTGAAGGTGACTCAAATATTATTAAAGCAGGATGTTCTGTTGCAGTAGGACAAGTTGTTAGAGTTGCTCCAGGAATTTTAACCGGAGTTACTATAGACAAAATGGGATCTTGCTTTGATAAATACAAAACAACAAATCCTATTGGAACTGCCAATGCGGTTATTGATTTAAACGACCCATGTAACCAAATTGCAATGTTTAACCCAGAAATGAAAAAAGAAAACTACGCCTATATCCAACCAAATGACGAAGAAATAACAAAACAAAGTAGAGGGGGTTTCACAGCCTTCACAACTCAAATGGAGATATTTGCTAAAAAAGCAACATCAGGAAAAATGCTTATGGATAGAGAATACTACGCTGCAAAAACTTTCAAAGAGGTTCCAATCTTAGGAACAGCTCTTGCAGCTCCAGTAACAGGTGTGGATAGAATTAAAGAATTTATTTATAACATTTGGCAATTATCCAGAAACATAGCCTATCTTATTCTGCTACTAACATCCCTTGGTCTTGGAATCTATATTATGGGAGGATTCACAGATAAAGATGGGAAAATTAAATTAACAGTTGAAAGAGCAATACCTAGAGTAGTTATTGCTGTTGTATTAATATCAAGTTCCTACTGGGTTGGAGAACTAGTACTTACCTCCTTACTCGGTGGAGGGTTAATCCAAGGCTTTGCTGCATTCCTTTCCCAAGCCTTATTCACATCATCATCCCTTCCTACTGACCCTCTTGAAGGTCAATTCTGGTTAGGATTCCCTGCTGCAATTGTGTTAATGGGTGCTGTTGCTGTACTTACAGCCTATACATATGGGGGATTTATTGTAATCATTGTATTTGCAATTGCTGCAGCTGTATGGAGAATATTTGTTGTTAACTTCTTAATTCTAAAAAATATTTTTGATTTAATGATCTATATAATCTACTCCCCTTTTATAATTGTTGGAGGCGTATCACCCTCAGATAATAACGGGCTAGCTTTTAGAAATTATGGAGCTAAGATGCTTAAGTTTATAGCTGTTGGATTTATGTTGAACCTTATAAATTACGGATCAAAAGCACTTCTTGCTTACTCAGTTCTACAAGAAACAACATCTGATGATGCAAATATCTTTGGTAGCTTTGGAGCACTCTATGGAAACGGAGGTCTTTCATGGACAATTGTTTATATTGTTGGGCTGGTCGCTTATATTTATATTCTTTACCTTGCAGATAAGGTTGAAGAAACTGCAGATAAGTTTGTTAAAAACTTAACTGGTATCGATGAAAAAGATAAAAAGTAAATTAGATATTTAATCCTAAATTAATTTAAATAAGTTAAAATAAATATATGAATGAAGCTCAGATTTCTAGGCAGCACCCAATCCCACAAAATTTCATGGATGTTGAATTTAAAATTGTCGGGGATTTTACTGTAAGACAATTTACATATCTTTGTGCAACAGGATTTCCAATGTATCTTCTATTTCAATCCCCTGTTCAAGGATTTATTAAATCTATTTTAATTATTATTTTAGGATTACTTGGGTTTCTTTTAGTATTTGTACCAATTGATGATAGAGGTATGGATGTCTGGATTGTAAATTTCTTTAAAGCAGTTTACGCAAATAATAGAAGAGTTTGGAGAAAAACACCTTTTGTTCCAAAAACACTATCAATGGAGGCGATAAAAATAGTTCAAGGTGAAATGATTACATTAGCTCCCACGGCTTCAAGAAGAAAGCTCGAGGACTATTTAAAAGGAATTAAATCAGAAGACGCAGATGAGTTTGATTTTAACTTTAGCCAATTTAAATACTCGTATATAGCACCAACAATTGAAATGGACACAACAATCCAACCAGCTTCATACGATATCTCTAAACCATCTTTTACCTCAGATATCCCTGCTCCAGAAACACAAGTAATTAAAGAGGAATTAAAAGAAGAAATTAAAAAACCAGAGACTACTTCTGTTCAAGAAGTAGTTTTAAAAGCCCCCGCCCTATCCTCCACTCCAGTTTTAAAACAAACAACACCAGCTTTCCAAATCCCAAAGAAAATAATTCCAGAATTTAAAAAAGTTATTCCTATGAAAATTCAAGAAATGATTAAACCTAAAGTTACAACCCCAATAGATATTCACGAGGAACTTAGGACTTCTGAGGTAGGTATACCGGGTAGAAAATTTGTAAGTTTCTCAAAACCCGAGCAAGAGTTAATTATTCCAGTACGAGGTGAAAGAGTGATTAATATTATGGGAAATACACAACTACAACAACCAAGAAAAGATATCAGTTCAATAACTAGGGAGCTAAGAACTTTGGTTAGAGAAATCAAAACTGATATTCCTCAAGAAGAAAATTTATCAAACCAACCAGTAACATCAAACGCGGAAATATCTCCAAATTTTATTTCAGGATTAGTTTTTGATTCAGAAAATAATTCTCTTTCTAACGCAACTCTTCTTTTACTAGATGAAAACAATAATGAATTAAAATACTCAAGAACTGACAATTCAGGTAAATTTATTTTTAAAGGAACTGATGTAGGTAAATATAAAATTAAAGTTTTAAACCAAGAAATTTTTAGACTTAATTTTGATATAATTAATTTAAATATTGAGAGATATCCATATCCTCTTATTCAAATTCTTGGAAAAAAATAAATGCCAACAAATAATTACGCTACAACTCAAGATTTTCTAGATATTTTAGAAGTTAAAAATGATATGGTTATTTTGAAAAATGGAAAAGTTTCAGCTGTCTTGCAGCTCAACTCAATTAACTTTGAATTACTATCTACAAGAGAACAAGATGCAGTTATTTCCTCCTTTGCAGGAATTCTAAACTCCCTTAATTTTCCTCTTCAGATTGTTGTAAAATCTCGAGCAATGAATATTGAAAAGTATATTAATAAACTTCAAAAAATAGAAACAAAAATTACAGACCCTCTTTTAAAGAAACAAGCTATTGCGTATAGAAATTTTATTTCAAATACAATAGTTGTTAATAAAGTGTTAGATAAAAAATTCTACCTAGTTATACCTTCAGGGTATACTGAATACGAGAATTTAGGGTCAGGTCCTTTTGAGTTTTTCTCAAGACTTCTTGGAAATCAAAACAAACGAGCTGCTTATGTAGACATAGATGGTGCTATTCAAAAAGCTAGGGCTGATTTGACACCTAAGATTGATACACTAGTTAGAGAATTTGAAAAAATTCATATTAGTTGTAGGAAACTTGGTACTGAGGAGTTAATCAAACTTTATTATGAATGCTTTAAAGAAGGTGTAGAGAAATCCAGGTTAAGTACAAATTTTGAAGACTATAAAACACCAATAGTACAACCAGCAACTTTATGAACTTACTAGATACAATAATGGGTAAAAAAGAAGAGCAAAAGGTAGTTTCTGCATCTGAGCAGGCTGCCTTAGATTTAGCTAAAGGAATGATTGATATTCAAGATGCTATTGCTCCAGGTGCGATTGAGGTTGATTTCTCGTATATCATAGTTGACGGATGGTATTACAGAACCCTATTTATCTCAGGGTACCCTAGATTTGTTGGAGCAAACTGGCTTTCTTCAATCATTAACTTTGAACACTCTTTAGATATTTCAATGTTCTACTATCCTATTAAATCAAAAGATATTCTAGATGATTTAAGAAAGAAAATTACAGAACTTGAAACCCAAAGATCAATTGATAAAGAGGCAGGAAAGATTCCAGATGCAGCTGTAGAAGCAGCTCTTTCAGACGCACAAAGTCTTCAAGACCAACTTGTAAAAGGAGTTGAAAAATTCTTCCAACTTTCATTTTATCTAACTATACCGGCACAAACTCTTGAAGAATTGAATTATGTTACAGCTGATTTAATGCAAAGTCTTGCTACACTTTTACTTATACCTAAAGCAGCTTCCTTGCAGATGGAAGATGCTTTCGCTTCCTGTATACCTCAAGGATTAGATAAATTAATGATTACAAGAAACATGGATACAACAAGTATCGCTACAACCTTTCCATTCACTTCTTCTATGCTTTCATCAGAGGATGGAATTATGTACGGAATCAATAAATTAAATAACTCTCTTGTTATTTTTGATAGATTTTCAATGCCAAACTCTAACTCTGTTGTATTTGCAACATCCGGGTCAGGTAAATCTTATATGGTGAAATTAGAGGCATTAAGGTATCTTGTTCAAGGTGTAGAGATTATGATTATTGATCCAGAATCAGAATATAAGGCACTTTGTGATGTTGTTGGAGGGAACTTTATTTCCTTCTCATCGAAATCCCCTAATAAATTAAATCCTTTCGACCTTTCATTAAGTATTGAAGAAAATGAAGATGTACTTGATTCAAAAATAACAATTCTTCACGCGATGATAAAGATAATGGTTGGTGAGCTATCTCCATCAGAAGAAGCAGTTTTAGATAGATCTCTAACAGAAACATATAGAATTAAAGGGATAACTAAAGATCCTGAAACTCAAATTAGAAACGAACCACCTCTTATGGAAGATCTTTATAAAATTCTTCAAGGATCAAACGAGCCAGAAGCAAAACTTCTAACAGATAAGCTTGAAAGATATGTTAAGGGTTCTCTTGGTGGAATATTTAATGCCCAGTCAAATGTTCGAATCGATTCGAAGATGACAGTATTTTCAGTTCAAAACTTAGAAGATGTTTTAAAACCTCTCGCGTTCTTTTTAATTCTAGACTTTATATGGACTAAAGTTAAAAGAAATCTAAAAAAGAGAATCTTAATTGTTGAGGAGGCATGGTATTTAATGCAGAGAGAAGATTCCGCAAAATTCCTCTATGGTCTAGTTAAAAGAGCAAGAAAATACTTCTTAGGGGTTACCTGTATCACCCAAGACGTTGATGACTTCTTGAAAACACCTCAAGGTCTTGCTGTTATAACGAACTCAGCGATTGTTATATTGCTCAAACAAGTTGATGCCTCGATTGATAATGTTGGAAAAGTTTTTAATCTTTCTGAAGGGGAGAAGAGAAAGCTACTATCAGCAGGTGTTGGTGAGGGTATATTCTTTGCGGGCAGGAACCATGTATGGATACAAGTTAAAGCATCAGATGATGAACACGCCATGATTACAACAAACCCTGAAGAAATTATGAAAAGAACACAACCAGCTCCTACAGAGTCAGCAAAAATAACTATCGACTCTCCTCAAGTTCAGGAGACACCAAAAGTTATCCCTGTTACACCTATAGCTTCTGAACAAACTACAATACAAAATCCAGGCGAAGAGTTCAGGCTTACAGCCCAAAACTTTGGGCAACAACCTCCTCAACAACCAAAACTTTAATGTTTTGTGATTAAATTTTCATTGGCATGATTATATGAATAAAGTTTTCCAAAGACTCGCTCTTGAAAACAGCCGGAGTTACCCCACCATTAGATTCAATAATTAAATCTTCGGATTTTATGTTATTTAAAAAATCAGTTAGATACTTTGAATTGAAAGATAGGGTTAAAGGACCTCCTACAACAATGCCTTCAAATTCGGATACATGCTCTCCAGAATCTTGGGTATTAGAGTAAACTCTTAAAATACCCTCTTCTGAAAACTCTATTCTTACAGGAGAGTTAGCTTCTTTTGAAAAAACATTTGTAAGTTTAACTGCATTCTGAAGGTCATTAGATTTAAGTTCAGCTCTAAATGTATTAGTTGAAGGAATAATTCTTTTATAGTCAGGGAAATTTCCATCAATAACTCTAATAGCAACAGATGTATCCCCAGATTGAAAAAATAGTAAGTTATCTTCTTGGTTGTAAATTACTGATATCAAATCAACTGAATTTGAAAATATTTTTGAAACATCTAATAAAGTTTTAGTCGGAGCTACAACTGTAAATTCTTTAAAATCCCCTTCTAAGGGAAGATTCTTTTCAGAAAGTCTAAAACCATCTGTTGTAACAAAATTTAGTTTACTATCAGAAAAATTGATTAAGGTACCAGTTAATATTGGTCTTGTAACATCAGGTGAGCTTGAAAAATGGGTATGTGATACAAGATTAGACAAAATTTTTGAGCTAATTTGAATATATTTACTAGACTCTTTAACAGAGGGGATTTCAGGAAACTCCACTGCAGACATACCATTAAATTTAGCTTTAGATTTAGGAAACGAAGTGATATTTAAAATATTTTTTTCGGAACTAATTAATAGTTTTCCAGAATCAAGATTTGAAACGAATTCATAAAACATTTTAGCCGGAACAGTAATTGATCCCTCTTCTTGAACGGAAGCTCCTAATATTACACTGATAACAGTATCTAAATTTGTAGCAGTTAATTTTACTTTTCCACTTTCAGCTGTGATTAAGACATTTGAAAGAACAGGTAAGGAACCTCTAACAGGTACAGCTCGTACAACTGTGCCCAATCCTTTATTTAGATATTCCTGTAAACATTCAAAAATCATCTATTTAATTATTTTCTTTTTAATTATATTAATGTAAGGTAATAATCCGCCCCAACTTCCTAGCATGAAGTATTGCTGGAAAACTGCAAAAATAGATGAAATGAAAATATATAGGGTCAAAGCAGCTGGTAAAGAAAGAGAAACCATAAATGTCATTACAGGAGCAATTATTGTCATCTGTTGTTGCATCGAGTAGGCCATATCTTCCAAATCAGTCGAAGCTTTTTTGGCAGCTTTTTCTGCTTCCGTTAACTCCGGAAGCATCATTGCTGAAGAAACAAGTGTAGCTAATCCTGTAAGCAATGGGAGAATATAAGTCGCATCAGGTTTAGATATATCTAAATACCAGAACATTGTATTAACTTGTGACCCTTCAGAAAACTTTAGGAAATTAAAATAAAAATTAGAATTTAAATCTGAAAGAAACTGAGCTGTAGAAAAATTCTGTACAACTTGGTACAGACCAATCAATACGAATATCATTACAACCTGGGACAAGCATCCAGAAGCAGGGTTTATACCGTGCTCTTTGAATAACTTCATCTGCTCCTC